>Ga0209467_1002263_pt1 | contig 14050 bp, 10 predicted proteins | sample Higcelwee11metaG_FD_187175 | JGI IMG/M metagenome (GOLD analysis project Ga0209467, IMG submission 187175) | Freshwater pond sediment microbial communities from the University of Edinburgh, under environmental carbon perturbations - High... | ecosystem: Environmental > Aquatic > Freshwater >...
GAATGCCGCACGGTGACGAAAAGGCGCCGGCCTTCCTTGTCCAGGTTGATGACGCGGTCGTGCAGGCTCTTTTGCCGGAACTTCGTCTGATACAGTTCGCGGTCTTCCTCCGGGAAGAGGCTGATGAAGCTCTGGCCCACAAGCTCGGCCTTGTCGAACCCGTACACGGGCTTCACGGACTCGTTGCAGTCCAGAATGGTGAGGGTGTTGGCGTCGAGCACGAACACCGGGTTCGGTATGTTGCGGAATATCGCCAGATACTTGCGCTCGCTTCGTTCGAGCTTGTCCTCAAGCAGCTTGCGGTTGGTGATGTCGAGGCACATCTCCATGGCCGCAACCACCTCGCCCTCGGCGTTCTTGATGGGCGAGCTGGTGACAAGCCAGTGCCGCATGGCGCCGGTGGCGTCCACGCCGGATTCCTCGCCCGTGAAGGAGCGGCCGGTCTCGAAGCTCTTTTCCACCGGGCAGTTGGGGCATTTGGAGCTGCGGCCCTTGTAGGCGTGGAAGCAGGTGTCGCCGGGTCTGGGGCGGAATGTCTCGCGGAACTCCTGGTTGTAGCGCAGGAGCCGGTAGTTGCGGTCCTGCACGGTGATGATGCAGGGCACGAGGGAGAAAAGCGTCTGGTACTCGTCGCGCTGGCGGTTCAGCTCAATCTGCTTGTCGCTGATGCTTTTGCCCATGCGCTCTATGGTGTGCACGAGTGTGCCCATCTCGTCGGGCTGGGTGATGTCGATGCGGGTGCACTGGCCGCCCTCCGCAATGAGCTGGGCCCCGGTGATGAGCTTGCGTATGGGCCGGATGACATAGCGGCCCATGAACACGAGAATGGCGATGCCCATGCCCGCCAGCACAATGAGGGTGAAGGCCATGCTGCGCGCCTGGAACGCGGCGATTTCCCTGTCCGTGGCCTCAAGGGAGAGCACCACGTCTATGGCGCCCAGGACCTTCTTGTCCTTCGGGTGGAAGTGGCAGCCCTCGGAACAGCCCGGCTCGTTGTGAATGGGGCTGATGATGCCGAGTTTGCGCTGGCCGTCGGCGTCGGTGAAGATGCGGGTGCGCGCGGCCAGCGGCACGTCGGCCGGGGGCGGCGTGGACTGGTGGCACACGAAGCAGGCGCGGTTTTTTATGTCGGTGACGGAGTCCTTCTCCGCATCGATGTTGGTGAACTTTATCTGCCCGGACTTGTTGTAAATGCGAATGGCCTGGATGCCTTTTTGCGTGCCGATGTTGGTGATGATCTGGTTCAGGTCGTCACGGGAGTTGATCATCATGGCGTAGCGGGTGCCGAGCTTGATGGTGGTGCCCAGGCGGTCGGCCTCGGACACCGCATAACTCATGAGGATGTCTTCCTGGTGGCTGATGGCGAAGTAGGAGAGGGCGGCGACGCTGAGCACAAGGGAGAGACCCGCCGTTGCGATGAGCTTCAGGACCAGGCTTTTCTGGATGATGCTCCACGGGTTGCGCATGCCTTGTGCCTTGTGGTTCGGCCCGGTTCAGGCCTGCCGGGGTAAAGCCGTCCCGGAAGCGCGGGATTGTGGCCGCGCGCCTCCGGGACGGAGAGTGGATGTCAGCGCTTGTGGCACTGGCCGCAAGCCAGGGGGCCCTTGCCCTTGGTCTTGTGGCAGTCGATGCACTGCTTGTGGTAGGCGCGCAACAGGCTGGTGCCCTTGCCCGCGGGCTTCACCTTGTGGCAATCGGCGCAGGGCGTGCCCTCGGTGGAGGCGCTTTTGTCCTGCTTGCCGTCGGCGCCGCCGTGGTGGCAGGCCACGCAGTCGGTAAGCCCCGCCTTCTCGTTGTGCTGGTCATGGTTGAACTGTGCGGCGGGCCGCGTCAACTTGCCAAAGGCCGCCGGGGCCAAAGACTTGATGTCCTGCTGCGACAATGCCGCCTGGGCGAAGGCCAGGATGAGCGCGGCCGAAAGCAGAAGCGGAAGTGTGCGTTTCATGGCTTCGCCTCCTAGACCTCGGGTTTTTCCATGCATTCGTAGATGATGTCGCCCAGGAACTTGATCTCCATGCCCAGCTTGTAGCTGTGCACGGTGTCCTCCAGGCCGCCATGGCAGTTGTGGCAGGGGGCGATGATGGTCTTCACTCCCGTTGCCTTCAGCTCCTCGGCCTTGGACTTGCTGCCGGCCACACGCACGTTCTTGAACGGGGGACCGCAGTTGATGACGCCGCCGCCGGCCGTGCAGCAGAGGTTGTGTTCTCCGTGGGAGGCTGTCTCGATGATGTCGCCGTCGACGAGGAAGCGCACAAGCTCCCGCAGCTTGTTGTGCAGGCCCTGGCCGCGCACCACGTTGCAGGGGTCGTGGACGGTGACCGGGCCGGGATACTTCTTGGCCAGGTGGATCTTGCCTTCCGTCATCAGCTCCCAGAAGTAGGCAATGGAGTGGATGACCGGCACCGGGGGCATTTTCCAGCCCGCGGCGCGGTTGCCCATGTCGTAGATGGAGCGGAAGGCGTGGCCGCATTCGCCCATGACGATGCGCTTGACCTTGAGCTTCTGGGCGCTTTCAAAGTGGCGGCGCTTGAGCCGGGCCATCATCTCGAAGTCGCCGGTGAACATGCACATGTCGGAGTTGTCCCAGCCGGGTTCGGAGGGCATGGTCCAGTCCGCCCCGGCCATGTGCATAATGGCCGCGGCCTGGTAGATGAGCTGGGTGCGGAACTTCGGCTCCGGCGCGATGACCGAGTAGTAGATGTCCGCGCCCTCTTTATCGAGCGGAATGCGCAGGTCGGGAAATTCGTCCCTGGCCTCTTCTTCCTGCCACATGAGCGTGTCAGTCCATTCGTCGTCCTTCACCCACATCTGGTTGAAGGTGGCGCTGTGGCTGTGGGCCGTGTCCTGAATGTACTGCGGGGTGACGCCCAGCTTGTGGCAAATGCGCCGCACGGTGCTCATTATGTAGCCGGTGTCCACGCCGATGGGGCAGTAGTGCACGCAGCGGCGGCACAGGTTGCATTCGGTGTAGGCCAGCTGGGCCATGCCGTAAATGAAGTCCGGCTCCACGCGGCCCTTGGTCTTCAGCAGCACGCCCATGGTCTGGTGAACCTTGCCGGCGGGCGTGTAGCTGGGGTCTCCCGGGTGCGACTGGGAGAAGTGGCAGGCCTGCGCGCACAGGCCGCAACGCATGCAGGTTTCGGCGTAGGCTTTGAGCCGCGCCCCGGTTTCGCCGCTGATGACGGCGTTGACGGTTTTCTCGATTATCTCCGGGGTGAGCCGGGATACCCCGCGCCTGAGCCCCACATCCTCGATGAGTCTATCCGCAATGCCCATTTCGTAATCCTCCTTGGGGGCTACCAGTCACGCGCGTGGCGCACGCCGCCGAACTCGGAGCCCATGTAGGCCCGGGTGAAGACGACGAAGACCATGTGGGAGAGGCGGGTGAAGGGAATGGCCGCGAGCATGACCTCGCCGGCGATCACATGCAGAATGACCATCAGGTTGTAATCCAGCGCCTGGTGGTAGGCCAGAAAGCCCGTGGCGAACGGCGCAAGCACGATGACGAGCGCAACCCAGTCCTGCGGCGTGGTGATGTAGCGCACCTCCGGCTGCACAAACCGGCGGCCGGCAAAGAACAGGCAGGCCGCTATGACCACAAGGGTCATGATGTCGGCCACGGTGTCGGGGATGGTGACGTAGCTCACCCCGAAGGCCTGGTCCCAGAGCATCACGTGGGCCACCAGGAAGATGGGCGCGATGAGCAGGCAGGCATGGAAGGCGAAGGTGGCCACGGTCATGAGCGGGCTGTTGCGCCAGCCCAGCGCGTTGAAGGGGATGAGCCAGTTGATGATGGAGCGCAGCGAGAAGCCGAGGTCCATGAAGGCCATGGCCGTGGCGTCTTTTTTCTTTGCCAACTGGTACATGGAGACAAGCCTGTAGGCCGAGCCCAGCAGGAAAATGCCCCAGGCAACCCAGGCCAGGGGTCCGGTGACGAATTCGTATGCGGCGTTCATGTGTGGTCCTCCTTGGGCGGCTTAGGCTTTGCCCACTTCGGCCACGATGCGGACAAAGGAGCCCTTGTCGATGGCGCGGATGAGCAGCTTGTTCCCGTCCGGGCTGAAGGTGGGCTCGAAGACCTGGTCGAACTCCCGGGCGAAGGTGCGGCCGTTGACCACGAGGGTCTGGCGCTTGCCCTTTTCGACCTTGGCGGCCACGTTGCCGCCGGTGGCGCTGATGACCGGCTTCCAGGCCATGTCCCAGGTTCCGGCCCAGGTGCGGCCATCCACAATGATCTGCCAGTCCGCGTTGTTGTTGGAACCCAGCGCGGCAACGCGCTCGCCGTCGCGGCTGATGACGAGGTCCGTCACCACGGGGAAGGTCACGTTCCAAAGCTTGGCGTTCACGGCCACGGTGAACGCGCCGAAGTCCTGGGCCACAATGGCGGCGATGTTTTTGCCGTCCTGGCTGAAGACCTGGTGCCAGCACTGGGTGAACTTGGGCTCCCAGATGATCTGCCCGTCCTGGGCCATGCCCCAGGCGCCCTTGACGCGTACCGGGGCCACGACCTTGCCGCTGGCCGGGTTGAAGCGGGGCTCCCAGACGCAGCTGTAGCTCTCGTTCCACTTCACGCCGTCCACGGCGATGGAGTAGTCGTACAGGCTGGTGCGCACCTGGGCGGCCACGTGCTGGCCCTGGGCGTCGAAGGCAGGGGTCCAGGCGTTGACGAACTGCGCGTCCCAACGCTGGCCGTTCACGGCCACGCCGAACACGCCCTTCTGGAAGGCCTCCAGGTCGGCGGGCTTGAGGGACTCCAGCTGCACCACGGCGGCCGAGGCCTTGCCGTCGGCGGACAGTATGCACTGGCTGGCGTTCTCAAATAAGGTGTCCCAGGTCGCGCCGTTGAGGCAGATGCCGTATTCGCCGCCGCTCTGGATGCACGCGGCGATGACGTCGCCTTCCTGGGAGAACTGCGTGCCCCAAAGAAAGTCGAAGGTTTCCTCCCAGGGCTCGTCATCAATGGCCAGGGTCCACATACCGTCTTGCTGGACAATGGCGGTGAAGCGTCCGTCCGGGCTGAAGCGCGGCAGCCAGGCTTTCTCGAACGTATTTGTCCACGGCGTGCCGTTGATGACTGCCGTGAGCCCGCCCTCTTCCAGGCTGACCAGCGCCGCAACGGTTTCCCCGTCCGGCGAGACGTGGGGTTCCTCGATCCAGGCAGCGTTTTCGGGCCGCTCCATGGAGGCAAGGACCACGCGTTGTCCCGATTCCCAATCCCACAAGGCTGGTGGATGCATGCCGTTCCTCCCCCGCACGAAATCCGTGCGTCTTGAAAGTGCTCACAGTGCCGAACTAGGGTTAAGACAGGTCAGCGCATCCATAAGTCTAGCTATGAATAGACGTTCGGTATGCTTTACGGACCGCTGAATGTAGTTTCGTGTGCAATACTGCCACAGTATTCCTTTTGAGGGAAGTACTTTTTTGAATATATTGTTTACATACAGCAAAAGTATGTATATTAATTAATTCATATCTAGTTGGTATGAGTTGAAACGCGTCTTAATTTGGCGTAGCGTACACAATGCAAGACGAGAGTGATGCTGCTGCGCGGCCAGTTTATGTTTAACATGCCGCCATGAAAGAACATTTGTCATGCGAGGAGGGAGTTCATGCGCCTGACCACCAAAGGTCGTTATGGAATGCGGCTGGTGCTGGATATTGCCCAGCACGAAAAGTACGGGCCGGTGTCCATGGCTGAGACCTCCCTGCGGCAGGATATCTCCGCCAAGTACCTCGAACGGCTGGTGGGGGAACTGCAACGCGCCGGGATTGTGAAGAGCCTGCGCGGCAGGGAGGGCGGCCACCTGCTCGCCATGCCGCCGGAAAAAATCACCGTGGGCGACATTGTGCGCGTGCTGGAGGGCGAAAGCGCCCAGCTGGCATGCAGCCACAACAGGTTGTCGTGCCCGCGCTCCGTGCATTGCCTTACCCGCTCCATATGGATAGCCGCGGACCAGGCCATGTTTGAAAAGCTTGATTCCGTGACGGTCAAGGACATCATGGACGACGGCCAGAACTGCATTTCGCGCAAGCAGTCCGAGCAACTCGGCGCGGCGGGCGGCAAATCAGCCGCGCCCACCATGGACGCCAGCACCAGGCGCAAGGCCGTGCGCCGCATTTTGCGCCAGCGCCACACGCTCAGCGCAGAGGCGCGCCTGCAAAAGTCCGAGGGCATGCCGAAGAAGATTATGGTCGTGGACGACGACCCGGATATTGTGGATTACCTCGTGACAGTCTTCCGCGACCGCGGCTACGAGACCTGCAGCGCCGGCGGCGGGGTAGAGGCCACGGAGGTGCTGCTGCGCGAGAACCCGGACCTCATCACCCTGGATCTGGAGATGCCCGAGGAATGGGGGCCGCGCTTTTCCCGTCGTGTCGCCCGCCTGCCCGAGTACCGGAACATCCCGATCATCGTCATCAGCGGCCTGCCGGGCATCCACATGGCCATCCCCAAAGCCGTGGCAACGGTGCGCAAGCCCTTCGACCCGGCCGAGGTGCTGCAACTGGTGGAGACGGCCATCGGCCAGCCGTAAGACGACAGCGCGCGGGCGCGATGACGGGCCGCGCGAAAGGGCCGGGTTTGGGCAGGCGCCTAAACCCGGCCCTTTTGCGTCACGGCCAGCGGAACGCCCTTGCGGATCAGATGCGCGCCACGCCCAAAAACACCGCGTGCAGCGCCGACACAAGAATCAGAAAAAGCGCGCGCGCCACAGAGGGCGAAAGGCCAGGGAAGCTGTAGTGCATGGAGTCGTGCGGGCAGGCCCCCACGCAGTCGCCGCAGAGGGTGCATGAAAGGCCAGGGCGCCCGGCCTCGATTTCAGGCGCGGCCAGCGCACAATAGCGGCAGGCGCGCGCGCACGCGCCGCAACGCGTGCAGGTGGCCAGGTCGATGCGCAGGCGCCAGGGCATGAGCCTGCCCAGCAGATTGCCCACAAGGCCGATGGGGCAGAAGGCCGTGCAGTGGGCCATCGCCCCCAGCCGCCGCGAGACGAGCACCATCACCCCCACGCCGGCCAGCCCGAACCCGGCCGCAAGGGCAGCGGCCAGCTCCGGCGGGGCATTCAGCAGGCGCAACCCCAGCGCCCCGCCGCAGACCAGCAGCAGCGTCGCCAGCCTGCCGCCGATTGTCCAGCGGCGCGGCAGGACGCGCGGCGCTTTTGGCCCCAGGCGCGCGCAGCGGTCGTCCCAGGCGCCGATGTAGCACAGGTGGCTGCACCAGGCCGGCCCGACCAGCAGCACCGTGGCGCTGAAGAGAATGGGCATGAACAACCCGCCGCCGCGAAAAAGCGGCCCGGCCACAATGAGCGCCGGAACGGGCAGGTGCAGCTTGCCGGTCATGAGCAGGTCGTGCGCGCCCGCCAGCCCCAGGGCCAATTGGCCGAAGAACACGGCCGAGAACAGCGCCCAAATGCGTGGCCGCAGCAGCTTGTGCTGGCGCGCGTCGAGCATTCTGCCCGCCAGCCAGCCCGCATACACGCCAAGCACCAGCACCTCCAGCCAGCCTGCGCCGGGGAGGAAGCGGTCGGCCAGAAGCACCGGCACGCTGGCCTTTGCGCGGGCCAGGGCCAGCAGCCCGGCCGTCAGCAGAAAGGCCGCCGCCTGTGTGCCCTCGGCCCCGCGCTGCCGGTGGAACGCCGCGCCTGCGCGCTCTCCCAGCAGCCACAGGCCCGCACCCAGGCTTGCCGCGCACAGTGCCGCAAGGATGAGCGCCAGGCGCAGCCAGGGCTCGCCAAAGGCCAGGCGCATCTGCACCAGGGAAGCCCCGGCCACGGCCCAGTGCGCAGCCCCCAGCAACAGCGACGCCGCCAAAACCAGCCGCAGAGCCCCAAGCCGCGCGGGCACCGCAAGCGCCAGCGCACCCAGGGCCGCGCACAGGGACCAGTCGCCCTGGCGCAAGGCATGGGCTGCCAGCAGCAGTTGGCACAGCGCGGCCAGTGTCAGCAGGAACGACGGCATGCGCTTCTCCTTGTTGGGGGCAATGCGCCAGGGGGTTGGCCTCTTGAGCGCGTCACGGAGAGTACACCAGACGGACGGAAGGGGGAAGGCCGCCTGCCCCCCCCCTTTCCCTTGGCCCGCTTTTGCATTACTGATTGTCCAGGCGGCCCGCTCCGTCTCCTACACTTACGCCCAGGGAAGGTATCCCCATGCGCATTTCCGACAGACTCAGGAAGCTCAAGCCCTCGGCCACGCTGGCCGTCAACGCCAAGGCCCAGGAACTCAAGGCCCAGGGACGGCCAGTGGTCAGCCTCGCGGTGGGCGAGCCGGACTTCGGCACGCCCGACCACGTGCGCCAAGCCGCGAAAAAGGCCATCGACGACGGGTTCACCCGCTACACGCCGGTGCCGGGCATCCCCGACCTGCGCGCCGCCATGGCCGGCTATTACGGCCAGTTCTATGGCGTGTGCGCCAAGCCGGAGAACACCATAGCCTCCTGCGGCGGCAAGCAGGCGCTGTACAACCTGCTTATGGCCCTGCTCAACCCCGGCGACGAGGTGCTCATCCCCGCGCCGTACTGGGTCAGCTATCCGGCCATGGTGGAGCTGGCCGACGGCGTGCCCGTCATCGTGCCCACCAACCCGGAAAGCGGCTTCCGCGTCAGCGTGCGCGACCTTGAGGACATGTGCACCCCGCGCACCACGGTGCTGATGCTGAACACGCCCTCCAACCCCACGGGCTGCCACTACCCCCAGGAGGCGCTGGACGAGATAGCCCGCTGGGCCAAGGCGCGCGGCATCTTCATCATTTCCGACGAAGTCTACGACCGCCTCGTGTACGACCCGGCCAAGCCGAGCACTCTCTCGCGCTTCTGGCAAGAGCATCAGGAGAGCGTGGCCGTAGTGGGCGCGCTGTCCAAAAGCTTCTGCATGACCGGCTGGCGCGTGGGCTGGACCCTTGCCCATGCCGATCTGGTGAAGGCCTGCGCCAAGATCCAGGGGCAGAGCACCTCGAACATCAACAGCGTGTCGCAGAAGGCGGCGGTGGCCGCGCTCACCGGGCCGTGGACCCTTGTGGACGAGATGAAGACCGCGTTCTTGCGCCGGCGCGACCTGGCGCTCTCGGTCATAAGCTCCTGGCCGGGCGTTACCTGCCCCAAGCCCGACGGCGCGTTCTACCTGTTCCCCGTGGTGGACAAATATTATACGCCGCAGATGCCGGATTCCGCCGCCCTGTGCACGCGCCTGCTTGAAGAAGCGGGCGTGGCGCTGGTGCCGGGCAGCGCCTTCGGCGACGACCGCTGCGTGCGCTTCTCCTACGCCGTGGCCGACGAGGTGTTGCTGAGCGCGCTGGACAAGGTGGGCAAGGTGCTGCTGGGCAAGTAAGCCCGCAGTTTCTGCCGGACAGGAAGGCATAGGCCCGGGAGACCGGGCGGGGAAAGGCCAGCGCGAGACAGCACCCGTTGACGACGACCCGCGACAACCCGCGACAACCCGCAACCCTTGAGGGGAGGCTTCATGACCGCAGGTTCCACGCATCAGGACGTTCTGGACTGGACCGACGCCTGCCGCGACAGGCTGCCCGCCTACGCCGCCTTGCGCGCCCGCGCGGGCGAAATGGCGGCCAAACTCTCGGCCGAGGTGGCGGCCGGGCGGCTGCCCTTCCTTGCCCTGCCGTTCATGCCCGCGCTGGAGCAGGAGCTTGCCGGGCTTGAGGCCGGGTATCTCAAAGGGTTCGAGCACATGCTGCTGCTGGGCATAGGCGGCTCGGCCCTGGGCGCGCGCGCGCTGCAAAAGGCCTTCGCCCCCGGGCAGGACCTGCCGGGCCACACGGGTAAATGCTTGTGGATAATGGACAATGTTGACGCCAGCACCCTTGAGGCGCACCTCTCGCGCCTGCCCGCGGACAAGACTTTGGTCTATGTGGTCAGCAAGTCCGGCGACACCATCGAGACCATCGGCCAATACTTCCTGGTGAAACAGTGGCTCAAAAACGCCCTGCCCGAGACCTGGAAGGACCACCTGCTGCTGAACACCGATGAAAAGAAGGGCTACCTGCGCCAGGAGGCCGAGCAGTTCGGCATGCGCACCCTGCCCGTGCCCGACAACCTGGGCGGGCGCTACTCGGCCATTTCCGCCGTGGGGCTGGTGCCCGCCGCGTTTTTGGGCATGGACTGGCGCGGGCTGGTGCGCGGGTTCGCCGCCATGGCCGCGCCCCTGGCCGACCCGGCGCTCAACGCGGAAAAGCTCGCCGCGCATCCGTCCTTCGAGTTCGCGGCGTGGAGCAAGGCCCTCATGGACGCGGGCTACTGCGAGCTCATCAGCTTCTTCTACATCCCGCAGTGGGCCAGCTTTGCCGACTGGTTCGCCCAGCTCTGGGCCGAAAGCCTGGGCAAGGGCGGGCAGGGCAGCCAGCCCATTCCGGCAGTGGGCGTGACGGACCAGCACAGCGTGAACCAGATGTTTCTGGACGGCCCGCGCAATAAGGCCTGCCTGTTCGTGGAGCGGGCGTCCGGTCCCGCCGGGCTGCCCTTCCCGGCGGACATGCCGCCGATCTTCGACTATCTGCAGGGCAAGCACTTCGGCGAGCTTCTGCCGGCCGAGGCCCTGGGCACGCGCATGGCGCTGACGCAGAACGCCGTGCCCCTGGTGGCCCTGCGCCTGGGCGCGGACGACGCCGAGCGGGCGGGCAAGATGATGGCGCTTTTGGGCGCGGCAACGCTGCTGACCGGCTGGCTCATGGGCATCAACCCCGTGGACCAGCCCGCGGTGGAGCTGGGCAAGCGCCTGGCCAAGGCGCGGCTTGGCGCTGCGGGCCTGGACGAGGAAAAGGCGGCGCTCTCGGTGTTCACTGGGCAGTGCGCGGGCCAGGGCAAGGCTTGCGCCCGCGACGAGCGGGGGTTCTAGGCTTTGCGCATAGGAACAAGCCTGCTGGGCGCGCACCGGCCCTTGCAGTTCGTCAAGGTTCTCACCTGGACCTTCTTTCTGCTCATCCTGAGCACCAATCTGGCGCTCTCGGTGTTCCTCTCCAAGCACGCCGAGCGCGTGCTGCTGGAAAAGCAGAAGGAATTCGGGCTGCTGTTGTCCGAGAACCTCTCGCACCAGATCTTCACCCGCTTCACCCTGCCCACCATTATCGGCTTCGGGCAGATATCCCTGCGCATTCCCGACCAGTTCGCACGGCTCGACCAGGTGGTGCGCACCACCATCCACAGCTTCCACGTGCAGGAGGTGCGCATCTATGATCCCGAGCTGCGCGTCACCTATTCCACCGACCCCAACCTCGTGCTGCGCACCGGGCTCGCCGGGGAGGGCGTCAAGCGCGCCCTCAACCACGAGGAGCCGAGCTTCGAGCTGTTCAGCAAGGTCTCGGGCCTGGCGGCATTGTTCAAGATCGAGATGCGGCCCGGCAGCGTGGTCATGCGCGGGTTCACCCCCCTGCGCATGGAGCGCAACTTCGGCCCCGGCGCAAAAAATCCCATCATGGGCATTCTGGAGTTCAGCCAGGACATCACCGACGACTACATGGCCGTGGTGAACTTCGAGCGGCTGGTCTATTCCTCCTCGCTCATCACCAGCATGGTGCTCTTCTCGCTCATCATGAGCATTCTGCGCCGGGTCGACCGCATCAGCGCGGAGCGCCAGGCCGAGAAGGAAAAGCTGCTTTCCGAACTGCACCAGCAGGAAAAGCTGGCGGGCATGGGCCGCATGGTTGCCGGCGTGGCCCACGAGATAAGAAACCCCCTGGGCATCATCCAGAGCAGCGCCGAGCTGGTGCTCAAGAAAGCCAAGGCCGACAACCACCCGCATACGCGCATAATCGAGGCCATTTACGACGAGAGCAGGCGGCTTTCGCGCACGGTGAACGACTTTCTGGACTACGCGCGCCCGCGCCAGCCGCGCATGGGCGAGGCCGATCTCTGCCGGATGCTGGAGCAGGCCTGCGTGTTCTTGGAGCACGAGTGCGAGGCCAAGGGCATAGAGCTCACGCGGGACTGCCCGGAGAGCACCTTTGTGCGCGGCGACCGCGACCTGCTCTACCGCGCGGTGTACAACGTGCTGGGCAACGCCATGCAGGCCATGCCCGAAGGCGGCCGCATCCAGGTGACCGTGCGCCCCCCGGAAGCGGTGGAAGGCGCGCCCGAACGCGAGGGCGGCCCCTGGCTGGTGCTCTGCGTGCGCGACTCCGGTCCCGGCTTTGATGAAAAGAACCTGGACAAGATGAAGGACCCGTTCTTCAGCACCAAGGACATGGGCACCGGCCTGGGGCTGGCCATCGTCACCAGCATAGTGGAAAGCCACGGCGGGGCGGTGACCCTGAAGAACCACCCGGAGGGCGGGGCCGTTGTCGAGCTGCTGCTGCCCGCCACCGGCCAGGGGCAGGCCGAGCCCGGCGCCCCGGCAGGCACCACCGGCCCCGCGGACCAACAACAGGCGTAACGCCCTCTCACGGAGCCATAGCGATGTCAGGCAATATTCTCATTCTCGATGACGAACAGAACTATCTGCTCGTGCTCGACGCCATTCTTTCCGACGCGGGCTACAAGGTAACCCCCCTTTCCGACCCGGAAATGGGCCTGGCCTTCCTGGAGGAGAGCGAGGTCGACGTGGTGGTGACGGACATGAAGATGCCCAAGCTCACCGGCAAGGACGTGCTCGACCATGTGAAGAAGCACTATCCGCACATCCCCGTGCTCATCATGACCGCCTTCGGCAGTATTGAGGCCGCGGTGGAGGCCATGCGCACCGGCGCCTTCGACTACATCACCAAGCCCTTCTCCAACGAGGAGCTTCTGCTCTCGCTCTCCAAGGCCATGCAGTACGCCCGCGCCCAGCAGGAAAACCGCCAGTTGCGCAGGCAGATTCAGGAGCGGTTCGGGCCGGAGAACATAGTCGCCCGCGACAAGAGCATGCGCCACGTGCTCGACATGGTCCACCGCGCCGCGCCCAGCCGCAGCACCGTGCTGGTCACCGGCGAATCGGGCACCGGCAAGGAGCTCATCGCCAAGGCCATCCACAACCAGAGCCCCCGCAAGGACGGCCCGTTCGTCTCGGTGAACTGCATGGCGCTTAACCCCGGCGTGCTGGAGAGCGAGCTCTTCGGCCACGAGAAGGGCAGCTTCACCGGCGCGGTTTCGCGGCGGCGCGGCCGCTTCGAGCTGGCGGACAAGGGCACGCTGTTCCTCGACGAGATAGGCGAGCTTTCCCAGGACATGCAGGTGAAGCTTTTGCGCGTGCTGCAGGAGCGCCGGTTCGAGCGCGTGGGCGGCACGGAGGTGGTGGAGGTGGACATCCGCATCGTGGCGGCCACCAACCGCGACCTCACCAAGGCCGTGGCCGAGGGCATCTTCCGCGAGGACCTGTTCTACCGGCTGAACGTCGTCAGCATCCACCTGCCCCCGCTGCGCGAGCGGCGCGAGGACATCCCCTTTCTTGCCGCGCACTTCCTGGACAAGTTCGCCAAGGAGAACGCCCGCGAGCTGAAGGGCTTCAGCCCCTCGGCCATGGATTATCTTTCGGCCTACGAGTGGCCGGGCAACGTGCGCCAGCTTGAGAACGTCATCGAACGCTGCGTGGTGCTTTCCAGCGGCGACCAGGTGGACGCCGACGACCTGCCGCCAGAGATCAAGGACGAGGAGTCGCAGTTCAAGAGCGCCGTGGACCTGCTGCCCACCAAGCTCGACCTCTCCGAGACGCTGGAAAAGATCGAGGCCGCGGTCATCCGCCGGGCGCTGGTCAAGGCCGACTTCATCCAGGTGAAGGCCGCGGAGCTGCTGAACGTCTCCAAGAGCCTGCTGCAGTACAAGCTCAAGAAGTACAACATCTCGGCGAAGTAGGGGGGCGGCCCGGCCTTGCGCGGGTGGCGGCTTCGCACGGCCGCAACCCCCGCCCCTCAAACCACTCCGCCCCGCTTCCCCCGCCCTGCCAAAACCCTGTCAAGCCGCTAATTTCATCCTTTTACCGGCCAATAACCGGACAATTTCGTCCCCGCCAAAAACCGGGGCTATACTTGCGCCCATGCGGACCTGACGGCAGGCCCGCACCCGGCCCCGGGGCCGGGGGACGCGAGCCCGATTCTGATCCGGCCACCCCGCGCGCCCCCGACCCCATGAGAC
>Ga0209467_1002270_pt1 | contig 14013 bp, 10 predicted proteins | sample Higcelwee11metaG_FD_187175 | JGI IMG/M metagenome (GOLD analysis project Ga0209467, IMG submission 187175) | Freshwater pond sediment microbial communities from the University of Edinburgh, under environmental carbon perturbations - High... | ecosystem: Environmental > Aquatic > Freshwater >...
TGACCACATGCGGCCTACGACCTGATCCGGGGCGCCCTTGAGTCCGGGAAGCATGTGGTCACGGCCAACAAGGCCCTTCTGGCCGAGCGCGGCCCGGAACTGTTCGCCCTGGCCGGGCAAAAGGGCCTTGGGCTTTTGTACGAGGCCAGCGTGGCCGGGGCCATCCCCATCGTCCAGACGCTCAAGGAGTCCCTGGCCGCCAACCGCATCGAGAGCCTCATCGGCATTTTAAACGGCACGGCCAACTACATCCTGACCAAGATGTCCGGCAAGGGCCTGGAGTTCGGCGAGGCCTTGAAAAAGGCCCAGGAAAAGGGCTATGCCGAGGCCGACCCCACCCTGGACATCGAGGGCCTGGACGCGGCCCACAAGCTCGTCTTGCTCATCCGGCTGGCCTACGGCGAGAATTACCCCCTGGCCAGGCTTCCGGTGCAGGGCATCACCCGGATCACCCCCGTGGACATCCGGTTCGCCGCCGAATTCGGCTACGTGATCAAGCTCATCGGACAGGTGCGCCGGGTGGACGGCAGGCTCGACGCCGGGGTCTGCCCCATGCTGGTGCATCGGGATTACCTTCTGGCCAACGTGCAGGGGGCGTTTAACGCCATCCGCCTGGAGGGCGACGCCTCGGGGCCCATGCTTTTGCACGGCAAGGGCGCAGGCGGCCTGCCCACGGCCAGCGCCGTGGCCGCCGACATCCTGGCCCTGGCCCGGCCCGGACACCTCCCCAACAACACCGGGTTCTTGGAAGAATCCCTGCCCGAGGCCGACATCCTGGACCCGGACGAGGCCGTCTGCCGCCACTTCATCCGCTTCAACGTGGAGGATCGGGCCGGGGTCATGGCCGCCATCTCCAAGGTCATGGGCGAGGAGGGGATCAGCATCTATCAGGCCGTGCAAAAGGGCGACCCCGAGACAGGGGTCGTGCCCATCGTCTTTTTGACCCATGCCGCGCCGGTGCGGGCCGTGCGCCGGGTCATCGAGGCCGTGGACGCCATGCCCTTTCTGCGCCCGGAAACCGTTCACTACCGGGTGCTTTGACGCCTCCGGGACTTGGGCGTAAGACGGTTCCCCATGCGGCCTGTGCGTCAGAGACGACGCCCGGAAACCGCTACGGGATTCCAAAGGGTGAACCCCTTTGGCCGCCGGAGGCCTTCCCCCGGCAAGATGTCGTAAACTCCGTGGCCGGACCCGGCGTCCGGCCACATTCCGTTGAACCTCCCCCGTAACCTTCCCGGGCAAGGTGCGTGCGACCATGAAATGCATATTCCTTTTGGCCGACGGCATGGGCGACTGGCCCGTGGAGTCTTTGGGCGGGAAAACGCCCCTTGAGGCGGCGCACACGCCGCATATGGACGCCATGGCCGCCTCGGGCGTGGTGGGGCTTTGCCGCAGCATCCCCCAGGGCATGCCGCCCGGGTCCGACGTGGCCAACATGTCCCTTCTGGGCTTTGATCCGGCCCGGTTCCACACCGGCCGGGGGCCCATCGAGGCGGCGGCCATGGGGCTGGTCACCTGGCCCGACGACCTGATTTTTCGCCTGAACCTGGTCACGGTGAGCGAATTTTCCGACGCCGGGCTCATGCGCGACTATTCCGCCGGGCACATCGACACCGATATCGCCCACCGGATCGTGGCCGGGCTGTCGCGGACCTGCGCGGGCATCGACATGTCCGTGTATCCCGGGGTGCAGTACCGCCATATCCTGGTGCTCAAGGCCGGGGCCGAAAAGGGCGGCGTGAAAAGCTTCGAGGCCAGCATGGCCGTGCGGCCGCCCCACGACATCACCGACAAGCCCATTGCCGAGGATCTGGCCCTTTTCCGGCAAAGCCCCATCCTGTGGGAGTTCATGACCAAGGCCGCCACGGTCCTGGCCGTGACGAACCATGGCTCGCGGGCCAACGCCGTGTGGCCCTGGGGCCAGGGCGGCACGTTGCGCCTGCCATCTTTCGAGGAGAAATACGGCCTGCGCGGGGCCGTGGTCTCGGCCGTGGATCTGGTCAAGGGCCTGGGCCGGGCGGCCGGGATGGAGGTCGCGGACGTGCCCGGGGCCACGGGGCTTCTGGACACCAACTACGCCGGAAAGGTCGCGGCGGCCCTGGACTTCCTGACCCGGGGGGATTTCGTTTTCCTGCATGTGGAGGCCCCGGACGAATGCGGCCACGGCGGGCAGGCGGCGGACAAGGTGGAGGCGGTGACGCGCTTCGACCGGCTGGTGGTGGGGCCCCTGCGGCAGGCCCTGGCCGGGACGGATACGATCTTTTTGACGGCCTGCGACCATTTCACGCCCATCGCCGTCAAGACCCACACCACCGATCCCGTGCCCTTCGTCCTGTGGCGCGAGGGCATTTCGGCCCAGCCCGCCCCGGCTTTTACCGAGGCCCTGGCCGCTGAAACCGGCCTTGTGGTGGAGCAGGGCTTTGATCTTTTGGACTTCGCCCTGGACCGGGCCGGACGCCGGGCATGATCCTCAAGCGCGACCAGTTTCCGCTCCCCGACGCCTGGCACCGGTTCCGGGTGTCTTACGGCGAGACGGACATGATGGGCGTGGCCTATTACGGCGAATATCCCCACTGGTTCGAGCGGGCCCGCGGCCAGTTCATCCGGGAGCGGGGCATGGGCTACGGCGACGTGGAAAAACGCGGCATCGTCCTGCCCGTGCGCGAAATGCACCTGCGCTACATCAAGTCCGCCCGCTACGACGACGAGGTTTTTGTCCGCACGGCGGTGCGCGAATGGGGCCGGGCCTCCATCCTTTTCACGTATCAGGTCTTTGGCCCGCCGGACGGCGCGACGCTTTTGGCCGTGGGCCAGACCCAGCACGCCTGCGTCAATCCCCAGGGCAGGCCGGTGGCCGTGCCGGACTGGCTCAAGGCCCTGTTCCAGGGCGACCCCGCGCCCTGACCCCTCGCCACATGGCACATTCCCGAGACATGTCCCAGAAAGCGCGCTTGCGTGTGAAACGTGATCCGCTTTTGGGAAAAACGAAACCCCGAACCGAGGTATGTACACGTTGTTGACCTTCGATATTCATACGCACGCCTATCATCAAAAGATCGCCCACAAAGTCATCGCCCAGCTCAACGACCACTACGGCATTCCCCCGGTGGGAACCGGCCTGATCGAGGATCTTCTGGCCAGGGCGACGGCTGGCGGCATCGACCGGGTGGTGGTGCATAGCGCCGCCACGTCCCCGGCCCAGGTCATCCCGGCCAACAATTGGGCCCTGGAGCTCGAACGGAACCATCCCCGGGTGCGGGCCTTCGGGACGCTGCACCCCGACTATCCGGACAATGCCGCCGAACTCGACCGTCTGGAGCGGGCCGGGATCCGGGGCATCAAGCTGCACGCCGACTTCCAGGGCTTTCGGCTGGACGATCCCCGGCTGTGGCCGCTCTTTGAGATGATCAGCGGCCGGTTTGCGGTCATGCTCCATGTGGGCGACGTGCTGCCGCCCGAGCAGAACAACTCCTGCCCCATGAAGGTGGCGGCCATCCACCGCGATTTCCCGGGGCTTACCATCATCGCCGCACACATGGGCGGCTACCGGCATTGGCAGTGGGCCCTGACGCACCTCATCGGCCAGGACGTCTACATCGACACCTCGAGCACCCTGGCCTTTCTGGACGACGCGACCCTGCGCGAAATCTACGACCGCCATCCCAAGGAGCGCATCCTTTTCGGCAGCGACTATCCGCTTTTCGATCCAGGCCAGGAGCGGGAGGTGTTGCAGGCCCGACTTCGCCTGTCGGATGCGGATATGGAGACGGCGCTCACGGCGGCGGGGGTTCTCTTCGCCTGACCGGCGGCCGACGGCGGTAGGCGGCGGGTGGCGTGCTTTCGCGTCGGCTTTCGCCCCTGGGCGGTTTGTTGCGCCGGGGCGGGCGGTCGGGCCTGCCCGGCTGGTTCCATTCGCGCCTGCTTTCGCCCCTGGGCGGTGTGTTGCGCCCTGGGGGGCGCCTGAAAGGCTGCGGTGCGGACCTGGGACATCGTTGCCGGACGATCCGCAGGCATGCAGATGGGCGCCTCTCCCGGCGCCGGTTTGACGGCGGATGTTATTTTATGATTTCTGGTTTTTCGCACAAAGTATAATCATTTGCCATGTTTCACGCGGATGGCGCCCGTGCGGCATTTCGGTTCGGCCGACTTCCCTCCGACGATCTGCCTTGCTATAATTTCGGACCTTGGTAGATTTGAACCATGGGTCGGTGTAAGCCATTCTGTGCCGTTTTCTGCCAGGACGTTCCCCTTGAGGGGCTGTTGCGAGGAACATGTATTCCGGCAGTCCCCCTGACCGTGTCCTTTTTCCACTGAAAGACGAGGTGTTGCATGAGTATTGGGAAAAAGCTTATTTTCTCTGTTGTTGTTGTTTTCAGCATTGTTGTTGTTATGTTTGGGGCTACCTGGTGGCTTACTTCGGCCCAGAAGACCGACGCCCTGGTAGTCAATCTGGCTGGTCGGCAGCGCATGCTGGCCGAGAAGATTTCGAAAAACGTCCTGTATTACCTGGATGTAAAAAAACAGGGACTCCCCACAGCAGATCTGCAACGCACCATCACCGACCAAGTGCAGGTCTTCGAGACCACTCTTGCCGCCCTGACCGCCTCGGGCAACGCTCCCCTTGGCCTGTCGCCGACAGGGGAAACGGCAAAACTGCCTGCCGCCACGGTTGCGGCCTCGGAAAAACTGCGTCAGGTCAGAGCCAGGTGGGATGATTTCGGCCAAAATCTCAAGGCCTGCCTGGAGGCGCCCGAGCCCCAGGCCGTGCGGCGTTTTCTGGAAAGCGGCGAGGGCGTGGTGGCGGCCATGGACGGCGCGGTCAAATTCATGCAGGCCGAATCCGAGGCCAAGGTGGGGTTTTTGCTTGCCACCCAGGCCGTGGGCGTGGCCCTTGGCCTGGTCCTCCTCTTTTTCGTCATCGTAAGCATTACCCGCAACATCATCACCCCCCTGGTCCGGCTTCGTGACTACGCCGGGGCCGTGGCCGGGGGCGACCTGTCTGCCGGAATCAAGGGGGAGTTCCGGCAGGAACTCTTGGCCCTCAAGGATTCCATGGTGAACATGGTGACCCGGCTTGGGGAACTCATGGAGACGGCCCGGGGCAAGGAGCAGGAGGCGGTGCGAAGCGCCTCCGAGACCGCTTCCGCCCTGGAGCAGGCCCGGGAGCACGAGGCAAACGCCCAGGCCGTGCTGGAGAAGATGGCCCAGGCGGCCGCCCAGGCCAAGTTGGTCTCCGTAAGTTTCACCGAGGCCGCCGCCCAGTTGTCCGGGCAGGTGGAGGAGGTCAACCGGGGGGCCAACCACCAGCGGGATCGCATGGCCGAAACGGCCACGGCCATGGAGGAGATGAACGCCACGGTGCTGGAGGTGGCCAGAAACGCCTCGGGCGCAGCGGAGAGCGCCGGGCGCGCCAGGCAGAAGGCCCAGACCGGAGCGCAAGGCGTGCGCTCGGCCGTGGCCTCCATCGCCAGTATCGAGGAGCGGATTTTGGCCCTCAAAGAGACCATGGGCCAGCTCGGCCGACAGGCCGACGGCATCGGCCAGGTCATAAGCGTCATCAACGATATCGCCGACCAGACCAATCTTTTGGCGCTTAACGCCGCCATCGAGGCCGCCCGGGCCGGAGAGGCCGGGCGCGGTTTCGCCGTGGTGGCCGACGAGGTGCGCAAGCTCGCCGAGAAGACCATGCTGGCCACAAGCGAAGTGGGCCAGGCCGTGGGCAATATCCAGATGCAGGCCAAGGAAAATATCGCCGCCGTGGAGGCGGCCGCCTTGGGGGTGGTGGAGAGCACCCAGGCGGCCGAGGAATCCGGACGGTTCATGGACGAGATCGTGGCCATCGTGGACGACACGGCCGGACAGGTTCTGTCCATCGCCACGGCCTCGGAGGAGCAGTCCGCCGCCAGCGAGGAGATCCATCGGGCGGTGGAGGAGGTCAACGGCATCGCCGGGACCACGGTCGAGGACATGGCGGCTGCGGCGGCGGCCCTGGACGAACTGTCCCGACTGGCCGGAGAGCTGGACGCGGTCATCAGCGCCATGGGCGGCGAGGCCCCGGTCCCGGGGTCGGGGTCACGCGGCGCCCGGCCAAAGCTCCCGGGCGTCAGGCGCGCCCCATCTTCCGCCCCGGCCCCAAACCGTCCCCCGCGACCGACGGCCGCCCTCCCGGGACGTCCGGCCAAGCCCGGCGGCGACGGCGACGGTCCCATGCTGACCTGGGACGACTCGTTGTCCGTGAACATCGACGAGATCGACGACCAGCACAAGGTGCTGGTGGACATGATCAACGGCCTGCATGAGGCCATGCGGTCGGGGAAGGGCGTGAAGGTTCTGGCCGGGCTGGTGGACGCCCTGAAAAACTATACGGTGGAGCATTTCGGCGTGGAAGAGCGGTATATGGAGAAATACAAATATCCCGGCTATCTCAACCACAAAAAAGAGCATGAGCGATTTGTCGCGAAGGTTCTGGAATTCGAAAGCGCCTTCAAGGATGGCAAAACCTCCCTGACCATGGATGTCATGCGTTTTCTCAAGGACTGGCTGGTGGGGCACATCAAGGGCGTGGACAAGAAATACGGACCCTTTTTCAACCAACGCGGCATTCGCTGAACCGTATTGCGGATGTCGCGCATTGGGCTCGGCCGGTCCTGATGGGTGCGGACTGAAAAGGCCTGAGCCTGATCACGCGCGGCCCGGCGGGAATTCCCGCCGGGCCGCGCACCGTTTGCGGGATGTGCGCCTCAGGAGGGGAGGCAGGATTCGCCGCCGATTCTGCGGATCAAGTGGTCCAAGGCCTCGGCCTGGGAGGCCAATTGCTCCACGGCCCGCATGGAACGGTCCACGCCCTGGGCTGTCTCCTCGGCCACATGGTTGACCTCGTCCACGGCCCGGTGGATTTGTTCGCTGGCGGCGGATTGCTCCTCGGCCGCAGCCGCGATGGAGCGCACCTGGTCGTTGGTGTGCCCGGCCAGTTCCATGATTTCCTGCAGGGCCACGCCGGAATGGTCGGCCAAACGGGTGGCCTCGGCCACGGCCCGGGTGGCCTCGTCCATGCCGCTGACCGCTTCCTTGGCCCCGGCCTGGATGGCGGTGATGGAGTCGCCCACCTCCGTGGTGGCGTGCATGGTCTTTTCCGCGAGCTTTCTCACCTCGTCGGCCACCACGGCGAAGCCGCGTCCGGCCTCTCCGGCCCGGGCGGCCTCGATGGCGGCGTTAAGCGCCAGCAGGTTGGTCTGGTCGGCGATGTCGGAAATGACGTTCATGATCCGGCCGATGCCTGCGGCCTGTTCCCCCAGCGTGGCGATGCGGTCCTTGAGGATGTCGGTCTGGCTCTTCACCCGGCCGATGGCCGTGACCGACTGGTGTACCGTGTCCGCCCCCTCCTGGGCCTTGCGCATGGTCCGCTCGGCCTGCTCGGCGGCGCCTGAGGCGTTTTTGGCCACCTCCAGCACCGTGGCGTTCATCTGCTGCATGGCCGTGGCCGTCTCCCCTGTGCGGGCCCGCTGGATGCCCATGCCCTTGCCGGTCTGCTCCACCACCAGGGACAGCTCCGCCGCCGCCGCCGCCACCTCGGAGGCGATGGCCCCGGCCTGGTCGGCGGTTTCGCAGATGACCTTGTTGGTTTCCACCAGCGTTTCTTCCTGGCGCTTGACCTCGGTCAGCACCGCGAACTGGGCGAAGCAGCCCAGAGGCCGATTTTCCAGGTCGAAGATGGGGGCGGCGTCGATTTTGATGAAAAAACGGCCGCCCCGGGTGTCCGATCCCTCGAAGCCCTGGTTGGTAAGCAGGGTGCGACCTTCCAGGGTGGTAAGAATCAGGTCGGCGATTTCCCTGTTGCCGGAGAAAAAATCGCGGATGTGCGACCCGATGTAGTCCGAGGCTGACTTGTCCTTGGACATGAAGTGGCACAACAGGGTGTTTAAATAGGTGATGCGGCCTTCGAGATTGACCACCAGGCAGGGCATGGTGATGCCGTTCAGAATGCCCTGGACAAATCCCAGCTTCTCTTTGAGGGCGGCCACCATGGTTCCCAGATCCTTCTGGAGCTGGTTGAGCTCGGCCGTGCTGCCCCCGGCCTGCAACTGGGCGCTCAGGTCGCCGTCGGCCACGGCCCGGGTATAGGCGACCATTCCCGTGATGGTCCGGGTGACGCCCCGGCCGATGAGGTAGGCCAGGGTGGTGGCCAGAACCAAGGCCAGGCCCGTGGCCGCGAGCATGGTCGTGCGCCGGGTGGTGTAGTCGCTGATGCGCACGGCCAAAAAGGTGTCCATCTCGTCGGCGCAGACCTCCCAATAGCGGAAGGCGGCGTCCCGGGCAGCCTGTCCCGACGCCAGGAAGGCCTCCCGGGTGATCGGCTCTCCGGCGGCCAGGGACGTGAGCAGGGCGATAAACGGTTCTGTGGCGGCCTTGTACCGGGACAGGCCCGCCGCCATGTTTTGGGCCAGATGGGGGCTTACGCCGTAGAAGTTCGGATCCTCGTTGAGGGTGGTCTCGGTGTCGGCCAGGATGCGGGAAAAGTCGGATTCGGCGAGCATCTCGGCCAGGGTGTGGAACCGGCGGCGATCCTCTTCGGACAGGGGACCGCCAAGGGCCGTGTCCCCGAAGCTGAGGATGTTGGCCAGGCGGCGCTGGGTCTGGGGCAGGGCCAGAAGCGTCAGGTCCATCATGTAGTAGCTGTCGAGATCTGGATCCAAAATGAGGTTTGAGGTGTCCCCGGCATGGGTGATCATGCCCATGACGTCGTCCACCAGGGCCGCCGTTTTTTCCTTGAAGACGGCCGGATCGCCCTGGCTGGCCCTGGCCTGGGTCCATCTGGCGGCCACGGCTGCGGGGTCGAGATGGGAGCGTTTGCGGATGCCCAGGCCCTCGGGGGTGAATTGCAGGTCGTCGCCATGCCGCTTGGCGGCGTCGGCCAGTTCGGCGAAGGCCTGATCGACCCGGGAGGCGGCTGCGGGGTCGGAAGCGGCCCGGGGGAGGTGTTCCAGGAGTTTTTCCAGGGGACGTTGAAAGTCGTTGCCCTGTGTCTCCAGACGGCTGAAGGCTATCTGTCCGTTGATGTTTTGGATGGCGATAAACAGCAGGACGGCCAGGGGGAGGACGAAGGCCACGCCGATGGTGGCGAGTTTCCAGGAGAGTTTGACGTTTTTGGCAAACTGCATACACGATACTCCAGGGGTCGGATGTTGTTGCTGCAGAATCCGGACGCGATACTCCAAAGTCCCGGCGTTGCTTTTTGCCGTATGGCGGGCGGTCGAGGGTGTTTACTGTTTCGCCGTAGTTTTTGTTAGCGAGTGTGCGTGATGCATGTCAAGATATTATTACAATTTTGCACATATTCAAATTTTTCAAAGAATTATTAAGGAATTATTTGGGGTTCACATATGTTCCCTTGTGCATTTGCGATCTCCGGGGCTTGCCGGGAGAGAGCGTTTGGCGCAATAGTCGCCTTGTCGATCTTTAAACGGGCAGGGTGTTCCTCGGAAGTGTTTGGGTTCCTATGTGTTCCCTTTGCATTTGTGAGGTCCGGGGCTTGCCGGGCTCCAGCTTTTCAATCACGAATGGTCTTGCCCGGTCTTCGCAGGGGCGGGATGTCCCCTTGGATGTACGGCGCGTGACAACCCGTCGCGTGAAGTCAGGGGACGAGAAAAATTCCATTCTGGCCGTCGAAAGGCGCAGGCCGCCGAAAGGGGTGAAAGGCCATGGAACGGTTCCGGTTTTCCCTTACGGACGCGGAAAAAAAGTCCCTCAAGGAATTGGTGTGGCGGCGCATCATGGAACGTCTGGATGGTCGCGACAGCGGCGTTCCCGAACCGCCGACGGATGTGTTGCGCGAACCCTACGGGGTCTTCGTCACCCTCAAGCGCCGGGACCAGCTTCGCGGCTGCATCGGGCATATCGTGGCCGACCGGCCCCTGTGGGACAACGTGGCCGACATGGCCCTGGCCGCCGCCTTCGAGGATCCCAGGTTTCCGCCGCTGACCCGGGCCGAACTGGACGGGCTTGAGGTGGAGATCACGGTCTTAGGCCCCCTGGCCCCGTGTCCGGACCCGGAGCGCGTCGAGGTGGGGCGGCATGGCCTCTTTCTTCGGCGCGGCATGCATTCCGGCCTGCTTTTGCCGCAGGTGCCCGTGGAATGGGGCTGGGACCGGGTGACGTTTCTGCGCCAGACCTGCCGCAAGGCCGGGCTTCCCGAGGCGGCCTGGAAGGATCCGGAAACGAAGATCTATTGGTTCGAAGGCGTGGTTTTTTAGGCGTTTTTCCGGTCCCCGCGATTCTGTGGCCGGGGGGGCGGGCGTTCTCCCCCTGGGTTTCGCATCCGGTCCCGGCGATGCGCCGTTCTCGTCCGCCTGCGAAATATCGTCTGGCTGGGATCGCAGGTGCGATATTTCGGCAATTCGCTTTCCTGCCGCGAGCACCCCCGCGGCCCGTTTTTGGGCATTCCCCGAAAATCAGTAGAAAAGTCCGATATGGCGGCATGTTGCAGGAGCTTCAAGCCTGCGGCACGCTTCTGGCTTTCCTTGGTCCAACGGCGACTCGCACAGGCGGATGGGCCGCAGGGCGCGAGGCCGAAACGGATCGGAGGGATGGCCATGAGACGGTTTCTATTCGTGCTGGTGGTGGCGGCGGGAATGTTCGCGGCGTGTCCGCCGCATTTTGTGACCGGAAATGAAGACGTTGCCGGAACAGCCCAGGCCGCCGTACCCTATCGCAGCGAATTGGCCAGGCTTGCCGTGGCCACGGCAGCCATGCGCCAGACCGTCCAGGCTGCGGACCTGGAGCTTCCGGAACCGCGCCCCGAGGTGCTGTTTCCCATGGGGCGGTAGCGATTCTCCTGGTCCGGCCCGGCGGGGATTCCCCATGAAACGCGCTTGCCGGCCGCAGCCCCAGGCAACCATGGACCGCCCCCCGGGAGAAGGCTATGTTCCCTCGGACATGCGATGCCGTGCAATCGAAGCGGCGCCGACGAGGTTCAGAGGCGGATTGACGCGGACAACCGGGACGGACACGACACGGAGGCCGGACTTTGGATGTGAAGCCGAGACTGCGGGGGATGTTGCACAGGCTCCCGGGCATGGGCGACATCTCCCCGGGGGCGGACATCCTGGCCGGGCTGACCCTGTGGGGCGTGCTGGCGCCGGAGGCCCTGGCCTATGCGGGCATGGCCGGAGTGCCGGTCCAGGCCGGGCTGTATACGCTTTTGGCCTCGCTGCCGCTGTATTTTCTCCTGGGCGGCAGTCCCGTTATGGTCTGCGCCGCCACCTCGTCCGAATCCATCATGCTGGCGGCCATCATCGCCCCCCTGGCCGGAGGCGACCCGGCCCGCCATGCGGCGCTTACAGCCCTTTTGGTGCTGTGCGCCGGGGGCATCTTTCTTGCGGCGGGCTTTTTGCGGCTGGGCCGCGTCACCGCGCTTTTGTCCAAGCCGGTGATGACCGGATTCATCTTCGGTCTGGCCGTCTACATCGCCGCCAGCCAGTTGCACAAGATTTTAGGCCTGCCGAGCGGCCATGGCGACATGTTCATGCAGGTCGTGCATCTGGCCGAGCATCTGGGACACTGCAATCCAGTCACCATGGCCGTGGGGTTTTCTTCCCTGTCCATGCTGTTTTATTTTGAAAGGTTCGCCCCGCGCCTGCCGACGGGGCTGTGCATCCTGGTCCTGGGGATTGCGGCATCCCGACTGTTCGATTTGGGGCCGGGATTCGGCGTGGACACGGTCCAGGCCTTTCCCGCCGGTCTGCCGTCCCTGGCCTTTCCCCCAGTCCATGCGGCCGACCTGAAGGCACTGGCCCCGGCGGCGGCCGGTTTGGCCCTGGTGGCCTTTTCCCAGGCCCTGGGCGCGGCGGAGCATTCCGCCGCGCGGTTCGGCCTGCGCGTCGAGGCCGACAGGGAACTGACGGCCCTGGGGGCGGCCAATCTGGGAAGCGCCCTGGTGGGGGGCATCCTGGCCGGGGGCAGCATGTCCTCCACCGCCGTCAATGTCGCCGCCGGGGCCAGGAGCAAGGTTTCATCGGGGGTGGCCGCGCTGATGACCGGCCTCACCCTGTGTTATTTCACGCCGCTTTTTTATGGGCTTCCCGAGGCCGTCCTGGGCGCGGTGGTGATGCACGCCGTGGCCAGGCTGATGAAGGTGTCCGAGGTGCGGCGCTACTTCCGCCAAAGCGGCTACGAATTCGTGCTGTGCCTGATCGCCCTTGGCGGCGTGGTGGTGCTTGATATCCTGCCGGGACTCATGCTGGCGGTTTTTGCCTCCCTGGCCTGTCTCCTTTATTTCGCCAGCACCATTGATCTCTCCGTCATGGGGGAGATCAGGGATTGCGGGGTCATCTGGGTGAATGCGCGCCAGCATCCCCAGGCCAGGGAAGTCCCCGGGATCCGGGTGCTGCGGATGGAGGGGGCGCTTTTTTTCGCCAACGCCGGGAAGTTTCAGGCTGCGGTCATGGAGTACTGCACGGGCGCGGCCGCGCCCCGGGCCCTGGTCCTGCAACTCAAGGCCAACCGGCGGCTGTGCATCACCTCCGCCGACATGCTCCTGGCCCTGGCCCGGGATCTCAAGAAGGCCTCCGTGCTGCTGGCCTTTGCCGACCTCGCCCCGGACGTTGCGGCCATGTTTGGCATAAACGGGATGGCCGATCTGGTGGGGGAAGACCACCTGTATGACGACATCGAGCGCGCCGTGACGGATATTCAGGACAGGCTCGGCATGTCGCGGCCTGACGGGCCGTCCGCTTCGCCGTCCGCTTCGCCGTCCGCCGTGCCGCCCGCCTGAGTGACGGGTGCTGCGGCCCGCGTCCAACCCGAAACCCCGACATCATGAACCGGAGATTGGTCCCGGACTGGCCTGTGCCGTGAAGGCGCGGGGGCCGTGAGGTGTGTGGCGCCTCAGGGGTTGGCCGCCAGGCACGGGCAAAAGGCCAGGGCCGATTCGGACAGGCGGCCTGGTGCGCCGTCGTCCGGGCAGTCTGTCCCGTCGGCCTCCCGGTACAGGACCAGGGGCGCCAAGACGGCCAGTTCCCGGCCGCCGTTTTTGACGGCCGAGACGAGGACCAGTCGGGCCGGATGGTCCGGCCGGGACAGGACGGGCAGCAGGGTTTTGGGTTCGAGGTTTTTCCCGGCCAGGGCGGTGATGAGACCGGCCAGCCGCGAGGCTGGATAGATCACGGACAGCCCGCCCCGGTTGGCCAGGAGAAAGGCCGCCGCCGACAGGAAGTCGTCAAGCGTGCCGCAGGACTCGCAGCGGGCCAGGTGGCGTCCCGCATGGGGGCTCGTCCGGCCTGCGTCCATGGGCCGGTAGGGCGGATTGCACAGGATGTGGTCGAAGGATTCGGGCTGGGGGCGAAAGGCGCCCTGGCGCGTCGCGTCGGCGGCCCGGGCGCGAACCTCCCGGACGTCCAGGACATGGGCCGAAAAAACATCTGAGAGGCCGAGGCGGGCGGCGTTTTCCCCGGCCGCCCGGACCATGTCCGGGGAAATGTCCACACCGGTCACGGTGGCGTTCGGGCACATCTCCCGCAACAGCAGCCACAGCCCGGCCGGGCCGCAGCCGCAGCCCAGGTCCAGCACCCTGGCGCCGGGTTTGGGAGAGGCGAAGGCGCCGAGCAGCAGGGCGTCCAGGGAGAATCGCCAGCCCGATTCGGGTTGGGTCAGCCCCCGGGGGAAGAGGGCGCGGGCGTCGCGCACGGCGTCTGTGGGTGGATCGGGGATGTCCATGAGTGCATCCATCTCTAAATGATCGCTGGTCGGCCGGGCTCGGGGCCTGCGCGCGGCGCGGCGTCAGGCCATGCGTCGCTTCGCTCGGGCCTGCCTGCCGCGCCGCGCGCAAACCCGTCGCCCGGCCTGTCCGTCCCGGTTCAGCAGCCATCGTCAAGAAGCCGTCCGGTCTCTGTCCCCCGTTTGGGTTTCCAAAGGGGCTTGCCCCTTTGGCCGCCGGAGGCCTCCCCCCCACCCGGTCGTCCGGGACCGCCGGAGGCGTTCCCCCTGCCCAATTCCCCTACGACGCCTGGGTCTTGCGCA
>Ga0209467_1002272_pt1 | contig 14006 bp, 21 predicted proteins | sample Higcelwee11metaG_FD_187175 | JGI IMG/M metagenome (GOLD analysis project Ga0209467, IMG submission 187175) | Freshwater pond sediment microbial communities from the University of Edinburgh, under environmental carbon perturbations - High... | ecosystem: Environmental > Aquatic > Freshwater >...
AAAATCTAACAAATGCTTCAACCCTATAACGCCCTTTGTCATGGTTTTTGCTAGAAGATTACGCAAAAACCACGCCAATCCTTCGCTTCGCTCAGGAGCAGGCGTTAAGGGTTAAGCCAATGTTAGATGGACGCCTTCGGCGCAAAAGTAGACACGTTGAAGTAATCATCAATTATGTTAACCCGATGATTGATAAACGCTTCGCGAAATTCCTTATAACTATAAAAATTCAAAAAAATTGTTACTTTATAGTCGATAAGTTATATATGAAGGATTAAAAAATGAAAAATATTATTATTTTATGTTGCTTAACATTATTACTTAGTTGTTCATTTGGTAATGATGATAAAAGTGATGAAACAACTACAACAAATCCGAGTATACTTAAGCCAGTAGATTATGATTATATTTCTCAAGGTTTTGGTAACCAATATTCTCAAGGCAGATATCATACTGGAGTAGATTTTTCTACTGGAAATAGAAATGATGCAGTTAAAGCATTTATTGATGGAAAAATTGAATTTATAAATAAAAACACTTATACAACAGAATATGATAAATACTGGAATTCTTTAATTGTTGTTAAATCACTATATAAAAATAAAACAATTTATTTATATTTCGGGCATTTAAATAATTATCAATATTCAGAAGGCAGTACAATCAAAAAAAATGATACAATTGGGTATATAAGAAATGCTTATGATATAAATGGAAATTTGCATAGAAATAACAATCATCTTCACTTGAGCGTAAAAAGTGACTTAGTTAAAAGTAATTGGGGATATATAAGTCAATCAGATGTTTGGAATTATGGATGGCAAAATTCAATCTCTTTATTTAGCTGGTAAGATATTTAATCTGAAAAGTAATGTTGAATTATACAATATTATAAGTTTTACTAAGATTAAATAAAAAATTCATCTAACAACTGCTTCAACCTTATAAAGCCTTTTGTCATGGTTTTTGCGAGAAGATGACGCAAAAACCACGCCAATCCCTCGCAATAGCTCGGGCCAGGCTTTAAAGGTTAAGCCAATGTTAGAAGGACGCCTTCGGCGCAAGATACAATTGCATTATTAATAAAAAGCACATGTACAAAAAAACATAGGGAGAAAATAATGGCAAATTTGTCTCTTACTGATTTCGTTGATGTTGCCTCTAGAGTAGGTAGTAGTAAAACTGTGAAATTAAGTCAAATAAAAAATAGACCACCATATCATCCTGCATTTGATTATTATAAAGCTTTACGTGAGCACCTAATATTTATACATCAAAGTGGAAGAGACAGAAATGATATTTATATTCCTGAAAAAATAACTGATGATTCAAAAAAATGGGTGAATTACTCATTAATTATAGAAGGTTATAAATTATTTTTAGGAAGAAAGGTAATTAAGTGGTTTGAACCTCCTCATTCAGAGTGGACATTTAATGATGTTACTGTGACTCTGAATCCAGAATTAGGATTATTAATAAATGGGAAACCATTTGTCATAAAGCTTTATATGAAAGCTGATAAATTATCTAAAGCAAAAGTAGATATAAGTCTATTCTTAATGCATCAAATTTTACCTCAGAAGTATGAAGAACAAGCGATTACATATTCAATATTAGATGTAAGAGAACATCATTTATATACTCCAACTGCTTTTCCATCAAATATTTTGTATACCTTAATAGCTGAAACAGCATTCATTAATAGTATATGGCCTAATTTGTAATAAAATTCTTCTAACAAATGCTTCAACCCTATAACGCCTTTTGTCATGGTTTTTGCTAGAAGATGACGCAAAAATCACGCCAATCCTTCGCTTCGCTCCGGAGCAGGCGTTAAGGGTTAAGCCAATGTTCGATGGACGCTTCGCGCAGAGGAGAATAAAATATTATGAAAAATTATATAAACGAGTACATACCAGAACCGAAAGAATTAATCGAAAAAGCTGAAGAAGTATTAAAAGCAATAAATGAATCAAGCTTAATTAAAATAAATAGAAATATAATTGGTTCTGATAAAAAATATAGAGCAAGGATCTATTTTGAGAATCAAGAAAAAAACTCATTTTCACAAAAAACAAAGAAACCAAACGATTTTTCCGGTATATATGTTCTATATAATAAAAGAAAACCAGTGTATGTTGGAATATCTAAAACTATTATACGGAGGTTGAAATATCATTTATTTGGGATGAAAGATAATGAATCAAGTTTTGTATATATATTAGCAAAAGCAAAGCATGAAAATATTACTGGTCAAAAACATGATGGAAAGAGAAAAGATTTTCCATTTTCGAAGTACAAAGATGAAATACAAAATGATATAAAAGATAATTGGAGTATTAAATATTGTGCAATAGAAAATAGCTATGAACTATCATTTATAGAAATATATATATCTTGTGCATTAAAAAGTAAATGGAATACATTCAGAACTCATTAAGTAAAGACATCGAACACCTGCTTCAACCTTATAAATCCTTTGTCATGGTTTTTGCTAAAAGATCACGCAAAAACCACGCCAAGCCCTTCGGGCACGGATTTAAAGGTTAAGCCAATGTTAGGCAGACGCGCTTACGCGCGCGCAAGATAAATCAATATATTTAAAGTAGTTATTCTTCAATTATAGATAAAAATTTGCACTTGACATATAGATGCAATATGAATACTATTGAAGCAAGAGGTATTTATATGGCAAAGACTATTACTGTACGGCTTGATGAAACAAGCTATGATATATTCAAAAAAGCAGCAGATGGACAAAAGAGAACCATATCAAACTATCTTGAGTACGCTGCATTAAACTTTACAGTCAATGAATCGATTGTTGATGATGAAGAAATGAAGGAAATACTTGCTTTTGAAAAAGATCTTAAGAAAGGACTTAAAGATATTTCATTGGGAAGGTATAAAGTAATTGCCTAATTATAAAATTGCAGAGACTGAAACCTTTGAAAAGAAGATCAGTACTCCGAAGTATAAATTCTTATATAAAAAAATCAAAGAATACATATATCCGATATTAAGAGAGAATCCATATTTTGGATCGAATATAAAAAAGCTTAAAGGCGAGTACAAAGAAGTATATAGATATCGTATAGGAGATTACAGATTATTTTATACAGTATCAGAAGAGACAGTAATAATATTTATAATTGATATTGAAAATCGTAAAGATGCATATAAGTAAAAGCGAAATTGCCTAACAAATGCTTCAAGCTGAGTCGCTTCTTTGTTACGCTTTTTGCGGGTCGCTACGCTCCTTCACGCAAAAAGCGCGCCAACCGCTTCGCGGTCGAAGCTCCCAGCTTAAGCCAATGTTAGAAATACTTGAAAAAATGGTTGACACTTCTAAATATCGATATAACAATATTGTTTGTTATAATTTGTTTAAAAAGGGGATACTTTGTATGAAACGAACGGTTTTTAGATCATCAGTTTTTATGGGAATGATTTCATTAGTATTAGTTCTTGGGAGCTGTGCGACAATGTTCAATAATAAACAAACCACAGTGTCAACCTCATCAAAAACTACTAGCGAAGTAACAATTATGGAAAATGGTTCTGTTGTTTATCAGGGATCACTACCGGCAACAATTAATGTCAATGGTAGTAATAACTATACTGTACAATATAAAGATAAGGATGGAAGTTCGCGTACATTACAGCTTCAAAAGAAACTAAGTGGATGGTTTATAGCAGACGTTTTACTAATTGGCGGTTGGATTATTGACCTTATTACAGGAGATGTAATGGAATATAGTAAGGCCACTATTCTTCCTATAAGTTATAAGGTGGGACAACAGTTCTTACTAGTTAATTCTGTTCCAGATGGTCTACAAAAAGATTTAAAAGTTGTTGGGAATATATATAAATAACTATTACAATAAATGGTAACGCTGCGTTGATCATGATGTGGCGTTACCATAAAAAATGCATATATAGATACTTCAAATAAGTAAAAAACACTATTTTTTATGTGTACACATATTGCTGAGAAAAAAAGTAATATTGTTAAGATTATTGTGTAGAACACTATAGTAAATGAAAATTTGTAAGTATTTGTATTAAATGATGTAAAACTCTATACGTTTACAATAAAGTATATATTGAATTAACTTATCAATATTTAATACTCACAAGATTTCTAACAAATGCTTCAACCCTATAACGCCTTTTGTCATGGTTTGTGCAGAACAACAATGCACAAACCACGCCAATCCTTCGCTACGCTCAGGAACAGGCGTTAAGGGTTAAGCCAATGTTAGCCGGACGCGCTGACGCGCGCGCGAAATAAAGAATAGTGAAAGTTTTACATTCTTCGGTTGTTCAAAAAGTGCAATTGGAGGACTAGTGTTATGGAAGATATTAACGATTGCATTAACGAGCTGCATAAGCAAATAGGTAAAGGTAAAATCCAAAAAGGGTATAGAACTCTTCTAGAGTATATGCTTTTCCTACAATCATATTTGAAGAAACAGTATAAGGATTATAGTTTTCCTGGCACTTTCTATCATGGGTATATGGATATGTCTTACTTTGCCTTTATACCATCATCATTTATAGGCAAAGGATTAAAGATAGCAATTGTCTTCAATTTTGAAGCATTTAGGTTTGAGATATGGTTGTCTGGGTATAATAAGGAAATACAGAAGAAGTATTGGGAATATTTTAAAGAGAAGAAAGTAGAAGGATTTTACATTCCAGATACAATCAAAGGGTATGATTCAATAGTTGAGGATCATATCCATATTCAGAACTTTGATAAGGAAGAGACAACAAAAGAATTGGTAAAGAGAATTGAGACATTTGTAAAGATAATAGAAACAGAAATAAAAAGTCTTTGATAAGTATATATCGGAAAGCAAAATATTAATTAAGTTCAATTTGTAAAAATCGGCTAACAAAAGCTTCAACCTTATAAATTCTTTGTCATGGTTTGTGCAGAAATCCTATGCACAAACCACGCCAAGCCTTCGCTGCGCTCAAGCGCGGATTTAAAGGTTAAGCCAATGTTAGATTTATGCTTTGCTAAGGTTTATTTATAAAATTATTGATTAAAAATATTAATATTATACACTTACATATGAGAGGGTATATGGAGACTACATTAATAATTGCCTTAATTACTGGATTTGTATCCTTTTTAGGTTGGATTATTAATCATAATTTAACTAGATTAAGAGATCAACGAAACCAGAGAGATAATAATTCTTTAAAATATATCGAAAGACAGTTAGAAGAATTATATGGTCCTCTTGCAATATTAATGCATGAAGGAAGACGAACTTTTTATGATTTATTAGATAAACTCGGAAGGAATTATGTTTTTTCAGAAAACGGTGAAGATTTACCTCAAGAAGAATTAAAATTATGGTTGTTTTGGATAAATAATGATCTTATGCCAAGAAATGAAAAGATTAGAGAAATTTTAATATCAAAAACACATCTTATTGAAGGAGAAAGTATACCAAAAAGCTATATTTTATTCTTAGATTATTATAACTCATGGAAAATTAATCATTTACGTTGGGAAAAAGAAAATATTAAGTATAATTGGCATTCTAAGACTAGTTGGCCAAAAGAATTTAGTGAAGAGATCTTGAGAACATTTTCTAAAATTAAAGAAAAGCAGTCAAAATATTTAGAACATAATGGCAAGTTTTAAAAAAATCTAACACATGCTTCAACCTTATAAATCCTTTGTCATGGTTTTTGCGAGAAGATCACGCAAAAACCACGCCAAGCCTTCGCAGTAGCTCAGGCTCGGATTTAAAGGTTAAGCCAATGTTAGAAAGTCGCTCCCGCGCAGGAAGAATATTTATAGTTCCTTACGGTAATTATTAATCAACATGATGGAGAAGAGTATATGTTTGGCATTGCATCGAGAAATGGATACAAAGAAATCATCTCTGGTATAAGCATTAAGACTCTTAGCTATGGAGAGAATTCTTTAATTGTCGAATTCTTACTCCAAAAAGGTTCTTCACTTCCTGAACATAAGCATATAAATGAACAAACCGGATATCTCGTAAAAGGCAGCATTAGGCTCTTTATTGATGGAAGATCTAATGTATTACATCCAGGTGATAGTTGGACAATATTATCAAATGTAAAGCATAAGGCAGAAATACTTGAAGATTCAGTAGCGATAGAAGTCTTCAACCCAAGAAGAGAAGACTATATTAAATATGAGAATAAAGAAGATATTATTGAATAAAGAGAAGAAACCAAGAACATAAAGAAAGAATAAAAGAATTACTAAAGAAAGTAATAAAAAGCCTTAAGAGACAAGGGGAAGATTTCTAACAAGTGCTTCAACCCTATAACGCCTTTTGTCATGGTTTTTGCTAGAGGATGACGCAAAAACCACGCCAATCCTTCGCTTCGCTCAGGAACAGGCGTTAAGGGTTAAGCCAATGTTAGATTTACAGAATTTATCGGAGAAAGTTATGCATGATAGCGATATCGTTAAAAAGTTTTACAATAGACAGGTTGAACATGAATGGACTCGTGCAGAAAGGCATCCTGTAGAGTTTGAAATAACAAAACGTTTACTGCTAAGGCACTTACCAAAACCACCAGCAAAAATATTAGATCTAGGTGGTGGCCCAGGGCATTATTCATTTTGGCTAACAAGATTGGGGTATTCTGTCACGCTATTTGATCTTTCAGAAGAAAATATCACATTTGCACGAGAAAAAGATATACATAACGATAAGTATATAGATTCGTTTATCGTTGGAAATGCTCTTGATCTTAATAATCTTAATGAAAATGAGTATGATGCAGTCCTCATTATGGGACCTCTTTATCACCTTACGAATAAAGCCGATAGAGTAAAAGTCATAGAAAATGCATTAAGAATATTAAAGCCTAATGGAATAATAGCTTCTACATTCATATCAGCATATGCTCCTATTATTGACATATTAAAGAAATATCCCGATAAAACAGTTGGAAATATTAGAACATTGTTAGGATACTTTAGTAATGGTACTAATATTGTGAGCGATGATGGCTTTACCGCAGCTTACTTCTCAAGGATAGAAGAAGTAGAAGAATTAATGAGCTCTTTTCCGATTAAGAAAATTGGTTGTTATGCTGTTGAGAGTATCCTTGGTCCTTATGAAGAGGTTTTAAAGAAGTATCCAAAGGAAGTGATTTCTGAGTGTATTACCTTAGCAATGGAGTTTGTAGAAGATCCTCATTGTATAGGTTGCGCAGAACATTTGTTATATATAGCTCAAAATGGAAAGTGCTGAAATCTAACAAACGCTTCAACCTTATAACGCTCTTTGTCATGGTTTGTGCAGAACAACAATGCACAAACCACGCCAATCCCTCGCTACGCTCGGGAACGAGCGTTAAAGGTTAAGCCAATGTTAGGCGGACCCTGCGGGCAGCAAAAAATAGTAGAATAATAAGAAGCATCTCCAAGACAACTACCATATTTTAAGAGGATAAAATGAAATATTTTCTATTAGCAATATGTCTTATTTTTACTGGTTGTCAGACAATACCCTATACAAAAATGACAGATGATCAGTGGGAAATTAAATATGTACTACGGGAAGATTGGATACAAGCAAACGCAATAAACGAAGCACTAAAATTAAAAGCAAATACAATAAAAAATATATTTAACCAAAAATTTAACCATAAAGTGCTAATAACAATATATCCTGATTTAAAAGCCTATAATAATGCTAGAGTATTTCTAGGTGCAAAACCGATAGATATGATTAATTCCGGTTGTAGTAACGGGAATAATATTTTAGTGTGTTCTGGTGGCGAAATTAATATTGCAGTTCATGAGTATACACATATAGTTATCTTTTCAATTCCAACAAAACCTGTTTATAATTCATGGATTGATGAAAGTATTTGTGATTATATTGCAGATATGAAGTGGACGGATATAAAATACTTGAAGCAATATTATAATTTGCCAAGATCCAATTTCTTGGTGAGCTTTAATCAAGATGTATATATGGCAAGATTATTATACTATATTGGTCAATATCTTTTTGAAGTGTATGGTAATGAAAAAGTGCTTGCCTTGTTAAAAACTAGATCAATATCAGATGGTTTAGGTATAAGTGAAGAAACTTTTTGGAAATCTTGGTGTAACTGGGTAGAAAAACAAAAAGAAGTATAAAGTACTAATACCTTAGTTATAAAGAAAGAATAGCGCCTAACAACTGCTTCAAGCTGAGTCGCTTCTTTGTCACGCTTTTTGCAGGTTGCATCGCCACTATCGTGGCGCCACTCCTTCATGCAAAAAAGCGCGCCAACCGCTTCGCGGTCGAAGCTCCCAGCTTAAGCCAATGTTAGGCGGACGCCTTCGGCGCAAGGATGTATTTTGATTAATTTATTAGGCGATAGTATCACTGTTGGATCTCCTGGAGTACCATATTATAAATATTTTCAAAATATTGAAATATATAAAAATTATGGATTAGGCGGAGATACAACAAGCGGGCTATTAAAGCGTATTGATAGAATTGAGTTTGATAATAACGATACTTTTATAGTAGAAATTGGTACCAATGATGTTTTGTTAAAATATTTACATGACACCTATTACAATTGGAAAAAGACTATTAGTGCTATTGAAAAAAGTGGAAGAGTGATATCAAAAAATGAAAATGATTTTAGAGAAAAGTATCAAACATTGTTAAATAAACTAGGACATAAGCGAGTATTTGTAGTCAGTATTCCATGTATTGGTGAGATCCTTGAAAGTAAAACAAATGAACAAGTTAATATATATAATAAAATAATTAGCGACTTGTGCAGTATGAATGGAGAAATATTTATAGATTTTAACAAGTGGCAAAAGGATGAAATTAGAAGATGTAATAGAAAAAGTGTAGCTTTTATAAGTAAACATCCAATAAGAATGATTATAGATGTATTATTAACAAAAATTTCATTAATTGCAGATTATCTTAGTGAAAACAGAAATTTGTCAACGACAATAGATGGTGTACATTTGAACTCAAAAGCATCAAGTACTTTAGCTAAAATGATTGAAAAGGAATTAGCAAAAAACGCCTAACAACTGCTTCAACCCTATAACGCCTTTTGTCATGGTTTTTGCAAAACAACAATGCAAAAACCACGCCAATCCTTCGCTTCGCTCAGGAACAGGTGTTAAGGGTTAAGCCAATGTTAGACGGACGCCTTCGGCGCAAAAGGATACATATTAAAGCAATTAATAAAAATGTTAACTTGATATGTGTAATTGTGTATGTAACATTTTCTCATGGAAGGATAGATGCTTTTTAACAAAGAGATATTTTATAAAAATGATATAGATCTAAATGGATTATCATTTTGTAGAAATGCTGTAAGAGCAGCAATTATTAAGAATAATCAGATTCTTTTGGTTTATTCAAAAACAAATGACGAATATAAATTTCCTGGTGGTGGTGTAAAAGATAACGAAACGCAAGAAATTGCATTATTTAGAGAAATAGATGAAGAAATTGGAGGAACTATTGTAGATATTAAATGTAAGATTGGAACAGTAATTGAGTACAATAAATCTAAAGAAGAAACATTTGATTATTTTAAAATGATATCAGCCTACTACGAAGTTGTAATTGAAGATTCTTTACATAATCAAAATCTTGATGATTATGAGAAAGAATTGATGTTTATTCCAAAGTGGACAACTATTAAAGAAGCATTAGAAGTAAATAGAAAAACGATGAAGTCTTCTGAAAAGAAAACGAAATGGATTGAAAGAGAAACTTATGTATTGAATGAATTGCTTAAATATAAAATAAGTGAAAAGGGTAGTAAATAAGGATTCGTCTAACAAATGCTTCAACCCTATAACGCCCTTTGTCATGGTTTTTGCGAGAAGATGACGCAAAAACCACGCCAATCCTTCGCTTCGCTCAGGAGCAGGCGTTAAGGGTTAAGCCAATGTTGGATGGACGCCTTCGGCGCAAGAATAGTTTGACAATAGAGTCCTTATATAGTACCATATAAGTACTGGAGGTTTGTATGTCAGTAAATCTGAAAGATGATATAAAACCAATCTCATATATTAAGACAAATGCTGCTGATATGATGAAATACATCAATGAGCATAAAAACTCTATTGTAATCACTCAGAATGGAGAAGCAAAGGCTGTTCTCGTTGATATAGAGTCATATCAGACAATGAAAGATGCGTTTAGTCTTTTAAAGATCATTCAGCTCTCCGAGAAAGATGTAAGGGCTGGAAATTATAAAGAAACCGATCAAGTCTTTAAAGATCTTAAAAAGAGATTTGCTGAAAAATGAGTAAGCATTACAAAACAATCATTTCCAGGTATGCTGAAGATGATCTTGTTGAAATACTAGAGTATTACCACAAAAAGAATGAAGTATATTCTAATAAGTTATTAATTGCTCTTGAGAAGAAAGTAGAAGAATTAAAAGAGTATCCAGAAAGAGGAAGAGTAGTACCAGAGCTAGAGAAACAAAACATACTTGAATATAGAGAGCTTATTGAAGGCAATTATAGAATCATATATGCAATTGAAGACAAAAATGTCATAATTCATACCATAATTGATTCGAGAAGAAATGTTGAAGAATTACTTATAAAGAAATTATTAAGAATGTATTCGTAAAAGAGAGACATCCAACAAAAGCTTCAACCTTATAACGCCTTTTGTCATGGTTTTTGCGAGAAGATGACGCAAAAACCATGACAATCCTTCGCTTCGCTCAGGAATAGGCGTTAAGGGTTAAGCCAATGTTAGCCGGACGCCGCTAAAGCGGCGCACAATAATGAAAACAAATACTTAGGATGGAATATGGCTAAATTTTTAACTTCAGCAGAAATATCTGGAGTGCTTGAAGCTCTAGTCAAAGAAGCGACACAATTCATATATATAGTCTCACCCTATATTAAAATTAATGAAAACCTATTTGCGAGATTATTGAATAAATCGAAAACTACAAAAGTTATTGTGATATATGGAAAAGATAAAAATAGAAATAGTGAATTGCAGGTTAGCAAGCTAGAGAACTGTAAAATATATTTTAATAAGAATTTGCATGGAAAGTTATATGCCACAGAAGACAAAGCAGTTATTACTTCAATGAATATATATGACTATTCGCAAGTTAACAATATTGAGTTTGGAATATTTATTACGGCTAAAGGAGATAGAAAAATATATAAATCAATAATTAATGAAATAGCTTTATTAGAGGAATCGTCAGAAAGTGTTTTTAAGGTAGAAAGAAGTTTGAATAATGACAATACTATAAATAAAGTGAATAGAACTATTGATGAAGGTAATATATTTATGAGAGATCTATATAAAGAGTTAGCTAAATATAAATATAAAATTGGATCAATGAAGAATGAAGTTGATGGCTTATATATGGCGATTTCTCGATATGCATTGAGTATATATAAGTTTGATAAGAATGAGCTGTATGAAGATAGATCTGCAGTATATCGAAATACAATAATTAGTAAAGAACTTTATGAAAATATTAAGCAACACTTTTTAAGCCTAAAAATCGGCTAACACCTGCTTCAACCTTATAAATCCTTTGGCATGGTTTGTGCAGAATAACAATGCACAAACCACGCCAAGCCTTCGCTTCGCTCAGGCGCGGATTTAAAGGTTAAGCCAATGTTGGATTGACGCTTCGCGCAGAGGAGAAGAGATGGAATTCACTTTGAGTACTCCGGCATTACTATTCTCTGCAATTAGTCTCCTTATGTTAGCATATACTAATAGATTCCTTGCAATAGCGAACCTTACACGAGAATCTGTCAAAGTTTATAATGATAATAAGAATCTTAACACCTTAAAGCAAATTAAACACTTCAAAGTAAGATTACGTCTTATAAAATATACACAAGTATTTGGAGTAGTTAGTTTCTTATTATGTACTATAAGCATGTTCCTGATAATGATACATACGATTGGATTAGCTGAGATACTATTTATACTGAGCCTACTAACATTAGCAGCATCATTAACTATCTCTTTAGTAGAAGTATTAATATCAATAGCTGGTCTTAATCTAGAACTTGACACAATAGAGAACGTAATAGAGAAATAGTAATAGGAAATTAAATATGCTGTTATATGGAATAGTAATAATGCTTGCTGGAATATTTTCAATTGTGTGTGCTGTTTTTGATTTCAATTGGTTTATCAACAATCATAGGGCAAAAGTATTTGTAAAGCTATTTAAGAGAAATGGAGCAAGAGTATTCTATATTGTATTAGGAATAGTACTTTGTATATTAGGAATAGTAATCATTCAGTAAAGACATAAGAGAAGAAATCCAACAAAAGCTTCAACCTTATAAAGCCTTTTATCATGGTTTTTGCGAGAAGATCACGCAAAAACCACGCCAATCCCTCGCATAGTTGCTACGCAACGCCGCTCAGGCCAGGCTTTAAAGGTTAAGCCAATGTTATGCGGACCCTTCGGGCGCAATTTTGATCCAATCATAAAGGAGATTGTGTTTAGTTTATGAATACAGCATTGTTATTCAAGGAAGTTCCTACGCTTTGTACGGATGAAATTGTATTGCATCAGATTACCGATAAAGATAGTGATGATCTTTTTAACATCTATAGTAATGAAACAGTATTCAAATATTGTGGAATACTAGTTAAGAAAAATAGAGATACTGTCCATAAGATGATTGAACACTTTGAAAGAGATTTTAGGCAACAAAAGAGGATTAAATTAGGTATATATTTGAAAGATTCAGATACTTTGATAGGAATAATTGAGATAATGGACATAAACAAGAATGTAAATATGGCAACCATTGGATACTTCTTAGCTGAGAGATATTGGAATAAAGGGTATGCAACGAAAGCAGTAGGGGCTTTTATTTCTTACTTATTTAAAGATATAGAAATAAATAGGATACAAGCAGAAGTAATGCTAGAGAATGTGAATTCTGAAAAGGTGTTAATAAAAAATGGATTTGTAATGGAGGGAATAATACGTCAAGGTAACTTCTGGTCTGGTAAAGGGCTAGTGGATTTAAAGATATTCAGAATATTAAAAGAAGAATATAAAAAGTAAGAAAAGCGCATAACACATGCTTCAACCTTATAAAGCCTTTTGTCATGGTTTTTGCAGAACAACAATGCAAAAACCACGCCAATCCCTCGCAGTAGCTCGGGCCAGGCTTTAAAGGTTAAGCCAATGTTAGACGGACGCGCTATCGCGCGCAAGATGAAGATTATAGAGAATTATGATACAGAGGCAGATGGTAATAGAAAATGATCTATTACTCCCATACAACTTCGGGCTTTTTCTTTTCTTTAGCACATTGAGAAAGAAAATAATTTATTAGCGTTTGATAAGGAATCCCTGAGTCTTTAGAAAGTGTCTTGAAGTAATTTATCGTATCAGAATCAAGCCTAATAGTTATAGATTTCTTGAGACGGTTGATATAGGGGTTCTTAATAGATTTATCAAAATCGTAGTTATCAAGCATGTCGGTGTCTTTCATAGGAGGTCTCCTCCTTCTTTGTAGCCTTTCTGGCTGATATCAATCGGATAATAGAATCCGATTCACGATAACAATGGCAAACTACTAAAAGCCGTAGTTTAGAACTAAGGCCTAAGATGATGAAGCGATCTTCTTCGGTAGAATGTAAAGGATCAAAGATTACACGAGCATATTCATCAAAGAAGACAGACTTGGCTTCGTCAAAGCCAATATCATGCTTCGATTGATTGATAAGGTTCTTTCTTGGATCCCAAACAAAGGAAATATCCTTCATGTGTACAAAGTATGTACAATATCATAAAAAAGTCAAGATAAAGAAGTAGAATTGTTAAAGAATGAGAATAAAGACACTTATAGAAAAGAAATACGTCTAACAAAAGCTTCAACCCTATAACGCCTTTTGTCATGGTTTGTGCAGAACAACAATGCACAAACCACGCCAATCCTTCGCTTCGCTCAGGAGCAGGCGTTATATGCTGAGCCCAACGGACAAGACCAC
>Ga0209467_1002274_pt1 | contig 13999 bp, 16 predicted proteins | sample Higcelwee11metaG_FD_187175 | JGI IMG/M metagenome (GOLD analysis project Ga0209467, IMG submission 187175) | Freshwater pond sediment microbial communities from the University of Edinburgh, under environmental carbon perturbations - High... | ecosystem: Environmental > Aquatic > Freshwater >...
ATTTGTCTATGCCTATCTCTGCCGCCAGCTCGCAGACACACCAAGGGCGCTCCTTGAGTTTCTCAAGCATCAGTATGCGCATCGGGTGTGCAAGGGCCTTGAATATGTCGGCCCGGAACTGCAGGCGCTTGCGTGTTCGTTCGTCCATGGATCTATGTTGCAATGTTTAGAAACAATTGTCAAGATTTTCGATTCGCGCCGGCCTTGTCCTTCTCAGCGAAGCAATCCCTGAATGATCATGTCGGTGGCCGCATCTTCCGTCAGGCCGCGGCTCAGCAACGTTTCCAGCTGTTTTGAGTCTACCGAACCTATGGCCGCCTCATGGGTGACATGCGCGCGGTGATCATTGACCTGAACTATCGGCACGGCCCGCGCCTTGGCATTGCCCTGCACGATTTCCTTGCAGTCAACATGACCCCGCGCATACGGCGCATCCGCGACAATCTCGCTGTCGATGATGGCGTTGGCATTGTCTTTCAGCGCTATGTGGCTCGTCAGCACCGCGACCGACGACTCGCCTCGCAACATCGCAGCCTCGCGGACATGGATCCGGTCCGACCCCCTGCCGAATATCCGTGTCTTCATGTCGACGACCGCGTCGGCCTGGCACTCCGCCTCGTAGTCCAGCTCGATCTCGCCGGCGGCTCCCTTGATCAGTTCGAACTCGGTCGAGAACCGCGCGTGATCACGCAGGACCACCCGCGTTTTGGGAACAATCGTGACGCCACCTTCCGGGCCATGGACATGGCGCTCAAGGTAGCTCAGCGTGGCGCCTTCCTGAATTTCCATGTCGGCGTCCATCACATGCCTGACCTGTACCGCGTTCGGAAATGTGCAGTGGGCCATGAAGTGGGCGCTGGCACCGGCCTCTATAACGGTATGCGATATAATATTCTGGGTGCCGGTATCGGGCAGGACGCCGAAACAAAAATGCACCGGGTTCTTGATGGCGGTGTTCTTGCGGACACGTATGAACACTTCCACGCCGTTGGCTATGGACTTCGATGTTACCTCGAGCCCATCAACGAGATGCGTCCCGAGGACTTCGTTGCCGTGTATCTCTATGTGCGCTATATCTGGCCCATACTTGTGCTCGTTGATGCTTGAAAGGAGTTCGCCTATCAGCTCGTCCTTCTGCGCCTGCGTGAGTTCTTCTGCCATGGTATGCGCCCTTACAGCTTGATTTCTTTGGCAGGCTTGCCGATGTGCCTGCATGGAATGCACTTGCCGTTGAAGTAATCGAACATCGCATCCATCGGTCCCTTGTCTACGAGCCTGCCGCCGCAGAGGAGAAAGGCGTGGTCGGCCTGCTTGAGCACCTGGGGGCTGTGCGTTATCAGTATGACCGTCGAGCCTTCCCGTTTCAGTTCCTTGATGATCTCAAAGATGTACGGCACCGAATCGATGTCGACGCCGCTGTCGGGCTCGTCCATCATCACGAGGCGTGGCTTCATCGCCTGTATCGATGCCAGCTCTATCCGCTTGCGCTCGCCGCCCGACAGCGTCTTGTCGACGGCTCTTGCCGAGTACTTGGCCGGATCGAGCCCAACCATCTGCAGCGCGGTGTCCAGCGTCTTCTTCGACTTGTCCTTGGCCCCGGCCAGAATGAACTGTGCCACGCCCAGCCCTTCGAAGCGGGCCGGTTCCTGAAAGACCAGTGTCATGCCAAGGCGCGCCCGCTCATCGACGCCCAGACCCTTGATCGATGACCCATCAAATAGAATATCGCCGGCAATGTCGCGATAACCGGACAGGCCCATGATCGTATTGGCAAGCGTCGACTTGCCAGCACCGTTCGGCCCGATGATAGCGTGCACATGGCCTTCCCATATTTCCATATCGAGCGAATCGAGCAGTACCTTGCCTCCCTTGGCAAGTGTTGCGCTCCTCAGTTCAAGTATGTTCACGGCGTGCACCTCGCATTGTATCTGTACAGTTCTGATTGCCAGCAGCCACGGAGTCGACGCTAGCCGAGTGATGCAACAAATGTCTCACAGGCTCTTCGTCTGGTCGCCTCGTCGTCGGCTTCCTTGACGTCACCAAAGGCCGAAAGCGGGCGGAACTCCGCCTCAAAGGCCGTCTTGACCGTGGACGCGTCACTGCCCTTGCACACCGTGAAGAGTCCGAGTCTCTTGTCCCGAAGCTCCGACTCATGTGACCGCAGCCACGTGCGCAACGGAGGCAATACGCCAGAGGCCCATATTGGCTGGACCATCACGACCGTATCGGCAGCGGCCAGATCTACGAGCGGATCGCGAATCGGGGTCGCCCTCTTTGTAGATGCATGAAATCCGGCTCTCATATAGCCCAGGAAGCCCTTGCGATTGACCATGTCATCTATCTGTACGGCCTTGGTGCCCACGAGGGGCGCTATCATTTCGGCTAGACTCTTCGCGTTTCCGGTTCTTGTCACATAGACGACAATAGTAGTGTGCATGTAATGACTCCTTATTCCTGCGATGGTTCCGTGCATGCGCCTGCCGCAGCGCCCATAGCCAGGCAATCTTCGTGTACGAGGTGGCGCCAGCCATACCACGCTACCATGCCTGCCAGTGCGGCCGCCAGTAGCCCAGGGGCCCGCGGTCCGATCCAGCCCAGAATCAATCCGCCAATCATAGGGGCAAGAATCCTGTTGATGCTGTCCAGCGATGCCGCCACTCCGAGTATGCCGCCCGATGACTCGTGGGGAACGCTTTTGGTCAGCAGGGTGCGGAGCATGGTGCTCGCTATTCCGGAGCCAACGCTTAGCGGTACCAGTGCCACCATCAAGGCAGGAACAGATGGAGCGATTGAGTACAGCGCAAGGGAGACTGCAGCGACCGTTATAGCCACCATGGCCAGCCTCCGCTCGTCGAATCGTTTTGCCAGCACGCCAACGCCTCCTCCCTGCACTATGGCCACCAGCACCCCGACGTAGGCGAGCAGCCACCCGCGTTCGCTCGGACCCACGCCCAGCGCCTCTGCGGCGAACAATGCGAACATGCTCTCAAACATCGTGAAGGCAAATGAATAGACCATGGACATCTGCAGCACGGTGCCCGTCCCCTTGCGCCTCAGTGTTTCCAGAAGCAGCTTTCCCGAGAAGGCACGCCGGGGATTCCCACGGAGCGCTTCACGCCGCTCGGCTGACAGGCTTTCAGGCAGAATAAGGCTGATAAGCATGAGATTCGCGGCCGCTATGCCAGCCGCGACAAATGCTGGCGTCGACAGTCCAAATTTCGACAGGATGCCACCGAACAGCGGTCCTATGATGAATCCAAAACCAAAGGCCATGCCTATGGTGCCGAAGCCCTTTGCCCTGGATTTTTCGTCGGTGATATCGACGATGTATGATTGGGCCACGGTGATGTTGCCGCCGGTCAGACCGTCCAGGATTCTGCTCGCGAATATGAGCGGCAGTGATCTGGCAAACCCAAGTAGCAACAACGAGAGGAAGGTGCCACCAATGGAAAACAGCAGCAATGGCTTGCGTCCGAGCCTGTCCGAGAGCCTGCCAACGACAGGTGCCGCAAAGAACTGGCCAAGTGCGTAGCTGGCCATCAGTATGCCGGCCAACGCCGGCGCACCGCCGAAGTCATGTATGTAATCCGGTATGAGTGGAATGATGAACCCGAAGCCAACCATATCCATGAATACAACTGAAAATAGCAGTGGAAGCGATGCTTTTCTCTGGTGCATGACGATCTCCCTGTATCAATTAGTACAATATAAGTAAGAAATAGGTTGACGCCAAATTCCATGGTGGAGCTTGTCGCCCGGCGCTCTCTTCTCTATAATTGCCCACGCATCAAATCCTGGCCCTGTGTTTTGGGCTTATGATCACAAAAAGCTGGTCGAATATTCTGTTGTGCCATCACATCTCTGCGCTTTAAGGAGTTTTTCATGGATCTGGTTCCAGAAAAGAAGATAAATCCGAGGATCAAACGGGTGATAGGCGTTGCGAGCGGCAAGGGCGGCGTCGGCAAGTCGACGGTGGCCGTGCTTCTGGCTCAGGCCCTGGCGGCGCGTGGCCGTTCTGTCGGCATCCTCGATGCCGACATCACCGGACCCAGTATTCCACGGCTGCTCGGCATCGATAGCTTCCGCGCGGAGTCGGATGGCGAGCGCCTGATTCCCATTGTCAACGAGGAGGGCATCAAGGCGCTCTCCATCAACCTGTTCAACGAGCACGAGGACGAGCCGGTGATATGGCGCGGGCCCCTGCTCGCCAAGGCGATAGAGCAGTTCTGGGGCGATACGGAGTGGGGTGACCTGGACTACCTGATTGTCGACTTTCCGCCAGGAACATCCGACATCGCCCTGACCGCATTCCAGAACATACCATTCGCCGGGATCGTCGTCGTCGCGACGCCGCAGGATTATGTCTCGATGATCGTCTCGAAGCAGGTCAAGATGGCCGGCATGCTCAATGCTACGGTCATCGGTATCGTCGAGAACATGCGGACGCTCGTCTGCCCCGGCTGCGGCGAGGTGGTGCAGCTCTTCGATGATGGCAGCGCAGGCGCCGCCGCCCACCTTGGGTTGCCGCTCCTGGCCAGCCTGCCATGGCGGAAGGAAGTGGCACAGGCCCGTTCCATCCGGTGGACAGCGTTGCCGGAGGCCGTGCAGAAGGACGCCGACCACATCGCGACCGAGGTCGAGCTGGCTACCGCGAAGAGTGGCACTGCCTCGGCAGCGGCCAATCAGGCGGAGCGTTCGTAGCGATGGCAGCCGATACTCCCGCCATGGTGCCGCCAACGCCGTGGCGGCTGTTCTGGGTGTTCGCGTGGATCAATACGGTGACCCTCGGTGGCGGTTACGCCATCGTGCCGGTCATTGGCTCCAGCCTCCAGAAGCGCGGCTGGGTGACCGAGGACGATTTTTGGGACATCTTTGCGCGTGCACAGGCGTACCCCGGACCCAGCGCTTTGTCTACAGCGATGTTGTCCTCCATCAAGCTCTGCGGTTTCTGGGGTGCGGTGGCGGCATTCTTCGGCGTCGTGTTGCCGCCATTTCTGGCTATCATCCTTGTGAGCAGCCTGCTCACGACATATGGATCGCTTCCAGCGGTCAAGCGATTCCTGGCCGGTGCCGGCGCAGTCGTCCCAGGGCTCGTCGCCGCTATGGTATGGCGTACGGCCAAGCGGCGTAGCTGGACGGCACCGCGTATCGTCGAAGTGGTCGCGCTGACCATGTTGCTAATACTCTTCCCTGCTCTGAGCCTGCCCATCCTGCTCGGTGGCATCGTCGCCCTGTATGTCCTGGAGGGCCTATGGAAGCACTGAATGTGATATGGACCTTCTTCAAGATTGGCATCATTGCGTTTGGTGGCGGCTGGTCTGTCGTCGGTGTCATAAAAAACGCCGTGGTGCCGATGTGGGTCGACGAGGCTCAATTCCGTGCGCTGATTGCGATAGCCCAGTCGACCCCCGGCCCGATAGCGCTGAACGCCGCCACAATGATTGGCTGGAACCATGGTGGTTTCCTGATGGCCATTGCGGCGACGCTTTCTGTTGTGGCGTTTCCTGTTTTTGCGATAGCGATGACGACGCTGCTGGCCAACAAGGTTTCCATCAAGAAGGATCCGCTGAACGAGGCGCTGCGCACTGGCAGCCTTGCGATGATGCTGATGACCCTGTGGGTTCTGAGGCCGGTTTCGCTCGATCCGATCATGCTGACATTCGCGATCGGGTCATTTGTGATAGCCGCCTTTACGAAGATCAATGCGCTGTGGGCCATTCTTGGGGCGGGTGCCATCAATGCGGCGCTCGGGCCTCTGCTCAGGAGCCTTCTCGGAATATAGTGGGCCGTGCGGCTACAGGACGCCCAGGCCCTTGCCGCTCCTCAGCGATCTCCAGGACTCGCCAAGCGACACGGCCTTGTCCACGATGCAGACGATCAGGCTCTCCGCATAACGCGGCGGAATCGGGGTCAGCGGCCACATGTGCCGTAGGACAATGTCGCGCTCCAGCCGCGATAGCGGGCCGTAGGCGGCTTCGGCATTCTCAAGCGCCTCGCGCGGGTGGTCAAGACCGTGCAGGCCACCGGAGCGCGGCCTCGAGATGCGCCAGTCGTAGTGGAAGAAATCATGGAGCAAGGCGCCGCGGGCCAGTTGGACCAGGTTGCGCCGAAGGCCCAGCCTCCTGGCTATGACAAAGGCATAGTATGCCACCGCTACGGAATGATCGGCCAGGCTGGCGTCATGATGGCTCAGGCGGCGAATGGTATCGTACCCAGGCGATGTGACGAGGTCCTGGGCGAGGCATCTGAATTGCTCGTCGCGCCTGAGGATCCGCGATTCCTTGGAGGCGCGCTCAAAGCTATTTGCCGAAATGTCTACCTCCAATTATCGATTCGAGCTTCGATGTTATCCAGCCAGGTATGGCATCGAGCGATGGGCGCAACTCGGCAACCAGCGTCGGGAATGACCTGAGCGGCTTTATGAGGCGCTTGATCTCGCGAGGCAGCCGCTTGGTGTCCAGCTCCAGCGATGGCAGGAATGATCCTCCCCGCTCGACCAGGGCGCGCAGGTCGACGATGAACGCCTTGAAGTTGATAAGCGCCTTGCTTGAACCAACCGTGTCCATCACGAAGTACATGGACAGCGCGCCCGCCAGATAGACCCGCGTATATTCGCCAAGCGCCCTGATGTGGGACAGCAGGAATGGCTCGACGAAACGAATCGTCAGCACGGTCAGAATGGCCCAGTAGACGGAGAACAGGAGACATATCCGTCCGCGCAGGTTCAGAGGCTCCCTGGTATAATCCCACAATCGAAGGCCAAAGGCCTTTTCGAGCAGGTATGACGACACATACTCCACGATGGTAGGGGTCACGACGAGGACTGGCCAGAAGAGCGCCCAGTGCGCGTTCGCCAGTGCCCTCGCCAAAGCGGCGAGAGCCAGAGCGCCGAAGCCATAAATCGGTATGAATGGCCCGGACAGGAAGCCGGAGTTGACCCAGTGGTGCTCGGTAACACTACGGAACGTCGATTCGATCACCCAGCCCATGGCTGCCGCCACCGAAAAATAGAGAAACCACACAATCAAATTTCCATACGACGCATCGATCATGGTTATCAATATATCTATGCGCCTGCAGGCGGTCAACGCGCGTGTCGCGGCGGGCGAACAGGTGCGCACCAATGCGCAAGCCGTGATATACTTGTCTTCATGAAACGGCCCACCGTTCTCTGCCTTCTGCCTGTGATAGCGCTCGCATCGGTGTTGTCGGCCGGCGCACAACCGCTGCCCGCAGCCGAACACGCACTGGCTTCCTGGCTATCAACCGCCGGCAGCTTCTCGATCGTGCCGATCGACACCTGGGGCTCCGGCGACTTCGACGCGCTGTCGGATGCCCTGTGGGGCTACAGCACGCCGCGGCTTAACCAGCTGACCATAGACATGGACCAGACCGCGTGCACTACCTACGAAGGCGAACTGTTCTTCAAGAAGCTGCGCCTGAAGTTTGGCCTTGATATCGATGTTGACAACAACCTGATAGGCAGGCTTGACCGCTTCATGGGCTACATCAACTACGATGGCTTTACGCTGCGCGTTCAGACATCGGAGTTGCGCGGCACGGCTTTCTGGACAGGTACCACGCTACCGGGCATGCCTGCCGCATATCCCTTCGACAACCCCTTTGTCAGCGTCGACCTGCTCTACTACAGGCAATCGGGAGGCATCGACTACTTTGGTGCCGGATATACCTCGTACCGCCTGCCCGTGCAGCTGACCATCCTGACCTATGACCCCGCTCATGAATCGGTCTGGTGGGCAGAACCCCAGAGCACCGCGTACCAGCCAGACATGGCCTTTCATATCTATTCGGCACTCTTCGGCCTCGATACCCTGCACGAGGCCCTGACGCGGACCGGCACCTTTGCTGGAATGCAGGGTCTGACCGTATGGATGGCCACGCAGGACCGGGCCGGCGTCGGGCTCGCATACATTAGCGACGAGACGCGCGGCTGGATAGAAGCGGCCGATGGCTTGCCTTTGTGGAGCGCCACCCAGATAGCGATGCTCGTCGACTATGACCTGATCCTGGGCGCGCAGTGGGTGGGCGACCTTGGCCCCGTTCGTCTCGGCATGGGCCTTGGTTTCGAGGTGGGCGGCCAGATGGTGACGTGCGTTACGCCCAAGGGCCCGGTAGACAGTAATCATGTCGACGCCTCCCCGTCGTTCTACCTGTTCCACTATGGTCCCATACTGAAGGCGACGGTCTCCTGGTAAGCGCGGATCGACTCAAACGGGCATTTGACAAATATGCAGCCCGGGGCTAGGCTGGCGTTCCAGGAGGCCCACCATGGACGAGACGGTTCACGTCGGCATCATCATATGCGATCGGTACAGGAATTGCGCCGGAGGCAAGTGCCTGCGGTCCATGCGGGCGCGCGAAGGCGCGTTCTCCGTGTATCAGGGCAAGCAGGTTGAGCTGGTAGGGTACACCAGTTGCGGGGGCTGCCCCGGCGGCAACATCGAGTATGCCGGTGAGGAGATGGTCAAGAATGGCGCAACCGTCGTCCACCTGGCCACGGGTATGCTGGTCGGTTACCCGCCATGCCCCAGCACAGACTACTTTGCCAGGTTCTTGGCTGAACGCTATGGCGTGAAGGTTGTGATCGGCACGCATCCCATACCCACCAAGTACTACGCACTGCACGAGAAGCTTGGCACCTGGCTGGCTCCCGAGTGGAAGCAGCGCCTCGCGCCGACCATGGTCGACGAGCAGACGCGCACCGCGTATAACTGAGCCTCCCTTCGAATATGCGCCTCGACACGCAGTACATTCAGTTGACACTCGCTTTTCAATCCAGTATGCTAGTAATCGATCACTCACTTACATGATTCGAGGAACCATGAGCGACAGACAGGACGAGATTGTGGCGACGGCGCTCCACCTGATATCGGAGGAGGGCATACAGGAACTGACAATGAAGAAGATTGCCGCTGCCATAGGCATCACGGAGCCGGCACTGTACCGTCACTTCACATCAAAGTCACAGATTCTCGCTGCCGTGGTAGACACCATGGCAGCCGCGCGTTCCTCGCTGTTCAGGCAGCCGCTGGCAGGAGAGCAGGATGCGCAATCGATCATCCTGTCGTTCTTCGTTGGGCATGCCCGGCTGTTCACGCGCGAGCCTGCGCTGACCGTCATACTCTTCTCGGAGGATCTGTTTCGCAACGACAAGGCGTTGTCCGAACGCATAACCGCGATAGTCGGCGATACGATGCATACGATTCAGCAGGCGCTTGCCGACGGCGTGCGGCGCGGAACGCTGCGCTCTGACCTGGACCCGCCTATGGCGTCCCTGTTGCTGGTCGGCGGCTTTCGGCAGCTTGTTTCATCCTGGCGGCTGGAAGGCTGCCAGTTTTCGCTGGAAGAGCATACGGAGCGGCTTGTCGGTTCGGCATTGCGTCTGTTCACGCAGGTCTGACCGGCACGCCGGTTCAGTCGTACTATTCATGTTACAATAGTGAGTGATCGATAACACACTTATGGATTCAGGAGGTTCTGATGAGAAGATTCTTCAAGTGGGCCGCGCGCCGGCCCCTGTGGGTGATCGGCATCGCCGTCGCGCTGACCGTGGTGTCGGCACTGGTGCTCAAGTCGCACATGCGGATGGAGACGAACCTGGACGCGTACATGCCACGGACGCATCCGGCATTCGTGTTCAGCGATGAGGCCGACGAGCGCTTCAATATCCGTGACGCGATCCTGATAGCGGTTGAGCATCCCGACTCGGTATACAACCCGGGCACTTTGTCCAAGATCATGCAGATCGAGGATGCCCTGGTCGCGTTCGACGAGATCGAGGCCGCGGATGTGACATCGCTGCACACGGCCGACAACATCCTGGGTACGGCTGACGGGCTGGACGTGCGCAAGTTCTACACCGACGCTCCGGCCGACGACGCTGCCTGCGTCGCCATCCGTGACCGGGTCCGCGGAAACGACATGATCAACGGCCGTCTCGTTTCGGCCGACGAGAAGACCACCCTGATCAAGGTGGACCTCGCCAAGGGCACATTCTCCAACGATCTGTACAACAGGATACAGAAGCTGGCAGCATCGTTCAGCGGGCCCGAGACGCTGCATGTGGCCGGCCGGCCAATAGTCGAAGGCACGATGGCGATACTAGGCCCCAAGGACATGGCCCGGATGGGGCCGCTCGTGATACTCGTCATAGCGCTGGTGCTCTTCATCGTACTCAAGAGCGTCATCCGCATGATCATCGCCCTGTCTGTCGTGCTGATGAGCACGCTCTGGAGCTTTGGCCTGATGGTGGGGCTCGGAGTGCCGGTCTACACGGTAACGATCATGATACCGGTCATGCTTATCGCCATAGGCGTTGCTTACGGCATCCACCTGTACAACCAGATAGACTTCTACGTCCGCGAGCATCCCGATGCGAGCAGTGCTGAGGTGGTGGGCAATGTCATCGATGTAATATGGAGCCCCGTGCTGTTCGCGGGGCTAACGACGATGGCCGGGTTCGTATCCTTGCTGACATCCCAGGTCTTTCCGGTCAAGTACTTTGGCCTCTTCTCCGCGTTCGGGGTACTGTCGTCGCTCTTGCTGACGATGCTGTTGATACCGGCCGGCATCATGCTCTTTGGCACCGGACGCAAGCGATCCGGCGCGGGTTCCTCTGCGAAGCCGGAAACCGGCTCGGCCCGGTCCTTTGGCGCGCGCTTCGCAGACGCGGTAACCGGCCATCCGGTTCCCGTCGTCGCCATCTCGGTGCTTGTCGTTGCCCTGTCGCTGTTCGGAATATCAAAGGTCTGGATAAACACCAGCTTCCTGGCCAATTTCGAGAAGTCAAGCGACATCGTCAAGACGGACGCCTTCATGAACGCGCGCTTCGGCGGCACATCGACGCTCAATGTGATACTCGATGCCAAGGATCCCGATGTATTCAAGGATCCGGCCGTGCTGACGCTGCTCGATGAAGTCCAGCTTGGCTCCCTGTCGCTGGACCGGGTCGGCGATGCCATATCGATAACCAACTACCTCCGGCGCATGAACAAGGTGATGCACGAGGACCGTGCCGAGTTCGACAGTATACCAGAGAGCGCCGACATGGTAGCCCAGTACCTGCTGCTGTACGAGATGTCGGGTGATCCCGCGAATCTCTGGAAGGTCGTGGACTCCGACTACCATGGCGCCAACCTGACGGTGCAGATGAAGAGCGACGATTCACAAACCATAAGCAGTGTCGTTGCCTACTTCGATTCGACTGCCGCGCGGTTTGCCGAGCATGGCATACGGATACGCTACGCCGGCTCAGGCTACAAGAGCCTGGTGTTCGCGGGTCTCATCCTGAACGGACAGATCAGCAGCCTGGGAATATCGGTGCTGGTCGTCTTCCTGCTCGTCGCGTTCATGTTCAAGAGCATCAGGCTTGGCCTTATCGGTTCGATACCGGTCGCCATCAGCATCGCCATCAATTTCGGCATCATGGGCCTTCTGAAAATTCCGCTGACCACGTCGACGGCGCTGATATCTAGCATAGCAGTGGGCATAGGCGTCGACTACGCGATTCACTTCATCGACCGCTACCATGAGCGCCTCAAGGAGACAGGGGACCCCACGGATGCGGCCCATTTCGCGATGAGCCACACCGGTCGGGCCGTACTGCTGAACGCTACCATCGTGATAGCGGGCTTCATGGTGTTGTTGTTTTCGGTATTCCCGCCGAACCGCCAGGTTGGCGCCCTCGTATCACTCAACATGCTGACCTCGTTCGTGGCCACGGTCACGATCATGTTCCTCGTCCTGAGGAAATCATACGCTGCAATCAAGGAGAACCACAAATGAAGCACCATAACAAGGCACTCGTACTGCTCGCTGTCTTTGCGCTGACAGCGGCAACGGCCGCCATCGCCGAGCCCACCGGCGCGGCACTGATGCAGGCCGTGTACGATAGGCCGCAAGGCAAGGACATGAGCGGGCTATTGACCATGACGCTGATCGACGCGAAAGGCAAGGAACGGGTCCGCTCGATCAAACAGATACTGGGAACGTATGGCTCGGTCGACAAGAAGCTGATGGTCTTTCAGAGCCCGGCCGATGTCCGTGGCACGTCGTTCATGAACTGGAGTTATGCCGAAGCCGGGAAGAGCGACGATCAGTGGATTTATCTGCCGGCCCTCAAGCGGGTCAAGCGCATTTCGTCGGAAGGCCGTGGCGACTACTTCATGGGGTCTGACTTTACCTATGACGATCTGGGGGACCGCCACCCGTCGGCCGATGCCCATACGCTGACCGGTACGGAGACGGTGGACGGCGAATCGTGCTGGGTCATAGAGAGCATACCCAGGAATCCGGCTGACCTATACTCGAGAACCGTCACCTGGGTTTCCAAGGAGAAATCGGTCGGACTCAAACGCGACTATTACGACAAGCGCGGAGCGCTCCTCAAGACCCTTCGCGTTTCATCTGTCGAATTTATCTCAGGTGTCTGGATCATAAAGAAGACCGAGATGCATAACGTGCAGAAAGGCACCAGTACCCGGATGGAGTTCACCGATGTCAGGATAAACACCGGCATCGCCGACGGCTCGTTCTCCGAGCTGGCCATGACGAGGGGGCTGTGATGAAGTTGCGCATGGCACTCGTGGCCGTCATCGGCCTGTCCGTTCTGGCATTGCTGCCTGTGGTGGCCGATGATGGTGCCGCCTTCAATGGCTATGTTCGATCAAAGGTCGGCGCGCTTGTCGACGGGGGTGACTATTTTGTAGCCGAAAACGCGCTCGACCTACGGCTTTCATATACGCTCGGTGATGCGAGCCTGTACGCGAATCCGGTACTATACGAGCAGGATGGAGCCGTTCTGCCTGTCGATTTGCGTGAAGCCTACATAGATCTTCGCGGTGATGTGCTCGACGTTCGCGTTGGCAAACAGCAGATCATATGGGGCAAGGGCGACGGCGTCTTCATAACCGATATCGTGTCACCGAAGGATCTGTCACGGTTCCTGATACCGGATTTCGAGGAACTGCGGCTGGCGGTGACCGGCGCAAGGTTCAACCTGCACACCGGCACGCAGGGGCTCGAGCTGGTCTGGCTGCCGTGGTTCACCCCATCGGTAACACCGAGCGGCATATGGGCGCCGGCCATGCCCTTTGCGACAACGCCGACAGTCCAGGCAGGAACACTGCCTGGCATGTCGCTGCAGAACGGCGAGTATTTTGCCAGATATTCCTGGATGGGCTCATCTCTGGATCTATCGCTGATGGGCGGCTGGTTCTGGAATGATACTCCGGCGTTCAAGGTGGTGAGCCTGGGGCCGCTTAGCGTCAAACCCGAATACTACCAGCTTGCGGCCGGAGGTTATGCCGCATCCGGGGCTCTTGGTCCATTCATACTGCGATCGGAAGGCGCCTTCTACGGCAACAAGCGCTTCCAGGGCAGCCCGATGGTCTACCCGGACGGGTATGCCGAGAAGAACGAGGTCCAGTACCTGGTGGGCACCGACTTCTCGGTGGCAGGCTACAATTTCGGCCTGCAGTTCATCCAAAACATCATACTGGACCATGAAACAGATCTGGTCGACGACGCGGTGAAAAACACGGCGACGTTCGTCGTGGCCAAGACCTTCCTGCGTGATACGCTGACGGTAGAGGTCTTCACCTATGTCGGATTCGCCGCACCGGACGCCCTCATCAAACCCAAGGTGACGTGGGATGCGGCGGACGGGCTGGAGATATTCGCCGGCGCCTATATCTTCCTTGGGGATAGCGGTGATTTTGGCCAATACGATGCCAACGATGGCGTGTACGCCGGGGCAAAGCTGAGCTTCTAGCCACCGAACACGTGGCTTGAGACGTGTACCCCCATCAGCACATCAGTGTAGTCGCGCCGACCGGCATCGGAGCCGGCGGCGCCGGCCGCGATGAACAGCGGCACGAGGTGTTCACTGCGCGGGTGGCAGGCCAACGCCTCGGGGGCCTGCTTCCAGTGCACCAGCGCCTGACGGCGTAGCTCTGGTTCGGCTATCGCTACGGTGTCG
>Ga0209467_1002275_pt1 | contig 13998 bp, 10 predicted proteins | sample Higcelwee11metaG_FD_187175 | JGI IMG/M metagenome (GOLD analysis project Ga0209467, IMG submission 187175) | Freshwater pond sediment microbial communities from the University of Edinburgh, under environmental carbon perturbations - High... | ecosystem: Environmental > Aquatic > Freshwater >...
ATCGATAGCAGCTGAAAAAGCAATTTGAGAAATGGCTTGAGTTAAAACATTTAAATCTAATTCAAAACTAGTTTCTGTATCTAATTTAGAAAATTCTGGATAATCAGAAGATGGACTAATGGCAAAAGTTGATTCAGCTTTATCAGATTTTAAAGAAAGAAAACTATCCCCTTTTTGATTAAGATCTAGTTTGCCGGAAGATAAATAAGAAACAAATTCAACAATTTCTTTAGAAGAAATAGTTAAAGAACCCTCTTCTTCAATTTTGGCACCAATCCAATAATTAATACTTAATTCTAAATTGGTAGCTGAAAGTTTCAGTCGACCGTTATCGGTAGACAATAAAATATTATTAAGAATTGGTAATTGATTTTTAGAGGAAACAAATCGAGAAACATTACTTAGAGCGGTATTTAAATTTTCTTGTAAAAGGGAAAGTTTCATTGTCTTATATTAACAAAGAATAGGTTTATTTTAAAGTGGAAAAATTGAGTTATTAATAATAATTAATTAAAAGAATAGTAGTAATTGATAGTAGAGTTGGTAGATAAGTGGAAGGAATAAAAAATTGGCGAAAGTTTAGATGAAAATGATTTGTTTTTAAGTGTTATAAAGTTAATAAATATTGAAGGTTATGATAAAAATGATGTTTTTATCTTATAGTTTAACTTTGAGTTTGGGTAAACTTCGGGGGAAAAATGAAAAATAAAATGTGGATAAAGTTGTGGATAAGTGGTTTGGGAAAGTGGAAAACTTTTGGCGAGTTAAAAAGCGCTTTTGATTTGGTTGATAAGTTGACGGGTTTGTGAATTAGTGGAAAACTCTTGGGTAACTTTGTCTCGAGCATGCATAATACTGGTGTGATCACGACCACCTAAAAGGTGTCCAACCTCTTCTAAAGGTAGGTTCACTTGGGTTAGAAGTAAATAAGCAGTAATGTGGCGAGCGGTGACTAAATCTTTCTTACGACTTTGTCCACAAAGGTCACTAGTTTTAATGTTGAAATGTTTAGCACAAACAGATATAACATGACGAGGTGATAATTTTTCGGAAGGAAATTTATAAATAGCGGTGGTTTGATTAGGGTTGAAAAAGTTTTGAACGAAATCAAGATCAACTTCATCAATTTGTTGAGCTAAAGATTGAACTAAAATTTGTTGAAGTTTACCTTCAATTTCTCGAATATTGGATTCAATATTGTTGGCTAAAAATTCAACCGCTTCAGTAGTGATTTTAATTCCCTTCTCTTCAATTTTTTGACTAATAATAGCAATACGCATTTCATAGTCAGGAAGTTGAATATCAACAGTTAATCCACCCATAAAACGGGAAACTAAACGATCTTCTAAATGATCGATTTCACTAGGTTTACGGTCGGAAGTTAAAATTACTTGTTTGCCAGCCATATGGAGGGCATTAAAAGTGTGAAAAAATTCTTCTTGGGTATATTCTTTACCGGCAATAAACTGAATATCATCAACCAAAATACAATCCAAATTACGATATTTATCTTTAAATTGGTTCATGTTTTTAGTTTTAAGGGCATTTACTAATTCATTACCAAAAGTTTCAGCGGAAAAATATTTGATTTTTAAATCAGGATTTTTTTTAAGAAGTTCATGACCAATAGCCTGCATTAAATGGGTTTTACCTACCCCTACCCCACCCCAAATAAAGAAAGGATTATAGGAAAGACCAGGATTTTTAACAATGCCTTGAGCGGCCGCAAAAGCGAAATTGTTACTGTTACCAACAACTAGAGTATCGAAAGTATATTTAGGATGTAAACTAGAGTTAGAGGTATTTTTGACGGGATTATAGGAAAAAAGTGGAGTATTACTGATGGTATCTGATTTAGAATCATTATCTTGAACAACAAAAACTAAAGTATTATTGGTTTTAGTTTGATTATCAAGAGAAGCTTTTATAAGATCGTAATGTCTTTTTTTATTGAAATCGACAGAATAAGTATTTGGACAAGCAATAGTGGCTAAATCATTTTCCAAAGAAATTAATTTAGTTTTAGAAATAAAAGTTTGGAAAATAGCCGAGGCGAGAGTTATTTTTAACTCTTCTTGAGTATTTTTCCAAATTCGGTCAATATCCATTTTTTTAAATCCTTCTCCAAAATAAATTTGGGTTTCTCTCTTTGGCACAAGAGAGATTAAAAATAAAACAAATAACGGCTAGATAGGCAGGAATTGATAATCGAAATTGTGGAAAAATCGATTGGGTAATGTCTATATTAGATGAGTTTTCCACAAAATGAAAGAGGTCAAATTAAGTAAAATAATTAATAATTAAAAATTAAGAATTAATAATTAAAAAAAACCAAGTCTTATGTTAAAATACTGGCTATGGGAAAAATGACATATCAACCAAAACCAAGAAAACATTCTAAAGTTCATGGGTTTTTAAAAAGAATGATGACTGCCACAGGTAGAAATGTGGTTAAAAAAAGAAGAGCTGCTGGTAGAACTAAATTAACAGCTTAAAATAGGTTGTAACTAAAAATATTAAATCTCCTCAGTAGTGGGGAGATTTTTTGTGGGGTTGTTATAATAGATTGTGTTAAAAAGAGAAAATAGAATTAGAAGCAAAAAGGAATTTGCAGAAATTAGGGAAAAAGGTAGAATTAAATATTCTCCCCTATTTGGGTATTTGGTGGCTAATGATCAAAGTAGTGATAAAAAATTTGCCGTGATTGTGTCGAAGAAAATATCTAAAAAAGCGGTCGATAGAAATCAAATTAGACGTAGAATTACGGAAGTTTTAAAGAAAGAATGGAATAATATTCCAGAAGGGACAAGAGGAATTTTTTTGACTAAAAAAGAAATATTGGGAAAAACTTTACAAGAGATTGAATTAGAAATTAAGAAAATATTATAAAAAAGATAGTTTTAAAAATATTGGTGTTTTATAAAAAACATATTTCTAAAGGGTATCATTGTCGATTTGTGCCGAGTTGTTCGGAATATACATACGAAGCCGTGGAAAAATATGGAATATTTAAAGGATTCTGGTTAGGGTTTAAAAGAGTCTTAAGGTGTAATCCTTTTTCCAAAGGTGGAATTGATTTGCTAAAATAGAGAACTTAGTTAAAAGTTTTTAAATTAAATATATGAATTTGTTTATCGCTCCATTCGTTAATGCCCTATTTGGAATTTATTATTTGGTGGGTAATTTGGGTTTAGCTATTATTTTAGTCACGGTTTTAATTAAATTAGTTTTATTACCATTGGTATTACCTAGCTTGAAATCGGCAGAAAAAATGAAGGAATTACAACCTAAATTAAATAAGCTCAAAGAAAAATATGGAACTGATAAAAAAGGTTTAGCAACTGCGCAAATGGAACTTTATAAAGTTGAAGGAATTAACCCTTTATCTGGATGTTTACCTCAAATATTACAAATAGCAGTTTTATTACTATTCTTTTCGGCTTTTAATATGGTGACTTCATTTTCACAAGGAAAAGGTAGTTTTGACAGTGTCAATAATAATTTAGTAAGTGTGTTTAAAATGGCTCCAGATTTTAAATTTGATTTAAACTTTTTGGGAAGTGATTTAGCTATAACTCCATCTAGTGCTTTTAAAGGTGGAATTAATTTAGGTTTATTATTACCAGCAATTTTGTTAATAGGTTCAGGATTATTGCAATATTTTAGTGCCAAACTAATGATGCCAAATCCTAAGGTTGATAAAACAGTAGTTAAAGCCACTAAAGATAAAGAAGACGATATGATGTCGATGATGAGAACTCAATCGACTTACTTTATGCCATTAATGACCATCTTTATTGGTTGGAATTTTTCATTGGGAATGTTGCTATATTGGTTCACTACTTCAGGTTTAATGGTGGTTCAACAGTTGGTAGTAAATAAGGTTTATAAGAAAAATTAAAAATTAATGATAAAATAGCCACTATGGATAACAAAAAACGAAACGAAAAAATCTTACAATTAACCTGTGAATTGTTAGAAAAAATGAATTTTGAAGTTGAAAAAGCTTTTGCGGAAGATATGGATGGTGAAGAAAACCAAGTATTGGTAGGAATCACCGTATCTAATCCAGCCGCTTTAATTGGTTTTAGAGGTCGAAATTTAGCTTCAATTCAATTTGTAATTTCTTTGGTAATTAGACAACAAATTGGAGAAGGCATTCGAGTTTTATTAGATATCAATAATTACCGATTAGAACAAAAAACTAGATTAGAAAATATGGTTAAGGATTTAGTGGCTAAAGTTTTAGAAACTGGAAAAGATGTATCTTTAGCAACTATGAGTTCTTATGAACGAAGAATTTGTCATATGACTTTAGCAGAAATGGAAGGAATTACTGGCGAGTCAGAAGGTGAAGGTGAAGAAAGACATATTGTAATTAAACTTAAAAAGTAATTTTGAGACTTTTTAATTTTAGTTTAGAATAAAGTAATGTTTAAAAAGAGTTTATGGAATACGTGGGTTCAAATTTTAGCTAAAGTAGTAACAGTGTTAATTAGTTTGGTAGTAACTGGACTTTTAACGAGAAAATTAGGGCCAATTAGCTATGGTAGCTATACGTTAATTACTTCTGTTTTTTTACTATTAGATTCGTTGGCTGATTTTGGATCTAAAGTGATTGGGGTGAGAGAAGCGGCGAATAATGAAGGTGAAACTCGAAAAAAGATTTACGGACAATTGATTTTGATTAGACTATTAACAACTTTGGGAGCTTTTGTAATTGGATTATTTTTTATTTTCAAATTTAGAGGATTAGAAAACATTAAAATTGAAGCACTTTTAGCCTTGATTATGATTTGGTTTACTTCAATTGCGGGAAGTTTAGAAATAGTTTTTCAAACAGAATTAAAAATGGGTTTAAAAGTGTTGGTAGATATCTTATTCCCCTTCTTATTCTTAATCTCATTATTATTATGGCGAGGAAATATAACTTTAATGTGGGTGTTTGGAGCATATTTATTGACTAGAATAATAAGTTTGGTTTGGGGATGGAAACTATTTAAAAAAATATTGGGTGATTTTAAATTTACTTTCTTAAATAAAAAATATGCAGCTGACTTTTTAAGAATGTCGTGGCCGATGGGAGTTTATATGTTGGTGTTTACAGGTTACGATCGAGCAGTTGATTCATTAATGATTAATAGATTTATTGGAATGAAAGAAGTGGCTTTTTACGGTTTAGCTTATAAAATTTATTCTAATTTAATTCAACCAGCTTATTATTTTGTGAATAGTATTTTTCCAATTTTGTCTGGAAAACATGATAAAAAACGAGAATTATTTAAAATATCTTTTTTATTAATTTTGGCGGGGTTGATAATATTAATTCCTTTGGTTTACATTTTTGCTCCATTAATGATTAAAGTTTTAGCTGGAGATGGATATGAATCTTCAATTAAAGTCTTAAGAGTGTTATTAATTGCTTTGATTTTTGCTTATGTTAGCCATTTGGTGGGATTTACTTTAATTGCCAGAGGTGGACAAAGAGTGATGTTAAAAATGGGAATAACAGCACTGGTGGTAAATTTTGTGGCTAATTTAATAATGATTCCAAAATTTGGGATTATGGGGGCGGCTTGGGTAACAGTGTTAACTGAAAGTTTAATGTGTATATTAATGATTTTAGCTTTGAAAAAGACAGTTAACAAAAAATTAATAATTAATAATTAATAATTTTTTTTGGGTGATAAAGTCTTGTGTTAACATAGGGCGTGAAGAGATTTTTAGTAAAAATTAGTAATATTTTTTTGATTGGGTTTTTGTTGTTGATACCAACTCAATTAGGAAAACATTTTTGGCCGGATTGGAGTTTTGTAATGGGAATTAGAAGTGATTATTTGTCCCCTATTTTGTATTTGACAGATATATTTTGGATAGGAATATTGGTACTAAATTTCAAAAGTCTAATTTCTAATGCTAAAAAACTATTAAATTTAAAAACTTTATTAATAATCGGATTTGTAATCGTAAATATTGTGCTAGCAAGTAGTCCAATGGTGGCGATTTATAAATGGTTGAGGATTGGCCAATTGTTAATTAGTATAGTTTGGATAAAGAATAATAAAGAGTTAGTTAAAAATTGTTTAATAAAAATAATTCCAATTTGGTTAATTGGAGAAAGTTTATTGGTGGTGTCTCAAATGGCTAATAATGGGAGTTTAAATGGAATTTTTTATTGGTTGGGAGAAAGAAATTTTACTTTTAATACGGTTGGAATTGCTCAGATGTCAGTGTTTGGAAGAGGTTTAATTAGAGGTTATGGAACATTTTCTCATCCTAATAGTTTGGCAGGATTTTTGTTAGTTAGCTTAGTGTTATGGAAAGGTTTGAAACCTAAAGTAAATAAGGTTTTAGAGTGGATGGTGTTATGGATTTCGATAGTGGGAATTATTTTAAGTGGTAGTCGAACTATTTGGGTATTGGGATTAGGAGTAGGAATTTATTTTTTAATGAAAGGTAGAAGTCGTCGTTTTGATTTATTTTTGATTTCGGGATTGTTTTTAGGTTTATTTGGGACAATTTTAAGTTTAATAAATAAAGATTATTGGTTATCAGATTTTTTGGGTGGCTGGGATAAAGAAAGTTGGTCAAAAAGGTTAGATTTAATGAAAATAAGTTGGGAAATGATTAAAAAATCCCCTGTTTTTGGAATTGGAGCGGGAAATTTTGTGGTGGAACTAGGAAAGATAGGCAAAACAACTTGGTTACAACCGGTTCATAATATTTTTTTATTAATGATTAATGAATTAGGATTAATGGGAATATTAGGAATAATTTTTAGCCTGCCTGCCGGCAGGCAGGTTTTTAAAAATAAAGCTTTATTATTAATAATAATTGGTTTAAGTGGCATGACGGATCATTATTGGTTGACTTTAATGCAAAATAATTGGCTATTGGTGTTGGTTTTTGGATTGTTTTAGAAGATTTTTGATATATTCCCCTATTGTAAGTAATTACAAATACAGATAATGTTTTGGTGCCAATGAGAGCTGGTTCGGACAATTTTTAAAAAAATAAAACCATTCATTTAAATTTTTTCATGCTCGACCCCTGCGGCAAATGCACCTTGGATGCTGCGCGTGAAAAATCTTTAAACTCATTTATTTATTTTTTTAAAACAAAATCAGAACAAAAGCAGGGTATTGGGTTATGACGTTTTTTCACATTCCTGATACCCTAACCAATAAATTTTTAGTCTGTAAGGACTTTTTTAAGAGATAATAACCGTATAATAACCGAAGTATTACCGTAAGAGATTTGAAGCTAGAGAGTAGGCAGGTTTTTTAAGGGGATTTAGTTTAAAATAAAACATATGAATTCAACGTTACCTTTTGCCTTAATTATCGGAGCGGAGAATTTTGCGGCCAAGAGACTAGCGGAAGAATTATCTAAAAAAGATTTAAATGTGGTTGGAGTAGGTGATTATGTGGTAGGTTGGGAAGAAATTAAAAATACAGAATTAGTTTCAGAATTAGAAGAAGTGGAAGGAAAATTTAATTATGTGTTTGATTTTAGAGGCGAAGCTAGTAATTGGGAAAGAAAAGAATTTTGGGGAGAAAAAATAACTTTAATAACTGTCAATGATCAGGAAAAAGCTAAAGAATTAATAAATAGTTTTTCTTATAAAGACCATAATTGGAGAATTATCCAAGCGATGGGAGTTTATGGACCGGGAATGGGGGAAGAAGGAATTTTGGCCTTAAATTTAAGAGCGGCAGTTAAAAATCAAAATCTAATTTTACCGGCAGTAGAAAATAAATTTAGAATATTGGCAGTTGATGATTTAGTGGAAGCGATTTTAAGGGCGAGTTTTTTGTCGGGAACTGAAAAAGAAGTTTTTTTATTGGCAGGGGAAGAAATTAATAGTGAAGAAGTCGCAAAAGTTTTAATTGATGAGGCAAAAATGACGAAGTTTAAAGTAATTCAAAGAGATTTGGAAATAGAAAAAATTGATGAAAAAAAACTAAATGAAAGTGTGGCTAAATTAAGATGGCAACCAAAAGTGGATTTTAAGGAAGGAGTGGTAAAAACCTTACAATATTTCTTTTCTAAAATTGATGACGAAAATCGAAAAGGCAAATCTGAAAAAACAGAAAAAGTTTATTTTGAACCAATTAAAATAAAAAAAACCGAAGCGAAAAGTAACTTTATGGAGGTGATGGTGGACGAAGTGAAACCTGAACTAAAATCAGAAGAAGTTAAAGTTGAAGAAGTGCCTAATAGTGGTTGGAATTGGGATATTAATAATTTTAAAGATCAAAAAATAGCCCCAATAATTAATCCAATTATTGAGACTAAAAATTTAGTAGATAAAGAAGAAGAAGATGAAATTGATCAAGAATTTGATTCTAAAGAAACTATCCCGATTATAGGGATAGCGAGTAAGGCTACAAAAAAAAGCCATTGGTTTTCGAATTTTAAAATTAATGGATTAGGAATAAAGATTTTATTGTTTGTGGTGATATTTTTGGTGATGTTTATGCCGATTAATTGGCTATTGAGTAGTATTAGTGTGTATCAAGGGATGAATAAAACAATGACTTTAATTGAAAATAAAAAATATTCTCAAGCAGAAGATTTGGCTAATAAAAATTTAAATAGAGCTAAAAAAATTGATGAACAAATTGATAGTTTTGGGTTAAATAAATTAAATTTAATTAGGAAATATCAATCTTTAATTAAAATATCGATTGAAGTATTAGCTGTAGAAAAAGACTCAATTCCAGTGGCAAAAAGTATGGAATCAATTAGTCAGACAATGTTTAAAGATAAACAGACTGATATTAATCAAGAAATAATTAAAATTAAAAATAATCTTAATAATTTAAAAGATAATATGGGGTTGTTGTTGGCCAGATTGAATGGTGATTATAATTGGTTGCCAAATAAAACTAAAACTTTATTGAATGAAAAAACTAACCAATTAACAAAAATAAATACAGAGATTAATTTAATGGGGAAAATGATTGATGTTTTACCAGAAATGTTGGGGGCAGATGGTAAAAAAAGAGAATATATGGTGTTGTTTCAAAACGAATCTGAATTGAGAGCCACAGGAGGATTTATCGGTTCTTATGGAATGATAAGTTTTCAAAACGGAAAACTATTAAACTTTGAAGTTAAAGATGTTTATGATGCTGATGGTCAACTTAAAGGACATGTGGAACCACCGGCTGAAATTAAAAATTATTTAGGTGAAGCAAATTGGTTTATGAGAGATGCTAATTGGAATCCAGATTTTGCTACTTCAATGAGAGATATTCAATGGTTTTTAGATAAAGAAATAAATAAAAAAATAGACGGAGTGTTTGGAATTAATTTAGCTACAGCTAAATCGATAGTGGCAGTAGTAGGAGAAATCTCGGTTCCAGATTTTAAAGAAAAAATTAATAAAGATAATTTATATGAACAAGCAGAATATTATTCGGAAACTAAATTTTTCCCTGGGTCTAATCAAAAAGCCAGCTTTTTGGGAAGTTTAGGTAAACAATTAATGGAAGAAATTAAAGGTTTAGATGCTAAAAAACAATTACTTTTAGTTCAATCAATAATTGATTTGTTGGAAAGTAACGAAATTCAATTGATGTTTAATAACTCTGCAACTCAAACGGTAGTTAAAAATTTAGGTTGGGATGGTGGATTGTTTAATGGAAAATGTGCTAAAGAAAACTGTATGACTGATTATTTGTATATAGTGGAATCTAATTTGGGAGTAAATAAAGCAAACTATTTCTTATATCGAAATATTGAACAATTAGTGGAAATTAATAAACAAAGTGTTGGGAGAACAATTAAAATAAATTACGAAAATACAGCTAAAAGTAGTAGTTTTCCGGGTGGGGATTATAAAAATTATTTAAGAATTTATTTACCAACTAATGTTAATTTGTCGCAAGTAACAGTTTATGACACAAATAATATTAATCAAAAGAAAGTTTATTCTAATGAAGAAATTAAAGTGCAGGAAATTAATGGAAAAAAAGAAATAGGGTTTTTAGTAACAGTGCCAATATTGAGTAAAAAAACAGTGGAAATAAGTTACAGTAGTCAAAATAGTTTGACGAATAGTTTTTCTTATGTAAATTACATTCAAAAACAGTCAGGTTTTGGAGACACAGGCATAGTTAGTTTAGTGTCATATCCAGATGGTTGGCAACCAGTATCAGTCGAACCACAAGCAAGTGTGGTGAGCGGAAAATTGTTATTTAACCAGAAACTAAATAAAGATATAAAAATTGGAGTGGAGTTAGGAAAATGAAAAATGTAGTGGAAGATTTTAAATGTGAAGTTTGTGGGGAAAAAGTGGTTGGGAATGGGACAACCGATCATTGTCCAAATTGTTTGTGGGGAAAACATGTGGATGAAGAAGTTCCAGGGGATAGAGCCAGTATGTGTAAAGGATTAATGAGACCAATGGCGGCGGAATACCAAAATGACAATTTTAAAATTCTTTATAAATGTGAAAGCTGTAATCATGAATTTTGGGTGAAAGCGGCAGAAGATGAACGGGGAAGAAAAGATAATCGAGAATTATTGTTGGAATTGTTGAATGAAACTGGGAGATAAAACCCTCCGTCCCGCAGTGGCGGGGCACCTCCCTTAAAAAGGGCGGCTTACTTTGTTGCGGGAACGTATAATTTTGTTACATAAAATTGACGTTCCTAAGCAACGTAATAAATTGCAAAGCAATTTAAACGTTGCGGTATAAAAACGGTTTATTTGCGGAAAAAATTATCAGCGGTAAGCTTATTTGATGCTATAATCTTAGAATGAAAGTTTTTGAAAATTTAAAGAAAAAATTAAACAGAAAGCCCGAAATTAAGGATAAAAAAATAGATAAAAAGAAAATTGGAAATGAGATTCCAAAAGAAATTTTGGATAAATTACCACCAGGGGTAAAGATTAAGAGAATTGTGATTGGACCAAAGCAAATTATAAAAACAATTATTTCAATCGTAATTTTCTTTTGGTTATTGTCGTTACTTGGAGGATTTTTAACCCCAAAAAATTTATCAGCAGTACCAATTTCAACTTTAATAGAATCAGTTAAAAGAGGTGATGTCGACAAAATAATTGTTTCTGATAATAATGTAGTAGCTAATTTGAAAGATGGAACAATAATGGTATCTTCCAAAGAAACTTCAATTTCAATGACAGAAATTTTGCAAAAAGAAAATGTTGATTGGAATACTTTAGGTTTACAAATAGAAAATCGACAAGGTTGGAAAATGATGGGAGAAATATTGAGTGTAGTTTTAAGTATTGGAATTCCTTTGTTACTAATTTTATGGTTATTTAGCAAACAAAGTGGTGGAGCTGGTGGTGGTGGAGTGTTTGGATTTGGAAAATCAACTGCAAAACTGTTTATTAAAGGTAAACAAAACTTATCTTTTAAAGATGTAGCTGGAGTTGAAGAAGCTAAAAATGATTTAGTGGAAATCGTCGATTTTTTAAAGCATCCAGAAAAATATCAAAAAATGGGGGCTAGAGCTCCACGAGGAGTTTTATTAGTTGGACCAGCAGGAGTTGGTAAAACTTTATTGGCTAAAGCTGTGGCTGGAGAAGCCAATGTACCTTTTTACAGCATGGCTGGATCTGAATTTATGGAAATGTTGGTCGGAGTTGGAGCTTCACGTGTTCGTGATTTATTTGGCACCGCTAAAAAAGCAGGAAAAGCCATTATTTTTATTGATGAAATTGATGCCATTGGAAGAGCTAGAGGGGGAATGGATGGAGGTCATGGTGAACGAGAACAAACTTTAAATCAAATATTAGTAGAAATGGATGGTTTTGAAAAAAATACCGCCGTGGTGGTGTTGGCGGCAACTAATCGAGGAGATTTACTTGATCCAGCTTTGTTAAGACCAGGTCGTTTTGACCGAAGAGTGGTTTTGGAATTGCCAGATTTAGAAGCTAGAAAGGAAATTTTGAAGATTCATGCTAAAGGTAAACCTTTTAATGAGGATGTTAATTGGGAAAATGTGGCCAGAGGTACAGTTGGATTTTCCGGAGCTGATTTGGAAAATATGTTGAACGAAGCGGCAATTGGAGCGGCTCGAGAAAACAATACCAAAATAACTAATAAAGATTTGGATAATGCTAGTTTGAAGGTTCAATTAGGAGCCGAAAAAAGACGAACTCAAACTGATGAAGATAAATCTTTAACGGCTTATCATGAAGCTGGACATGCAATTGTGAATTATGTGGAAAAATTGGATCCAGTTTCAAAAATTTCGATTATTTCTCGAGGTTCAGCTTTAGGTTTCACTTTGATTCCACCTCAAAAAGATGTGGTGCATCAAACTAAAAGTAATTTAATTAAAAGAATGGCCATGGCGATGGGGGGAAGAGCGGCTGAAGATCTTATTTTTGGAGATATTACAACTGGAGCATCTTCAGATATTTCTCATACAACTAATATTGCTAGAGATATGGTGGTCGAATGGGGAATGTCGAGTTTAGGACCAATAAACTTTGGACCACAAATTGATATGAATGATTGGGGTAAAGCTTATATGGAACCAGCTAGAATTTCTGATAAAATGCAAGGTTTAGTTGATAAAGAAATCAAAAAATTTGTAACTGAAGCTTTTGAAGAAGCTAAAAAAGTCTTAGAAAAAAATAAAGATAAACTAGAAAAGGTGGCTAAGGCTTTGATAGAAAAAGAAAGCTTAGACCAAGTAGAGTTTGAAGAGTTGGTGAAATAAAATTATTTTTCCTCAAGATTGATTATTCGCTGCAGGATAGCCAGTGAGCCGAGGGTTACAGCTTCGATGCCATTGATTCCCAGTTGACTGGTTCCGAGGTTTTGGAGGGTCGAATATGGAGTGTCAGAGGCATAGTTGATGATTCCTAAATCGAAAGGAACATTGTTTAAATCGACAATGGTATTTTTAGGGGCTTGTTGATCGTAAGAACTTTCAGTGACAGCTGTTAAATAAGGGCCAGATTCCATTTCAATGACAGTTAAATTGTTCTTAAGGAAATAATTTAAGAGAGCTTTGTTTTCCAAAAAAGTGCCAACAACCGAAACAGCTTTTTGATTGGTAAGAATGGAACCTTGATTGTTTACAAAAGGAAAAAAAGAATTAAAGCAATTTTGGAAAAGATAAGAATTTTGAGAATGTTGATCGAAAACTAGTCGAGGAATGAGAATATCGCCAATCTTAGTATTTAGAGCGGCGGCTTTGCCAAGAATATAAAGACCTTTGACTTGGCTAACATTTTCCATAACTTCGGTAAAAATGTTGTAGGCAGAAAAACCAAGAGGATAATCGATATTAAAAATTAGAGCATCGGATTGACTAATTTTGTCATAATCGGTAATTTTAATTCGAGAATCAATATATTTAGATTTAACTAGATTTTTGATAGGAAAAATTTGGGTAGTAATATCTAAATAATCAGAATTTTCAATATTAATGACGCCTAATTTTTTTTGAATGGCTTTAAATTCTTGTTGATAATTTGGATCTTTTAAAAGTTTTTGAGAAACGAAATACAAAAATTCATTGGGAGAAAGAGAAATTTCTTTGGATTTGATTTGTTGCCAAGTTTTATAAAGATCGGGATAATTGGTTTTAAGATAAGTAATAATTTCAAATTGATGAGCTAAAGGAAAACCAGTAAAAATGTTTAAAAGACTGTGAGTGTTACTGGAAACAAAATAAATATTTTTGTGAGAAAGATGAATGGCGGGGGAAACAGATTTGGCAATATTTTTCCACCATCTTTGAGTAGTTTTGGTGTAATTTAGCCAGGAAGAAGAAAGAAGTTGAATTTTTAAATTGAGAGGTTGTTTATAGATAGATTGAAGTTTTTGATGATAATTTTTGCCAAGACTTAGGATAAAAGTACGCCAATCTGACTCGCTGACTTTAATAATTTTAAAAACTTTATTATCAACTAAATCTTTTTTAAATTGAGAATTGAGTGTGTATTTTTGACGAATTAAATAATGGAATTTATTCCATTCGCTTTGAAAAGCAATTAAAGTAT
>Ga0209467_1002277_pt1 | contig 13994 bp, 14 predicted proteins | sample Higcelwee11metaG_FD_187175 | JGI IMG/M metagenome (GOLD analysis project Ga0209467, IMG submission 187175) | Freshwater pond sediment microbial communities from the University of Edinburgh, under environmental carbon perturbations - High... | ecosystem: Environmental > Aquatic > Freshwater >...
GCCACGGTTGAGCTTGAGGACGTGGAGAGCGGCGAGAAGAAGCGCTACACCCTGCTCGGGCCGGACGAGACCGGGTTCTGCAAGGGCGGCGTGTCCATCCAGTCTCCCGTGGGCATGGCGCTTTTGGGCAAGCAGATGGGCGACGAGGTCGTCATCATCGTGCCGCGCGGCCGCGTGGAATACGAGGTCCTGAGCATCGAATTCAACGGCCCGGCCTTTACCGCCGAGTAGTCTCGCCCTGCGGACCTTTCCCCCCAGCGCCCCGCCCGCCAGCCGTAACCGATGCGTTTTCCAGCGCCGCCACGGCTGGCGGCGGCGGCGGACGCACCGCAAAAGGATCGGATCAGATGATACCGCGTTTTGCGACCTTGGCGCTTTCGTTGCTGATGATTGCTGTTCTGGGGCCCTGGAACCCGGCGCAGGCTGCCAGCCCGCACCCGCTCTGGACTGCGGAGCAGTTGGCCGAGCCGGTGGATGCAGCCAGGGCACAGGCGGAGCGCGCCATACGCACCCTGCGCCAGCCTGATCTGACCCCGCCCGCGCGCACGGCCCCGCTTGATTCCCTGCCCGTGCTGCCCCATACCCTGCGCGGCATCATCCGCCGGGTGGAGCTGCCCGCAGGCGACAGGCGCGTGGCACTGACCTTCGACCTCTGCGAGCGCACGGCGCATGTCACCGGGTACGACGCGAGGCTCGTGGACGCCCTGCGCCGCGCGGGCGCCAAGGCGACCTTCTTCGCGGGGGGCAAGTGGCTGCGGTCACATCGGGAACGCGCCCTGCAACTCATGGCCGACCCGCGCTTCGAGCTGGGCAACCATACCTGGACCCACGCCAACATGGCTGTGGCCCCGCCGGCGTTCCGCAAGCAGCAGGTTGCGTGGGCCAGCGCCCAGTTTGACCTGCTGCGCGAGGAGCTGTGCCGCAGGCTGGCGGCGCGCGGGCTTGCCCCGGCGGACCCCGGGCCGCTGCGGCTGTTCCGGCTGCCTTATGGCCGTGGCGGCGCGCAAACGGCCAAGGATCTCAACGATATGGGCCTGGCGGTGATCCAGTGGGACGTGGTGGGCGAGGCCGGCGGCGGCAGCGTGGGTGAGCGTGCGCAAGCCATTGCCGAGGCCGTGCGTCCGGGCTCCATCGTGCTTCTGCACGCCAATGCCGTGCCCCGCGATACGGACGCGCTGGTGCGCAGCCTGCTGCCGCTTTTGGAGCAAAAAGGCTACTCCACGGCAACCGTGGGCGAGCTGCTCGCCGCCGGGCGACCGGAAACGGTGTCTGAGGGCTACTTCAGCACTCCCGGCGACAACGCCATCTACGATGCGATGTTTTCCGGCTTTGGCACCGGGCCCCACGCCAGGCCGCCGCACCGCCGCTGAGCCGGCCTCAGGGATAGCGTGGGCGTACGCGCAGCAGATCAAGATAGGCGGAAGGGCCTTTGGCCCGCAGAATCTCGCCGTTTTTTTCCCAGCGTTCCACAAGGTTTGCGGGCAGGCCGGGCTCTGGGCAGGGGAAGTCCGGGCAGAGCCCGCAGAAGTCCAGCTCGCGCTTGGCCGTGCAGCTGCGCACGCCGCAGTCGCCCAGCAGGCAGCCACCGCTGCGGCAGCCGCTGCACGAGCCTTCTGACAGGAAATTAAGCAGTTGGGAAAAGCCGTCGTACTGCTCGAACGCGGGGTTCATGCCCGCCATGCGTGCGGCGTAGGCGCTGAAATTCGATCCCAGAAGCTCGCGCAGGGCGCGCGCATGGTTGCGGATGTTCCCGCCGACAAAGGCCAGGCAGCCGCCGCAATACAGGCCGCACGGGGCGACAAGCCGCAGCAGCTCGGAACGTGAGGGCGGCAGGGTGTTGCAGGTCATTGGCACTCCGATGAATTTCCTACCGTTGCTAGGCGAAATCCATCTCCGCGCCAAGACGTAAAAATACGCAGTTTTAAAACTATGGGGAACGCTTCGGGCTGAGAGCTCAGCAGGGCAGGGTGATCAGCACGCGCGCGCCCGCTCCCGGCTGGCTGGCGATGTCGATGTCGCCGCCGAGGGCCTTCACCGTACCGTAGCTGACGGACAGGCCGAGGCCAGTGCCCTGGCCCACGTCCTTTGTGGAAAAGAATGGCTCGAACACGCGCGGCAGGTGGGCGGGCAGAATGCCGCAGCCGGTATCCACGATTTCGATGTGCGCCTCGCGGTTCTGCACGCCGACGCCGATGCGCAGGCTTCCGCCCTGGGGCATGGCGTCCAGCGCGTTGTCCAGAATATTGCCCAGCGCGGTGGAAAGGTTTGTGCCGGCCAGGCCGGCGGCGGGCAGCGTCATAAGCGGCAGCTCCCGGGCAATGTCCTGGGTGAGCTGTACGCCAGCGGCCGCCATGCGCGCCCTGCGTTCCGCAACCAGTGCCTCCAGCAAGGCCCGCAGGTCCAGCGCCGCCTCTCCCGATCCGCCTGCGCCAATGGCCGCGCGGGCGGGCGCTTCGGCCTTGTGGCACAGGCAGAGCAGTTTGGCGGTGATTTCCTTCACGCGCTGGCCGTGCTCACGCATCTTCCGGGCGGATTCGCGCATCTCGCCCAGGGTGATGGTTTGCGCCTCGGCCGCGTTGAGGGTCTGCAACTCTTCTCGCAGGTCGGCCACAAGGTCTTCCAGCCAGCCGGCAAGGCTGACCATGTTGTTCACGGGGTTGTTGATTTCGTGGGCGACGCCCTCGGCCATGTGGCCCAGGGCCGCCATTTTGGCCGTTTCGGCCATGCGCAGGCCCTCAAGGCGTTCCTCGCGCCGGTCCTGGGCGCGCAGTATGGCCTCGGCCAGGCGCTCTATGGGCACCGGCTTGACCAGATAGTCCGAGGCGCCGAGCTTCATGCCCGCCACGGCGGTGGCCAGATCGTTCTGCCCGGTGAGCATGAGGGCCTCGGCCTGGGGCTTCAGCCTTTTGAGCTCGCGCAGGAGCGAGAGCCCGTCTATGCCCGGCAGGTTGACATCAAGCACCGCAACGTCAAGCTCAATGCTGGCGGCCAGGCGCAGGGCTTCCTCGCCATCGTAGGCGGTTTTGACCTGGAATCCCCGCGCCTGGAGCCGTTCGGCCAGAATATCGGCAAAGTCGCGCTCGTCATCGACCAGAAGGACGGCGTTCATGCGCCCTCCCGGCTACTTCCCGTCACCCTCTTTCATCACCTTGCTGGCGTCGTCGTGGTCGTTCGCCTCGGCGAAGGTGGCGGCAACCATCATGTCTTCCATCTTCTGGCGGTAGGCGCCCTTGATGCTTTTCACCAGGCGGTCTATGTCCACGGGCTTCTTGTGGTACTCGTACGCGCCGAGCTGCATGCAGATTTCCTGGTCCTGCTCCGAGCCGTGGCCGGTGAGCACAATGACCTGGACCTGCGGGTTGGCCTTCTTGACCTTGCGCAGCACCTCGACACCGTCGATGCCGGGCATGCGCAGGTCCAGCACCATGACATCCGGGGCCTGGTCCTTGACCATTTCCAGCGCGGTCTCGCCGTCGTGGGCCACATCGGAACCCATGTCGCGCATGTTCATGCGCTCGGCCAGGGTGTTGACGAAATTCTCCTCGTCGTCGACCAGCAGCAGCTTGATCTTCTTGCTCATGTGCACTCCTTGTTTGGGGCGCGTGGCGCGCCCGGTTCCGGGGGGCGGGGCAGGCCCCAAACCCCCGGTTTTGGCGTGTTGAGGCTAGGCCTCCACCAGGCCGTAAGCCACGTGCACCCCGCCAAGCCCCACGGATTCCAGGAATCCGCAGACCTGAACCGGAGGTGCCAGACGCTTGGGCGCCCTGCCCAGCATCTCAAGGGCTTCGGCGTGGCAATCGGCCTCGGCAAAGGCGGCGGCGGCAAAAACATCCGCAACGCCGACATTGCAATCTTTCACCCCGGCCATCTGCATGGCCGTTTCCGTCTCGCCGGCCTCGGCAAAAGCCAGACCGGCAAAGGTGTCCTCAAGTCTCTTGAGCATCCCGAGCATAATGTCCTCCTTGTGGCCTGGGCGTCGGCGTGCACTCCGTCCCCAGGGCAATGTGAAGCCAAGCTGCTACTGTGGGATGCTACTCCTCTTCATCCAGAAATCAAGACCCTCTACGCCGGGGCCTTGGGCAAAGACAGCACGAGGCCCTGGCCGTTCGGGCCGGGGCACAAACCGACGCCCAGCGATTTCGCCTCTTCATGCAGGCGGGAGTACTGCGGGCATTGGCGCAGGGCCTCAAACCCGGGCGAGTCGATGCGGGCAACGGCCAGGCCACCCTGTTCCTCAACCGAGACCATGAGCTGGGCATCGCGGCAAAGCAGCGGCAGGGCACAATCAAGCGCCTGCCCGACAAGAAGCATAAGCTCCACGCCGCGCAGTCCGGTGCGCAGGCCGGCGCGCCCGGGCGCCAGCACCAGCGTCACCCTGTGCTGCGCGGCTATGCGCCGGAACAGCCCCACCAGCGCGCGCAGGGTGTCGCTCACCTCTGCCCCGGCGGGCCGCGTTTCCGGCGAGTGCGCGCAGTGGTTCAGCTGCTCGGTGAGCGCCATGCCGCGTTCCACCTGTTCGCCCATGACGCAGAGACCCTTCTTGAAGCGTTCGGCGTGGGCGAAATTTTCGCCGCCCATGGCCAGCAGGTCCTCCATGAGCCCGGAAGACTCGCGGATGGTTGCCAGGATGTTCTGCAACTCGTGGGTGGCCTGGGCAGTAAGCCTGCCCATGAACAGCGCGTCACGCATGATTGGTTCCTCTACTGGCCGAGCTTGGCGGCCTTTTCGGCATAGTCGATGGCGGACTCCATTTTCTCAATGAGCGTATCGATGTTCAGCGGCTTCATCATGTAGTCGAAGGCGCCCAGGCGCATGCCCTCGATGCCGTCGCGGGTGCTGCCGTGCCCGGTGAGAAGCAGCACCTGCACCTGCGGGTTGCTGCGCTTCACGCGCTCCAGCACCTCAAGGCCCTTGATGCCGGGCATCAGCACGTCAAGGATCATGACGTGGGGTTCGGCCTCGGCCACGGCCAAGAGCGCGGATTCGCCGTCGAAAACCACCCGCGCGTTTATGCCGCGCAATTCCAGCCGTTCGGCCAGGGTGGTTATGAATTCGTGCTCGTCGTCCACGAGCAAAATCTTCCAGTCCTGCTTGTTCATGCCAATGCCTCGCGCTGCCCCTTGGGCAGGGTGATGGTGAGCGTGGTGCCGACGCCCTGGGTGCTTTCCACGGCTATTTCGCCGCCAAGGCGCTTGATGATGCCGTACGTGATGGAGAGGCCGAGGCCCGTGCCCGTGCCCTTTTTGGTGGTGAAAAACGGCTCGAAGACGTGCTTCAGGGTCTCGTCGCTCATGCCGCAGCCGTTGTCCCGCACGGTGACGACAACGCCGTCGCCTTCGCCCCGGGCCACGGCCTCGATGACGCCGTTGTCGGACACGGCGGCCAGCGCGTTGTTGAAGAGATTCAAAAAAACCTGCTGCAACTGGCTGCGGTCTGAAACGATGCGCGGCAGAAGCGGGTAGATGTCGAGCCGCACGTCGACCTTGCGGTGCATGGCCTCGTTGGACAGAAAGCTGGCTGTTTCGCTGATGAGCTCGCCCAGGTCCAGCTCTTCGTTCGACACGTCCATGCGCCGGGCGAAGCCCAGCATGCGGTGGGTTATGCCCCGGCAGCGGTCCACGGCGCGCAGCACGCTTTCCACCTGCTTCAGAATCTTTTCCTTGGCCGGGAAGTCCGGCTGGGTGCTCAGGATGTCCTGCATGAGCCCGGTCTTCTCGTTGATGATGGCCAGCGGGTTGTTTATCTCGTGGGCCACGCCCGCGGCCAGCCGGCCGATGCTGGAAAGCTTCTGGGAGTGCTCCACCTCGCGCAGGGCCAGCTCGCGCCGGTCCTCGGACTCCTTCATGCGGCGGATGAGCGCGTCGGTGACGCCGACGGCGGCCAGCAGCACAATGGCCACGCCGACGAGGAAGATGAAGAGCAGGTCGCCGCGCACGGTGTACCAGGTCTTGAGCACGCTGGCCTTGGGCTTAACCGCCATGAGGACGAAGTCGGCCTCGGGGAAGTAGGCGTAGGAGAGGAACACGTCGCGGCCCATGGGGTCGCGCATGGCCAGCACCGTGGGCTCGTAGGTCTGCGGCGGCAGCGGCAGGGTCATTTTCTCAAGCACCTTGCCGTAATTGTTGGAGTTGGTCTGCAAAAGTCCCTGGCCGTTGACAAGAAACGCGTCGGCGTCGGGCTCAAGGCTCATGCTGGCGATGATGCGCTCGAACTGGCGGGTGTCGAGGGTGGCGCGCAGAATCCACACGCGGCCGTCCTCGGCCATGTGCTGCACGGCGATGATGACATGGGGGAACTTGCGGAAGCCCATGAACACGTCGCTGACGTACTTGCCCTTGAGCCGCACTTCCTGGAACCAGCGCTGCTCGGCGTAGTTCTTGCCCGAAAGCGCATACGGCCCCACGTAGTTCAACTGGTTGCCGTGCTCGTCGATGAGGCCCAGATCGACGAAGCCCTCGAATTCCTTCTTCATCACCGTGAAGATGCGCGCCAGCTTGTTCCCGTCGGCCAATTCGCCATAGCTGTAGGCGCTGGCGATGAGGCTCACCGTGCTGGTGCGCTCGGCCAGGAAGAGCTCGAACGAGTTCTTGGTCTTGTTCACCAGCACCCGCAAGGGATTCTGGATCTCCTTGGCCATGGCGTTCTGGTGCTCATAATAGTTCAGCACCGACATGACCGAGAGCGGAATGAGCGAAGCGGCCACGATGAGGGCGATGATCTTGCGGCGCAGCAGCGTGTAGCGCTCCGGCGAAACAGCCTCGTCCACGTCGCTTTGCAGCTCGTGCAGGGGGTGCTTGAGCAGGGAGGCCAGGCTACGCATGTTCACCCCTTGGGAACAGAATGTCCCCGGACTCCAGTTCGCCGCGCAGATACCGCGTGAGGGCTTCCGCGGCCAGGCCGGCCACGCGGTCCAGCACCTCCAGCCGCTTCCAGCGCAGGTAGTGGTAGTGCTCTTCCTCCATGCCGCCGGTGATGAGCACGGCCACCTCGCGGTCCAAAATCAGGTCGCAGAGGTCGTCGGCGCTGGCGTGGGCCAGCACAAGCTCCTGCCTGCGCACCTCGCGTCCGTCGGCGTCGATGGTGACGAGCAGCACCTCGGTGGCGAGGTCGAAGCGCGGGGAAACCTCGCTGCGGTACAGGGTCACAAGGATGTTCTTGCCCATGGCGCCCCCCTAGCCCTTTTTCCGTGCGGACTTCACGCGCGCGGTGCCGTGTTTCGGCGCGGTGGTGTCGGCTGGGGGCGCGGATGAGGCCGCAAGCGGTTGCAAAGCGCGCACATGCGGGGGCAGGTGCTCGGGCAGAATCTGGTCGCCCGCGCAGACCATGGCCGCATACTCCACCATGTTGCGCAGCTCGCGCACGTTGCCGGGGTAGTCGTAGGCGGAAAGCAGCGCCAGCGCCGCCTCCGAGAAGCCCAGCACCTGCTTGCGGAACTTGGCCGCATAGATGCCGAGGAAATGGGTGAGCAGAAACTGCACGTCCTCGCCGCGCTCGCGCACGGGGGGCAGGTGCAGGCGCACGGCGTTCAGCCTGTGGAACAGGTCCTCCCGCAGCAGCCCGGCCTTGACAAGGGCCTCCGGGTCGCGGCCGGTGGCGGCCACCACGCGCACATTCAGGCGCATGGGCCGCTCGCCCCCGGCGGGCACCACGGCCTTCTCGTCCAGCAGGCGCAGCAGGCGGCCTTGCTGGGCCAAAGGCATGTCGGCTATTTCGGAAAGATACAGCGTGCCGTTTTGCGCCAACTGGAACTTGCCGGGCCGGGGCGAGCTGTTTTCGCCCGCAACGCCAGCCTGGCCGAAGAGCTCCACGTCGAGCAGGGCCTCGGGCATGGGGGTGGCGTTCACCCGCACAAAGCTTTCCCGCGCGCGGGGGCTGGCCCGGTGCAGGGCTTCGGCCAGCAGATCCTTGCCCGTGCCGGACTCGCCCGTGAGCAGCACGGTTGCGTCGCTGCCGGCCACGGCGGGCAAAATGCGCAGCAGGTGCTCCATGGCCGAGCAACGCCCCACAATGGCGCCGGGGCCGGCCGTGCGTGTGAGCCGGGCCTCCAGCTCCTTGAGCGCCGTCAGGTCCTCAATGACATCAAGCGTGCACAGGTGCTCGCCGCGGGCATCAAGCACGGGCACGCTGGTGAGGCGCACATGCACCTTGCGGCGGTGGCGGTTTATGAGCGTGCCCTCGCGGCTTTCCGCGGCGCAGGGATCGGCAGGGGCAGGCGCGCCCTTTGCGCCCTTGGCGCAGGCCAGGCGGGGGCAGGCGTGCAGGCAGAAGCTGCCGCGCAGCACGTGGCGGCAGGGTACGCCCGCCACCTCGTCGCTTTGGTAGCCTGTCAGCCGCTCCAGCACCTTGTTCATGAACAGGGTGCGCCGGTCGCGGTCGACCACGGCCACCCCGAAGGGCAGCTCGCGCAGAATGCGCGGCAGGTCCGCCCGGTCAAGGCCGGTGGCGGCCAGCCCGGCGAAGGGCGCCTGCGATATGCGTGATGCCAGGGTATTGTCCACGTTCATCTCCTCCAGGAGGGAAGCGCAGCGGCAGCGCAAACCGGGCAACGGCCGCCGCTTCCCGCCCGGAAGGACTTGGAATCTAGTGGCCGCCGCCGCCCACGATGCCGGACGCCGCGAAGCTGAGCACAAGGATCTCGGCCAAAACCAGCAGGGCGAAGACCTTTTCGCCGCGCTTCAGATACGCCGGGATAAGGGGAATGTAACAAATTATGGTCATGCCCGCCAGGAGCACGATGCCGATGAAATTCAGGAAGTCGCCCTTGGCGATGAGGGCAGTCCAGCCCCAGCCATGGGGCACCTTGCCCAGCTCCAGGTAGGTCCCCACCGGCTCGGACCAGAGCAGGGGGATCTTCTCCAGCGGCACCTGCGGGGCAATGAGGCCGGTAACGTACAAGACATACGTCACCGCCATGATGCCCAGGGCGGTCCAGGCTCCGTAAAACAGCATGTTCGCGTACTGCACTTGCTCCGGCGTGGCTTTGCCGTCGTGCTTGATGGTCTCGCTCATTTCCTTCTCCTTATGGATGCTCTGCGGGGCTGGCGGTTCACGCCGCCCGTCGCTGTCGTGATTGCGTGTTGCCTTTGGCCCTTAGATGCCCAGACCCTTCAAGAGGGCCTTGCCGCCCGCGAAGAGCAGCACGCCGATGACCATGTAGCGGATGAAGGTCGGCTTGGCCTTGGCCAGCAGACGCACGCCCACGAACGAGCCCAGCATGAGGCCGATGATGCTCGGAATGGCCATGAGCGGAATGACGCAGCCCTTGTTCAGGTACACCCACGCGGCGGAGGTGTCGGTGATGGACAGCAGGAACTTGCTGGTGCCCACGGCCACCTTGAGGGGCGCGCCCATCAGAAGGTTGAGCACCGGCACGTTGGCCCAGCCAGCGCCCAGGCCGAACATGCCCGCCATGACGCCGATGATGATGAACATGAGCAGGCCGGGCAGGGTGCGGTGGGTCTTCCACTGGACGAGCTCGCCGGTGGAGGGGTCGTTGTAGGCGCCGTTCATCCCCAGGGCGATGCCGAGGGCGTCGGCCTTTTCCACCACGGGGTGCGCGGTGTTCTTGCTCGTCAAGAGCAGAATGGCGATGAACATGATGGTGCCGCCCAGGCAGAGCTGCACGACGTTTGTGGGCAGCGCCATGCCGAGAAACGCGCCCAGGATGGCGCAGGAGGACGCGATGAGCGCCACCGGCAGCGCCAGCCGCAGGGAGGCGAAGTTGCGCTTGAGCAGACCGGGGCCCGCCGCCAACGCACCAGCCAGGGCCACCATGAGGCCCGCGCCGCGCACGAAGTCGAGGTGGAAGGGGAAGAAGCCGCTCACCAGCGGCACGTAAAGCACGCCGCCGCCCACGCCGGCCAGCACCGCGATGATGCCCAGGATGAAGCAGAAGAACAGCAGCACCGTGGGCCACACCCACCAGGGCACGCCGGTTTCCGCACCAAGATGGGCTCCGGCTTCGACCATGCCGGCCCCGGCCGAGGCGACCGCTCCGGAGACCGTCTCGTTGCCGGAGGCAAAGGCGACCACGGCGAACAACAGTACGCCGAACACAACAAACAGGGCGATTTTCGCCGGGAGACTCAGTCGATCCATCTTCATTCCAGCTCCTCTGAATCATCTCAGGATTGCCCAGCCTGCCTCGCCAGCCCCTCGGCCCGCGCAGTGGACGCGCCTCTTTTATCAAGAAGCGGGCCAAAGGCTAACTACTTGAATTTACGGGCTTGACGTAAAAACTTGAAGCGTGTAATCGGCAAGAACTTGCCGCAATGGCGGCAAGGACGTGCCGGAAGGCAAAGAGTAGCCGCTGGGAGGCCCGAAGCCGGACATCCTGCAGCCGAAACAGCCCCGGCCGCAGGGGAGCCACTACGGCCGAGGCCCGCGCCAACCTCCGGGCAGCGCGCGCCAGTTGTCATTTTTGCAGATATAAGCAAGGAACTTGAGGATGATGGACCCACGCGCTTACGGCGGCAAAATCTTGCCGCAAATGCTGGAGACCGATCCAGAGGCCAGCGCCGCCATGCACGAGGCCGGCCTGCTCTTCCGGTCCGACGCCATGCGCGCGCTCTATCGCGTGGCCATCCAGGTGGCCGGCAGCGACGCCCCGGTGCTGCTCACCGGCGAATCAGGCACGGGCAAGGAGATTTTCGCCAGGCTGCTGCACACCTTGAGCAACCGCAGCGGCAGGCCCTTTGTGCCGGTGAACTGCGGCGTGCTCAGCGGCGAGCTCTTTGCGGACAAGTTCTTTGGGCACGAGCCCGGGGCCTTCACCGGGGCCACGCGATTGCAAAAGGGCAGTTTCGAGCTCGCGGCAGACGGCACCCTCTTCCTCGACGAAGTGGGCGAAATACCCCTGCCGAACCAGGTGGACTTCCTGCGCGTGCTGGAGGAGCGCACCTTCAAGCGCCTGGGTGGCGAGAAGGACCTGGGCTTCCGGGCGCGCATCGTGGCCGCCACCAACCGCTCCCTGCCGGAAATGGTCCGCGCGGGCCGCTTCCGCGCCGACTTGTTCTACCGGCTGAACGTCATCCCCATCGTGCTGCCTTCCCTGCGGGAGCGCAGCGACGACGTGGCCCCGCTGGCCGAATATTTTCTCTGGCTTTTCGGTCACCACTACCACCGGCCCAACCTTCAGCTCGCCCCGGAGGCCATGGAGCTTTTGGCCCGGCACCACTGGCCGGGCAACGTGCGCGAGCTGAAGAACCTGATGGAGCGCGTGGCCCTGCTGCACAAGACGGACGACCCCGTGCGGCCGGAGGACCTGCCCCTGGAGATGCGCCTGGAGCTGGGGCACGACCTGCACCCCGCCTCGCCGCACCAAACCCATGCCGACCCGGAGGACCTGAACCTGGACAACGCCGTGCGCCGCGCGGAGGTCACCGCCATGTTGCGCGCCTTCAAGGCCGCCGGCGGCAGCAAGCAGCGCACGGCCGAGCTGCTCGGCATCAGCCCGCGCACCCTGCGGCACAAGCTGGCCCAGTACGGGCTCAAGCTGGAGTGACGCGCCCCGGCTTGCACAACGCCGCCGCTCAGCGCAAAGCGTTCACACTGCGTGTCTGGCGCGGTCCTTCCGCCTGCGCCGGGGAGATGAGCCGCCTGCCCTCGCCCGCGCCCAGCAACATATATTGCGCCGCCTCGCACACATGGGAGAAGCGGCCCTTTTCCGGCGCGTCGGTGTAGCGGTCCTCGCCGGAGACCAGAAGCCGCCTGTAGCGCCAGGCCCCGGCCATGCCCCGGATGAGCACGCGGCAGCGCGGGGAGAACACCAGCCCCCGCCTTCCGTCCACCTCGCGCTCCAGGGCGGCGGCCACGGCCTCGCGCCGCAGCAGGGGGTCGTTGGTGGGCGTTGGCCGCGCGCAGAGCCCCCCGGCGCGCAGAATGTCATAGGGGGTGCGCTCGTCGGTCTGCGCCCGCTGCATGCCCGCCGGGTCGCCCCAGATCTCCGGGCTGAGGCCGGGGTAGCGCGTGCGCAGCAGCTCGCTCAGCACTGCGGCGAAGCGCACCATGCCCATGTCCTGCGACACCAGCTCGTCGAGCACCAGCCAGCGGCCGTCGGGCAGGCGCTGGCCAAGCGCCGCCGCAGGGGTCAGGCCGAAGTCCAGCCCGACGAAGAGCGGCAGGCCGTCCACGGGGTCCTGGTCTGCGGCGGCAACGTGCCGGGTCTCGTCGAATTCCGGGTACACGGGCAGGCCGTCCTGCACAAAGCCGTAGCGGCCGCAGTAATACACGCGCACATGGCGCACGCTCTTGCCGCCCACGCGCCGCCGGTAGAAGTTCTTGGGCAGGTGCTCCAGGTTCTCGGCCTCGGGATTGGGCAGGAACACGCCGTCCTTTTCGACGAGCCCGCCGGGCTGGCGGAAAAAGGCCCAGCCCTCGGGCTTTTGCTCTTCGGCCAGGCGGTGCCACCAGTGGTCGGTATCGGGCGGGTTGGTGTCGAGGATGACCCCGGCCCAGGTGCAGCCGCCCTCGCGTCCGGCCGGAAAGCGCTCCACGCGGTCGCCCAGGGCCTCGACCAGGGCCAGGGGCATCTCCCGCGCCTCATTCACCCAGGCCCCGGTGAGCTCCAGCGACAGCAGCTTGCGGGCGTCCTGCGGGCGGTCGAGCGCGCGGAAGAGCACCTCTGCCTCTACCCGGGTGCCGTCGGCGCGCTCCAGCGCAATGCGGTGGGCCATGTCCGTGTGGCCGAACGCGCCGAACGCTTCCTCCGGGAACCAGGACAGCCAGGTGCGCAGGGTTGTGTCCTTGAGTTCGCGGTAGGTGTTGCGCACCACGGCGAAGCGCGTGCGGCGCACGCCGTCTTCATCCGGTGCCTGGGCAAAGGCCTTGGCCATGAGCTCCACCGAGCAGGCCGAGGATTTGCCGGAGCCCACCGGGCCCATGATACCCCGATAGAGCGCGCGCGAGGCCATGAACCGGGCGATGGTGGGCGGGGCCTTGTAGCCGATGCAAAGAAAGTCAGGCAGTTGGTTTTTCATGCGGCGCAGTATAGCACGGCGTTTGCCTCAAGGCGAAAAATGGCAATGACTTGGCCGACAAAAGGACATGTTTCGCCTGTTGACACGCTGTGTTGGGCTTTGGCTGCCGCACGCGCAAAGCTATGTGCGCGGCCAGGGCGAAAGCCTGCGGCCAGCACCGCCGCCGACCCCGGGGCGGAAGGCTTCCCCCCGGCTGACAAGCGCGCCCGCATGGGCTATATGCTGCGGCACGGAGGAGACGCATGAGCCAGGCCCTCAAACGAATAGCCATGAGCGTACAGCCCTCGCTGCGGGGCCGGGTGTTCGCGCTTTTGGCGGGGCTCACCATCTGCGCCTGCGCCGGAGCCACGGCCACCTACTGGCTGGCCCAGCATTACCTCTACGCAACCGACATTCTGCGCCAGGTGAACCTGAACCAGCAGGTGAGCGCGCTCTCGCTTTCCGAACAGCTTTCCGGCCTGGAGGCCGATGCCCTGGCCGCGCGCCAGGACCCCGTGCGCCTTAAGGACTTCAAGGACCGCGAAGCGTCCATAGCCCTGCTGCTGGCGCAGGTGCGCGCCTCCGAGCCTTTGGAAGCCGGACGCGAAATCCTGCAACGCATCGAGCTGGGCTTCCGCGACCAGGAAAGGTCTTTGCTGGAGCTGGTGGAAAGCCGCCCCGGCGAAGGCGCGCGCATCGCGGCCGAGGCCGCGCGCCACCGCCAGTTTGCGCAGGAGGCCGCCCGCGCGCTTTTTGATCTGCACGCCCGCGACGCGGACCTTGGCGTTACGGCCATGCGCTCCCTTGCGCACACGGCCACCACGGCCTCGCTGTTCGTCATTCCGGCCGGGGCGGTGCTTGGCATTCTGCTTGGCTGGGTGCTGCTGCGCCAGGTGCTCGGGCCTATCCGTCGGCTTGCCCTTGGCGCGGCCATGGGCTCGGCCCAGGCCGAGGGCGCGCCAAGGGCCGAAGCCCAGCCGGGCGAAGAGGCCGACGACTCCGACGAGGTGCGCGCCGTGGGCGAGCTTGTGGCCGGGC
>Ga0209467_1002279_pt1 | contig 13981 bp, 21 predicted proteins | sample Higcelwee11metaG_FD_187175 | JGI IMG/M metagenome (GOLD analysis project Ga0209467, IMG submission 187175) | Freshwater pond sediment microbial communities from the University of Edinburgh, under environmental carbon perturbations - High... | ecosystem: Environmental > Aquatic > Freshwater >...
CTCTGAGTTGTCACCCGGAATCTTTTCATGGTGAGTGGAATTATTCCATTAAAAAGTATAATTAATTTTTGAACGGCCCCTAATCAAGTTTTTTGGAAAAATGGATCCTGATCCAGGCTATGACTACAAAAAAGGAAGAATAAGATGAAAGTGCTTGTTGATACGCCGATCTTCGAAGCGTACTCAGCCCTCTCATCCAGATGAAGTCAAAAACGGTTTTTCGGCCTTGATCAAAGTTTCGGCCAGCCATCAATGGTTGAAGCCGTAGGGGAGTATGACAATACCCCTTTTCTCCTTGCCGGAATGAAAGTTTCCATATAGACCAAGTTCCATGGACTAATTATTGAGGGGGAGCATGATTATGGAAATGATCAATATCCATCCTTCGTTTTTTAAAACCGAATTTGTGGAGGTCTAAGTATGATTGAATCTACACATAAAATTTTTACAAACGCATTGAAGTTATTGCCTGTTGAAAGGGCTGAGCTTATAGAAAAACTTTTTCACAGTTTTGATTTAGAGAAGCAAAGGGAAATAGATTCAATTTGGGCGCAAGAGTTGGAATCACGTATTGAGGCATATGATACAGGAAAGTTAAAAGCCATTGATATAAGCTCTGTTTTCGAAAAGATAAACAAAAGATGAAAATTCGGATAGTATCTTGTGCTGAGCAAGAATTTATTGAGGCTGTTGATTTTTATAATGAGCAACGCCCTGGGTTAGGATATGAATTCGCTGTTGAGATCAAAAAGACCCTTGACCGAATTTTTGATTTTCCTGAAGTGTGGCCGAAATTGTCAAAACGGACAAGAAGGTGTTTGGTCAATAAATTTCCTTTCGGCATTATTTATCAGATTCGTCAGGATTGTATTCTTGTAGTCGCTATAATGCACATGAAACGAAATCCTGTTTTATGGCAAAACAGAATCGAAGATTGAATGGCATTCAAGGTTCATACACCGTTTTTACAGTGAGGATGCCGCCTTGGATATGACGATTGATCCGGTCAGCCTCTATCGCAGGATGCTCTCCACATTGGACTGGTATACGATTTTAAAATTGCTCCCTGCGGGAAAAATCGGCGCTCTTTTGCAGGATGCGGTGATTTACCATCTCTTTCCGGTGAATTTACAAAAAAAATATATCTATGTCCGATCAAAATTACAAATTTGACTGGGAGGAAACTCTACATGAAGCGCGTGAAAAGGATTTATGGGTTGAGCCAATCGCGGTATCAATGATGTTTAACGATTTTCCCGGTGAACTGATGAAACAGATTAAATGGGTAACGCCGGTGGATTATCAATCTTTGCATGAGTCCATCCGGATCATCAGCAACGATGTGTTGTATGGTCGCAGGAACTCTTTGAAGTGAAGAGGCCCTGTTTTTTGTTAAAATCACAATTCACGGCCTGACTTAATTTTTTATTAATCATATCAGAATGTTATTCGGAAAAGACCCGGTGGAATTGAAACCCCTGATTACGATTATCGTCGCGGTGTTCAACGGCGCTAAAACCCTGGAACGCTGTATTGACAGTGTTGTCCGGCAGTCCTATCCGCATAAGGAGCTGATCATTATGGACGGCGGCTCCACGGACGGGTCGGTGGAAATTTTGAAACGCCATGATGCCCGCATCAAATACTGGGAAAGCAAACCGGACCGGGGCATTTATCATGCTTGGAACAAGGCCCTGGCCCATGCCGAAGGGGAGTGGGTTTGTTTTATCGGGAGTGATGATTTTTTTATTGATTTCGGGGTATTGGAAAAAGTGGCGCCCTATTTGCGGCAGGCCGGGCGAGACCAAATCCGCTATGTTTATGGAAGGGTGGCGATTTTTTCAAACGAGTTTCATGAAATCATCAGTTATGCCAATGGCCCGTGGCCGAAAATGTTTAAGCAATACCGGAGGGGTAAATGTTTGATGCATTCCGGTTCGTTTCATCATCGGCAATTATTTGAGCGGCATGGGTATTTTGATGAAAGTTTAAGGGTGGCGGGGGATTTCGATCTGATTTGGCGAGAGATTAAGGACAATGCTGCAACATTTATGGATATGGTCACCATTTGCATGGGACACGGGGGGGTGAGCATGAATTTGCTCAGTAAAGAAACTCAGTTAAGAGAAGCCCTTTACGTGTACCGAAAAAATCAAATCGGCGTCATGCCATCCGCCTTGATAGCAATGTTAATAAAATTAAAGATATACATGCTGCTCAGAAAATTAATCGGTGAAAAAACGGCTTACCGTCTGGGGTATTGTTTTTCTGTGTTAAGAGGCAAATCTCCTATTGAACATCAAAAAAATTAAGAATCCTGTGGTTCAAATAACTCTCAATTTATTGTATTCGTTATGAAAATTCTTATCACAGCCCATTTTAGGGTTTTCCCCGCAGATTCAGGCGGGAGTGTACGAACCGTTTCCATTGCAAAATGTCTAGAAAAAATGGGGCATCAAATAATTATGCTAACAGGCGATGTCCCTTTGCCCGAATCAGCTCACAATATTCCCGGGGAGTGGTTCGGCTATAAAACACTTGGCCAAGCGGGTTATTTTATAAATCCATTTTTTTATCGAGCATATTTGAAGTTACTGGCTAAATCACCTGATTTGATAATCGCGAGTTGTCCCTTTCAATCTTTTATGATGGTGCCACCCGCCCTAAAAAAAAGGATTCCGATAATTTATGACGCTCATAATGTGGAAGCAGACCGATTCTTATCTGCCGGGAATTTTTTGAAATCTTTGATCGTTAAAAAGACGGAGTTTTTTATGGCCCGTCACGCCAGAATGATATTGGCCGTATCAGTTGAAGATAAGAAGCTCTTTAAACAATATTATGGCGTTGATGCACTCGTCTTACCCAACGGTGTTAATGTGAAAAAATTTACTCCGGATAATCCTGATTTGAAATTAATATCAAAATATGGACTAAATAATAAAAGAGTGGTGATTTATTTCGGATCATATGATTATCCTCCAAATATTGAATCCTTGCGATATTTATTAAAAATTTGGCCAGGGATTTTGGAACGGTATCATGACGCCCGGTTGCTTGTTGTCGGAAGATGCCCTCCGGTTTGGGCAAGCTTGGTTCCTGGAGTTATCGTTACAGGACCAGTGGATGATATTGCTGCTTATATTCGTTTGGCCAATGTCGTGGTTGTGCCGCTTAAGCATGGTGGAGGTACACGATTAAAGATTTTGGAGGCTTTGGCATGTGGCCAGATTGTATTGAGTACGCCTTTTGGTGCTACAGGCATTACACCGGATAGAGAGAAGAATGCGTTGATTGTTTCGGAATTAAATGAGTTTCACATTAAATTATGTGAGATACTTCAAACTCCACCTGAATTTTGTTCAAATAAAATTTCGCGCGAGATTGCATTGCGATATGACTGGTGTGCCATGGTTAATTCGATTGATTGGAACAATCTGAAATTATAAATCATTATAGATAGTGCCTGAACGAAAACCCCGAATTTTTATTTTTGAAGCCAAAAATTTCAGCAGAAAGCGCCTTTCACAAAAGAAAATTTGCTAAAAATTTTAAGGCCGTTCATTTTTGTCATATATTTTATGTGTAATATTTTTAACATATTGAATTTTTATTATTTTTTTGGCACAACTATCCTATTGGAGATTTAAAAAACGGGTTGATTACGCTGCCAGTCGCGTTCGCTTTTCCTGGCGATGCAGCTTTTTCAATTCTTTTTGTTGTAACATATGACCGATAATCTGGATGTTTCGCGCCACAACTGACAGGGCGACATATCGCTTAAAACCATCAATGCCATGATCCGGGCATCGGTCCAGTCCGTGATTTTCAAGGGCATTGATTGAGGATTCAACAGCCGAATGTTTGCATCTGGCGGCTTTAAATTCTTCGGAACTTTCAATCTCTTTATTGATTGCCGAGAGTTTTCCTTTTCTGGGGAGATAAACTTTTTCAAGTATTTCAGAGAGCTTTGCCTGGTTGTACGGAGAGTGAAACCCTTTGTCAAAACTGCATGCCCTAAAATCCGGGAATCGGTGGCGCACTTCCTCGATGATGGAAACGGCAATTTGATCGTCGGTTTCATTTTGCATCACGCGATGGTGGAGAATGAATTGGAATTGATCTTTGACAATACAGACCTTTAAACCCAGTTCCACCGGAACGCCGGCTTTTCCCTTGCTGATCCATTCGGTGTGCGGCTCAAATAATGAAAAAACCTTTTCGGCATGGGGAATGCTTTCACCAGCGATCACTCTTCGGCGAATCTGGTCGATCTGCCGTTCGGCATGACGGATATATCCCTGAATTTCAACCATGCGAGAATGTAATTTTATATTAATGGGTTGAATACCGATAAGCGTTTCTTTGGCTTTGTCGACATAATATTGGGCCTGATCGATAAGCGCCTGATGAGCGCTGATAACCAGCCGCTCTCTTTCAGCCTTTTTGTCTGGATCTTTTAAAGCGGCTTTTCTTAACAACTGGGCGGAACGGTTCAGTCTTTTTATTTTACGGATATGGTGACTACCCTGACGCCATCCGGAAAGATTGACAAACCCGCAAACGCTCATGACCAGACTGATCATTTTCCGAACGGCAGTAAAAAGCAGATTAATATCAGTTGGAAACGCCACATCGGCTTCAACCACGAAAGAGTCGCAACTGCCGGTCAGATTTTCATCTTTTTTTTACCGGCAATCCGGTGTCCATATTGAATAACGATCCGGTTGATTTTATCCAGAATCTCCGGTGTGAAAAGGGAGATGTTATCCTTTAAGGTCTGGAGTGCATATTGATAATCGGCGTCCATGATCCCGTGGCCGAGCATCTGCCGGAGCTTATTGTGATTATTGGCAATTTCCTGGAGTTTGTCATAATTCCAGTTGCAATTCAGGCGCAGGGTTCCAAGAACAAATATTGTCCATAAATCCATGCCTTTACGGCCATTTTTGGGATCGACATCAGAAGGAATAAGCTCGGTCAGCACCTCAAAGACCTGATTACGAACCTCCGGATTGCAATATATCGACTGGAGTCCCATGAGCAGCTTTGGTATTTCATCTCTGGAGCGGAGATCAAACTTGATATTGGCGATTGCGGTTTCTCCAATTTTCATTTGCATATCGATGATTTTTCGCATAATTTTTTTCTGAAGATTTTTAAAAAGATGCTTGAGTGTGTAAATGGCAAAATCTACGATAACTTATTATAATAAATAAATTCAAATTATTATAATTATAGTACGAAATTTTGTCAAGCAAAAAATGGGAAAGTTCGCCATTTTATTAAAAAACTTCAATTGAAACTAATTGTTTAACATATTGATTTTTTATTATATAAATATTTTCATTCAGGCACTAGATAATAACAAAAAGATTGTACACAGTAGAAATGACAATTTTTCAAAATATAAAACAAATTCTATATAAAAAAGCAAAACAATCGGTTTTAGTTCGAAAACTTTGGGATGTGCTGGAAGGGTTGCTCTTTTTTTTAATGATATTAACCGGTAAAATTCCTTCACAGAAAATCAGAAGATGTTTTTACAGGTTTCTGTTTCATACTCGCATGGGCAAAGGCGCTGTCATTTATGGCGGTGTTGAAATCAGAAATCCTCGACAACTAACGATAGGAGAGAATTCTATCATAGGCCACAGGTCGATTTTGGATGCACGAAGAGGGCTTACGATTGGTAAAAATGTAAATCTTTCCGCTGGTGTATGGATATGGACGTTGGAACATGATTATCAGGATCCCAATTTTGGGACAAAAGGTGGAGCGGTTGTCATCAAAGATTACGCATGGATTAGCTGTCGGACGGTCATTCTGCCTGGGATCACCATTGGTACAGGGGCGGTTGTCGCCGCAGGCGCTGTCGTTACAAAGGATGTTCCTGATTATGCCATTGTTGGGGGTGTCCCTGCAAAGGTGATTGGTATGCGGTCTTCAAAAATTTCATACCAGTTGGGAGATTATTTGCCTTTTATTTAGCGGAAGGCCATCCATTCAGGTGAATCATCCCGCCAATGGGAGGCTGCGTTGCGTAAATGTAATGTTTTTTGCTCTTCTTTTTTATAAATTCTTGGGAATATTTATCAATGACCTCAAACCTCAGGCGACAACTGCTGAACCTGCTTTATGACACCCCTCTGGAATCCGTTGCCCGCCAGGCCTATATGTTTTTGTTTCAGCGGGAAAATTTTTATACCGACCGTTTGACCAGACGGGTGCTGGAGAAAGTGCTGCACCCGTCCGCCAACTGCATCGACATCGGCTGCTACCGGGGGGAGATTTTGCGCCACATGGTTCGGCTGGCCCCTGACGGCAAAACTTTCGCCGTGGAGCCGTGCCCCTATCATCATGCGTATCTGAAACAGCATTTTCCAAAGGTGCAATTTTTCCAGGCGGCCCTGGACAATGCGTCTGGATTTAAAACCTTTCGCTTTGACCGTAACCATCCGGCCCGCAGTGGTCTATTGACGGAAAAGGGGAAAGGCGATCAGATAGAAGAAATTCGTGTGCGGGTGGAAAAGCTGGATGACCTGATTCCCGGTGACATGAAAATCGATCTGATCAAAATGGATGTGGAAGGCGCGGAATATCCGGTGATCAGCGGCGGCCGGCGGGTGATTCAGAAAAGCCGGCCCGTCATTATTTTCGAGCACGGCCCGGAGGCTTCGGGCAGGTATGGTTGGGCTTCCGGCGATCTTTATGATTTGATCTGCGAGGACATCGGGCTCCGGATATCCGCCATGGACGGGTGGCTGGCGGGGCGGCCGCCGTTTGAGCGGGAAACGTTCATAGATTGCGTAACATCACGTAAATATTCGGACTTTATTGCATCATAGTGGGATTATGGGCTTTGAAAAAAGGCCGAAACAAGAATCAAACCCCGAATCGGTCTTGATCATTGTTCCGGCCATTGTAGGGGAGGGCTTTACGCCCTCCCATTCCGGGCGGGGATAAACCCCGCTCCCTACGGTTCCGGGCTGGGATGATCCCTACTCCCCGGATCATTTTCGCTTGTAAATTTCTCGGCGATGACCAATGGCGAGAACCAGGACAACAATCATTTCGTCCTGAATTTCGCACAGTACCCTGTAATCTCCGATGCGATAACGCCAGAAACCGGCGAGGTCTCCTTTTAGCGGCTCTCCAAAATGGCGGGGGTTTTTGCAGCCATCAATCCGGTCATCCAGCCAATCAAGGATGCGTTTTTGAATCGATCGGTCCAGTGTTTGCAATTGCCATTCGGCGATATTGCTGATTTCAACTGTCCAGGCCAAGTTCTTTTCTCAATTGTTTCAATGATTTGTTGCTGACTGTCCGTGCTTTGGCTTGTTGGGCCAATTCCAGATCCTCGTTGTCTTCCAGATATCGCAGAATCGCCTCCCGTACCAATGCACTGCGGTTGCTGCCGCGTTTTTTGGCAAGAAGCGCCAGCTCCTGTTCAATTTCCATGTCTAATCGAATGGCGAGCATATTTTGTTTTGACCTCCTGATGTGCTTGTTATACATTGTATAATATTTTTTAGAGACCGTGTCAATATTGCGATGAACCATTTTATTATTCGACTTTTTAAATTAACACCTATAATCCGCTCCGCCCAATTGTTCCACCCCGGCTATCCTGCATCCAATTGCTGAATAGCCTTGACTTTTTTGCAAAATAATGCATAATAGTCGAAAAAATTGGGGGTATTTATTTATGGAACGTTTGCAGGCGAAGCATCTTATACGTGATCTGAAGAAGAAAATGGTCTTTCTGACCGGGCCGAGACAGGTGGGAAAAACCTGGCTGGCAAAGGAAGTCGCCAAGTCATTTTCAGAAAGTCTTTATTTGAATTATGACAGCGCTGAAGACCGGAAAATCATCAAAAATGAAGCGTGGCTGGACAAAACCGAACTTCTGATCCTTGATGAACTCCATAAAATGAAGGGGTGGAAAAATTATCTCAAGGGTGTGTATGATACCAAACCGGATCATATGATGATTCTGGTGACCGGAAGCGCAAGGCTTGAGGTGATGCGCCAGAGTGGGGATTCTCTTGCCGGAAGGTTTTTCAGGCATCGGCTGCTGCCATTTTCCCCCGCTGAATTGAGCCGGATGAAGGAGCCGTTTCAGTTGGAAACATTTCTTTATCGCGGCGGGTTTCCGGAGCCGTTTTTGGCGGAAACCGATGTGGACGCCGACCGTTGGCGGATGCAGTATATTGACGGCCTGATTCGCACGGATATTTTCAATTTTGAAAAGATACAGGATTTTCGGTCCATGCAGATGGTTCTGGACTTGTTGCGGTCCCGGACCGGGTCGCCGGTATCGTACGCATCCATTGCGGAAGATATTCAAATCGCCCCCAATACCGTCAAAAAATATATTCAGATTCTTGAATCCCTGTATATTATCTTCAAGGTAACGCCTTTTTCAAAAAACATCGCCCGGTCCATCCTCAAGGAACCGAAAATTTATTTTTTTGACACCGGCCTGGTTCAGGGAGATGAAGACGCGAAATTCGAAAACATGGCGGCTCTTTGTCTGTTAAAACATGTTTTCGCCCAGGTGGACTTTCTGGGCCAGCCATTTTCTTTGCACTATTTGCGGACCAAGGACGGCGCGGAAGTCGATTTTTGTCTGGCGCGGGGCAATAAACCGGAATTGCTAATAGAAGTGAAACAATCGGATCCCGATCCTGGCAGAGCGCTTGTCAATTTTCACAATCGGTATGAGATCCCAGGCATCCAGCTTGTTTTGCATTTGAAAAGGGAAAAGAAAGAAAAAGGCATTGAGATTCGAAACGGCGAAGCGTATCTTGGTTCGTTGCTGATATGAAAGGCGGGTATGATGGCGTTAGCGGCACTCACCACCACAGGACAGGTTACCATTCCAAAAGGGATAAGGGATGCTTTGAAATTAAATACAGGCGATAAAATTGAGATTCTTGCCACGGATAAAGGGGAAACGATCATTCGGCCGATCTCTAAAAAAGTGGATGAAATCTTCCGCAAGCTACACAAGCCCGGCAGAAAAGCGGGGTCTCTGGTCGAATTTTTGGAATTATGGTAATGCCAGAATGCCGGAATGAGAAAAACCTATTTGATCCCTATCTATGGCGGGAAAACCATCGCAAGAAAACGGCTGCGAATGAAACACTTCGCTTGACGGTGCTGGATCAGGTCCGCGATGCGCTGACTGACCTTGGCCGCCGGTATCGGTGGGATATGGTTTATGTGTTCGGCTCCGTCATCAAACCGGGAAAATTTCATCCGCATTCAGATGTTGATATCGCTGTCAAAGGGCTTGATAAATTTCAACTATATTCATTTATCGCTGATATTTCGGTTTTTTTGAACCGTGATGTGGATGTGGTTGTTTTGGAGGAATGCCACTTTTCAGAATCCATCATACAAAGAGGCGCAAAATGGAATCCAGAGAAGAAATTGTTATCTTTTTGAGTCAATTTGATTATCAGGTTCAAATAATTGATCAACTATATGAGACCATTGTAAAAAGAAAAGAAATTATTGATCAGGAAGGCGCTTCGCCTGAATTGGTGGAAAGTTCTGGCTACTGGCTTCATAATTTGTATTGCGGGCTTGAAGACCTGTTTAAATTGATTGCCGGCTACTGGGAAAATCATGTGGCGACCGATGGCGGATACCATATTCAACTATTAAAACGAATGGTTATTCCTATCGAAGGTCTGCGCCCCGCTGTGCTGACCGAGAAAAGCTTTCGAGAGTTAAATGAGCTCAGAGGGTTTCGGCACGCATTCCGGCATGCATACAGTTATGGTCTGGATGATGAAAGGGTCAGGCATTTGCTTCATCGAACCATTCTGGCAAAAAAACAAATTTTTGATGACATCAATCATTTCAGGGACAAAATTTCGGCGGAATGAAAAACAACCTGGCTTGTTGCGCCTTGAAATGAATCATCAGCCGAACAAAACCATAAAATCATGAAAATTGCTTTGATCGGGCCGACCTGGCCATTCCGGGGGGGCATCGCCCATTATACGACACTGCTGTACCGGCATTTGAAAAAACGGCATGCGGTGCGGTTTTTTGCGTTTGAGCGGCAGTATCCGGCCTGGCTGTTTCCGGGCAAAACCGACCGGGACCCGAGTGCGGCGCCGATTCTGGAGCCGGGGGCGGAGCGGGTGATTGATTCCATGAATCCGGTCACCTGGCTGCGGACGGCGAGGGAAATTGTGCGGGGCGGTTTTGACGTCCTGATTCTGCCGTGGTGGGTGTCGTTCTGGGCGCCGCAGTTTTTGTCCATTATCGGCTATGTGAAAAAAAATTCCCGCACAAAAATTTTGTTTATCTGTCATAATGTGAAGGCCCATGAATCCATGGCGCATGACAGGCTGCTAACCCGGTGGGTACTCAGAACCGGCGACGGGCATCTGGTACACTCGTTGGAAGATGAGGCTAATTTGCGGGGCATGATTCCGGATGCCCGGATCTGCCGCCGGTTTCATCCCACCTATGAGGCGTTCGGGGCCATTCCGATGGATCGCGACACCTGCCGAGAGGCTTTGGGCCTGAATCAAAGTGACCATGTATTGCTTTTTTTCGGGTTTGTGAGGGAATACAAGGGCCTGAAATACCTTCTCAACGCCATGCCGGAGATTCTGGCTGAGATTCCCGTGACCCTGCTGGTGGTGGGGGAATTCTGGAAGGACAAGGCGGTTTATCTGCAAATGATAAAAGAAACGGGAATTGACCGGCAGGTGAGGATTATTGACCAGTATGTGCCCAATGAGGATGTGGGCCGGTATTTTAACGCGGCGGATTTGGTGGTGCAGCCTTATATATCGGCAACCGGCAGCGGGGTGGTGCAGATGGCGTTTGGATTTAATAAGCCGGTGGTGGCCACTGCCGTGGGCAGTTTGCCGGAAATGGTGGATCACGGGGAAACTGGATTTTTGGTGCCGCCTGGGGATGCCGCCGCCATCCGTCATGCGGTGATTCGATTTTTTAAAAATGATGATAATAAATTGATTTTTAAACAAAATATCCAAAACCAGCAATTCCGGTTTTCCTGGGATCATCTGGTGGACGGTCTGGAAGAATTAAACAACGTAAGGAGAAATAATGGGAAAGACAGTTGCAGAGAAAATTTTTGATGCGCATTTTGTGGACAATCCCTTTGGAGATATCCATGTCATCCGGCTGGATGCGGTGTTTTGCCATGAGATCACCACGCCAGTAGCCATTAATGATCTGGTGAGCCGTGGCAAGGACCGGGTGTTTGATCCGGCGAAAATCAAGGCCGTGATTGACCATGTGACCCCGGCCAAGGATTCCAAAACCGCGCTCCAGGGAAAAATCCTTCGGGACTGGTCCCGGCGCAACCATATCCGGGATTTTTTTGACATCGGCAGAAACGGGGTGTGCCATGCGATTTTCCCGGAAAAAGGCTTTGTTCGGCCGGGATACACGATTATTATGGGCGATTCCCATACCTGCACCCACGGCGCGTTCGGCGCGTTCGCGGCGGGCGTGGGCACCACGGACCTGGAAGTGGGCATCCTGAAAGGCGTGTGCGCGTTCCAGTATCCGAAAACCATCCGCATTGAACTCACCGGAAATTTGCAGCCCGGTGTTTTTGCCAAGGACGTGATTCTTTCCATTATCGGGCGGCTGGGGGTGAATGGGGCCACCAACAAGGTCATTGAATTCGCGGGCCCGGTGGTGGCGGACATGAGCATGGAGGCCCGCATGACCCTTTGCAATATGGCCATCGAAGCGGGCGGCACCTGCGGAATCTGTTATCCGGACCAGAACACGGTGGATTATCTCTGGCCGTTCGTGAAAGATGAATATGCATCCAAGGAAGCGGCGTTGGCGGATTTCCGGAAATTCACGCCGGATGCGGACGCGGTTTATGACGCGACGATGACCATTGATGTCAGTGGTCTGTCTCCTCAAGTCACCTACGGGTTCAAGCCGGATACCGTCAAGCCGGTGAGCGAGATGGAGGGAACCCCCGTGGACCAGGTGTATATCGGATCCTGCACCAACGGCCGTATTGAAGACCTTCGCATCGCTGCGGAAGTGTTGAAGGGTAAAAAAATCAGCGATTCCCTGCGAGGGGTGGTCTCTCCGGCAACACCGGCCATTTTCAAGCAGGCTTTGGATGAGGGAATCATCAAAATTTTCATGGACGCCGGGTTCTGCGTCACCAATCCCACCTGCGGCGCGTGTCTGGGCATGAGCAACGGCGTGCTGGCCGAAGGCGAGGTATGCGCCTCCACCACCAACCGGAATTTTTTCGGGCGCATGGGCAAGGGCGGCATGGTGCACCTCATGAGTCCCGCCACGGCGGCGGCCACGGCGGTGGCCGGACATATCGTCAATTCATCATTATTTAACGGATAGAAAAAGGGTAGCCCAATATATGAAAAATTTTAATGGACAGGTTCTGTTTTTGGACCGTGCGGACATCAATACCGACGAAATCATACCGGCCCGGTATCTTACGGAAATCACCAAGGAGGCCTTGAAGCCGTATCTTCTGGAAGATCTGAAATTTGAGGGGTTTGACCCGCGAAGGGATATTGCGGGAAAGCAGGTGATCGTGACCCGGTCCAATTTCGGGTGCGGTTCCTCCCGGGAACACGCGCCCTGGGCTTTGGAGGTCAACGGCATCAACCTGGTGATCGGCGAAAGTTTTGCGCGGATTTTCCGGCAGAACATGTTTAATTGCGGCATGATGGCGGTGGAACTGCCGGCTGCGGATATCGACCGGCTGTTTGCGGAATTCTCAGGCAAATCGACCGTCATCGAAACAGACTTTGCGAACAGCCGGTTTATTTTTAAAGCCGACGGCAGAGAATCGGTGTTCGATTTTGTCATTTCCGGGTATGACCGGGCACTGGTGGAAGCCGGTGGCTGGGTGGATTTTGCGGACGCGAAATACTAGGATAAAAACATGAAAACATACGGATTTGAAATCGTTGATGCTGAATTTATCAAGCAGTATATCAGCCGCCATGCGGAAAAAGACTATGTACTCATCGACGTGCGGCAGCCGCCGGAATACCTTCAGGAACATATTCCCGGCGCGCTCCTGATGCCGCTGGCGGAGCTGGAAGCCAAACGGGCCGGACTTCCGAAGGACAAGGATTTCATTTTTTACTGCAAAAGCGGGGCCCGGTCCCAGGCCGCAGCCATGATGACCGCTGAAAGCAAGGTTACGGAAAAAATTATTTATAATTTGAAGGGCGGTATCATGGCCTGGAATAGCCTGACCCTGGACGGGTTCCCAAAGATCCAGATTTTTGACCGGGCCAAAACCCTGCCGGAATTTTTGCTTCTGGCCATGAACATGGAAAAAGGAGCTGACCGGTTTTACCGGGAAATCAGCCGCCGGTATCCGGACAAGGCGTTTTCGACAGTTTTTGAAAACCTGGCCGCAGTGGAAACCGCCCACGCCAGAATGATTTACGGATTCTACAAAAAAGAAGCCGAATCCGAACCCGCCCCCTTTCAAACTTTTTATGAGGCCCTTGACGGAAATGTCATTGAAGGCGGGGAATCCCTTGAGGCCGGAATGGCCATGCTGGACGGGTTAGCGGATGATGCTTGCGGGGATTTAATGGATATGGCCCTTGAAATGGAATTCACCGCCTTTGACCTTTACCGGACCCTGGCCAACCAGACCACTCACGACGCGGCCATGTCCGGCGCGTTTCTGACCATCGCCCAGGCGGAAAAGACCCATATGCGCATGATTGCAGACGCGCTTGCGGAGTGTTAGCGCACCTTTAATTTTTTATCGAAAGGAAGCATCATCCATGAAAAATACAGCAATGCCTATATTGGGACAGGAGCAATATATTACGAATGCCAATTAAGGGTTAAAAATCATGATAAACATTGCTGCTGCGAGTCTGCCAAAAATATGAACCATTAAACCATGATAGGATCGTACTTTGGAGGCAACTTGAATATTTGTTCTGACCTGAATCCA
>Ga0209467_1002281_pt1 | contig 13971 bp, 14 predicted proteins | sample Higcelwee11metaG_FD_187175 | JGI IMG/M metagenome (GOLD analysis project Ga0209467, IMG submission 187175) | Freshwater pond sediment microbial communities from the University of Edinburgh, under environmental carbon perturbations - High... | ecosystem: Environmental > Aquatic > Freshwater >...
TTGGTGGTTACCTAATGCCTCTTCACTATCTCAATGGAATCCTATATGAACATCATTGTGTTAGAACTAAAGTTGGTTTATTCGATGTTAGTCATATGGGTGAATTCCATTTTTCAGGGAAGGATGCATTATCAAATCTTCAATACTTAATCAGTAATGACTTTAGTGATTTAGAGATTGATAAAACACGTTATGGCATTCTAGTTCGTAAAGATGGGACTGCGGTCGATGATTTATTAGTCTATCGAATGGCTGATGAAGAATACTTAGTTGTGGTAAATGCCGCAAACATTGATAAAGATGAAAGTTATATCAGAGAACATTTATTTGGGGATGTAGTATTTAGAAATATAAGTGAAGATTGTGGTCAAATTGCCATTCAAGGGCCACTGAGTCAAGACCTCTTAAAACAATTAACTCCGGTTAATGATATGCCATATTATACCTTCAAAGGGAATGTGGATATTGCAGGTAAGAATGTACTAATCAGTCGAACAGGGTATACCGGTGAAGATGGTTATGAGATTTATTGTAAAGCTGAAGATACTGAATTCTTATGGAATCTATTCTTAGAAACAGGTAAAGACCAAGGCGTTGAACCTTGTGGTCTTGGATGTCGTGATACTTTACGTTTAGAAGCCGCAATGCCATTGTTTGGCCATGAGCTTAATGATGAGACAACTCCTCTAGAAGCTGGCTTATCGATGTTTGTTAAACTCAATAAAGAGAAATTTATTGCGCAAGACGCATTAAGTGAAAAACCACTTAAACGTAGAATAGGTCTACAACTAATTGATCGTGGTATTGCGCGTGAACACAGTGATGTTTACTTCGAAGGAAAGAAAGTTGGCATTGTGTCCTCTGGCACGAAGAGTCCTACTTTAAATCAATCCATCGCAATGGCATTTGTCCCTGCTGAATTATTTAAAGAAACTCAGTTTGAGATTGATGTAAGAGGAAAATTATTAAAGGCAGAAAAGGTAAAATTACCGTTTTATAAACGATAAAAGGAGAACAAATGGAAAAATACTATCTTGAATCACATGAATGGGTTATGGCTTTAGATGATAATACTGCAGTCGTAGGTATATCTGATTATGCTCAACATGCATTAGGCGACATCGTTTTCCTAAGTAATGCGGAAGTGGGCGATACAGTAAAATTAGGGGATCGTTTTGGGGATGTAGAATCGGTTAAGGCTGTATCAGAAATACTTTCTCCACTTGATGGAAAAGTCATTGAAGTTAATAAAGAATTAGATGATCAACCTGAAATATTGAATGCTAAACCTCTAGAAACGTGGATTATCAAGGTTGAAGGTAAGATTGATACGTCTAGACTATTAACAGAAGCCGACTATCTCGCACTCGATAAGGGTCATTAATATGGCAGATTATCTCTCTAATACCCCAAACCAGCAGATTCAAATGTTAAAGGAAATTGGACTAGAGTCATTGGATGAACTCTATGTAAATCTACCTCAAGATCTAATTCTTCAAAAACCCTTGAATTTGGATGCTGGACAAAGTGAATTTAAAGTTTACGATACACTAAAAGCACTTGCGAGTAAGAATAAAGTCTATAAGACAATTCTTAGAGGTGCTGGTGTTGAACATCACTATATTCCAAGTGTTGTAAAACAGCTCAGTAATCGCGAAGAATTTGTGAGTGCTTATACACCGTATCAATCTGAATTAAGCCAAGGTATTTTACAATCTATTTTTGAATATCAAAGTTCGATGTGTGAAATAACAGGCATGGATGTCTGTAATGCGTCTGTATACGATGGCGCAACTGCAGCTGCAGAGGCAATCCAAATGGTTATTGAAAAGAATCGTCGTAAGATTTTAGTTCCTAAAAATATCCATCCTCAAGTAATCTCTGTTATGCGTACCTACACACAATGGTTAAATATTGAAATCGTTGAGATAGAATGTAAAGATGGCGTAGTCGATATGGATGATTTAAAGTCTAAATGCGATGAATCAAGTGCTGCTTTATTTATCCAACATCCAAATTATTTCGGCTTACTTGAAGATGTATTTAATATTAGTCAAGTGGTCCACATGAGTGGTACTAAACTTGTTCAGTATACGAATCCTATGACTTTAGGTTATTTAAAATCACCTCGTGCAAATGGGGTTGATATCGCAATAGGTGAAGCTCAACCATTAGGCATTCCTATGTCCTATGGGGGTCCTTTCTTAGGTTTCATGTCTGCTAGTGCTGATTTAGTTCGTCGTTTACCAGGACGTATTGTAGGTCAGACAGTTGATGAAACAGGTAAGCGTGCCTTTGCGTTAACCCTACAAGCGCGTGAACAACATATCCGAAGAGAAAAAGCGAGTTCTAGTATTTGTTCAAACCAAGCATTAATGGCTCTTACTTCCGCCATGTATTTAGCGTCCGTTGGACCAAGTGGTTTAAAAGAAGTCGCAGAATACAGTATGCGTAAAGCCCATTATTTAGCGAATGAACTCATTAAATGTGGATTCAAACTAAAATACTCAGGTCCTTTCTTCCATGAATTTGTGACTGTTGGTCCAATTGAAAATTCAGTATTGGAACGTGCACTCGATGAAATCAATGTCTTATCTGGATTAAGTCTAAGTTCACATGAAATGTTGTGGTGTTGTACAGAGACTACGCATAAAGAAGATATCGATCGTGTTATTAATCGCATCAAGGAGGTTCTTGTATGAGCCAACTCATCTTTGAAAGAAGTGTAGCTTTTAGAAGAGCTGTTCGTTTTGATGAATGTGATGTCCCTGAAATTAAGCTAGATGAGAAGTATGTTAGACAATCTAAAGCTCGTCTACCTGAAGTCAGTGAAGTCGATATTGTAAGACATTATATGGAACTTTCACGCTATTCATTTGGCGTAGATAATGGCTTTTATCCTTTAGGTTCTTGTACGATGAAATACAATCCTAAATTAAATGAATTCGCCGCATCCCTAGAAGGATTTACATCCATACATCCTGATCAAGCATTATCGAGTATTCCTGGAACGTTAGAATTAATGGATAAATTAAGTTTATCCTTAACAGAAATAACAGGCATGGACGCATTTACCTTACAACCTGCCGCAGGTGCTCATGGTGAATTTACAGGCTTACTTCTAATTCGTGCCTATCATAATTCCAGAAATGACAATAAACGTACTAAGGTTATTGTGCCAGATAGTTCACATGGTACAAATCCTGCAAGCGCTAGTATGGCTGGTTATACAGTCGTCAGTGTTCCATCCAATGAAATGGGTGGCGTTGATGTCGAAGCTTTAAAAGCTGTATTAAATGATGAAGTTGCGGCTTTGATGTTAACAAATCCAAATACACTTGGTTTATTTGATCCTAATATCTGTGAAATTGCAGAACTTATCCATAATATTGGTGGATTAGTCTATTATGATGGTGCTAATCTTAATGCGATTATGGGAACCGCTAGACCTGGTGATATGGGCTTTGATGTTGTTCATTTAAATCTACACAAAACATTCTCTACCCCACATGGTGGTGGTGGTCCTGGTAGTGGACCTGTAGGGGTTAAATCTTGTTTAGTCCCATTCCTTCCACAAGGTACCTTGGTCAAAGAAACTTATGGTTATCGATACATTGATGAAAGAGATACTTTGAGTATTGGACGCATGCGTTCATACTATGGTAACTTCTTAGTTAATGTAAGAGCTTATACTTATATTCAAAGCTTAGGTAGAGATGGACTAAAATCCGCAAGTCAAAATGCCGTATTGAATGCGAATTACATGATGAATGCATTAAAAGATACATTCCCTGTCGCATACCCACAAACTTGTATGCATGAGTTTGTGATTAGCTTAGAACAACTCAAAAAAGAAACAGGCATCAATGCGAAAGACATCTGTAAGGCACTGCTTGATTATCAGATGCATCCACCTACCATGTATTTCCCTCTTATTGTTCATGAAGCGCTTATGATTGAACCAACAGAGACTGAAAGTAAAGAAAGCATGGATCATTTCATACAGGTACTAAAAGATTTAAAACAATTAGCCTATGATGACCCACAAAAGATTCTGAATGCGCCATACACCACTCCAGTTAAACGTGTTGATGATGTACAAGCTGCACGTAATCCAATTCTTAAGTATCAATTCAAGTGAGCCTAGCTCACTTTTTTTATGATAAGTATCTTATTAAACGTATAGGAACTTATGTTTATAATCTATCTACTCATAAAACTTGAACAACATCTATGCACAAATTATCTAAGAACACTTTACCCATTAGAATTAATCTTTTATCTACCCTTAACAATCCTCCCATTAAATAGTCTTTCATACCTACTCTTATCCGTCTTATTTGTCTTATCCTGGATAGATTTAAGACTACAAGCTATAAGTGATCGATTAATTATTCTATTCTTTTGTGTTATCGCACTTCATTATTTCCATAACCCTATCCCAATTGAACCTATCTCATTAATCATCCTTTTTCTTTTATATCTAATTGCACACTACACAAAAGGTTTTGGGATGGGAGATGTATATATCCTATTTGGTTTATCGTTTGTCTTAAACTTAAATGATTTTATATTTGTTTTAAGAAACAGTTTTTATCTAGGATTATTCTTTGAACTCATAAAAAAGACAAAAACGAGTTTTGCCTTTATACCTTATATCTATTTATCCTTAATCCTATTTCTTATCTTAAATCTTTATTAATCATCTCATATATCTTAGGTAAATCAGATATTGAAATTATACCTAATGGTTTTTGGTTACTTGCGCCATCTCGAGTAATAATCAATGCGTTTAATCGTTTACCTGAGGCAAGTGATTGTTCAAAATGAATCACTACACTTAATAATGAAGAAGTTGTTGGAATGAATTCTACAATTCTTTTCTTCTCATCATGAACTAAGATATCACCAATTGTGATTACAGGTATCTCACCGTTGATTTTTGATATATTGGTAACTAAATACTCATAAATAAGATCTGTTGTTATTAAGCCTTTAAAATGCATTTTCTGATCATAAACAGGTAATTTAGAATAGTGTTTAGGAATCAATTTTTGAATCGTATGACTAAGTGTATCTGTATCTAAACAATAATCCACATTCGATAGATAATTCTCACTAACACGCTCCGGTTCAGTTAATAATTGCGCAATATGTTCGATTGATTCCACTATTTTTAAATGAGGTTCCGCTATCACTTCTCCATCGATTCGCTCATGCACAATCGCATTTCTTAAATCCCCGAATTCCTCTAAATTACGTTGAAATCTTCGATAATTTCGATCTAGAACAGACATTCTACGAACAAGCTCTGAATAAGAAATATATCGATCAGATTTTACCCTTCGATTCATTTCTCCTTCTATTGCGCTAAACGCAATAAGAAATCGCTCTGAATTTGCTTTTTGACTCATGGTTTTAACTCATCTAATTGTTTCTTTGCGATAAGCGATTTAAATATCGCTTGAATAATCTGATCAATCTCTTTCCCTTTACGATAATCTGCCTCACATACAAAATCAACTCGTTTATCCTCGTATAGTATTCGACTTTCATCAGTCGCCTTCTTACCATAAGGTACTACCGCTATCGCATGTCCGCCATTCATTTTAACCAACTTCATACTAGGGACATCTGTAAATCCATCCCCAATATAAATCATATGACTAAACGGTATTGGTCGATCCTCTTCTTTTTGGTAACGATTTAAATCGGAATCATTATTAATGTCTAATATTCCTTTATTAATTCGATATAAAAATTGAGTCTTAATTGTATAGTTCACTGATAGTTTAGGCCATATAGCTTGTCCATTCTCATCATATAAATACTCACAAGCATATATTTTCTTAAAATATGGCGCAATAGGTGTCTGTTCAATAATTTCTTTTAAACCAGATGAAATTATATAATGTTCAAGTTCGATGGACTGATCAAGCGCAACTTGATTGATATGTTCAAACCATTCTTTTACACCTGGATAAAACTCGATCTGAGAACCGTATTTACCTAATAATTCACGACTAAGTTTTATACCTCTTAATTGCGTTTGCACGATCATCTCATGTAAATAAGTCAGGATATGGTCCATTTCTTCTTTTTCAGCTTTTTGTTTAACAAACTCCCAAAATGTCTTCGCATCTTCTATTTGAAGATCATCAAAGAATCCATACTCTTGCATATCTTTATACGATAACGTTTTATCAAAATCATATAATAGTGCTATTTTCATTTTAACCCCTTATTTTTATCATAATGAATTGTTATAATCGAGACATGAAACAGGTTGTAATAGGACTGATTTATAAAGATCATAAGCTTTGCGTCGCAAAGAGACTTTCTGAACCGTTTAAAGGTTATATGGAATGTCCAGGTGGTAAAGTCGAAATGAATGAGTCATTAAGTGATGCTTTAAAGAGAGAATTATATGAAGAAGTAGAACTCTCACTCTTTGAAAAGACGTATCTTAAATCAATCGATATACACAATGATTACGGATTGTTTAAGCTTCATTTCTTTAAAGTCACTCCACTTCAAGAACTTAAACCAAAAGTCTATCATGAACTCATATGGGTTGATAAACATTCCATAAAAACATTAAACTGGATTCCACATAATCTTCCACATCTAGACTTTTTTATTCAAGCAGATGATTAAATCAAATCTGCTTTAAATATTATATTCGCTTGATTACGTAATTCATCTAAACAACTCATCAATAATTCTGTATTATCCATATGCGATTGGTAAACTTTCCAATCGTTATTTTTTATGATTTCCGCAAATGCTTGTATTTCATGAACCATCGCATTTCGATCTTGTTCAACACCAAGTTCTACCGTTTCTTTTGGCGTTACCAATTGTACTGAAACCAATCGAGACGCTTGTTCAGGGACTACAATCGCACCTTTTTCACCGCTTATATACGTAAAGTTCTGACCACGACTATCCTTCGCTATTATATTCGCAATAACTTTATCAGGATACTTCAATGTTATAACACCTGAAAGATCTACCCCATTCACATATTTATTGCATTCATAATGAAGTGAATCTGGTTTACCAAATAACGCAATACTAAGACCTAAAGGATATACCCCTAAATCCATTAAAGCTCCACCTGAATGATCTAAATCAAAGATATTTGGGATGGTGCCTTGTAAGAGTAAATCATATCGACTCGAGTATTGAACCATAGCACTTGTCATTAATTTAATCGGTTCAATATTTACTAAAGCTTCCTTAATTACTTTAAGATTAGGAAGGTGCATGACTGTCATCGCATCAAAACAAAAGTATTTCGTTTCATGCACAACTTTCATAATTTCTCTAAATTCACGTGAATTACTCACAAAAGGCTTTTCACATATAACATGTTTTTTAGCTCTTAGTACATCAATACACTGCCCAAAATGAACATCATTTGGGGTTGCTAAATAGATGACCTCAATTTCTGGATTACTAAGCAACTCATTCCAATCTGTAATGACTTTTACATCATACTGATGGGCAAACTCATTTCCCTTCTCTTCACTTCTAGAATAAACATGACTTAGCTCAAAAAATGGTTCTTGTTTCAGCGCATCAATAAAATGATGCGTAATAACTGAAGTCCCTACTGTTGCGATTTTCATAGATCAGTCCTTCCTTCCACGATACTGGAAATTCTAGGCATAACTTGTTTCTTGCGCGATAATACATTCGCAAACAAGCTTAATTTCTTATTGTCAATACCAGGATAAGCTTCTTCCGCAATCCACTTCTCTTTGCCCATGTATAACATTGCGGAACCATGATGTTCTAAACTCGTAAATAACAACAAGAGTAAATCAACACGTTTCTCTTCTACATAGGATTTCATAGCTTTCACAATATCTTCTCTGACAGAATCAACTTGATTCACATCAAATAAACTCATCTGTCCAACACGTATTCTATAATTTCCAACTTGGAATTCTTTAATATCATTTTCAATAATTTCAAGTGCTGATTTTTCATGTAAACCAGCTCCTTCTGTAAAGATATCTTTCGCTAATGCGTCTGTATTTAATTCCGCAACCCGCGCACAACGTTGAGCTGTATGAATGTCGGTTATGGTTGTAGTTGGAGATTTAAAATTAAGCGTATCGGATAAGATAGCTGAACACAGTAATCCAGCCATATTCTTATCCATAGGCACTCGATTTTCATCATATAAATTCGCAATAATAGTACAAGTACTACCAACGAGCTGATTTCTAAAGTTAATCGGTTTACTTGTTTGAATATCTCCGATTCTATGATGATCAACAACTTCAATTAAATCCGCTTCCATTAAACCATCTACACTTTGTGCAGTCTCATTATGATCCACTAAGATAATTTGTTTGCGACGTGCATTAAGAAGATGATATCGAGAAATTAAACCAAATATTTTACCTTTATCATCGACGACAGGATAACTTCTATAACGAGATTTCACCACTTTATTTAGGGCATCATCCACAAATTCCGATTTATCAAATGTGATAAGTTCAGTCGACATAATAAATTTAATCGGTGAGGAGTAGAAAATATAACGCGATGTATTAAGTGTTCCATGTCCAGATAAGATAATGGCACAGCCTTTTTCCTTCGCAAATTTAATAACTTCATCTCGTACGAACTCTGCCCACACGATGACAAGACATGCAGCATCTTTTTCTATCGCCTGCATCATAGCTTCTGTATCATTACCAATTATGACGGTACGATCTTTTAATTCATAATTATCCAATTTATGTTCCGCTACAGCTACGATACTTACTTTACCATTAAGTCGTGTTACTTTTGGCGCATAAATCAATGCGCCACTAATTGTTTTTGCGATATATTCAATCGGTGTCTTACTCAATAATTCAATACTCTTTGCGGTATCGCCCATTGCGACTGAGGATAGATTGGAGTTGGTTAAGACCCCTAGTAAGACATTATGTTCATCTACTACACAAAGTACTTTCTTTTCAATACTCATTAATTGCCAAGCTTCATAAATTGTCGTTTCTTCAGTAATGGTTACAGCTGTATCAATATCAATTTCATTCAAACGCATTCTTGCATCATCTAATATAACTGGTTTCTCAAAATTAAAACGTTTTAAGACGTAGCTTGTTTCATGGTTTATATCACCTAATCGACAAGCAATCGCATCAAAACCTAATTTTCTCTTTAAATGAGTATAGGCAATAGCTGAACAAATGGAGTCCGTATCCGGATGTTTGTGCCCTGTGATATGGATTGGATAATGTATAGGCATATAAATTCTCCTTAGTGGTTAAATACTTTATCTTTAATACTTAAATTCTATCAAATATCTATATTTTAATCTATGAATCACTTAAAATAGAGTTAGATATTATGCAAATACAGTGTGGGGAATATGTAATAAAACCAATGCATGAAATAAAAGCAGAATTATGGCTTAAATTTCATCAAGAAAATCGATTCTATGTCGATAATTTTTCTACGACTAAACTATCTGATTATTACACCATTGAAGTTCAACAGAAGTTTGTCATACAAAGTGTCATTGATTTTGAACGAGATGAGGGATATGCATTTGGTGTATTGAATCATAATTCTAAGAAAATCCTTGCGAAAGTAAAAACGGTTCGTGATCCTAATCGCAACCATAATTTTGTGACAATGCGAATCCTCATTGATTATCGATATCGTAATATTGAATTTGGAACAAAAGTTCTAAAAAGTATCATTGACTTCTTATTTAAGAACCGTGATATTCATATCATTTATGCGCCAACTTTACCTGATGATGTGTATACCATACAATTATTAACACAGTTTAACTTTATATTTGAAGGTCGATTATTGAAATCCTATCATGTGAATGGAGAATGGAAAGATCATTTATTATACGCATTAATTAATGAGGGAAATGGCTGATGAACCAAGAACAACTTATACAATCCATTCGAGATTTCTGTGAAGAAAGAGATTGGGATCAATTTCACTCCATCAAAGACCTTGCGATAGGTTTAAGTACTGAAAGCAATGAACTTCTTCAACACTTTAGATTTAAAGATGATAAACAAAGTATTGAATATTTAGACACACATCGTAAGATGATTGAAGATGAATGCGCTGATATTTATTATTACTTACTTAGACTAAGTGATTTATACGCAATTGATTTAAATCAAGCACTTGTAGAGAAGATGAAAGACAATCAAAAGAAATATCCAAAAGATTTAGTTAAGGGTAAAAACTTAAAATACAATGAGTATGAATAAAGGGGACATTGTCCCCTTTTATACGATATTCTTCAGTTCAAGTCCTTCCGCAAATTGGAAACAATTATGTTCAAATATTTCCCATAGTCTTTCCTTTGTATAATCACCTGTTCCACTTACATGAGGGGTTAGAATCATATTCTTACACTCCCATAATTTAGATTCTTTTTCAACCGGTTCTTTAGCCATTACATCCAGTGCGCAAAAACCTAAGTGTTCTGATTCTAATGCTTCAATAAGAGCTTCTTCATCGATAATCTTACCTCTTCCTACATTAAGTAGAATTGAGCCCTTCTTCATTTTAAAGAGTATCTCACGACTAAATAGATTATTAGTCGAATCACTTAGTGGTAAGGTAATAACCACAATATCACTCATCATCACAGCTGTTTCTAGGTCACTAACGGCATATACAGACTCAAAGCCATAAGTAGCTGTCCCTTCTGTATTAACTCCTATAAAGTGCACATTAAACGGCTCTAAACGTTTACGTATCGCTTGACCGATACTTCCAACTCCTACGATGCATACATTTAAATTTTCTAACTCACGATTGTGTTTACGTTCCCATATTTTATGGGTTTGAAGATTATAATTAAACAATGCGTTTTTATAATACATCAAGATATACAAGACAACCCATTCCGCAATTGGATCACTAAACACATCCTTCGCATTTGTAAATAATATCCCCTTCGATTTCCACTCCTCTACCGGTAGATTATTATACCCAGCATAAGAGTTTTGAATCCACTTAAGGTTTGTGAATCGATCACACCCTAATTTCTTTATATGATTAGCCCCAAACGCAATATCATATTGTTCAGGATTTACGATTTTATCAGAACTTAATATAATGTCATACTCTAAACCTAACGTTTTTAATCTTGACTCAATATCCTCTGGTAAAGTATCAATTTCACTGATTAGTGCTCGCATAGTTTCTCCTCTTATCTTATTTATTATGCCATATTTCTCATTTCTTTGTCTTAAGATTCTCGTAGTGAATGGTATAATAGTTCTTGTGAGGTAAGATATGTTAGAAATTATCAAGGCTATTCTATTAGGTATAATTCAAGGTATAACAGAATGGTTACCCATTAGTTCAACTGGTCATATGATTTTATTTGAATATTGGTTTCCATTTAATTTCTCTAAAGAGTTTGTGGATTTATTCTTCGTGTTTATTCAATTAGGTTCAATTATTGCGGTTATCGTATTATTCTTCAATAAATTATTCCCTTGGTCATCTCCCTCAAAATCACACCAACATAACACTATACTTCTTTGGGTTAAAATAGTAATTGCTGCTTTACCAGGTGCCATCATTGGATTATTATTCGATGATATTATTGACACTGTACTCTATACACCTCTTGTAATCGCTATCGCATTAATAGTCTATGGAATTCTATTTATCTACATTGAAAAGACTAAAAAGGATCATCCAAAGAATACATTAAACTTATTAACGTATAAAGATGCGATGCTTATTGGTTTATTCCAAGTACTCGCTTTAGTACCTGGTACTTCACGTTCCGGCGCAACCATCCTTGGCGCAATCATTCTTGGCGCAAGTCGTACTGTTGCGGCTGAATTCTCTTTCTTTCTTGCCATTCCAATGATGTTTGGGGCGAGTTTCCTTAAACTCTTCAAAGCTGGATTTATTTGGTCACCTCTTGAATGGGGAGTACTTGCGATTGGCACAATCGTCGCATTTGGTGTATCACTCTTAGTGATAAGAATGTTGATGGATTATGTTAAAAAACATGATTTTACCTACTTTGCCTATTATCGTATAGCTCTAGCCCTAGTTGTATTAACCTTATTATTCATTTAAAAACCTGCAGATGCAGGTTTTTGTTTGACTACTGATTAAACACCATGAGTGGATTACCATCTAGTAGTTTATTTTTTTGTTTAAAGTCCTTTATATACCTAGAACAACCCAATAATGCAAAAAAAGTCGCAAAGGCAATATTTGTCCAAATTAAGCCAACTTGAAAATATTCAGTATTATATAGAGAACTAAGCCCTATCTTAATAGAATCAACCAGTGTAAATGGATAATCTGGAATAATCAGTACGTAATACATCGTTTCCGCAACACTTGTTAATATGATGACAAACACGATCGTACTAAAAATAATCCACATCATATACTTCCCACGATTTCCCTTGAAACGCAAATAACCATTGTAGGATAAATATCCCATGACATAGCCTACTAAATAAGTATAATATCCTAATATCGAGATAATAACCCAGAGAACTCCCCCTAAAGAAGCCCCTAAGAAAGCCCCCACAAACCCTGTAAGATAATTAGAATTCACTTTCAAATCATTCTCAAATTCAGTTTGATAGTTCTTTAAATCATTAACACATTCATTACAAAGCACAAAACAACTATTACTCTTATGATAGATCGGATGTAAGCCAACTCTATTACATTTCCAACAGGAAGGTTGTATATTAAGTTGAATAAAAAATTCATTTAATTTATTAAGAATGATATCAAGTTGTTTTAAAAACTTATCCGTAAAAAACGGAGCTCTAATATGTATTTCTATTTTATTCGTATCTGTCATTGTAAATTGGAACTTAGCTTTAAATGTAAGCCTCGAAATCTTTTTTGCTAATTCTCTTTTTATCTTTTTATCACTAAAATCAACTGAAGTTGATAGTGAATAAGTCTTCTTTGATGTTTTATTCAATGAGTACCCATAACCATTGATTTCCGCATACGCTATATCACTATCCATCTTAAATCCATATCTTTCATTTAAGACATTAAAAAATTCTGTATTGTCTGAGTATTTTGTCATACTTCCCCCTTAGTTCAGTCATTATTTTACCATAATTCTTATTTAACTCATTTATCAAAATAAAAAAAACTCCAATATTTTGGAGTTATTGTTTCTCTAATATTTCTACGATTCTTTCACAAATTTGATGAGATACTAAGGCATCTTCACCACTAACAGGACTAGGTGTCTTATTGATTAAGGCATCTAAGAACGCATTCCTTAAGTTATCAAACCCACGTTTCTTAAGTGTTGGGATCCAATCACTTTCAGGCTTCTTTATGAAAACACTCTTCTCATATGTTTCTAAACTGGATAGATTACGAATAATACTCTTACGTTGTGGATGCATGACTTCTATAATTTCCTCAGTTACACCATTTAAGTAATTCATAATCAGTATTCCTTGATTAGACGCAGTAATAAACTGTACTACGACATGAACTAATTTGCCTTCAATCTTCTTACCTTGAACTCGCACATCAATAATTTCATCTTGAAGAAGAAAACGTGTTGTATCTACGACATGAATGAAATCTTCCACAATATAACGTCTTATATGATCAGGGTATAGATCACGATTTTTTTGATAAACCACAAGATCAGGCTTTCCATAGCTCATAACTTCTTGTACATAAGGTACGAAACGCCGATTAAAGCCAATCATAAATAATGTGTCATTATCTTTGGCAAGTTGAACTAACTCTTGTGTTTCCGCAAAATTCATTGAGATAGGCTTATCTAAGTGACAAGGAATCTTAGCTTCTAGAACTTTCTTAGCCATCTGATAATGAACTTCTGTTTTAGATGTTACATAGATCGCATCAACTCCACTCTTAATCAAATCATCTAAATCAGTATAACTTTCTGTTAAATGATACTCTTCCATGATTTCATTC
>Ga0209467_1002283_pt1 | contig 13952 bp, 15 predicted proteins | sample Higcelwee11metaG_FD_187175 | JGI IMG/M metagenome (GOLD analysis project Ga0209467, IMG submission 187175) | Freshwater pond sediment microbial communities from the University of Edinburgh, under environmental carbon perturbations - High... | ecosystem: Environmental > Aquatic > Freshwater >...
TGCGTTGGTGATCGCACCTACCTGGCCCGCATTCTACGTCTGGTGGAGGAAAGCCAGGCCAACCGTGCACCGATTGAGGGTGTGGCGGACCGTCTGGCCAAAAAAACGGTGGCCATCGGTTTTGGCGCCACACTGGCAACCCTGCTGCTGACCCGTAACCCCTGGCGCGCCTTCACGGTGCTGCTGGTAATGGCCTGCCCCTGCGCCACCAGCCTGGCTGCTTCATCAGCGGTCAGCTCTGCCCTGCATGCTGCTGCCCGAAGGCAGATCCTGATAAAAGGTGGCCGCTACCTTGAGTCGGTCGGTTCTGCTGATCTGGTCTGCCTGGACAAGACCGGTACCCTGACCGGTAACCATCCCAAGGTCTGCGAGATTGTTTCTGCCGGAAATCTCAGCACCAATGAAATCCTGCTGCTGGCCTGCACCGGTGAGGCCCACAACCACCATCCCCTGGCAGAGGCTATCAAGGAACGGGCTGCACAGGAAGGGATCTCTCCCCTGCCCCACAGCCAGTGCGACTACTATCTGGGCAAAGGGATCAGGGCCATTCTGGATGGTCGTGAGATTCTGGTGGGCAATCACAAGCTGCTGAGTCAGTTCACTGTACCCAGGACCGGGGCTGAAACGCTTGCCACCCCATTGATCAAGCGGGGTCTGACCATCATCTTCCTGGCCCGGGACCGCCGGATCGAGGGACTGCTCGGTATTGAAAACCCCCAACGTCCCGAGACCCAAAACCTCATCACCAGTCTGACCGCACAGGGCTGCAGGCTGGTGATGGTTACCGGAGATGAACCGGCAACTGCAGAAGAGCTGGCCCGCAACCTCGGTATCACTCAGTGCCACAGTTCATTACTGCCGGAACAGAAGGCAGAACTGGTCAGCAGGCTGCAGGCTGAAGGCTGCAGCGTGATCATGGTGGGGGACGGCATTAACGATGCCCTGGCCCTGACCAGAGCAGACATCGGCATAGCCATGGGGGTTGCAGGTTCTGAAGTGGCCATTGAAGCCGCAGATATCGCCCTGGTGGAAGACTCCCTGTCCGGCGTGTTGTATGTCCGCGACCTGAGCCGTCAGACCCTGCGGGTTGTTAATCAGAACTTTGCCATAGCCACCTCCACCAATATCATCGGCGTGGTTGCCGGAGCCCTTGGCCTGATGGGACCGGTTGCCGCCGGTATGCTGCATATTGTCCATACGCTGGGAATACTGGCCAATTCAGGACGACTGCTGACGTATCAATCAGCTCTGGAATAAACCTGAAAAGCAGCTAACTCAGAGGACTAAAAAAGCACGGAGGTACAAAATAATGCAGATGGATTGGCTTTCAGGAACCATTGACTACGGTGTCATCGGCCTGCTGGCGGTTTTAAGTGTGGTGGTTGTAGCCATTTTTATTGAGCGGTTTACCTTTTACCGCTCAATAAAAATCAGTTCATTTCAGGATATCAAATCCCTTGAACTGGTATTGACCCGCAAACTACTGGTCATCGCCTCGGTGGGAAGTAACGCCCCCTACATCGGCCTGCTGGGCACCGTACTGGGGATCATGTTGACCTTTTATAACATGGGGCAGGACAGCGCCATGGATACCGGCAAGATCATGGCCGGTCTGGCCCTGGCCCTGAAGGCTACCGCTGTTGGTCTGGTGGTGGCACTGGTGGCGGTGGTTTTGTACAATACCCTGCTGCGTAAAGCAAAAGTACTCATGCTGGAATGGGAGATCGCCAATGGACGAAAAACCGTTTGAGAGCATGAACGTCATACCGTTTGTTGACATTATGCTGGTGCTTCTGACCATCGTACTGACCACCTCCAGCTTCATTGCCACCGGCAGGATACCGGTCAACCTGCCCCAGGCGTCAAAAGGCAGTGCAGAAGTTAAAAAAACACTGGTCATAGAATTGAACACCGCAGGTGATATTTACTTTAACGGAAAAGCTGCAAGCAAGGAATCACTGAGGGCTGTTCTGGAGCCGATCAGTCGTGAAATGCCGTTCATGGTCAAAGCTGACCGTAATCTGCCGCTGCAGAAGTTTATTGATATAATTGATCTATTGAAACAGTTACAGTTTACCAAGGTAGCCGTGCAAACAGAGAGCAAGTAATTTTTTAAGTTCCAGAGTCCAACTGACTGTAACAGCCAGTTTCAGGAGAACAAGTATGATGCTGCATGAAATCCCGAATCCGATTGGCCGTTGGTTTGATCCTGTATCTAGTGAAGAGATCCCCCATGCCAAGTTACTCAAACGTCTGGCCGGACAGCAGGTGGTACTGCTGGGAGAGAATCATGATCAGGCTGACATACACCGCTGGCAACTGCACGTTGCTGCAGGCCTGCTGGCACACCGGACCGATCTGGTGCTGGGGTTTGAGATGTTTCCGGTCAGTGTTCAGCCGGTGCTTGATGCCTGGGTTTCAGGATTACTTACAGATGACAGGTTTCTTGAAGAGGTTGACTGGAAGACCGTCTGGGGCTTTCATGCCGGGCTGTACCTGCCGCTGTTCCAATTCTGCCGACAGTTTCGCATCCCGATGAAGGCACTGAATTGCCGCCGTACGCTGGTAAGCGAGGTGGGAAAGATGGGATGGGATGCCATACCTGAAGCTGACCGCGATGGCCTGACTCCGGCCAAAGCCGCAACCAATGTCTATCGCCGCTACCTCTTCGACAGCACCGGCGGCGGCATGGGGCTGCAAAAAGCAACCTCTCCCGATGATCCGGCCTTTGATCGTTTTGTGCGGGCTCAGCAGACCTGGGATCGAGCCTTTGCCTGCAACATCAGATCTGTTCTTGATCAGACCGATCCCCCGCTGGTGATCGGCATTATCGGTCGCGGTCATCTGGAGTACGGACATGGTACCCCCTATCAACTGCGTGATCTCAACGTTGATGCCATAAAAGTGCTACTCCCCTGCACAACAGAGGAACTTAGACGCACCTGCGAACTGCATGATGATTGTGCTGACGCCTTGTTTTGTCTGGACAGCGCCAGACTTTGATTAATTATTGCAACTTTTAGATTGACAACCAGACGCTAATGATATTTATTGTCATTAACATTACAAATCAGGTTAAAAACCAAAGCCAGCCACTCCAGCCCTTCCTGGGCACCAGCAGCCAGCCTCCAACAATATCAAAAGCAGCACAAGAATCAGCAACAACGCAGGCATCCTTCTGATGTGGTGTTATGGGGGGAGATCAGTCTCCCCCAATTTTTCGCTTCCTGTTTTACTACAATCTGAAAACGGTTACCCCGCCAGCTAGTTCAGCTCTTCAAGCCAACCAGCCAGCCACAAGAGTTTTACTTAATACCCAAGACCAGCATCTGACAGCTCTAGTTGATAACAACAACCATTAGCATAACAAAGGTAGATAGACCCATGAATACTGCTGCTGCCCATAGTTCCATACATGACACAGTCACGGCGCCGGAATCCATCTATGAACGGTATTACGCCTGTGAAGATAAAGATCCACTGGCCTACGCCTTTTCAGCAAAGGCAACCGTGCATGCCGGTATGAAAAGCAAGCCGGTGGCAAAGGAAGAACAACTGCCGCTTTTTCGCTGTATCAGCCGTGAACCACGCTCTGAAAAGAGTGCAGCCTATTTCAATATCCCGTTCTGTGAAACCAGATGTACCTATTGCGGGTTCTTCATCAGATTCAGTGACCCGGAAGAAAGCAGACGCTATACCGATGCCTTGATTGCCGAGATCTCTGCAACTTCAAGAACTGAGGCGGTCAACAAGTGGCCGATTCATGCGGTCTATCTGGGTGGCGGTACGCCGACCTCATTGCAGCCGCAAGACCTGTTACGCCTGTTGTTAAGCATTAAACGACTGCTGCCGTTGGCCAACGATTGCGAGATTACCCTGGAAGGCCGGATAAGCGGATTATGCCCTGAATTGATCGAGGCGGCCATTGTGGGCGGCGTTAACCGGTTTTCCATTGGTGTGCAGAGCTTTGATACCGACATACGGCAGGCCACCGGGCGGATTGATGATCGCGAAACAGTGATAGCTACCCTGAAACGGCTCTGTTCCCATGATCAGGCTGCCGTGGTGATCGATCTGGTCTACGGTTTTCCGGGACAGACCATGGAGATGTGGGAGCAGGATATCTATACCCTGCAGGAGCTTCCCCTTGACGGGGTTGATCTTTACCAGCTGAACCTGCTGCCCCACACCACCCTGGCCCGTATGGTGAAGGATGGAACCTCAAAACCTGCGGCAACATTACCTGAGCAGTCTGCCATGTATGCCCGTGGCGTGGAACTGATGCAGGAGCTGCACTGGCAACGTCTGTCCATCAGTCACTGGCGCACCGGCAACCGTGAACGCAGCCTGTATAACCGTCTGGTCAAAAGCGGCGCACCGATTCTGGCCTATGGCTGTGGAGCGGGAGGTTCACTGCACGGCTACCGTTACGCCAACAGCAGAGATTACAACGACTACATGCAAACGGTGGCGGATGGTATCAAGCCGCTGGCAATGCTTGCCTATCCTGCTCCAAACAAGGCCCTGGCAAACCTTGTTTCCGATGGCTTTGATCTGGGGATACTGAACCTGCAAGCCATGGCTGCTGCACCGGACAACGCCTCCCTGAACGACTGGGCGCTACCGCTTTTACAGCAATGGCAACGGGCCGGTTTACTTAAGATATCCGGTAACTGGCTGCAACTGACCAGGGCTGGCGAGTTCTGGCAGGTTACCATGGCCCAGGCCTTGTTGAACCTCTGTGAAGAGTTTACAGCAGAAAAAACTGTTGAGGCATAAGACAATGACTGACGGAGTCAAGGCATTCATGATCTCTTTGATTCTGCACGCCGGGATAGCCGGTGGCGGTATGGCCATATTTGGCAGCATGTCGACCCCATCCGAAGCAGTGACCATTGATCTGAGCCTGCTGGATACAGGCTGTTATTCCAGCACAGCAGTTCCTGAGAATGCTGCCACACCCAGAATCCTGCAACGGCGTTGTCCGGCCATGCACCAGCAAGTAGAGCCCCGGCGTTCCCCACAGGCATCAGCCTCATCATCCCGGTCTGAGTCTGCCCAGTCAGTCAGACAGACCGAACCATCTCCGGTCACAACGCAGGCTTCAGGTGTACAGACACGCCTTGCTGCCTATCTGCCAACCGCTCCTGCATCCAATCTACCCAGCCAGGGTTCAGCCTCTTCTGCGCCAACAGCAGGAACCGCTGCTGCCAGCCGTTCAGGCAGCATAAAGGCCGATACCGTTTCAGCTGAAGGATCTTCAGAGCAGTTGCAGCAGCAGTACAGCAAAGAGCATTTCGCCTATATCCGCAGGATCATTAACGACACTATCCGCTACCCCCGCTCAGCCCGGATTCGGGGCCAGGAAGGAACCGTCATGGTCGCTTTTACTATTAAAAAAGACGGCACTATTTCTCATCCACAGATCGTTTCCAGTAGCGGTCACGCCCTGCTGGATGAACAGGCGATCAGCGCAGTTCTGGATGCCGCACCGTTTCCCCGTCCGCCGGTTGCAGCACATATGCGGGTACCGGTGGTGTACCGCCTGACCTGAATCTGATGAACAGAAGAAATTTTGAAAGGAGATAAAAAGTATGCAGAAAGCCGTACCAGCCATCGTGATGACCGGTCTCTTGCTCTGCCCGCTTGCAGCGGCACAGGCCCAGGAGCAGGAACTGAAGCAAACCACCGACGAGGTAAAGGTAACCGCCACCAAAGTGGAACGCCCGATTGAGGAAGTACCCTATTCGGTTGATCAGGTACGTAGCGACGAAATAGTCCGGCGCGGAAACGAATCCGTTGCCGATGCACTGCGGGATATACCGGGGGTACAGGTTACCGATACCGGTGCCAACGGCATCAAACGGATCTCCATCCGTGGCGAGTCTGCGGCACGGGTTCTGATCCTGATCGATGGACAGAAACTGTCTGAGCAAAAATCCATGGATGGCGCTGCCATGCTGATCGACCCCTCGCTGGTGGAGCGGATCGAAGTTATCAAAGGTCCGGCCTCGGTACTGTACGGTTCCGAAGCCATTGGCGGGGTGGTCAATATCATTACCCAAAAAGGTGGCGCAAAACCGGTCCAGATTGAGGCCGGAGCCACCTTTGATTCCTCCACCAACGGTTGGAAAGAGTCCCTCGCCCTGTTCGGCAAGATCGACCGCTTCGGGTATCGCCTGTCAGGGGTCAGTTCTGATCAACACAACCTGCAGACCCCCAAGGGCGGCCTTGATGGCACCGCCTACAAGGAGCTGAACGGCAAGGCCTATCTGGATTATCAGTGGGATAACGCCACCCTGGCCTTCAGCTATGAAAAATATAAAAACGACATCCGCGTCTATACCCCCGACGGCACCACCAGCTCTGCCATGCCCTATTTCCATCAGGATCTGCCGGAATGGTCCCGAGAAAAATATGCCCTGTTCCTTGATCTGCGTAAACTGCCTGCTCCGCTGGTCAAGGTCACGGCAAATGCCTACTATCAGAACACCTACAAAGATTTTCTGATGGATATGGATATCAAACCAACCAGCGCCATGACCATTCAGACCCGTAACCAGACCCGGAATGACCTGGATTCGCTGGGGGTACAGCTTCAGGCAGACTGGTTGTTGTTCAACGACCATTATGTGGTAACCGGTTTTGATTTCAACAAAGACTGGCTGACCGCCGACGAAACGCGACGCAGCCGGACCTTGCCGATGGCCCCGGTTTTCACCACAAAACTGTACAAGGATAAGGCAGAAAGTGATGTTTATGCCGTATATGCCCAGGATGAATGGAGTTTTGCCAAGGACTTTATACTGACCGGTGGCCTGCGGCAGACCTGGGTTTCAACAACTCTCACCTCGGCAACCGATCCGCTGCTCAAAACCGGCTCACACAGCGACAACAATCTGGTCGGTTCAGTGGGACTGACCTGGAATGGACTGCCCCATACCTCGCTGCGTCTGCTGTACTCCCAGGGTTACCGCTCTGCCACCCTGCAGCAGTTGTACATGGGTACTGTCCACGGCAGTTCAACCCCCACCTACGGCAACCCGGACCTGAAGCCTGAAGAATCCCAAAATATAGAAATGGGGGTTCGTTATAAAAACAGCGGTTTTCATCTGGATACCGCCCTGTTTGGCAGTGAGACCAAAAACCTGATCACCACCGTAAAGCACCCGACCATTGCAAAGGCCAATATGTTTGGCAACGTAGACAAGGCACTCAGTTACGGAGTTGAGGCATCACTGGGGTACCTGATCGCTCCGCTGGATCTGACTCCGTACGGTTCACTCACCTATCTTGAGCGCAAATTTGAATCGGCAAGCCTGACTACCTGGAAGACCGGCATGCCGACCGTACAGGGCAGATTCGGTCTGTTGTTTGAACAAAACCGGAGCAAGAACCTGGGCTATTTTGTTGATCTGTACGGCAGGTACGCCGACCGGGCTGATGACGAGAACAGCGATGGCAGCATTGAACGCTACCCCGGCTGGGTTACCATGAACCTGGGAACCGGTGTGCAGTTTGGTGAAGGGCAACGTTTCAAGCTGGCGCTTAACCTGAATAATATTCTGGACAAGCAGTATGTCACAGCCAATGAGACCGTTCCGATGGCAGGCCGCAGTGTTGTGGTCAGCTTTAACATGAGCTTTTAGGTGCAGACCATGACGGAATCAAAACAGAACGCCCCCTACTGGAACGTACGGGAACTGGTGGTAATCGGTATCTTTGCGGCGGTGATCAAGGTATCCAGCATTCTGGTGGCGCTGGTGGGGGGCGGCATGAATCCCCTGACCCTGGTCATGAAGAACCTGCTGTTTACCACCCTGCTGGTGGTGTTGCTGTACAAGCTGCGCAAATTCGGCACACTGACCCTCTTTCTGGGGGTCAGTGCGCTGGTCTCGGCCATGCTGCTGGGAGGCAGTCTGGTGCTGATTCCAGCCTCGATCCTGGCCGGTCTGATCGCCGAGGTATTGATCAAGCTGCTGGGGGGCTACCGCTCCCCGGCAGCGATCATGATCGGCGTTGCGATTTATGATGCACTGTCAAAGCTGATGTCACTGGGGGTTTCCTGGTTCATGCTGAGGGAACAACCAAAAATGGTGATCATGGGGGCAGTTATTGTGGCAGTGGGCTATTGCGGATCACTGATCGGCCTGTTTACCGGCCGCTATTTTGTCAAGGAGCTGCGCCATGCAGGTATCATTCACCAGTAACGGACCGGAAACAGCCCTGCACCATCTGGATGTGCGCACCAAGATGCTGATCAGCGCGGTAGCCTCAATTGTGGTGATACTGCTGAAGAGTGTTCCTGCCCTGGCGCTGCTGTCCCTTGCCAGCTGTTGCTATCTGATGCTGACCCGCCGCTGGCGGGTAATGGTTATTTCCTGGCTGGTTATCCTGCTGCTCTGGATCACGGCAGTCGGTTTCATGAACCTGATGCACCTGATCATGCCCAAAATGGGGGCCACCGGCATGGCCAACATGCTGATACCGTTTCTGCGCTCGCTGGTGCTGGTCAACACCCTGCTGGCCATGGCCCTCTCAACCAGAATCCAGGGAATTCTGACCACCCTGCGTTCACTGCATCTGCCCTACTGGCTCTACATCCCGGCTGCGGTGATGGTTCGGTTTCTGCCGTCACTGGTGGAGGATATGCGTCAGATCGCCGAGGCGGTCAGGATCAAGGGATACCCGCTTAATCCGGCAGCACTGCTGTTTTCTCCCTGGCAAACCATCCGACTGCTCTTTGTGCCGATGTTGTTCCGGGCATTGCGTACCTCTGACGATCTGGGGATTGCAGCTGAACTGAAGGGGGTCGGCTACGGCAGCACCATTTCCCGTTTCAGGGAACAGCGCTTCAGCCGGTTTGATTACGGTATCCTGGCTGTCTCATGCACCTTTTTTGTCCTGTCGCTGGTCATCAATGCCTACAGCAAGGTAACCACCTTCATGGGGATGTAATCCGGTTTTTGCCCCATGCCAACCATCAGGAGTCTTTCTACGTGCTGAAATTTACTGACGTAACCTACACCTACCCCTTTGCGGACAGGCAGGCGGTGGATCAGATCAGCCTGCAGGCCGATGCAGGGCAGGCCATACTCTGTACCGGCAGCTCAGGCTGCGGCAAATCCACGTTAATCCGGCTGGCAAACGGTCTGGTTCCCCACTTCTTTCAGGGTAGCCTGACCGGAAAGGTTGTGGTGGCAGGGACTGATAATACTGATCGTCCGATCCATGCCATTGGCCATGACCTGGGTACCCTGTTTCAGGACCCGGAGCAGCAGTTTTTCGCCCTGAATGTGACCGATGAACTGGCCTTTGCCCATGAATGGCGCAACACACCACCCAACCTGATCCGGCAACGGATCATGGCGGCGGCAGACCGGTTCGGGCTTCAGGATCTGCTTGAATCAAGCATCCATGAGCTGTCTGAAGGGCAGAAACAGAAGGTTGCCCTGGCCAGCATCATGTCACTTGCTCCGCATATTCTGATACTTGACGAACCCTCAGCCAACCTGGACCCGGAGGCCACCAGAGAACTGGCCCTGCTGCTGGGTGAACTGAAACGATCCGGCATCACCCTGTTGATTGTTGACCACCGTCTCTACTGGCTGCGGGATCTGATTGATCAGGTGCTGGTGATGGAAGATGGCCGGATTGCCGAACGACTCACCTTTCAGCAGCTGGATGATGACACCCTGCGCGCACGTTACGGACTACGCAACACCACTGTGCATGACCATCGTAACCAGTTGAGCTGCGTCACCAGCCATGCCGGGGCCATCTCCATCTCCGGCCTGACCTTTGCCTATCAGGGCAAGGCACCGCTCTTCACGGATTTCTCCGTTGCCCTGCCCAAAGGGATGGTAATCGGCATTATCGGTGATAACGGTGTCGGCAAGACCACCTTTGCCCGCCTGATTACCGGGCTGCTGCCGATGAAAAGCGGAACAATCTGCATTGACGGCAAACCGGTCACCCCCAAAGAACTGATGCACCGTTCAAGTATCGTCCTGCAGAACACCGATCACCAGCTGCATATGCATACGGTGCGCAAAGAACTTGAAGCAGTAACCCAACGCCATGTTGACCGGGCAGATGCTGCTGCCGTTGACGCCATCATGCAGGAATTCAACATTTACCATCTGGCCGAACGGCACCCCCAGTCCCTTTCCGGTGGCGAAAAACAGCGGCTGGTGATCGCCTGTGCCGTGATCAGACAGCCTGACATACTGATACTTGACGAACCGACCAGCGGCCTTGATGGGGCCAATATGGCCGTTATTGCTGCAACCATTACCCGTTTTGCCCGGCAGGGGGCCTGTGTACTGATCATCAGCCACGACCTTGAACTACTGGAGCGGGTCTGCACCTGCCGGATGGAGCTGTGCAGTACCGGACTGAAAACTGAAAACACAAAGGAGTGAGATCATGGATAACCAACAAACAGAAATCAGGGAACGTCTGCAACAGATGATCAGTGAAAACCCAAACCGGATGCTGAGTGAACTGGCTGGTCAACTGGGGATCAGTGAAGCCGAAGCGGTCTATTATCTGCCGGACACGATGCGTACACCGGCACCGGCTGAAGATTTCGAGAGCATCTGGCAGGAGGCAAGCCGTTGGGAAAAGGCCACCTTCATTGCCATCACCCCTGGTGCAGTGCTTGAATATATGGGAAAACTGCCCGGCGGCAGCCATGGACACGGCATGTTCAACCTGCAGCAGGAAGGGATTCCGCTTGGCGGACACCTGATGATCAAACAGCTCGGTTCGATCTGGTTTCTCTCCAAACCACACTTTGGCAAGGAAAGCCACAGCATCCAGTTTTATACCAAAGAGGGAAAACCGATGTTCGCGCTGTATGTCGGACGGGGTGAAGATAAAGAGCTGCTGCCGGAGGTACTGCACAGCTATCAGGCCCTGCGTGCCCGCTACGAGGTGACTGCCCCATGAAAACACTGATCACCTACTCAAGCAGAACCGGCAACACCAAACTGGTGGCCGAAGCGATTCACAGCGTCTTTCCGCCGGATGCCCAACTGCATCCGGTGGAATCAGCACCTGAACCTGAACTGTTTGATTATATTGCCATCGGTTACTGGGTTGATAAAGGTCTGCCCGATGCACTGGCTAAAAGCTACATGAGCACGGTACACAACAAACGGGTGGGACTGTTCGGCACCCTGGGGGCCTGGCCTGATTCAGACCATGCCCGTCAGTGTATGGAGCAGGCGGTACAGGTGATGGAGGCCAACGGCAATACCGTGAACTGCACCTTTCTCTGCATGGGCAAGGTTGATCCCAAGCTGCTGGAAATGATGCAGAGCATGCCCGGCGCTGCCGACCGGCATGCCATGACACCGGAACGGAAGGCACGGCTGGAGGAAGGACAGAAACATCCTGATACCGCTGACCTTGAACGGGCACGGATGATGTTCAGCAGCGCCTGGGAGCATCTCTCCAATGATTAAGGTTCGTAATCTGGTGAAACGCTACGGCACCAAAACCGCCGTGGATCAGTTTGATCTTGAGGTGCATCCGGGTGAGATCTTCGGGCTGCTGGGACCCAACGGCGCAGGTAAAACCACCACCATCAGGATGTTGACCACCCTGTGTAAACCTGATCAGGGGAGTATTGAACTGGCTGGACTTGATCTGAAAACGGAACGGGCTTCTGTTCGTCATCTGATCGGTGTGGTGCCTCAGGAGCGAAATCTGGACCTTGAGCTGACTGTTCTGGAAAACCTCAAGGTATACGCCGGTCTGTATCATTTAAATGACCCTAAACAACGGATTGATGACTGTCTGGAACAGTTTGGCCTGGCGCAGGAACGAAAGACCCAGGCGGACAAATTATCGGGCGGCATGCAGCGCCGCCTGCTGATTGCCCGCGCCCTGCTCTCCCGCCCCCGGATACTGTTTCTTGACGAGCCCACTATCGGGCTTGATCCCCAGATCCGGCGCGGTATCTGGGACAGTCTGGCAACTTTACGTGCTGAGGGGATGACCGTCGTATTGACGACCCATTACATGGATGAGGCGGCCATGCTCTGCAACCGGATCGGCTTGATGAGCCGTGGCAGACTGTTGATGATCGATACACCGGATAATCTGCAGATTGCAGCAGGTTCGTTCATGGTGGAAGCACCGGACAACAACGGCTTCAGACGTACCCTCTGTCGTGATCAGGAACAGGCGGAAGCGGTTGCTGCCGCACTGCCTGGCGCATTGATCCGCCCCGCAAATCTTGAAGACGCCTTTATCGCACTCACCGGACAGGAACTGTAATCATGCACCTGCTTAACCCTGTTTTTCATCGTGAAATGCTGCTGCTCAGAACTAAAATGCTCCGTTTTGGTTATCTGGTATCCACCCTGCTGTTTCCTTTGCTCTACCTGTTTGCCTTTGGCTGGGGGCTGGGAAGCCGGGTGGTACTGAGCGGTGGCAGTTATGTCAACTTCCTGGTGCCCGGCCTGCTGGCCATGACCGCCATGAACAACTCCTTCAACCTGTCTGCCGGATCGGTGGGGATGGGACGTCTGTACTCACGCACCATGCAACCGATCCTGATCGCCCCGGTAAGCCGCTGTAGCATTGTTAACGGCTATCTGCTGGCAGGCCTGGTACGCGGCCTGATCGGATGCTCGATTGTTGCTCTGGCTGCACTGTTTCTGTTTGGTTCTGCAAGTCTGCCGCTCACCTTGCCTGCAGTGACCGGATTGCTGCTGGCCATGACCTTTTTTGCACTGGCAGGACTGCTGGTTGGTCTGGTTATCAAGGATCTTGAAGATATTGCCGTCATTACCAACTTTGTTATTATGCCGATGGCCTTTTTCTCAGGCACCTTTTTTCCTCTGGACCGTATCCCGGAATTATTGCGTATGGTTCTCACAATGCTCCCCCTTACCCAGGCCAATCTGCTGCTACGCAGTCAATCTTTTACCCCCCCTGCCCTCTTAGCGCTCTGCCTGCTGATGTCACTCTGTGTCGCTACCTATGGTGCTGCCTGGAGTTGCCTGGAGCGGTATCAGGAATAATCCTGAAAACAGCAGGTGCCGTAAACAGTTTTCAGGTTGAGGCATCATCTGGATTCAGAGACGTGCCAGCGGCAAGTCTCTACGATATTTTCAAAGGCCAGGAGCCTGTCGGACTTAGGACGTATCTGCTGTATATTTGTCTATACGGTTCATATTTCGCCGTTTTCTCAGTCAATAGAACAACTATTAACCTTCAAAAACGACAATATCTGCCCTCGCCCAGTCAAATTTTTTTTATGATCACCTAAGTCCGACAGACTCCCAGAGCGCATAAGCTTCAACCATCTCAAAAAATATCCTTGACACCACCGCTTTATTGATATTAAATATCAATATCTAACTTACACATAAGGAGCGCTCTATGCCAGCATATCCCAAACCACAGGCCCAACGACTACGACATATCGTCTCAGTCAGGATTAATGATCAGGAAAAGCAGCTGCTTGCAGCATATACCCAAGGCAAGGCGCAACGTGTATCAGACATGTTGAGAATTATCCTTGAAGACTGGATACAGCAACGGGACATACGCCAAGTCGCCTGATTGTATCTTTGTAAACACCCCCACAGCCAGCCACGTTTCTTCCGCCAGATCCAAGCCAGCCAACACCATAGACCATTTATAGTGACACAACCAGAGGAGGGTCATGTATGGCACTCATGCATGTTGATGAACTGTATGCCGGTGAAACTGCAGAAGTAATTACCATTAACAGTAGTTGCCCGGATACCAGGCGGTTACGTGATATGGGACTACGCGAAGGCAGAATGGTGGATATGCTGCATTTCGATCCGGTTGGCAGCAAAAAAATAGTGCTTGGCCTTAACGGGACCAGGCTCGCCTTCCCGCTGCTTCTGGCAGCCCATATTGTGGTGCGGCCAATCAAGGGTTACTTTGAAGCCCTGCGTGATATG
>Ga0209467_1002284_pt1 | contig 13949 bp, 8 predicted proteins | sample Higcelwee11metaG_FD_187175 | JGI IMG/M metagenome (GOLD analysis project Ga0209467, IMG submission 187175) | Freshwater pond sediment microbial communities from the University of Edinburgh, under environmental carbon perturbations - High... | ecosystem: Environmental > Aquatic > Freshwater > Pond...
CAGGTGCATGGTGCCCTGCAACATTTTCAACACCCCAAAAGGAGAATTAGACTATGGCTCTTACCCCGACCGCAAATCAACTCGCTATTCTGCAATTGAACCAGGCTATGCTTGGCCAAGCTGCCGGTACAACCGTAATGGCTGCTGGACTGCCTACGTTCACCACTGCAAATGCCTATGCCAAGGTACTGTTCGATGCCAACAGCGCATGGAACTCCCTTGACGCTACCCAGGCTTACACCAAGCTGCTGACCAATTTGTCTGCTGGCACTGCTGCAACTGCTGCTGACATCAACGCTCTGGTAGCTGCTGTTGTTGCTGAAACCGGCTCCACCAAGATGCTGAAGACCATTCCTGAAGGTCTGGCCCTCTTGACTGTTGCTTTCTACAACTTTGCTACCAGCACCACCACCAACGTCTGGACTGACGCTGCCAAGAAGCTTGTTAACCAGGTTGCAGTAGACAGTTACTATACTCTGGATATGGGTAATGCTGCTGTTAGCACCGTTGCTGCTTCCACAGTAACTGCTGATGTTGCCACCGTGGCAGCTGCAGAAGCCCTGATTACCTCCGGCGGCGTTGCCGTACCGACTACCTACACCCTGACCGCCGCTGCTGATATCATCCCCGGTACTGCTGCTAACGACACCATCGTTGCAACCGGCGCTACTCTGACCGCAGGCGATGCCATCAACGGCGCAGCCGGCACCAACACCATGAACCTCTCCACCAACGGTGCTGCTAACCTGGCTGCTTTCACCATGCAAAACGTGCAGAACGTCAACGTAACTGCTGATGGCGGCGTTAATACTACTATCGACTTCTCCGGTACCACCGGTATCGGTACCCTGACCGACACTAACAGCACCGGTTCCGTTGCCTTCAACTGGCTGACCAACCTCGTAACCGGCCAGATGCTGAACGTAACCGGCGCTGCCACCAACGGCACCTTCATGTATCGTGACGCCGTGCTTGCCGGCGCCGAGAGCATGACCGTTGTGCTGAACAACATGCAGGTTGCCAATGGCCAACTGACCATTGGTAATGAGACCACCGGCAACGCAGGTCTCGAGTCCTTGACTCTTGCTGTTACCGGCAACAGCTCATCCATTGCCACCCTGAACAGCCAGATCAGCAAGCTGACCGTAACCGGTTCAGACACAACTGCCCGTAACCTGACTGTTACCAATGACCTGCTCAACACCCTGGGCACCGTTGATGCCAGCGGCTTTAACGGTACGCTGACCCTCAACATGAGAACTGCTGGCACCAAAGGCATTAGCTACACCGGTTCAACCGGTTCTGATGTCATCAGCTTCCTGGGCAACAACAACAACCAGACCGTCAGCACCGGCACCGGCAATGACTCCGTCACCATCGGTAGCGGTATTGACAACGTTGATCTGGGCGCAGGTACCGATACCCTGGTATACACCACCACAGGCGCTACCCCTCTGACCGTGTCTGACACCGTAGTCGGCGGCGCTGGTGTTGATACCGTCCGTTTTGACGGCGTTAACGGCGCTAACGTCAGCCGTTCAGAAGCACAACGTATGAGCGGTGTTGAAGTGGTTACCTTTGCTAACGCAAACGGCGCAACCAACAAGTCCAACCTGATTGTTGTTACCGACAACCTGGTAACCACTGCAGAAGGCCAGAGCTTCACCGTTAACAACAACTCCACCGTTACCACCACCACAGTCAACCTGTCCGAGCTGACGGTTCCTACCAACATCATTACCTTCAACGGCGGCGCAGCTGTGGTTGATCAGGTGATTGCAAAGGATCAGCAGATCAACAGCGGCAGCAAGCTGTACTTCGGCGCAGGCGCTGGCGACATCCTGACTGTTATGGACGGCGCTAACATCACCGCTGACGACCTGGTTAACGTAACCGGCCTTGACCGGATCGAGCTGCGCGCTACTTCCAACACTGCACAGGCCTGGACGATCGACCTGCCTGCAACTATTGCAGCTGGCACAGTTATCTATCTTGATAACGACCTGCCACAGGGCAGCACCCTGAACATCACTTCTGTGAATGCTGTTACCGTTCTTACCAACGCTAACGTGGTAGTAACTGCTGGCGCAGGTGTAACCGTGACTAACTCCCTGGAGTACACGCTGACCACTGATAACATGACCGGTACCGGTACGTTCCTTGCTGAGTCCCTCTCCATGGTGCAACTGGCTGACTTCGCCAGCGGTACAGGAGCTGATACCCTGCAACTGAACTTCACGGTAAACAACACCGCTGCAACCCTGTTGAACCAGCTGAACAACACCCAGCTGAACAGCATTGAAACCGTAACCTTCGCCAAGGTGAACAGCACTACTGCCGCTCCTGTGGAGACGGATCAGGCTATCTACTTCACCGATCCGGGTCTTGCTGCTGCCGGTACCACTGTAATCAACTTCGGTTCAGGCGCTGATAAGGTTACTGCTGGCGCTTCCGCCATCACCTACAACATGAGCTCCGGCGCCAACCAGTATACCTCTGCTGCTGCTAACGTTGCTGAAACCGTTAACACCACCACCGGTGCTGATACCTTTACCTTCACCACCACCAACCTGGTGGCTGGCGATAAAATTACTGCCGGTCTGGACGCAGGCGTAGTCGACACCCTGGTTATTACTGACAACACAGCTGCCGTTTATGCCCTGGGTGATAACACCGCCACTACCCCGACCGCAACCCTGTCCGGTATTGATACGGTAAAATTCACCACCGTTGCCGCTGCTGACGGCCTGCTGGTTTCCAACAACTCACTGGCACAGCAGTTCGGTACTGCCAGTGCCAACACCATGGCCTTCAACATCACTGATGGTACTGCAGGTGCTAACACCTCCTCCATCTTTGATGCCAGCACCGTGGTAACCGGCAACAATGTCGGTGGCGCTACCAACCCGGTAACCGTAAACGGCGCAGTTGCCAACAACCTCGGCTTGGGCACCGGTATTGCCGACGTCAAGGGCGGCGCAGGTAACGACGTTATTACTCTGGGTAACACAGTGGCCCTGGGTGCCGTAGGTGCAAACACCACCGCAGCCGGTGCAGTTTCCGGTTACGTAATCCAAGGTAACGGCGGTGCAGATACCATCAACATCGCTAACGGTGGTCTGAACGGCGCAGCAGTTCGCTTTAACAGCGCTAACGACGGCGCAGCCCAGGGCGTACAAGGCCTGAACTGCGGTTACGACATCATCACCGGTTTCCACTCCACCATCGATGATACCCTGGTGGCAGCAGTTGTTTCCGATGACATCCTGCTTAACGTTGCAGGCTTCGGCCAGATCGGCGCAGCAGTTGCGCTGGCAGCCGGCACCGGCCTGACCGTAACCACAGAAGCTGCTGTTAACATCTCTTCTGCAGCCAACCTTGCTGGTTACACAAAGGCTAACGCCCTGCAGCTGACCCAGGTCAATAGCGCCCTGACCGACGCCAGTCTGTACAACCTTGACACCATTGCCACACGGATCAACGTCATCGGTATTCAGGATGCAGCAACCAACGGTATGCTTGTTATTGCCAACGGCCAGACCCAGACCGCCATCTACATGTTCGTAGAGAACGGCTCTGCCCTGAACAACGCATCCACCTCAGAATTGAAGATTCTGGGTATCTTCGACACCAACACCATCGGTGGTCTCTCCGGTGGCGGCGGCGCCATTCCTCTGCCAGGTGCTACTACAATATCTGCAGATATTTTCGCGATAGCCTAATTCAATCGCGCAACAACGTTGTATGCAGCAGTCAAACGGCCATCCCTTCGGGGGTGGCCGTTTGACGTTTGGGGATAGCGTCGTTTGACTTTTGCAGGGCGTTTTGGTAAGGTTTGCGTCTGTCAACGTTACGGGCTGCAACATTATTGTATTTGCTACCATTGTGATTCAACTGCACTTTAAGGATAATCAGGATGGGCTTGCTGATACAGCCACCACCCTTTCAGGGTGCTGCCGGACTTGAACAACGACTCCTCAAAATCCTGAAAAAACACCCCCATGACCTAGCCGCCTGTACCAATCTTGGGCAGCTGTATGCCGGGCAGGGACGTTTTAGCGAGGCTATTACGCTTTATCGCAGCGGCCTTGCCAAACACCCCAATGATCCCCTGTTACATGCCAATCTTGCCAATGCCCTTTGCGCCTGCCGTCTGGGTGCCGAGGCGTATGAGCATGCCCGGCGCGCTGTAGAGATTGATCCTCGTGAAGATGTGGGCTGGATTAATCTTTCATGGGCCTGCGCCCTGTTGATGCGCCATGATGAGGCAGAACAGGCGGCCCGTCAGGTGCTTGCCCTACGCCCTGGCAACGTCATGGCCCTGAATAATCTGGCAAGTGCCTTAAAAGAACAGGGTAAACTGCACCAGGCGGTTGAACTCTACCGTCAAGTGGTCCAGTCGGACCCTGATCTGGATTTTGTCTACGTTAATCTGCTGTTGGCCATGTTGTACGATATGGATTCCTCTCTTGTAGACATTTTACAGGTTACCGGCCTGTATGCCGCCCGCTTTGAGGCGCCGCTGCTTTCTTTGTGGCCTGTTCATCGTACTACGCCCGATCCCTGGCGGAGAGTGCGTCTGGGCATTCTTTCCCCCGATTTTAATGACCACTCGATCATGTATTTTGTTGAACCGCTCTTGGCACGGCTTGACCGCCGTCAGTTTGAGCTGGTCGCCTATTACACCTACCCGGAGGGAACCGGCGACCATGTTACCGAACGGGTGAGACGTTTTGCAGGGCGTTTTGTCTACCTGGGCAACCTGCAACCGGCAGAGCAGGCTGACCGGATTATGACTGACGGTATCGATATCCTGCTGGATACGGCCGGCCATACTGCCCAAAGTGGCCTTTTAGCCATGGCCCGCAAGCCTGCGCCAGTGCAGGTAACCTGGCTGGGGTATCCCGGGACCACCGGGCTGACCTCCATTGACTGGCGGATAACGGATACGGTGGCGGATAAAGAACCCCGGCCCGCCGCCGGTCTACCGCCGCTTGAAGCGCAGTACAGCGAAAAACTTGCCTTTCTGCCACCACCATTTTGCGTATACCGCCCCTGTATTCGCAACCCGTTACAACGCTACTGGCCTCAGTATCAGGTGCAATCTGCCCCTGTTCACCGAACAGGCTTTATTACCTTCGGCAGTTGCAACAATCTTGCAAAACTTACCCCGAATGTCCTAACGCTGTGGGGAAGCCTGTTGCAGCGTATCCCTACAGCCCGACTGCTGATCGAGGGGAAAGGTTTTGGCAATCCCGAAACGGCCCGGACCTATCGGGAAAAATGTATACTCCATGGCATTCCTGCAGAACGGTTGGTGCTGATTCCGTTTGACAGTAAAAACCAATATCTTGTTTACCATCAAATAGATATTGCCCTTGATCCGTTTCCGCTGACCGGCGGCACCACTACTATTGATCTACTCTGGATGGGTGTCCCGCTGGTCAGCATGCGGGGGGAGAGTTTTCGGGGGCGGATGGGAATGAGTTTTCTGACTGCCGTGGGTTTTACAGACTGGATAGCAGAGACTGAGGAAGAGTATCTTGCCATTGCAGAACGGTTGGCTTCTGATATCCCTGCCTTGAACAGCATGCGGTTACAGCAGCGCAAACTGCTTGAACAAAGCCCGTTGCTTGACGAGACACGCTTTGTAGAGCTGTTTGAAGAAGCACTGCGACAGATGTGGCTGAAATGGTGCGCCCGACAGACAGCACCGGAGAACCCGGATGCCACGTTCCGGCATTGGCTTGAATCTTCTGCCCGATCGCCTCGGCAGGAGGCTCTGGTGTTTCTGGAACCGGAGGGTGGGCAGGGGACGAGGCTTGATGAGGCTTACCGCCTGCTGCAAAACAGATTGGCAAAAGCCAGGACAGATGGGGATGGTTGTACAAGCGGTGTTGCTCCTTTTTGGCAAGAGGTAATCCGGCTGGCTCGGTTGATTATTGAGTCCCGGCCCAAAGATGTACAGGCGCTGGCTGCCCTGGCTGAAGCAGAGTATGTTCACGCCAATACACAAGCGGCCATTGCCTATCTTTCTCACGCAGTAGAGGCGTCGCCACAATCTGGCCCGTTGTACCAATGCCTGATCAACTGGTATCGCGAGGCAGGCAATGAACAGGCGGCGCTGACAGTTTCCCGTATTATGAAACAGCGAGGAGCACAGGCAGGGGGTTGACATTTCCGTATGATGCAAGATATGCCGTAGTTTTAGGAAATATTAGCTGTCAACTGTGACGTATGCTAGTGTATGCAGCTATATCATTTACTCAGAGGTGTTTATGTCGGATTGGTCACATGGTTACAATGTCGCACTGGGGTATACCTATGGCAGCTACCGGGAGATGTCCCCCTTGTGGTTGAATTTTGCCACGCAACTGGGCGGTGCTGAACCCCCTGGTGCACGTAAGTTCAGATATCTGGAACTTGGCTGTGGTCAAGGATTCGGACTGGCCCTGCTGGCGTCATTGTACCCGCAGGGTGAATTTATCGGCATAGACTTTAATCCTGAGCATATTGTCCATGCCCGTGGGCTTAGCGAGGCAGCCGGGCTTAAGAACGTCCGTTTTGAAGAAGCCGACTTTCTGACGCTTGCCAAGGCCTGGCCGGGTGAGTATGGCCGCTTTGATTATGTGGCACTGCACGGTATCCTCTCATGGGTGTCGGCAAGCTTGAGACGGGCTATTACAGACTGTATCAATCATTGTTTGCGCCCTGGCGGTCTGGTGTATGCATCGTACAACACTCTCCCCGGCTGGCTGCCGTCCCTTGCCCTGCAACATTTCTTTTCCCGCCATCAGGCCAGCAATGGGCTTGCTCCTGTGCCGGCAATCAAAGAAGGTTTTGCATTTATGCGGCAGATGCAAGAAGCAAATGCCGGACTGTTCCAGACCCAGCCATTTCTGGCAACCAGAATGGAGGCAGCCGCCAAATATGATCAGGCCTACCTAGTGCAGGAATATCTGCATGAAAACTGGAAATGCTTTTGGCTTTCCGAGGTGGTGGATGAACTCTCAGCTGCCAAACTGGGGTTTGTCGGCACTGCCACTTTGCCGGAAATCTTTTTACCGGGTGTATTACCGGAACCGATGCGCAATCTCGTTGCTCAACAAGCTGACCCGATCTTTAGGCAGGAAGTGATCGACGCCTGCATCAACCAAGCATTTCGGCGGGATCTGTTCCAGCGGGGAGTCCAACGCCCCTGGGCGCTGCGTCATGCAGAGGGAATACGGCAGATAAAGCTGCGTCTGACCAGCCGTCCGCCGACAGACCACCCGTTTGCGTTTACTACGTCCTTTGGGACGATCAACAAAGCCTCTGAAGAGATGTGGCTATTATTGAATGCCATGGGGGAAGGACCACGAACGGTTGGAGAATTGCACGGGTTAGCCCCCTTTGCCGGTCAGCCGATTGCCAACCTTTTGCAGTCGATAGCCTTGTTGATTAATGCCGATATGCTTGGATTGGTTAATGAAGGGTATGATATTAAAACCGTGATGCGGTTTAACCGGGCGGTAGCCCAAGCGGTGACTGCCGGTGCACCCTACGGTTATCTGGCCGCTGCCCAGACAGGGTATGCGATACAGGCATCGCTGGCTGGCATGCTCTTGCTGGATGCATTGGCCAGCAATGTTCCCGCACAACCCAGCCCGTTGGCCGATGCCCTGCAGAAGCGGCTGTCGGCACTGGGCCGTAGCGTAAGTAACAAGGAAGGCCATCCGTTGACCGAGCCTGAGGCCATCAAGACGGAGTTACTGCATACCGCTGAAAAATTTCTTGCCGGGATACTGCCAACCTGGAAACAGTTGGGGGTCTGGGCCTGAAAGGATTCCTGTAATGACGAAGACTTTTCTTCATGTCGGCTGCGGTTCGAAGCAGAAAAACCAGACCACTCCTTGTTTTGGGCAGGATGACTGGCAGGAGATCCGTTTTGATATTGATCCTGCCGCCAGGCCGGATATAGTAGGCACCATGCTGGATATGTCAGCAGTGGCTTCATCAAGTATGAATGCTGTCTTTTCAAGCCATAATCTTGAACATCTGTACCCCCACGAGGTGCCGCTGGCACTGCAGGAATTTCTGCGGGTACTGAAACCCGATGGTTTTTTAGTGCTTACCTGCCCCGATCTGCAAAGTGTCGCTCGGTTGATTGCCGACGACAAGTTAACCGATGTAGCTTATTCCGCACCTGCCGGGCCGATCACGCCGCTTGATATCCTTTATGGCTATCGGCCGCAACTGGCAGCAGGCAATCTCTACATGGCTCACCGGTGCGGCTTTACGCTGAAGGTGCTACTGGCTACACTGCAGACGGCAGGATTTGCCACTACAGGAGGTCAAAAACGGGAAACCCGTTTTGACCTCTGGGCAGTGGCAACCAAGGAAACAAAGACAGAAGCGGAACTGCGTAGCCTGGCGGCGATACATTTTCCAGCCTAAAACAATATATCTTATTTATTATTTATTGTATTATTGATTGTGGCAAGCTGCTGCGGCAGACAGATCCTCTTCAGGTCGTAGCGATCAATAACGGTCTGACGGGCTTTAGCACGTAGCGGCTGCATCCTGTCAGGATGCGTCAGGGCCTCATCAACAGCCGCAGCAATCTCATCAGGTGAAAAAAAGTCTACAAGCAACCCGTTTTCTCCATGCCGGATAACCTCTTCCACCGGAGGTGTGCGTGATCCCACTACCAGGCACTCGCAACTCATGGCCTCAAGCACTGACCAGGAAAGAACGAAGGGGTAGGTCAGGTAAACATGTACCGTTGAAAGCTGCAATAATCCCACAAAGGCAGCATAGTCTAGCTTGCCAAGAAAATGTACCCGTTGCAGATCAATCCGGTCACCAAGTTCCTGGAGATACTGTTCCTTGTACGAGTTCCCCTCGGGTTGTGCACCATAGTAGACTCCCTCACTACCAACTACCAGAATATGGGCATCAGGGTGTAACTTCTGTATTTCTGGAATAGCCCTGAAAAATGAGTGAATTCCCCGGCATGGTTCCATGTTACGGTTTATAAAGGTGATTATTTTATGTTGACGGGAAAACGAAGCACCGGAACCGAGCGTACAGCTGATCTCAGGGTTAGGAATCAGCAGATCGGTGTCTATGCCGTCATGGATCACTGAGATTTTGTCCTGATATTGGACAGGGTAAGTACTCCGTTGCCACCAAGTAGGACTTATACCTGCGTGAAAGCTATCCAATGACAGGAGATTGTTGGCATTTTTCACCTGAATACGGCAGACATCATCAGGTAGTAATGGGAATTCAGGGTCAAACCCGGCATCCAGTCCGCTGGTATGATAATAAAACTCGCAATAGCAGAGCAGTTTTGCTGTAGGCCAAACCTCTTTCAAAAAGAGTGATTCTCCCCAACCGGGGTGGGCATAGATCAGATCAGGTATAAATCCTTCGTTTTTCAGCATCAGCGCAGTTTGCCAGGATGCCTCGCCACGAATCACTTTGGTTTCAAATTCATGCAGCCAGGGATGAATACCGGGGGTGTTACCCCGCGAAATAATCGTCTGCAGATAACGGATATTGGAAGCCACCGGGACATCAGGACGCATATGCATCACCACCACCCGATTAACCGGATCAGCGGCCAGTGCAGGAGCAAGGTGCTTGAATTGCGCAGGAAATTGTTGGTGAACAAAGAGTATATTCATAGTATATAGCATTTCATAATTAGTATTTTGCCGTAATCTATCTTAGGCTACTTCAAACGATTCAACTATTCTACGAAAAAAGCCGAAGAAAATATAAGCATTCGTCAATAAGGAGAGATACTATGTCCGTATCACCAAGCTCAACATCTCAGGCAACCGACACATCCTATCTCTATCAGACCTTTGCAAGCTTGGGACTTGCACGTTCCACAGGAGATATTTCCAGCACAGAACAGACCTTTGACCAACTACTGCAGAATACGCAATCAACACAGCAGACGACAACTTCACAAACTACTGCTTCGCAGACAGCGCAGAATTTGCTCGTTTCAACACCAGTACAGTTATTAACGGTATCATCCGCCACCCAGGCTACGGCAGATGTAACGCTGGCGCAACAAACATCCTTGAAAGATTTTGGGGAAATGAATAAGACTTCGATGGAAGGTCAGGCTTTGCCGTCGACAAAAAATCTGATTATTGCAACTGACGCTGTTGGAGCATATATACAGTTACGTAACGATGACGGCACACTCATCACAACGTTACCTCCATTTTCAGATAAGGTGCAGGATATCCTGAGTAATTTTGGCTTTGGAGCTGAAATGCAGACTCAGTTCGATTCTCTGTTCAGCCAGATACAGACAGCCGGATATAATGTACCGCTCCAGCTAGATGGCTTCCAGTATACCAGCCCGGTTGAAGGAACGGTAAGCTTCAACATGTTCAGGACAGACGGCGCACAATACGGTTACACTCCGACGGTTGATGAGTTCATGGCTGCCACAGGTGCCGACCGAACCACGGCAAATCAGCTGTTGGGTAATCTGCCATATGGTGGGCGTGATTATGATATTCGGGACTGGAAAAGTATCATGGCATCAAGCGATCCTCTAACCGCAGCACGACAAGCGACACGTGCAATGTGGAATGATACTGCCTACCAAAAATGGGTAACAACTGAACAGCAAAAATACACCGATTCGATGACCCGCTTAAATGCGATGAATGCCATAAAACCAGGCTCAGCAACTTCTGGTGCCGATGTTGGCTATTACGGGGTAACACCGTTTACGAGTGCCTAAATCTATTCCTTCATTGTCCAATGCAGTATCAAAAACCGCCGCCAAAGCCATTTTGACTTTGGCGGCGGTTTTTGATATGTTTGCCATCCCTTCTTATTAATTAACACATCCGGTATTTGCCGGACTGCCTACAACGAGGGCCACGTTTACAATGTCCGGTAACTTGCACCGTCATTTTGAGCAGATACATGGTCTCTAATTACTCTCAAACGGTTTTTCTCCAACGTGCCATCCAACACCACCAATCAGGACGGCTCAAAGAGGCAGAGGTGCTATACCGACAGATAGTATCTGCAGAACCGGATCATTTTGATGCGTTGCATCTGCTTGGAATATTGATGTCCCAGTCAGGGCACAATGATATCGCACTAGAACTGGTAGCCAAAGCATTGCAGCAAAATGACAATGATGCTAACGCATACAACAATTTTGGCACTATACTCCGTGGACTTGGTCGCCTAAAGGAAGCGGAAGATGCTTTCAAAAAGGCGTTAAAATTAAATGCAGGTTTTGCAGAGGCGTACAATGGCCTGGCCAGTGTATTACCTGTAAACCGACTTAATGAGGCGGAACAAGCCTATCGGAAAGCCATTTTTCTTAAACCTGATTATGCAGAGGCATACAACAATCTAGGCAGTCTTCTCAAAGATCTTGGCCGTCTGGATGAGGCGATCACCGCCTATGGCAGTGCTCTCAAGTTCAGACCCCATGCTACTACTTATCATAATCTGGGCAACGCGCTTAAAGACTGCGGTTTTATAGAAGAAGCATTGGCAGCCTATCGTATGGCTCTTGAACTAAAGCCTGATTATATCGTAGCATACAGTAATCTACTTTTCTGCCTGAACTACCATCCTGATCTTTCTGCAGAGAATCTTTTTACCGAGTATTGCCACTGGAATGAGCGTTATGCCTCCCCACTTTTCCAGACGGCTATTTCCCATGCAAACGAACCGTTGCCAAACCGTAAACTACGGGTTGGCTATGTCTCACCCGATTTCCGCACACACTCCTGTCGACATTTTATTGAACCGCTGCTGGCAACCCACGACCGTACTGTCGTTGAGCTGTTTGCCTATGCTGAACTGAACCATCAGGACGTCTACACGGAGAAGTTTCGGGGTATGGTGGATCATTGGGTACCAACTCTTGGTATGTCTGATAATACCCTTTCAGAGCGGATCAGAATGGATGGAATTGATATTCTGGTGGATCTGGCGGGGCATACCGCTGGCAACCGCCTGTTGGCCTTTGCTAGAAAACCAGCCCCGGTACAGGTTTCCTGGTTGGGCTATGGCTATACGACCGGTATTAAGGTCATTGATTGGTATCTGACCGATGCATGCAGCGCCCCGGAGGGTTCGGAACATCTGTTTTCCGAAGGGATCTGGCGCCTGGTTGGCCCCTCCCTTGTCTTCCGTCCTGCCGAAGGAATGGGGGATGTCAGCCCACTGCCAGCTCTTGAACGTGGTTTTGTAACCTTTGTCACACTCACCAGGAGTATACGGATCAACCACCGCACCATCAGGGTCTGGGCTGAACTCCTGAAGCGGATTCCCAATGCACGCTTGAGGTTTGACAGCCGTAATTTCAACGATACGTCTGTGTGTGAAAAGATTGCCACTAATTTTTCAGCCCATGGCATCAGCTCAGACAGATTGATCATGGGATTCACCTCACCCCCCTGGGACGTACTACGGGGCACCGATATCGGACTCGACTGTTTTCCCCACAACTCCGGCACCACCCTGTTTGAGACCTTGTACATGGGGCTTCCGTTCATAACCTTGGCTGGTCGTCCCAGCGTCGGTAGATTGGGCAGCATGATTTTGCAAGGGATTGGGCATCCTGAATGGATTGCAGTCACCGAAGCGGAATACATCGATAAGGCAGAGGCCCTGGCCTCAGACCTACCCCGCCTATCTACGCTTCGGTCAGCTCTACGACAGGAAATGGACACTTCGCCGTTGATGGATGAACTGCAATTTGCACGGAAAGTTGAAAAAGCATATAAAGAAATGTGGGGGCAGTACTGTAAAGGAAAGAATGCATGAAGGCGTTACTATGAAAGCTGTCATTTTGGCCGGCGGCTTAGGCACCCGGATTTCCGAAGAATCACACCTGAAGCCAAAACCAATGATCGAGATCGGCGGCAGGCCAATCCTGTGGCATATAATGAAGATCTATTCGGCACATGGGGTGCATGAATTTATTATTTGTCTGGGGTATAAGGGCTATGTGATCAAGGAATATTTTGCCAATTACTTCCTGCATATGTCTGATGTAACCTTTGATATGGCTGAGAACCGGATGGAGGTACATCAGCAATTTGCCGAACCATGGCGGGTGACTCTGGTTGATACCGGTGAAGAAGCCATGACTGGAGGCCGTCTGAAACGAGTACGGGAGTACCTGACCCCTGGTGAGCCGTTCTGCTTTACCTACGGCGATGGTGTTGCGGATATCGATATCACGGCTGAACTTGCCTGCCATCGTAAGCATGGTCGGCTGGCAACGGTCTGCGCTGTCCAACCACCGGGACGTTATGGCGCGCTTGATCGCGAAGGTATAGTTGTTCGGGGCTTTCAAGAAAAACCGCTGGGTGACGGCGGCTGGATCAATGGCGGCTTCTTTGTGTTGCAACCGGAAGTGGTTGACTATATTGCCGGTGATAATACCTCTTGGGAACACGCACCGATGCAGCAATTGGCACGTGAGGAAAATCTGATCTCCTTTGAGCACAGAGGATTCTGGCAACCGATGGATACCCTGCGCGAAAAGAATCATCTTGATGAGCTGTGGCAGTCCGGGGAGGCTCCTTGGAAATGCTGGTAGGGAAAAAGATTTTCCTGACCGGACACACTGGCTTCAAAGGAAGCTGGCTGACACTCTGGCTACAGCACCTGCGCGCCCAAGTAACCGGCTATGCCTTGCCCCCGGCTACAACCCCCAACATGTTCGAGCTGATCCAGATTAAAACGTCACTAGTCGGACACTATGCGGCAGATATACGGAATGGTAAATGGTTGACTGCAGCCATGCAGACCGCCGCACCTGAGCTGGTACTGCATCTGGCAGCTCAGCCGCTGGTACGGGCTTCGTACCGTAATCCGCTGGAAACCTGGGAAACCAATCTGATGGGTACGGTACATCTGCTGGAGGCTGTCCGCCAGACCCCCTCTGTCAAGGCTGT
>Ga0209467_1002285_pt1 | contig 13947 bp, 12 predicted proteins | sample Higcelwee11metaG_FD_187175 | JGI IMG/M metagenome (GOLD analysis project Ga0209467, IMG submission 187175) | Freshwater pond sediment microbial communities from the University of Edinburgh, under environmental carbon perturbations - High... | ecosystem: Environmental > Aquatic > Freshwater >...
CAACGAGCTGGCCGACAAGGTCGGCAACGCCCGCGCCGTGAACACCATCATGCTGGGGGCCTATGTGGCCGCCACGGGCATGGTGAAGCTCGAAACAGTGGAGGGCTGCTTGTCCGCCGTCATGCCCGCCAAGATCGTGCCGCTGAACATCACGGCCCTGCGCACGGGCTTTGACTGCGCCAAGGCGCAACTGCCGGAGACCAAGACGGCAGTGAAGACGCGCAAGCCCTGCGTCAAAAAGAACTGCGGGAAGTAAACGCGTGCAGCAGAACAAAAAGCCCCAGGCCCAGTACGGCATCATCGGCTGGCCCCTGGGGCACAGCAAGAGCCCGCTGCTCCACAACTGGGGGCTGAAGGAATGCGGCCTGCCGGGCGCCTACGCCCCCTGGCCCACGGAACCGGCCAAGCTCAAGGCCTTCATGGCCGAGGTGCGCGCCCGCCACATCAAGGGCGTCAGCGTCACCATTCCGCACAAGCTGGCGGTTATGGGCTACCTGGACGGGCTGACCGAACGCGCCCGGGCCGTGGGCGCCGTGAACACCCTGTTCTGGCGCGAGGGCAAGCTCCTGGGCGACAACACCGACGTGGCGGGAATCGTTGCGCCGCTGGCCCCGCACAAGGCCACCCTCGCAAGTGCGCTGGTGCTTGGCGCGGGCGGCGCGGCGCGGGCGGCCTGCGCGGCGCTCAAGGAGCTCGGCGTGGCCGACATCGCCATAAGCAACCGCACGCACCCCAAGGCGCAAACGCTTGCAGCGGACTTCGGCCTGCGGGCCGTGGCCTGGGAGGAGCGCGTGCAGCCCTGGGCGCTCATCATCAACACCACGCCGCTGGGCATGCAGGGCGACAATGAAGCCCTCTCGCCCTGGCCGGCAGACGGCTTCGCGGGCGTGGCGCTGGTGTTCGACCTGGTTTACAATCCCATCCGCACGCGGCTGATGCAGGACGCGCAAGCCGCAGGGGTGCAATGCATCTCGGGCCTGTCCATGTTCCTGCACCAGGGGTTGGCGCAGTTCGAAATATGGACCGGAAAACGGCTGGACGAACGCCGCGCGGGACAGGTGCTGCTGGCCGACATGGCCCTCACCGGCGGGTAGAGCGCAACGCCCCGCAATCTTGGCAACAATCGACGCGACAGGGCGGCTGCTTCGGCGGCCGCCTTTTTCATGCCGCGGGCAGATGCGCTTCGGTCAGGTCAAGCCTGGCCGCAAGGGCCTGGATGTCCTCAAGGTACTGCCTGCTCGTATCAAGATAAAACGCCAGGGCCCGGCCAAAATTCTTGCCCACAAGGCCATCAAGAAACAACTGGCTGATTTCCCGCTCGCGCAGCAGCACATACTGCGAAAGCAGAAAGACCTTGCGCTCCTCTATGCTCATGTCTTGCAGATATTCCTCCAGCACAGTGCGCGCGCGCGGCTGGTACATCCAGAAATAGAGCAGATCAAGGGCGTTGACGATGATGATGTTCTCAAGCCCCTTGTTCTCGTAGCTCAGGGTGAGCATGAACTGCTTGGGCGACTCCAGCAGGGCCAGCACGTCCTCTTGCGGAAAGCGCAGCTCCAGTTGCTGGAAGGTGTCAAAAAGCTGGTTGATCTTGGCGCGATAATCCCAAAACCGAAGGCGACGCGCCTGGGAGCGGTCCACAAGGCCTTCGATGACGCCGGCAACACAGTCGGACGCGAGCTTGGAAATGACGGCGGCCCAAGGCTCCACAAGGCGCGCCGCGTCCGCATGGCCGGAGGAATCAAGAAGGGCTATGATGGCGTAGCTGTAGAACACCGCCAACGGCACAGAGAGGATGGAGCGGAGCAGGTTCCAGGTGGCAGACCACTTCGGCAGTCCACGCAGCACGTTGTGGCTCATAATATACAAGCCGTTGGCAAGGGCCACAACCGTGTAAAGGGTAAGCGGCGCAGTGGCCAGGGTGATGCCGAGCCCCTGGTTCAGCAGCAGGGTCTTTATGACATAATCGAGCAGCGGCACTGAAATGCCGGTGTACAAGAGAGAATCTGCCAGCCTGTTCCAACTCACAAGGTCGTTCCAGCGCAAAAGCGAGGAGCGGAACATGCCGCCAGTGGAAAGCACCATCTGGATGATGTTGCGTATGCCGGTGATGCCGAACCAGATGAAGGCGCCAAGATACGCCAGCACCCACCAGTCCTTGGTGAGCCCGAAGGTGAGGGCGGCCGGAATGAACCCGAGGAAGATCTTGAGGGCGATCTTGAGGGTGGAATTAAGGTAGCGCGGGTGCAGAAACAGCGGGGGGGCCGCAACCTCTTGCGGCTGCGTGCCAAGGCGCTGGTCTTCGGCATGGGTATGCTGAATCCCACCCAGAAGCAGAACATTACCGGGCTTGCCGGGCGTCAGCCGATAGGTTTCCGCAATCCATTCAAGCTGCCTGCGCCGGGTAAGAAAGCCGAGCTTCGGGAAAAACGAAACGAGCGTGGGCAACACGCCGCGCTCAGGCTCACGGTCCTCGTCCGGCAGCTCGGTGATGCGCCGCTTGGCCATGGCCCACACGTCCAGCCGCTTCGACACGGATTCCGGCATGGCCTGCAAGGTGCGGCGCGCGCGCTTTGGCAGGGTGTCGTCCACCACCATGCCCATGCCGTACAACCGGCTGGACTGGCCCGTGGAGTCGGAGCCGATGCAGGAAGCCAGCGGTGTTTTGCGGTAGGCCGCGTGCAGGGTGGCGATGTCGAACAGTATCTCCTCCAGCTTCAAGCGGACGCTCTGCGCCGGCACGGCCTCGATGATGCCGCTGATGAACCGCTTGAGCTTGATGACGCTTGAGGAATTCAGCGCCTCCTGCAAGGCGTTGATGCGCACCCGGTCGATCTCGCGCCCCAGCGCCCGGTCCTTCATGTTCACTATCTCAAGATGCGTTATGGCCCCACGGCAGTCGTAGAGAATCTCCAGCACTTCTTCGGCCCGCAGGTTGCCAAGGCTCAGGGTGACGCGGCCGACAGGGTGGATGCCCTGGAGCCTGCGCGTCAGCTCTTGCGGGTTCAGGCGCAGAAGCGGCGGCGAATCGGGCGCGTCGGACGGAATGTCGGGATTCTGCAAGGTCGGGTTGCGCATGGGCTTGAGATAGCGCTCAATGATCTCGTCGGTATCGATCTTGGCCAGGCGCTTCAACTGCTGCTGGATTTCCTCCCGCTCGGCACCCATGGCCGTGGCGAGTTCATGGCGCAAGAAGTCCGCCTGCCGCAACATGAGCGGATACAGCCGTTCATGGATGAACTTGCCAAGGTGCTGCAACGAGGCCTGGCCCGTGCCCACAAAGCGCTTGAAGTCCTCAACGGACAAGGGCGGCAGGTCGAGTCCATGCTCGCGCAGCAGCGTTTCCCGGTGGTTGTTGTTGAAAACGGTGAACACGTCGGCAACGTAACGCTGATGGTACTGCGAAACCTGGCGGCCCTCGTCCATGAAGGCCTGCGTTGCAGGCTGGGACAAGAAATCCAAAAACTCTGTAGGATTGGCAAAACCGCCCGGTACCCAGATGACCTTAAGAAAACGGGAGCGGAACCGCGGAGTGAACTCGATGCCGATGCGCACCTTGAGCTCCAGCACACGGGCGGACTCAAGCAGCTCTGCCGCTGCCTGCGGAGGAACATAGTTGTAATAGACCACCGTCAGATTCTTTATGCCCTTGATCCAGGCGTCGAGCACGAGGTGCGTGCTGGACTTGCGGCCCTTGGTGTTGGCGTCGTGCACGTGGTCGTCAAAAGCGATCTGGCTTTGGTCCTCTGGCATTTCAAGCAGGTGGTAGGCGCGCAGGTGCCGACGTATGACGCGTGGTTTGCCGGAGCAGGCCTCGCGGAAGTCGCGTGAGAACTTGAGCTGGGTCAGGGTGTCGCCGTTGGCGCGCACCATGTCCTTCATGAGCTGGACAAGAACGCGGGCCGTATTGCGGCGCAGGCCGCTCTGGGCGGTTGTGAGCACCTCGTCGTGCAGGGAGCGCAGGGCCGAGAGCCGGTCCTCGGCCTTGCCCGTTTCCAGCGACCCCAGCAAATGCACGACGGCATAAGCGATGCGCAGGCCGCGGGTGGCCGCCATCTCCTTGATGCCGTGGGGGTGCATGTACGGGGCGAGCAGCCGCTTGTGGCTGGGCGCGTCCTCACGATCTATGACATCGCGCACGATGCGCAACAGGTCATAATCCTTGCGGTCAAAATACGCCCGACCCGGCTTTGCAGAACCAAAGCCCACGGCGGGCGGGGGCAACTTTGCCTCGTTCTCCGTCATGATGTCCTTTTGCTGAACGTGGGCGCGCAAAGGGTGCCGCCGAACGTGATTGTTTTCACAATTGGTCAGGCAAAGAGAAAAAGTCAAGCGCAGAAGGGCTTATGACTATAACAAGAAAGAAAGGAAAATTCGGCTGCGACTTGATTCAAAAGCCAACCAGGCAACATTGCGGACGAAGTGTCCGGAACATCAGAACCAGGGTGGCAAGAATCAATCGGATAATCAGCTAGTTGGCAGTAACGGCGATCTTTGTGTTCAACTCCGTGGCCCTGCCTGCGGAGCGCCGAACCTTCTTGGCACCTGGGAGGACACCTGGGCGGGCACCTGGAAAGGCAAGCCGCAGGCGCATGGCCCGCAGATGGGCCACAATTCGGGAAAGGCCATGCATATGCACCATAACCGGGCAGAAGGAAAACGTCTTCGCGCTGGTCGACCATGATGAAGGGACCATGCTGGGGCAGTACAGGGGCGGAGAAATGCTGCCGCAGTATGGCACACGGGCAAGAAGGCCATAGCCGCCTATCTGGTGCTGAAGACGAAGTAATCCCAATGACGCGAAGAGAGGCCATCCGCCGCAGCAAGGGAGGGCGGCCTTTTTTGTGCCCACGCGCAAAGCCTGTCAACAGGGAAAGATTGTCCTTTTACCGGCCAGATCATGGGGATTTTCATCCGCCACGCGGGCCTCGTGCTATGCTCTGCGCAGGAGGATACCACCATGCGTGATCAAGACACCCTGCACCAGTACTACAGGCGGGCGTTTGAAGGCGAGGCCGGCAAGGCCGTGCTGGAAGACATTGAGGCACGCGCCCACATGCGCGAAACAAGCTTCTCGCCGGACCCGCAACGCACTGCCTTCAATGAGGGCACAAGAAGCCTGGCCCTGCACATCCGCCGCATGCTCGAAACGGAAAGCGACGGGCGTATGGCATCGCAGGAAAAATCGAAATAGCGCGGAACAAAAAAAAGAGGGGACCCCGAAGGGTCCCCTCTTGGATGGTCAAGCTTAAAGCCTTAGGGCTTCTTGGCTTCAGCCGGGGCGGCCGGGGCGGCAGCGGCGTCAGCGGGCTTGGCGGCGGCGTCAGCGGGCTTGGCTTCAGCAGGAGCGGCCGGGGCGGCGGGAGCCGGGGCGGCAGCGGCGGGCTCGGCCTTCTTCTCTTCGGCTTTCTTCTCACCGCAAGCGGAAACGCCAAGGGCCAGGGCAGCAACGATCATGACAGCGAAAAGCTTTTTCATGGGACTCTTCCTCTCTATTTGTGGTGGTACAACTGTGGACAGAAATTCCGTTCCCGGACAACCCCTTATAGGATAGCTGCCGCGGCCAGAACTGTGGCAAATGGCCGTGCGCCCGGGAGCAAGGTCAGGAAACAAAACCCATACACGGAACGCCCGCGCACAGGGTGCTTCCCACCCCTCACGCGCCCCTCAATATACCCGTTGTTTGCGGTTGGCAACAGAAAAGAGGGGAGAAAATCGCACCCGGGAAGCACTGCAAACTCCCGGTGCGCCTCGCTGGAGTCGGAAAAACCTGAAAGGAGACAGAACATCATGGGCCTCGTGGCTACAAAGAACGTACATCATACGATGCGGGAACTTGCCCTGCGGGGGCAGTTCCTGTTTTTCAACCTGGCGGACAAGCACGGAACCTATGGCGCGGCGGCAGTATCCGAGCACAAGGACTGCCTTGAGCTGCACCTTTCGGTTGAGCGTTTCGGGCCGGGCGTGGTGCGGGCCATGCGGCGCGACCTGGCCGAACTGGAGCGCATGGCGCGGGCAAAAGGAAAGACGCGCATCGTGGGGCTGCGCATGGAGGATGGCCCCACAGCCGACGCGCGCTGGAGCAAATTCACGCGCCTGTTCGGATTCACAGGGCAGCGCGTGTACCAGACGGCGGAACTTGCGCTGGATGTAGAGGCTGTCAAGACGGAATTTTAATCCTTTTACCGGCCAAAAGCCTGCCAATTTAAGCCCTGCCCAAAACCCGGCGGTATACTGGCGCGCAGCACCGCAACACGGCATGTGGCCCTGGAGCGGATTGCCGTAACCCTCTTCACAAGGAGACCATCATGCCCGATGCCCGCCCCAGCGATTTGAATACCGCCGCCGCCGACTGGCGCGCCGAACTGCCAGAGGACTGGACCGCCCCCGGACGCGACGCCTCCGGCGGGGAGGTGCAGATTCCCCTGCGCCAGCACCCTGCGCTGGCCAAATACGCGTCCAAGGACGAAGCCATCAAGGCCCTGGTGCACGCCCAGCGCCTGCTGGGAAAAAAAGGCGAGCCCGGTGCGGATTGCGGATCGCTGCTTTCCCAGGGCGCATGCCCGCAGGGTATGCAGTGCCCGGCAAGCCCGGCGGACTACCTGCTGCCGGAGATCGAACTGCCCGAGGAATTCAGCGTCGACGAGAGCCTGATCGGGGCGTTTTTGGAAAAGGCGCATGAACTGGAGCTCACCGACGCCCAGGCAGGAGGGCTGTACGCCTGGTTCGTGCCCATGAACGCGCAGGGAATGCTGGAGCACACGCAGAACACCCGCAATGAACGCCTGCGCGCGCGTGAGCGGGAACTCGGCGCCCTGCGCCAGGTGCATGGCGGCGCGGCAGCCGGCGTGCTGGAGGCCGCCCGCAAGGCCGTGCTGGCCCTTGGAGGCAAAGAGCTCATGGACCGGCTGGAGGCCAGCGGCGCGGCCGACGACGCCCGCGTGGTGCAGGCCTTTGCCCGCGTGGCGCCCCTGGTGAGCGAGAGCGCCCTCAAAGGCCGCGATGCGGTGCCCGTGCAGAGCCTTACCCCCCAGCGCCTGCGCGAAATGATGCGCGATCCGCGCTACTTCGATCCCTCTCGCCGGGATGAAGACTTCGTGCGCCAGGTACGCGAGGGCTTCGACACCCTCTACCCCGGAGAAATGCCGAAGAACGCCAGGAATTAACGCACGGCTGGCTGTTTCCTTCCTTCGCCGCCGCTGGCGCAACCGGGGGGCTTTGCCGCCCCCCGGCCTTTGCCGCCCGTGCATGGCCCGCCGCAACCAAGCCCCACCCCGGCGAAAAGACGGACGTGAAACCCTCCCCGCACCCTGTTGCCTTTTCTTCGGGCCACAGGATACAGTGCCGTGCATGAACATCCTCATCATGCACCAGAACTTTCCGGGGCAGTTCCGCTTCATCGCCCAATACCTGGCCAAGACCGGGCACAACGTGCTCGGCGTGGGCGCGCAGCAGGCCCCGGGCCTCAAAGACATCCGGCTCATCCGCTACGAAATCAAGAACGCGCCGAAGCCAACCCACCGCTATCTGGGCACCATGACCAGCGGCGCGGTCCACGGGGAGGCCACGGCCAGACTGCTGCTTGAGCTGAAAAAACAAGGGTTCGTGCCGAACGTCATTCTGGCCCACCCCGGCTGGGGCGAGGCGCTTTACGTAAAGGACGTGTTCCCGGACGCGCGGCTGGTGTCGCTGTTCGAGTTCTACTACCACGCGCACGGCGTCGACGTGGACTTTGAGCCGGGCAGCACCGTCAGCCTCGACTTGGCGGCCACGCTGGCCTCGCGCAACATGATGCACCTGATGAACCTGGAGCGCTGCGACGCGGGCGTTTCCCCCACGAACTGGCAGAAGTCGCTGCACCCGGCCGCCTACCGGCACAAGATCAGCGTGGCGCACGAGGGCATCAACACCCAGCTCATGGCCCCGGACGCCAGCGCCGTGTTCACCCTGCCCGACGGCCGCGCCCTGAAGCGCGGCGACCCCGTCGTCACCTACGTGGCCCGGCACCTGGAGCCCTATCGCGGGTTCCACGTGTTCATGCGCGCCCTGCCGGAAATACAGCGCCGCAACCCCCAGGCTGTCACGGTCATCGTCGGGGGCGACAAGGTGAGCTACGGCCGCCCCCCACAGGACGCGCCCAACTGGCGCGAGAAGATGCTCGCCGAGGTGGGCTCCAGCCTCGATCTCTCGCGGGTGGTCTTCACCGGGCAGATTTCCTACCCCGACTACCGCAAGCTCATGCAGGTGAGCGCGGCCCACGTGTACCTGACGTATCCCTTCGTGCTGTCCTGGTCGGCGCTGGAGGCCATGAGCTGCGGCGGGCTGCTGGTGGCCTCGGCCACGCCGCCCGTGCTGGAGGTTGTGCGCGACGGCATAAACGGCCTGACCTTCGACTTCTTCAACACCGAGGCCCTGGCCGAGCAGGTGACCAAGGCCCTCTCCCGGCAGCAGGACTACGCCCCCCTGCGCGAAAGCGCCCGCCAGACCGTGGTGGAAGGCTTCGGCATCGAGCGGGGAATACGCCAATACCTTGCCCTGCTGGCCGGACCGCAGCCAACCGCAAGCGACAGCAACGAACCCCGATAGGCGCAAAAAAAGGGCGGTCAGGCAATGCCCGGCCGCCCGTCGTTTGTCGTCACAAAAGCCCTAGCTGATGAGCCCTTCTTCCCGGGCGTAATGCACCACAAAGGCCTTGGCGTCGTCGATGCTGAGCACATCGCCCGCGATCTGCGCCTTCAGGAGCGCATCGCGGATGATGCCCACCGTGGGGCCGGGGTTCAGGCCCGTGGCCTGCATGATGTCGCGGCCGTTGAGGTACGGCTCCAGGGCCTCCTCGGGCGTGTCGCCGCGCTCCATCATCTTCAGGTTGTGGTTGAACTCGCGGTAGGAGCCGTTTCTGGCCTTTATGTCCGCGCGGACCATTTCCAGAATGCGCGGGTATTCGTCGATGGCCTTGAGCCGGCGCATGCCCTTGTCGGTCAGCATGAAGTGCGGGCGCATGTGGTCGCGCACAAGGGTGCAGATGAGGTCGATGTCCTCCGGCGGGAAGTGCAGCCGGTTCAGAATCTTGCGGGTCACCTTGGCGCCAACGCGGTGGTGCTGCAAAAAGCTCCACTGCCCGTCGGAGAACTCCGCGGTGTAGAGCTTGCCCACGTCGTGGAACATGCAGGCCAGGGTGCCGTACCAGTCAAAGGGCAGCACCTCCGGATAGTGGCGCATCACCTGGATGGTGTGCGCGAAGACGGTCTCTTCGCCTTCCTCCGGGTTCTTGGTCTGCTTCACACGGGCCAGCGCCGCAATTTCCGGGATAAGCCCGTGCAGAATCTGGCATTCCAGCAGCAGTTGCACAAAGGCGTGCATGTTTTCGGCCTCGACCTTGCGCCACTCGTCCATGACATCGGACACGGGGCAGTAGTCCAGCACGCGCCGCGCCCCGCGGATGATGGCCAGCCAGGTGTTGGGCTCGATGGACAGGTGGTAGTTGGCGGCAAAACGCATCACGCGGACGGCCAAAAGATAGTCCTGCTTGAGCGCCTGGTCCGGAAAGCCCTTGATGCGCACAGCGCCTTCGTCGAACACCAGGCCGTGGTCCTGCTCCTGGGGCGAGGGCAGGTACGGGCACGCGGCGGAGAGCGGGATCTCGCCGCGTTCCTGCAAAAGCTTCAGCAGGCGCGGGGTAAGCCGGGCCACGCACTCTTCGGGGTGTCCGCCGTCATCCACGGCGGCGGGATGAAAGAAGAAGCCGATGCCGCCCTGCCGCAGCAGGCCCACAACGCCTTCCTCGCCGCAGGGCTCCATGTTCGGGAACAGGCGCTTCAGTCCGTCGAAATCAAGCTCCGTGCTGATGTCCATGGCAAGTTCCGCGCCGGTTTCGGCCAGAATGGACTTTTGCAGGCGCGCGTTGATGACGTAGGCGTCATAGCCGTTGCGCATGATGGTCTTGCACAGACCAACCGCGTCTTTGAAGGGCTGACTCATTGCTCCTCCGCTTGAAGGCCCGCCGTGCTGGGGGGGGGGCCACAGGTTCGTTGTCGCGCGGGGCGTTGCTACGCTTCCGCTGGAGTATTTCCTATCACGGATTTGCCCGCAAGGAAATGGGCCGCAACGCGCCCGCGCAGGACGCGACCCAAAAGCGGGGTGTTTTTGCTTTTGCTTTTCATGGTGTCCGGCCCCACGGTCCACGGCTGGTCCTGGTCGAAGAGCACAAAGTCCGCCGGGTCGCCGGGGTTGAAGGCGTTCACCGGCAGGCCAAAGCGTTTGCACGGGGCCGTGGTCCAGGCGCGAATGAAGGCCTCGAAAGGCAGCCTGCCCGTGCGCACCAGCTCCCACGTGGTGGAAAGGGCCGTGTCCAGCCCGGAGATGCCGCAGGGCGCCTCGTCGAACTCCACCTCTTTCTCGTGCGCGGCGTGGGGCGCGTGGTCGGTGGCGAGCATGTCGATGGTGCCGTCGGCCAGGGCGGCCAAAAGCGCCTCCACATCGGCCCGGGGGCGCAGGGGCGGGCTCACCTTGGCATTGGCGCTGAAGCCCGCCGCCTCGTCTTCCGTAAGCGTCAGGTAGTGCGGGCAGGTCTCGGCGGTCACGTCCACGCCGCGCGCCTTGGCAAAGCGGATGAGCGCCACGCTCTTTTCGCACGAGATGTGCGCCAGATGCATGGGCGCGCGCAGGTACTCGGCCAGGAGCACATCGCGCGCAACCTGAATGGCCTCAGCCACGTCGGGCTGGGCCGGCAGGCCCAGCCGGCTCGACACCTCGCCCTCGTTCATGCCCGCGGCAGGCGCCAGGTACGGGTCCTCGCAGTGGTCTATGACGATGCGCGGCAGGTCCTGGGCGTACTCCACGGCGCGGCGGAACAGCTCGGTGCTGGCCACGGGGCGGCCGTCGTTGGAAAGGGCGCGGCAGCCCGCGGCGGCAAGCTCGGCCAGCGGGGCCAGTTCCTCGCCCTTGAGGCCCTTGGTCAGCGCGCCAATGGGAAACAGGCGCGGGCCGTTGGGCCAGCTTTTGCGGGCCTGCTCCAGCATGAACTCGGTAACGCTTGCCGTGTCGTTCACGGGGCGCGTGTTGGCCATGCACATGATGTTTGAAAAGCCGCCGTGGACTGCGGCGCAAAGCCCGCTGGCGATGTCTTCCTTGTATTCCTGGCCGGGCTCGCGCAGGTGCACGTGCACGTCCGTCAGGCTGGGCAAAAGCACCAGGCCTGCGGCGTCGATCTCTCTGGCCGCGCGCAGGTCAAGCGCGCCCGCCGGGGTAAGGGCCACTATTTTGCCCTTGGCCACCAACACGTCCACCAACTGCCCCTTGGACGGCTGGCAGCCCTTTCTGGCCTTGCCGCCTTTGGCGCCGGCCTTGAGCGGGCCGAACCACAGCGCGCCGCGCACCGCGAGGTCGAGTTTCTTCTGCTTCTCGGGCATGGGCGGCCTCCTATTCGGGCATGCCGGGCTGGCTGGCATCCGGCGACTTGCGTGTAAGATAAAGGAAGAGCAGGGCCATGCGCACGGCCACACCGTTTTCCACCTGCTCCAGAATCAGGCTCTCGGCCGAGTCCGCCAGGGCGGAATCAATCTCCACGCCCCGGTTGATGGGCCCCGGATGCAGGATGCAGCAGCCGGGCCGGGCCTTTTCCAGGTGCCTGGCACCCAGGCCGAAGGTGCGCGCGTATTCGCGCAGGTCCGGCAAAAGCCCCGCCTGCTGGCGCTCCAACTGCAAACGCAGGCACATGACCGAATCCACGTCGCGGCAGGCCTGGCCGAGATCGGAGTAGACATCCACGGGCCAGGTGTCGAGCCGGGGCGGCATGAGGGTGCGCGGGCCGCACAGGCGCACGCGCGCGCCCAGCAAATTCAGCAGCAGCACGTTGGAGCGCGCCACGCGGCTATGGGCTATATCGCCCAGAATCAGCACGGTCTTGCCCGCGAAGTCGCCCTTCCACCGACGCGAGAACGTCAGCGCATCGAGCAGGGCCTGGGTGGGGTGGGCGTGGCGGCCGTCGCCCGCGTTGATGACGCTGCAATCCAGCCGCTCGGCCAAGAACTGCGCCGCGCCGCTGCACCCGTGGCGGATGACGATGCCGTCCGGGTTCATGGCCTGCAGGGTGAAGGCCGTGTCCTTGAGGGTTTCGCCCTTGACCAAGCTGGAGCCGCTTTTGGCCAGGGCGAAGGTGTCGGCCGAGAGGCGCTTGCCCGCCATGTCGAAGCTGGTCTTGGTGCGGGTGCTGGGCTCGGCAAAGAAGAGCACCACGCTGCGGCCCTTCAAGGTCGGCACCTTTTTCACGGGTCGGCTGTTGATCTCCCGGAAATACGCGGCCGTGGCCAGAATGTGGCGCACCTCGTCCGCTGAAAGCTGGGAGACATCCAGCAGGTCTTTGTGTTTCCACTGCATGTCGGCGTCCTTCCTCCCCGGCCTACGCCGGGCGTATCCCCTTCAGGGCGTGTCCCTGTCGGGGCGCGTCGTTACCTTTGCGAACAAATGTCCAAAACAGCTTGCGGCACCACCGAAAAACGCGCCAGCTTGCCGGGTTCCAGGCTGCCCAGCCGGGCCGCCATGGGCACCGTGCGGCCGAAAAACCGCGCCGGGTTCGTGGTGACGAGGGCCAGCGCCCCACACAGGCCGAGATCCAGTTCCGGCGCGTTGGCCAACAGCCAGGCAACCTCGCCATAGGGGTCCAGGTCCGCGTTGGAGCAGAGGCCGTCCGTGCCCAGGCAGACGTTCACCCCGGCCTGAAGGTACTGCGCAACCGGCGCCCGGCCCACGCCTATGTACTCGTTGCTGCGCGGGCACAGGCACACCGAGGCCCCGGTGCCGGCGATGAGCGCCACGTCGTCGTTGGTGGCGGTGACGCAGTGCACGCAGAGAGTGTCTTCGTCAAGCAGGCCAAGCTCCACGGCCAGCGGCACGGGGCGCTTGCCCGGCGCCGTGTACTCGCTTATGACGCCGCGCTCCATGAGCAGGTCCATAAACGCGCTCTTGCCGGTCATGAGGATGGCGTCCTCGTCCGTGTGCTCGGCCAGGTGCAGCGAATAGGGCCGGCCGGCGGACGCGGCCTTGGCCGCGCACAAACGCTGCGGGCTGGTGCTGTAAAGCGCGTGGCCCGCAACGGACATGACCCCCCGGCCGCAGTCCTCCACCGCGCGCACCTGAAGCATAAGCTCTGCGGGGTCGGCCACGGGCGCGCTGCCTATGGCTTCCCGAAAAGAGGTGAACCCGAGGCCGGACCCGGCCAATATCTCGCCCACGACAGGAGCGTTGTGGGTGCTGATGTCGGCCAGAAACGCCGCGCCCGCCTGCTCCAGGCGAAACAGCTCGGCGCGCACCCGCGCGGGGTCCAGGTCGTACAACTGCTGCGAAAGCAGGCTCGTTATCCAGGCCACGAAGCCCTGGCCCGAGGTGGTGCGCCCCAGCAGGTGGCACATTTCCAGGTGCACGTGGCTGTTGAAGGTGGCAGGGGCCAGCGTCACCTGGCCCAGGTCGCGCACGGGGCCGGTGTGCGCGCGGCGCATTGCGCCGTAGGTTCCAACGTCCACAATGTCCTGCCCGTCGACAACCACGGCGGCGTCTTCAAGCAGGGGCAGGCCTGGGGTCATGGGCGCGGCGAAGGCCGCTCTGAGGAGTTCCGGCATGAGGGGCGCCTTGACGTGTGTTCTGTTCAGCGCCGCGTTTCCGCCAAGCGGAACCTCTGCGGCGCGCCAAAATGCAGCTGTCAAAAAAAGGGAGGCTTTCGGCCTCCCCTTCGTACTACGTTGACGGAATCTTGTCCTGCGGTTCGGTAAGGAAAAACTTCCCGTCCGCTATCCATTTTTTCAGGGTCTCCGCAATTTCGAGCGACATGGTGTAGCTGGTGACGGGCACGGTCTGGGCCGGTCGCTCGTTGACGATGATGGAGCCGCTCTTGAGCTCCTCAAAGGTGGCGTAGCCGATGACGCGCTGCTCGCCGCTGGGATAGTCTATCCCGTA
>Ga0209467_1002286_pt1 | contig 13945 bp, 9 predicted proteins | sample Higcelwee11metaG_FD_187175 | JGI IMG/M metagenome (GOLD analysis project Ga0209467, IMG submission 187175) | Freshwater pond sediment microbial communities from the University of Edinburgh, under environmental carbon perturbations - High... | ecosystem: Environmental > Aquatic > Freshwater > Pond...
CACCCCTTCGTCGCCTTCTCGACCAAGGCGAGAACCCGCTCCGCCAGTCTGATCGCATAGTCGTTGTGGGCTATCCGACCAAGGTCCAGCGCCAGCTTCGCGACCTCAGCCGCCTGGGCGGCGTCCCCCGCCCTGGCAAAGACACGAGCCAGTTCGGCGAGGACGTTAGACTGCCCACGCCGGTCGCCGGTCTGCTCATAGATTAGAAGTGCCGCCAGGTATTGTCCGTGCGCCTCCTGTAGGCGGCCTGCGGCCTGCTCCAGGTCGCCGCGGGCCTGAAGCACGTTGGCCTGCCCTTGGCGTTCGCCGATGGTCTCGTACAACGCTAGGGCCGCCTCGTAGTCTGCTGCCGCCCCTGCGAGGTCATCCTGGAACCGCCGAAGATCCCCGCGCGCCCGAAGCACGTTGGCCTGCCCCAGGCGGTCGCCAGCGGCTTCGACGAGCGGCAGCGCCGCCGCGTAGTCTTCCACCGCTCCCGCGAAGTCGTCCTGGATTCTCCGAAGATCCCCCCGTGCCCTCAGCACGTCGGCCTGCCCAATGCGGGAGCCGACGGCCTCGTACAGCGGCAGCGCCGCCGCGTAGTCTTCTGCCGCTCCCGCGAGGTCGTCTTGGAGTTGCCGAAGGCGCCCGCGTGACCTCAGCACATTGGCCTGACCCAGGCGGTCGCCGACAGCCTCGTACAGCGGCAGCGCCGCCGCGTAGTCCGCCGCCGCCCCCGCGAGGTCGGAATGAAGCCACCGAAGATCCCCACGGGCATCCAGCACGTTGGCCTGACCTTGGCGGGAGCCGACAATCTCGTACAGCGGCAGCGCCGCCGCGTAGTCCGCCGCGGCCCCCGCGAGGTCGTCCTGAAACCGCCGAAGCTCCCCGCGTGCCTGAAGCACGTTGGCTTGCCCCAGGCGGTCGCCGACAGCCTCGTACAACGCCAGGGCCGCGGCGTAGTCCGCTGCTGCTCCAGACAAGTCGGACTGGAACCGCCGAAGCTCCCCACGTGCCCTCAGCAGGTTGGCCTGCCCCATGCGGGAGTCGAGGGCCTCGTACAGCGTCAAGGCCGCGGCGTAGTCCGCCGCCGCCCCCGCAAGGTCGTCCTGGAACCGCCGAAGCTCCGCGCGCGCCAGAAGCACGTTGGCCTGCCCCCCGCGGTCGTCGATGGCCTCGTACAACGGCAGGGCGGCGGCGTAGTCCGCCGTTGCTCCGGATAGGTCGTCCTGGAACCGCCGAAGATCCCCGCGTGCACATAAGAGCACGGCGCGGATCTGTTTGGCCTCCGGGGCGACCATCTCCATTGCGCGCTGAAGCCAGTCTAGCCGGACCTTCGCGCTGAGGTAGAACTGGCGAAATTGGTCCGCAAGATAAATCGCCACGCCGGCAGCAGTCGCGGCGTCCGAGCCACGCTCCAGGTCCCCGGGCTGCCACGCATCGACTTGATCCCGAACCCTTGCCCAGCGCTCCTCCGCGACGTGGACCGCGACAAGTTTCCCATCTTCCACCCACCGCAGTGTGTGCTCCATCGCCCTCGCCACCCCCTCGGCCAGCCCCTCATCCCGCCCCGCCTCCCGCGCCCGACGTAGCCCATCCTCCCGCACATGGGCGTGGAGCCGATACCGCCCGGTGTCAGGTCGAAACTGCGCGATGCTCCAGCGCAGCAGCGGGCGCAGATCACGATCTACGGCGGGCTCGGGCCTGCCCAGCACCACCGCGATCTGCTCCAGGCTCGCGCCCACGGCGGGCAGCGCCGCCAGCGCCTCAAACGCCAGCGCTGAGGCCTCGGGAAGCCGACTGAGGGAGCGGGCCAAGACGGCGGCGACCCGGGCGCGGTCGTCCGCCGCGCGGCCGAGGCCCTGGTTTAGCTCCTCCAGGTACGCGCTTACGGTGCCGCCGGTCTCCCGCAGGCTCCGGCTCGCCAGTTCGATGGCCAGGGGCAGGCGATCCAGGCGATCCACGAGGATCTTGGCGTCGGCGCGCTCGGGCTCGGGGATCCCCTCGGCGTCCCAGGTGACCCGCGCCAACAACACCAGCGCGTCGGCCTCGTCCAGTCGACCGAGCTCCAGCGGGTGAACGCCGGGCAGCAGCTTCTGCACCCGTGTGGTGACCAGCACGTTCCAGCTCGGCCCCGGGCGGAGCGCCTCGACGGTGGCGCCCTCCTCAGCGTCATCGAGCACCAGCAGCCCGCGGGCGTCTCCGAGGGTGCGGCGCAGCTCGGCCTCTAAATAGGCGTCATCGCGGTCGGCCCCCCGGAAGTTGGCCTCGACTGTTTGAATCAGACGCTCCACCAAGGCGCGGCGCGGCTGCCCGGTGAGCTGAAGCCAAGCCACGGGCAGCCCCGCCTCCGCGGCCATCGCCGCGACCTTCCGGGCGAGCTCGGTCTTGCCGACGCCGCCCTCGCCCTCCACGCTGCTGAGCACCGCGTCCCCCGGACTGCGCAGCCAGGATCGCAGGCGCGTCAGCTCCGCGTCTCGGCCCGTGAACCAGGTCTGGGGCGGTGGAGGGCGGAGCCCGGTCAGGTTCAGCGTCACCTCGGGGGTGGGGCTAGAGAAGAAGGTGGGGCGGCCTAAGGTAGGGCGGGAAAAGGACGCGCGGGAAGGGGCCGCGGACACGAATGGCGGCGAGACGCGGCCATAGAGCATCGCGAGGCTCCACTGGGGATCGTTCTCGGGCGTCTCGACGCGCGCGTGCTGAAAGGCGATCTCGACGGGGTGACCCGCCGCCAGCTCCTCTAACAGTCGCTCGGTGAACGCCAACGCCCACGAGATCTCAATGGGCGCACGAAAGCCGACCGCGGCCACCAAGGACTTACGAACCAGGGTGTGGGCCATCCATCGTGTCTCTGGGACTGTGTTGATCTCCGCAGAGGAGCAAGCGCAGAGGATCGCGACCTGAACCCGCCGCTCGTTTGGCGTGTCGGCGAGGAGCTTTGAGAGGTCTTCACCGGTGAGCACACCATCACAGAGGTGAAGCAGCCCGGCGTGGTCGGGGTCCGCCGTCCCATGACACGCGATGTGCAGCACGTCCGCGCCCTTTGCGAGCGCCTCTCGCAGCCGCTCCCGCGTGGTGTCTTCGACCTCGATCACCTCCCAGCCTTTGTTCTCGACGGCGGAGATCAGCGCCTTCCGGTGCGCGGCGAGCTCGTCTCGATTGGGTGATCGTCCGTCGATGTGCGCCGTGGCCACGAGCACACGCGGCGCAATCGGCGCGCGAGGTCGCGTGAACTGGCCCCAGCCCGCGGCGCTCACCCGCCGCAGCGAGCCGCGGAGCTTCTCCCGAAACCACCAGGAGTCCCCCGTCCAGGCCAGCTCAATGGGGAGGGCGACCACATCATCGTCCTCCATCTCCAACACAAGCCGCACTGGCACACACTGCTCGCGCGCCGCTTGATCGATCTTGAGCACCGCGTCCGCGACCGTCGGCTGCTGAAGGAGCTGAGACCAGAGCTGCCGTCCGGCCTGCTTGAGCTCGTATAGGCGCGGCGCCACACCGGAGAGCGGCGAGAGCATGTCCACCAGCGCCGACCAGTCGTTCGGGGCGCCCGTCAGGCCCGCGGGGAGGGTCGGCCGCGGCCGACCCTCCCCGCCAACAACACCGTCCGGCCCCTCCAGCTTGACCCGCCAGATCCCTGCGAAGGCCTCAATCGACAACGTCGCCTCAACCATCACACACCTCGGGCTTGTGGGCGTCCGTCCAGCTCATCAACGCGGCGGCGCCGTCCGACGACACCTGGGCGAAGGTGCGCGGGGACGCTGACGGCCAGCGTTCGCCCGCCTCCAACCGGTCGATCCATTCGCCCAGGTCACCCTCGGGCAGCCGCGCCACTGGCAACCATGTGCCGGTGTTGAGGTAACGCACCCGCTCGCCGCGGAGGTCACGGCGTCCGTGCGTGTGCCCCGCCACCAGCAGGCCCACGTCTTCGGGCAAGAAGCGCGCCGCCACCGCGGGCAGCTCGTCCGGCCCGTCCACGTCGCCGAACCGATCCAGCGACCGGATTCGGCGCAACCAAGCCTGCAGAAGCATGTGAGGCACGTCGCCGCCGCTCGCCAGGGTGCCCTCAGCCCGACCGTACCGCAGCCAAGCCTCTAGCTCGGCGATGTCCTGCGGACTGGTAAGCGCTCGGCCGAGCTGCGCGCCGAGCCAACGCTCTAAATCGTTCGGGTCGGGCTCGGGTCGCTCTTCAGGCGCGAAGAGCGACCCCTTTTTCGCCCAGGCCTGCGCCGCCCCCAACATTAGTTTGGTGGACAGCTTGTAGCGCTCGACCAACACACGCATGGTCGCCCGCGGCTCCAGATAGAGCAGCAGCAGGAACACCGCCGGGAACTCGGGCTTGAGCTCATGGACCCACGGGTGCCGGTCGGTCAGCTTCGCCAAGACCTCAAACACCAGATGGGAGCCCGGCGGCAGGCTCACCGGCTGGCCCGACGCGGCGGCGGCGGCGAGCGCCTCCCGGTCGATGAAGTTGTGTGTGTCCCAACGATCCCCGTGGGTCACCCAGGCCTTACCCTTCGCCAACTGTAGCGCACGGCCCCAGATGGGCGGCTCGTCTCCTTGCCGTGGCCGCAGCGGCGTGTCGTCCGCCCACACGACCGGGCCGCCCAACACCCGCTCCAGCGCCGAGCGCACGCTGAGGAGCACAAGCTCCGGGTCATGGTTACCCGACATCACCACCAGTCGGTGCCGCGGGTCCGCCCGCACCTTCGCCAGCGCCGTCAGCACGGCGCGGGTGTCGGGGTTCGCGGCGATCTTGTTGAAGCGCGCAGGCGCGTTGGCCACGTCAAAGCCTTGGTAGTCGGCGCATTGAAGGAAATCGAAGACGTCCCCCGCCAAGATCAGCTCCGTCGGCTCGCCCTGCTGAACCCAGCCGAGCAGCTCCACAAGCGCCTCCGCCTCCCGAAAGAGCGTGAACGCGCCGCCAGGGCCAAGGTGAATGTCGGAGAGGACGATCGTGCGCATGGTGTGGCCCAAGGTGAGAGGACGGGATCGACTCAAAAGTATCACGCGGGCCTGTGGCGTGGGCGGCCTAGCGAACCCTGGGGGTGAGGCGCGTTTACCCTCCCGCGTCTCATTCCGGCGAGCTGGCGGGCGCACGCTCAGGGCCTCCCCTCCCATCGTGCCTCTGCGCCTCTGCGCGCACTTGACTACGCCGAGCGCCGCTGCCGAGGGCCCGCCGCGGATCCGCTCCCCCGCATCCCCACCCCTCAACTTTTTTCGCCACCCCCTCTTGCGCTCCTTCGCCACATAAGCCATGCTCCTGTTGTGCGGCCCTCCGCACCCGGAGCCCTCGCGCCCCGGTCGCTCTCTCAACACCAAAAACACGAGAGCCCCCCGGTGCGACCAACACCGAGAGGCTCGAAGGACCAACGATGTACGACCATCGCGACCCCACACCCAGATTATGTGCCGGGCCCCCTTCTCATAACCGCCCCGCGCCCCTCGCCGAGCCTCCGCCGAAGCCCCCACGCCCCGGGCTCCCCGCGTAACCCGCTCCAACCGGCCACTTAGCCCGCTCCGCGTCGTCTCCAAACGCCGCTGAGCCCCGCCGCGCCCACGATCCTCCCCCCTCGCCAAAGGCTCGCCCTGGCGTCGGGGAGCCCCGTGGCCCAACGCCGACGCCCCGCGCCCAAGGTCAACGCTGACCTCTGGCGCAGCTCTGCCCAACTCGCACATCCACTCACCTCCCTGGCGGGAGAACGGACCTCCTATGTCTTCAGAACCCAATGTCACCCTCTCCCTCGTCAAGCTGCACGGCTTGGCGGTGTCGCTGCGCGATCGCGCCGACACCGTGACCGAGCGCTCCGACACCTTGCTCGTGCAGATTGAGCAGGCCTTCACGGCGCACATGGCCGGTGAGGCCGTGGAGCTGGGCGAGCTTCACGCCCTCGCGGAGTCGTTGTCCGCCGAGCTGCACACCGCCCACCGCGCCGGAGAGCGCCTGCGGCGCCGCGTGCAGGGCCTCGGCGGGGCGGCGGGCACGCTCGCACCTGCGCCCAAGCCCGTCGCCTCGGAGCGTGTGCTCAAGGCCCTGCCCACGCTCTCCGACGCCGCGGCCACGCTGCGACGGGCCATCCCCCGGGCGCGGCTCGTCACCCTGGCCCGAGATCTCACCGAGGCCCTGGGGCAGCTCGCCTTGGTGGCCAGCCAGCGCCCGGTACACACCGACGATCTCCTGGTGCTGCGCTCGGTGTTCGCGCGGCTCGACGGGCTGCCCCAGGCGCTCAGCGGCGCGCGGGAGCGGCTGGGCGCGGCCTTGGCCGAGCTTGACGAGGAGTAGGTCAGCCCGCGTCGTTTGAGCGTGAGTCTGCGCGCCGCCGCCCCCGCGCCGTCGTCGTCCACGCTGCTCACCGCCTCCGCGCCCACCCACCTGCCGCTCCTGGAGCCCGAAACCCCACCAACCGGCGGTTGGGTCGCCTCCGCGTGCGGGAGGAGGGCCGTCTCACCCGGGAGCTCTGGAGCGCTCTGAAGCGCGTGATGCGCGAGAAGAGCGCGGAAGGCAGCGACCCCCGATTCGTGACGAATCGGGGCGAGCGGTCCCGGGTGAGGCGGTCCGGAGCCCGAACGATCAGGAGGCGACCCGACCGCGCCGTTGTCGCCACGACGCTCAACGCCCCGCACCCCCACCGAGAGCCCGCCCCGCGCGCCTCGAGGTTCAGTTGGCCCCCCCCCATCGGGCGGCCCCACAGAACCTCCGGAGCCCCCACGCTCACCCCTCGACGACACACTCCGCCCGGGGCGACGCGCCGAAGCTGCCGCCCTTGAAGTCGTGGCTGAACACCTTGAGCTCCTTCGCGCCCACGCTTACGGCCTCGGTGTGCTGGTCGGCGGTGCCGTCGTCGCGGAAGATGCGGTAGGTCAACGACACGGTGGCGGCCGCGCTCGACGCGCTCTGTAAGGAGCAGCTCACCTTGTGGCAGCGCAGCGAGAGCTTGTCGCACTCCATGCTCACGCCTTGGTTGACCACGGTGACCTTTGGGCCCAGGGCGGGGAGGCCCTCGCAGGCGGAGAGCAGGAGCAGGGCCAGGGCGGCGGGGAAGACGCGCATACTTGCCTCGGGCTGAAGAAGAGGGCCGCAGGGTAACACGCCCGCGCCGCCGGGCCGCGTTACCTTGGCGGGATGACGACGCCCCCCGAACAGACCCCCTACGTCCCGCCCACCGGCCCCAAGCCCCGCCCCCAGTTTGGCGGGCGCGTCAACATGTTGGGCTCGTTCCCCGAGGCTGGGCTCTTGCCCGCGCTCACCGTGCCCGAGATCGCCTTCGCCGGGCGGTCCAACGTGGGGAAGTCGTCGCTGATCAACGCGCTCATCGGCGAGAAGATCGCCCGCACGTCGGGCACGCCGGGGCGCACCCAGACCATCAACCTGTTCTTGGTGGCCGACCGCTTCGGCATCGCTGATCTGCCCGGGTACGGCTTCGCCAAGGTGCCGCCGCACATGCGTGAGGCGTGGAAGGCCCTGGTGGAGGGGTACCTGGGCGAGCGGCCCAACCTCAAGCGGGTGGTGCTGCTCATCGACGCCCGCCAAGAGCCCCAGAAGACAGACGGTGAGCTGATCTGGGGGCTACGTCAGGCGGGGCTGCCGTTTCTGGTGGCGGCGACGAAGTACGACAAGCTCACGCGCTCCCAGCGGGCGCCGGCCTTGGCCACGCTGCGCAAAGGCTTTGGCATCAAAGAGCACGAGCTCGTCGGCGTGTCGTCGGTCACCGGCGAGGGCTTGGACGCGCTGTGGGCGATCATCGCGCCGCATGTTGAGGCGGCCAAACGATGAGCAACAACAACGAGTACAGCCGCCCCGACCACTACACCAAGAAGGCCAAGGCCCAAGGCTTCGCCGCGCGCTCGGTGTTTAAGCTCGAGGAGATTCACCAGCGCCACCGCATCTTTCAGCGCGGCGACGCGGTGATTGACCTGGGCTGCGCGCCGGGGAGCTGGAGCCGCTACGCCAACCAACGCACCGGCGAGCCCCTGGTGGGCGTGGATCTGGTGGAGGTCAAGAGCGTGCCGGGCACGTTCTTGTTGGGCTCGGTGTTCGACATCACCCCCGAGGCCCTGCTCGCGCCCTTGGGCCGCCGGGCCGACGTCATCCTCTCCGACATGGCCCCGCTCACCACAGGCGACCGCTTCGGCGACCATGTGCGCCAGATCGAGCTCGCCCGGCGGGGCCTGCAGCTCGCTCGGCAGACGGGCCGCCCCGGCGCCACGTTTGTGGTGAAGATCTTCGACGGCGAAGACGCCCCGGCCCTGCTCGCCGAGCTGCGCGCCGCGTTCACCTCGGTGAAGCGCCTGAAGCCCGACGCCACCCGCGACCGCTCGGTGGAGTTTTTCGCCATCGGCCTGGGCCTCAAGAACCCCGAGGGGCTCTGAGACGTCCAGGGGCGGGCTGACCCCATCAATTTGAGCGATGCGCATGATTGAAAATGCGAAATCGTCTGAAAGGCTGGCCTTTTGGTGGTCCGTGTGAAGCTTCGTGGTTCAACCAAGGAGCTGATATGCAGCGCGCCCCCCTCTTGTGTCTGGTGCCCCTCCTCTTCGCGCTCTCTGGCGCTGAGGTGTACGCTCAAGATCAGAGCGACGGCCTCAAGCTCGCCTTAGACCTGCCCATCGCCGCCCGCGACCTCCGCCGCGTCGGGGTGTTGGAGCCCGACGTGCGGGTCATCCTGCAGTCCAGCCGCGACAAGGGCCTCAGCGCCGTCGAGGCCAGCGGGCTCTTACGCGCCATCGAAGGCGACGTGAAGGCGCGCGGGCCGATCAACAACCTCGGCGCCTTCGTTCACATGAGGCTGGGGGAGGGCATGCGCGGCACAGCCCTGGCCGCGGCGATTCACGCCGAGCACGAGGCCCACGGCCAAGGCCGCACTGAGGGCCAAGGGGACGAGGAGGACGACAAAGACGACAAGGACGAGGCCACCAAGCCCAAGGCCGACAAGCCCAAGGTGGTGCCGCCTTCGTCCAGGCCGCCGCCCATCGTCGGAGACAAGGACAACGACAAAAACAACGACGCCAACGCCGAGCGTGGTGGGAGCCGCCGATGACCCGCTTGTTTATGCTGCTCACGACCCTCTCCCTGACGACGCTCGCGTTGACCAACCTCGTCGCCTGCGCGTCTGAGCCCATCGAGCGCCCCGACGTGGTGCCCATCGCCCCCACGCCGCCGCCCGCCGACGACGTCAGCCGCGTCTCTCGTGTGGCCTTGGCGGTACAGTCGGGCGCCACCCCGGCCGCGGCGCTGAAGGGCGAAGACGTCACCGCCGAGCAGCTCGACGCCCTGCTGTACGACATCGCCGTAGACCCGGTGAAGTCCGAGGCTTACGCCCAGGCCTTGGGGCGCTGAAGCGCTGAGCGTCACGGCACCCGGAAACCAAGGCCCGTGGAGCGCGTGAACTCATAGAGGCTGTGGTTAAAGCAGCCCACGTCGCAGCCCTCGGCGAAGAGATGCTCTCGCCGAGCCTGCACGGCGGGGCTGCGCCACAGCGTCGAGAGCGGCGTCTCAAACACGTTGCCCACGGCGAGGCCGTCGCCGCCCCACACACAGCAGGGCAGAAGCGCGCCCTCAAACGTGACGCCGTACTGATCCACGAGGCCGAGACAACGCACAGAGGTTTTTACCCCGGCGTGGTAACGTAGGCCCTCGTCGTAGTAGCGGCGGCGGGCGGCCACGTCCGGCAAAGCCGCGCCGATGTGGGCCACGGCCGAGCGGTATTGGGCGATGTGTTCGTCTTGGGTGAGCGTGAGCTGGGGCGCGTCGTTCACCGGCCAGAAGTCAAAGCCCGCGCCCAAGGATCGCGCCAGCTCAAACACCGGCGCCAGCTCGTGAACGTTCTGGTTGGTGACGGTGAAGTACACCGAGGTGGTGATCCCGGCCTCCTCCTTCACCCGGCGTAGGGCGTTCACGGTGAGCTTGAACGCGCCGAGCTTGCCGCGGAGGTGATCGTGGGTGGCCTCTAAGCCGTCCAGAGACATCGACAGGCTGTCGGGGCGGCTCTGGCTAAGCTCGGCCCAGCGGCGATCGATCAGGGTGCCGTTGGTGGTGATGTTCACGCTCAGGCCCCGGGCCTTCGCCGCGCGCACCACCTCAAAGAGCTGGGGGTGCAAGAACGGCTCGCCGCCGGTGATCACGAGCGTGCGGGTGCCGATGGCCACGGCCTCGTCCAGAAGGCTCAACACCTGGGGCAAGGGCATGTTCTGGCCGCGGTCCCAGAGGTCGCAGAACGCGCAGCGTAAGTTGCAGCCGCGGTTGATCAACAACAGCAGCGTGAGGGGTTTGGAGGGCTCACGGGGCGGGAGGTGGGCCTCGATGGGGTCGACGACGGGGTGGGCCGGGGGCGCCTTGCCCGGCGGGGGAGGGGAGTCGCCCCGGCGCAGGGCGGCGATGGCCTCGTCGTTGTAGTCGGCGCCGCGTCCTTGGCCGCCGTAGAGCGCCTCGGTGCGGGCGGCGATCTGGGACCAGTCGTAAAAGCCCACGAGCTTCCGGGCCTGGGCGCCCATCTTTGTGCGGGCGGCGGGGTCTCCCAGCAGCCGGGCCACCTCGGCGGCGAAGGGGTCGGCGGCGTCGGCGATGCTCAGCTCCACGCCCGCGGTGTACCGCAGGCCCTCGGCGCCTTTGGTGAACGACACCGTGGCTTTTCCGGCGGCGAAGTACTCCAAGAGCTTCATGCGCGTGCCGCCGCCCGAGGGCACGGGGCAGAGGCACACGTCGGCGGCGTGAATGGCGGCGGGGAGATCGTTCACGGGGCCCAAGAACGTGAGCTTCTCGTGCTCATAGGCCCGAGGGGGGCTCAGCCCGGCGATGACGGCGTGGGCCTTGGGGCGAAGCTTGGCCAGGCGGGGCAGGAGCTCTTCAGCGATAAACCGCACGGCGAGGGTGTTTGGCCAGTAGTGCAGGGTGCCGTGAAAGAAGAGCAGCTCGGCGTCGGGGTCTAGGCCGAGGCTCCAACGAAGGTCCAGGGGCCGCGGGGTGGCGTAGGCCGCGAGGCTCACGCCGTGGGGGATCACGGTGATCTTCTCGGGCGGGATGCCGGCGGTCACCAGCCGGGCGCGGTCATCGGCGCTCACGGTGATCACGTCGTCTACGGCCAGGCACGCGAGGCGCTCTAGCTCTCTCGCCCGCAAGAGCGCGCCGCCCGAGAGCCCGACGACCTCCTGCAGCCTGTGCCACTCGATGTTGTGCTGCACCAAGGACGAGCGCAGGCCCAAGGCCCGGGCGATGACGGCGCAGGGCAAGGCGTAGCCGGGGAACTCGGCCTGGAGCACATCCGCGCGCTCGGCTCTGGCCACCCAGGCGACGCGGCCCCAGAAGGCGGGGTCAAACTGGGCGGCGTAGAGGAAGTGCTCCTCCGCGGGGTAACCCACCCGGGCGCAGAGGCGCTCGGCGAGGCGGTGGCCGCTCCGTACGACCGGCCACTCCTGGGCGGCGCGGGCCCTGGGAGAGTAGGGCACGCGGCTCACCGCGCCGTCGCGCCAGCGGTGGTACACGTCGCGGTCTTCGCTCACCAAGAGCACCTCGTCCCCACGCTGGGAGAGGTGCTCGGCGAAGGAGACGATGCGGGCCGCCGCCCCGTGGTTCGTGGGGAAGAGGTCGCCGCGGGTGACCAACACGACGCGCATCCGGCGACCTCGTGGCGAAGAGGGGGCTCAGCCGCCCGCGTTGGCGCGGATCATGTCAGCCACGGAGTCCCAGCCGCCGAAGCCGATGTTGCCGCCGCGCAGGGTCATGTCGGGGCCGATGAGCACCCAGGCGGGGTACCCGTAGCCTTCGCCGGTGCTGGTGAGGTAGGGCCCGAAGACGGCGTAGGCGTAGCCCCGATCGCCCAAGACCGGGTCGGTGATGCCGAAGTAGTCGGTCCAGTCGTTGAGCAGGGACGTGGACGGCGTGGTGAGGCTGTCGGAGAGGCCGTTGCCCATGAGCGTGATGACGCGCACGTTGTAGCCCTCGGCGCGCAGCTCCTCCAAGAAGGCGTGCTCCCCTTCAGCCATGGACTGGCAGGGGCCGCAGTCGTGCTGGGAGTTGTCGAGCACGATCCACTCGCCGGTGAAGTCCCAGAGGCGGACGGGGTCGCCGCACTGGTCGGAGAGGGTGAAGTCGGGGACGACGTCGCCAAGGACGGGGCGATCGACGGGGACGTGGGTGCCCGGGTCGTTCTGGGGCCAGCCGGCGGAGTAGGGCACGGTGCGCGCAACCGAGGGATCGGCGAGCAGGTGGGACTCTTCCCAGGCCCAGCTAAAGGTGCCAGCAGCGCTCAAGGTGAACGCGCCGCCGCTGGTGAGGGTGTACTCGCTCGACCAGGAGATCGCCGTGGGGGCGCCCTCGGCGGCGGGGGCGGTGAAGGTGGTCAGCTCACCCATGGCGCCGTTGGAGGTGCCGGTGCGGAAGAAGCGGCCGTCTTCAGAGAAGCCCCAGTACTCGGTGCGGTCGTCCGTCGCGCCAAAGAGCGGCTCGTAGCAGTCGGCGCCCTCGTACATCACCGCGGTGCCCTTCGTGCTCACGTCGCAGTCGGGGCAGAGATAGGGCTGGTCGTTGTACTCCAGGCCCTCAAAGGACCGGGAGTAAAAACAATCGACGTAGCCGTTGGCCTCAGCGGTCTCGTCGAAGTCGAGCCACCAGGTGGCTTGGCCGGTCAACGAGCGGCCGGGGATGGTGGCGGCGGGGGCGGTGTAGCCCACATCGGCGCAGACCAGCTCATCGACGGGGTTGGTGTCGATGACCCCGGTGTCGTCACCGCCGCTGCTGTCGTCAGCGCCGTTGGTGTCGTCACCGCCGCCGCCGGAGTCGTCGGCGGCGCTGTCATCCGCGGCGACGAAGGTGTCATCGTTGGACACGTCTTTTTCAGGACCGCCAGCGCAGGCGAGAAGAGCGAGGACAAGGTTCATCAGGCACCTCCGAGTTCGACAGGATAGCTCGTCTTTGGCGATGCCGGAGCCGCGCCTATGTTCCTCTTCACCGAGCTGCATGTTGATGACGCCTTCTTAGAGCGTCGTCGGGACCGGGCGACGTACCACGCCGCCCGCGCGCTCGTGGAGGAGATCCTCACCGTCGCCGAGTCCCAGGGGCATCGTCTGGGCCTTCGTCTGCGGTTCCCCTTCGCCGAGGCGGCCCTGGCCTTTGAGGGCCCCGACAACGCTGTGGCGCGTTGGGCGGCCCGGGGGCATGAGCTGGGCGCCCACGCCCACAAACGAAACCTGGCCCGGGCGGCCACGGCGATCCGCGCCGCTGGGGTAACGGATCTTCGTGTGGCCGTGCCCGGGCTCATCCAGGCCGACCGCGCCGAGTGCGCCCGGGTGCTGCGGAGCTGCCTGGGATTGGGCTTCACCACGCTCACCGATCAGCCCCAGCTCGGGGCCTTCGCCTATTCGGGCCTCACTCCTTGGCGCCCGGCCTTGGATCTCACCGGCCCTGGCGACGGCCCGTTCTTGTTCATCGACGCCTCGGTGAACCCCTACGCCTGGGGGCTTCTGCGGCGTGAGGGGGACCACATCGAGCAGACCATCGGCTTAGGCGCCGAGCACTTTGAGCGCCTGCTCGGCCTGCTCGACGCCCAGCTCCGCCTGCCGCGGCCTCACCCGGTCACCACCTTCGGGGTGCCCCTGCACGAGCACCAGCTCGGCACCGCTTGGGAAGATCTGCGGCCCAACGAGGTCAGCCTTCAGGCCTTTGGGGACTACCTCGCCGCCGCGGCCAAACGCCCCGTGCGCCCGGTGACGGCCTTGGAGGTTCACGCCGCCTGGGAGGCCGTCGAGGGCGCCTTGCCCGCGGCGGGGCCGGTGGGGGAGGGGCTCTGGCGTCTTGATCCCCGCGGCCTTCGCCATGACGTGCCCAACAAGCTCCGGGAGCGCCTTCGCTCCGATCTTCGCCCGCTCATCCCGGCCTTGGCCCCGGCGCGGGCGCTGCGGGCGCGGGTGGCGGAGCTTCGCCGACAGCGCCCGGCGGCCCAGGCCGAGCGAGAGGACGGAGGTGTGCCCCTCGCCC
>Ga0209467_1002292_pt1 | contig 13914 bp, 11 predicted proteins | sample Higcelwee11metaG_FD_187175 | JGI IMG/M metagenome (GOLD analysis project Ga0209467, IMG submission 187175) | Freshwater pond sediment microbial communities from the University of Edinburgh, under environmental carbon perturbations - High... | ecosystem: Environmental > Aquatic > Freshwater >...
AAGCAAGGCAGCGACGATCAATGATAACGGCCTTCTCATTCAAATGCTCCTTTCCATAGTGCGCGTAACAGTTTTGCCCAATTTGCTTTGATTATAGTCAAGCCATACCCTTTGTCAATTATTTTATTTCTTTTTGGCCTCAATTGTGCCATTCGGGCTCGTCCAGGAAGGTTCGAAGCCGTCAACGGTCAGAACTATCTTCATGGACGGGTAATTCCAGTGAAGCGTCCGCTCCAGATACGACAGCACCTGCCGTGGCTGCAGCATCGGTTCGGCATGAATGCCCGTCTCATTTGGGCGTCCGAACAGGAAGGTGTCATCAAGGTCTATGTAGAGCGTCCGACCACCCCTGATCGCCGACCGCACACGGGCCTCGGGCACGGCTATCGGCCCGGATTTCGGGTTTGTCGGCCCAAGAAACATCTCGTTGACCAGATCCGCGGCCTCTGCGGCTTTGTCGGAACGCGGATACAGGTATCGCACTTCGGACCGGGCCCTGCTGCCATCGACCGAGCGTGAGTCGGGGAACCAAAGAACGGCACCTCTTCGGAACGGAACGGAAAGTGACATGAGTCCACTGAAAAGCAGGGCGATCCCGAGGAGGCCAAGCCACAGGTTCTTGGGCTTGAGCGCGGTATTCAGGACCAGGAGCGAGGTATCAGCTATCTCTGAAAACGAAGGCTTCACGGCGAATCGGGTCCCTTTCTGTTCTCGAAATATTCGACAAAATCAACAATTCCATTATAGATGCCGTCACCGAGCTTGCGCAAGTGCGCCGGGTCGGAAAGAAGCCGGGCCTCGTTTTCATTGGTCACAAACCCCACTTCGACGAGCACGGACGGCATCTTGGCATTTCTGACTACAAACCACTCTTCCTCACGGATGCCACGATCGATAGACACGTCTCCTACGCTTCTCTTGACCCCTCCAAGGACGGTCTTGGCCAGGAATACGCTCTCGGTCGTGTACTCCTCTTCGAGCATCGAGTTGAGTATAGGAACGACCTGTTTGTCGACGCCCTCTGCCTTCTTGGTATCGACTACGGTTCTACGGTACTCGGGACTGAGGTACCACACCTCGAATCCGGCGGCGTTCTTGTTGAATGAGGCGTTGGCGTGGATGGAGACGTAGATGATGGCCTCGTTGACTCCGAGTTCCATCGAGTTCGCCATGTCGACCCTGGCATCCAGCGTCGGGTACGTGTCACCGCTTCGCGTTATCAATATGCGCTTGTCGGGCCAGCGAGCCTGCAAGCGGGCATACACGTCATTGCCGATTGTCAGCACGACGTCCTTCTCCACGACGCGCAGGCGATCCTTGCCTGATCCGAATTCACCTATGGCTCCCGAATCCTTGCCTCCATGGCCAGGATCGATCAGTATGGCCGTGATTTTGAAGTGCGAGGCCCTGTCGGCATCACGGGCAGAAAACCAGGCACCTATGGCCTGCATGGTATCCTGGCGTATGGACAGGCCGGTCGCACTGACAACGATCGCCGGCGCGTGGAGCGCCTGACCCGAACCGGTTGCAAAGACCGGAAAGCCCGTCTTGAATCTGACCAGATCGACGCCACGCAGGATGTGGCCCGTGCCGGTTACCGGATCGAAGGCGATGCGTGCCTTCCACCCGGCGGCAGCGGCGCCGAGGTCGGTCAACGTGGCTGCCGGCGCCGAAACCTGGCCGAACACGGGCACCGCCAGCGCAAGCAGCGCCGACAGGGCAGTCATGGCCGATCGATTCATGTCGACGCGCCCTCGAGCCTTGCGCGGGTCGTATCGACGATCCAGGCTCCAGCCTGATATCCGCCCGCGATGACGGCATTCCAGAACGCCGAACCAAAGACGATATCGGCCTCCAGACCCAGAGTCGCGCCGGTCAGTCTGGTCACCGCGTCGATCGTCTGGCGCAGTGTACGCCCCTGCCAGTCGACAGCCCGCTCCAAATCAAGGTCGCGCAACGGAGCAATCGATACGGAAAAGGAATGGACGTCGGCGGAACCGACAGCCCGGGCATCCGACCTGAGCATCGCGGGCATTGACGCTATCTCTGCTCGCGTCATCGCGGACAGACCGTCATATGCCTCGGGCGGCCAGACCGAGCCATCGGGGCCGACGACACGGCCTTCGCCACGAAGAAAGGCTTCGGTCGCGCCGTCACCTGGCGCCAGGCGCAACAGCACGGACCGTGCTGCGGACTCGGCTGCCCGTTCCGCCTCCAGGCGGTTCGGCGAAACGGCTATCGCGTTGCCGCATTTCTCCACATTGTTGCATGGAAACACCACGCGATCGCCTGTGGCCGCTCGTGGAAACAGGTTGCGGACATGCTCTTCACGTTCGGCATCATCGAGCCCGACAACCGATGCGACGCGGCCGGGAATCGATATCCACGCCCGTTCGGCGCAGACATAATCGCTGGCTGCATCGTGTACATCGGTCACGACACCGCAGGCGATATCCATGGCCTCGGCGGTAACCTCGACTCCGCTGGAATATGGATAGGTCCAGCCAGACATGTAGCCGCCCGATAGCCGCGCCGCTATCTCGCCGACGAAGGCACCCTGTCGCGTGTATTTGATGTCTCCCTTGGCGGCGCCCGTCCGTATGCCAAGAGCCTCGACGCCAGCCTTGAAGACGGAGACGACCTCATCGACTATGTCTGGACCATAGGCCGTGGGCATCGTGTGTCCCATTTCAACGAAGAAGGGCTTGAAGGTGATGATACGATCGGCTATGCCACGCAATATGATGCGGCCATCGTGTACGACCGCGTCGATGCTGAACTCCGGACCATCGAGGTAGGCCTCGATGATCGCACGCCCGGATCTTGAGTTGGTCACGGCGTCGGCCCAGGCTTCGCGCAACTCGGACTCCGAGCGGGCAAGCCGGCACCCACGCGCGCCCATATTGTCCACCGGTTTGACGACGAGCGGCAATGGAGCCACGCGGCCCGCAAGGACAACAGGATCGTCCGCCATGCTTCCGTATGCAAAGACCGGCACCGGCACCCCCGCCTTCGAAAGCCTCGCACGCATGCGGGCCTTGTCCGACGCGTCGAGCGCAACGTCGTATGGAATGCCCGGCAGGCCGAGGCTGTTCGCGACCCATGCAACCGAAGCCGAAAAATCGGTACCGGCCGTAAACACGCCGGCCAGTCCATCGATACACGCGGCGGCCGTCGCGAGCGCGTCCTTGTCCTTGAGGTCAATGTGATGGAACCTGTCGGCGGCACCGGCATGAATGGCTTCCGGATTGCCATCGGCCACATGGACCATATAGCCCTTCTGCCTGGCAATCCGTATTGCCGGCCCCTGCATGACGCCGCCGCCCAGTATGAGTATCGATTTCATAGCACTCCACACCCCGTCAGTCCGGGACCGACGGTATCGTTGTATCCAGCACCGCGTAGCACTCGAAGGTGTCCCCCAGCCCGAAGGTCCTGGAGGCCAGCGAGGCGAGGCCACGGCGAAGCATTCCTCCCGTGGCTGGCACCCACGGGAAGCGTTCGGGATGATGTCCCGTAATTACCATACGTTGTACCCTGAAACCAAAACGCTTGAGAATGGCCGGGGCCGTCTCGGGGCTCCACACGGTGAAATGATCATCGGGCGATCGTTCCAGAAAGGCGGCAAGGTCCTTTCTGGCCGATATCCCATTCGATGATGGCGTCGAGAATGCAAAGACACCACCCGGTTTCAGGAGCGAGGCGACGCGTCGAAGCACACGGGCCAGCGTATCGAAATGTTCTATGACATACCACATGGTCAGGCACGTCAGTGCCCTGGGATAGAGTCCGTCCGCCCCGGGCGCGGAGAAATCGGCCACGAAGGCAGGGACATTGAAGTTCGACTTGACGTAGGCGACTGCGTCGGCGGCAACATCCGACCCGACAGCGCTCCATCCGCGGGCCTGGGCTTCCACCAGGAAGGCACCATAGGCACAACCGACATCGAGCAGGCTCCCGCCTTCATGACCACCCGCCAGCAAGGACTCGATGACGGCCAGCCTTCTGGCGGCCATGGCCCTGATCACGGGCATGTCATCGATATACGTACGTCCATACTGGGCCTTGTATTCCTCGAAGAAATACGAGTGGCTGGAATAGTGATCCTTCCTGGGAGCGAAGAAGGCCATCCGTACCATCCCGCATTGTCTGCAACTGAAATATGTCTTGCGCTCTGTGCGGTGCAGTGCAATTCCGTCCTGGGCGCCACAGATGGGGCATGGACCGGCATGTCGTGGCGCGAGCGCCGAGAGCCGCGCAGGCAGGTCGAGCCGCTCGGTCGGAGCGGCCTGTATGGATGCGGAGACCAGGGCCGGAATATCGGCGAGCGCCCACCTTAACGTCGCGACGGCGGGGGTACCGATGCCAAGGCTGACAAAGCCAGCGGCCTTCGCTAGATCCTCGTGCTCGCGCGCAGGATTGAGGAGCAGTACGGCACAGCCGGCCCATGCGGCCTCGAAGGCGGTAAGTCCGAACTGCGTCACCACAAGGTCATAAGACCTGAGCATTTCCTTGAGATCCTGGACCGGACCAATCGCCGTTACAGCCGGATAGTTGGTACCGGCCCGCGACAAGGCACCGCTGACCACGGTGATGGTCTCGGGCGTCAGGAATCCTCCGCCGATTGCAGCTGCAAGGAAGTGGTCCGTCAGACCTGCAGGGTCTTCACCGCCGAAGCTGACGAGCACCCGTCTGATCGCCACCGGAGCATCGCGGCGTGCCTGTGGCAGCGACAGAAAGCCCAATGATGCAATGTTGGCCGGCAGCTGGCGGCGTGCATGGCGCGGGTGCCGTGGCAGGACATCTACCAGATAGGCGACCGATTCGCGCGCCGGCCCTCCTTCATCGATGGCGACCACCGCTCCGCGCGATGACCAACGCTCGAGTTCGGCCGGTGCGGTTGCCCTGTTGTCAAGCACGACGATCCTGAACTGGGCTCCAGGCGCAAGCTCGCCAATGACCCGGACCTGCCCCATCTCGCGCGGGTATGCGAGGCGCAATTCATCGGCACTCCATGAACCCGGGTCAGGGTCATCAGGCAGATAGATGGCGGCCGAAGATCCTATGCTGCTGGCGAGATTGAAGCATCTGACCAGATGGCCCGAGCCATTGCCGCGGCGCACCGATGGCACGAGTAACAGGTCAACCATGAAATTCAGCCATCCTTTCGTTCATCCCTGAGCCACGACAGGATGGCATCATCCGATGGCTCATCACCCAGGGCCGCGAATATTGACAAGGCGCGGTCGTAGTCAGATCTGGTGTCTATGGTCACACGCGCACGGGGATTGTGGTAGCTATCCGGGCAGGCAGGCCTCTGGACGCGAAATTCGTCGGGATGCCCGTACAGGTATGGACAGACATGTTCGCGGTCGAAGGCGCTCGTGGTAGAATTGAAAGCCCTGACGAGTGCGGAAACCCTGACGACCTCAACGCCCATGCCGACAGGCATGTCGACCAGACCGACGTAATCGGCACCGCTGGCATCGGACTCGTCCAGCGCAAGTTCGGCGAGCGGAACCGACACGAATGGATTGTCGCCGGTCGCCCTGACTACCCGATCGAGGCCGAAGGCCGCGGCCGCCAGTACATACCGGGCCAGGACATCGTCCTTGGGTCCCGCGAACACCGAAAAGCCGAAGGCCTCGGCGACGGGGCCCAGCGCATCCGCTCCCACGGCATCGGTAGCCAGAACAAACGCATCGGCCCTGATCCTGCGCAGACGACGCAGTACCGCCCCGGCAAGCGTTGTGCCGGCCAGGGGCAACAGTGCCTTGCCTGGCAGCCGGCTGGAATCAATCCTCATCTGCACGACCACACCGGTCACCGGAGTCCTGTTCATGACAGTGGATCCCACAGGTCTGCCAGCCTCGCGGCATCCTGCTTGAACCGGTATGAGGAGGCGGCGACCCAGGCGCGTGCGGCTTTGAATTCATCAAGAGCCATCTTTGGCCCCTTGCGTGACCGTACAAGATACTTGAGGAAGCGCGATCCGGGCATGGCCGCATGGTCGCCGCGATAGACCGGTGCCAGGTTCTTCAGCCAGAAACGCCCATAGTCGGCATCCGGTGTCGTGTCATCGACGGGAGGAGCCCCATCGTAGTTGAGCCTGAGCGCCTGTGCATACTGGATACTCTCACCCCAGAGCCAGGCACGCATGCCAAAGTCGATCTTCTGCCAATAGGGGTTGCCTATCGTCCAATCGTACCCGCCGAGCAGGGTGAAGCGTTCGCGCGAGTAGATACCGCAGGCATCGAATGGATACAGGCTCTTCTCGGCATCCTTCCGTGGCTGCAGCGGTACGATCCTGAAGGCCGTTCGCGACTGGGCGGGGTTGCCTATCGACGGAACGATTGAACCGGCTGCATCACCGAGGGTCGGTACGAGGCATGCCGCATCAAGCTCGGTGACCTTGTCGAAGAACCGGCTGGAAAGCGCGCTGGTCGCGAGCCGCATGTCGTTCCACAGGACCAATACATACGGCGCACACGATTCCCGCATGCCGATATTGATCCGCATACCAAGATTGGACTCTTCCTGCAGGCACACAAACCGCACCTGCGGAAACCGCGAGGCGATGCCTTCGAGTTCAGGCGAATCCGAAGAGCCCTCCACAGAAACGATGGAATCGAAGCCTACCTTGACAAGATCCTGTATCAGAGACGAGCGGAACAGCCTCGGTCCACGATTGAGGAGGAGGATCGATACGGGAAACCCATCGGCGCATGCCGAACCCCTGCCACCGCCGAGCACGGTGTAGGTGGGCCTATAGGCGTCAAGCGTTAAAGGTATGGTATTCATCACAGCGTCCACAGGGATCGGGATAGCGTTCGGCACCATGGTCCCTATACCAGGCATCCATGCCATTCCACGCGGCACCCAGCCCGTCGGAGAATACGTTGCCGACAATGTGCGCATAGCCAAGCGCGCCGCCTGCGGCCACCAGTGCGTGCTTGCACGGTGGCACGCTCCCGTCTATCAGCACGGCCATGTCGCGGGCGAGGTGCCTGCACGGAAGGCGTTCCAGCGGTGACAGGTCGGCGACGGTCCGGTCGGCGAGGCAGCCGGCGAACGAGTCGTACTTCTGGATGATCACCTTGTCGGTCAGTTTCTTCCAGGTTCGATAGAAATTCTCGAGCCCGGACTCGTTTTCCTTCATCCTGACGGCCTGGACATGGACACGCCCAGGCGCGGCGAGGATCATGCGCTCGGCGAAAGCCGTTGCCTCGCCGAGCCCATCGCCGCGCAACGACCGATAGCCGTCAGCATCGTTCGTATCGAGCGATACGATCCATTGGATACGATCACCACCGGCAACCGCCACCGATTCGGCCAGTCCCGGCTTCCATCCCAGGCCACTCGTCTCTACGAGCAAGGTAAAGTGCGGATGAGCGATTACGGCCTCCGCTATTCGCTTGAAGTCGGGATGCCTCGATGGTTCTCCCCAGAGCGACACATCGACGACCAGGTCATCACAGAGTTCCTCGGCGTCGGCCATCAGCGCGCTGAAGCGATCGACCGGCATGGAACCGCCCAGCCGAGTCGGATCACCGACCATGCCCGGGTACGGGCAGTACGAGCACGCTTGCGGGCAGCCTTCGGCAATCTGAACCCACATGAATGCGGGCAACGTCCGGAGCAGCTCCGGATGGGCTGGCAAGAGCCTTGTTACATCGGCGGCGCTGCGGCATCCGAGCGCCCAGAGCCGCTGGGCTGCGATGAAGTTGCGCCTGGTATCGCAGACGGGTGAAAAGCGATAGCCGCGAAGGTCGACCGGCGCCAGGTACGTCTCTATGTCGTAGGTGTTGATATCCTTCTGGATGACGGAGAAGAGCCCGTCGCGGGATGGCTCCACATCGTTACGGGCTGCGAGCGCAGCGAGGTTTGGCAACGAACGCGGCGCGAGTATCTCCGCCGCGAAGCCCGGCGGATACCCATCGGCAAAGGTATATTCCGCACGGTACTGCCTGTGCAGCTCCAACAATGTACGGGAGAGTTCCACATCGATGAACGGTGCATCTCCGTGCATATACAGGATGGTGTCGACTGATGGCAACCGGGCGCATGCCGCGGCCATCTCTGACAGCACATCGTGCATGGTCCAGCGCTCCTTGATGAGCACCTGGGCCGCATTCGTGCACCGGACATCGGCGGATGCCAGTACCATGGTCATCGATGCCGACGCCCCGGCGGCGGCCATCACTCGATCAAAGGCGCTTAAGCCATCGGCAAATGGACGCGTGGCATACTCGTTCAGGCCAATCGCGTTGATGATCGCTAGTGTTTCCATATTCATACTGAATATCGGCCCTCCCGAACACTCTCGTTAGCTATCTCGCACACCACATTATATGGCAGGGGCTTTTCAATTTCATACAATCAGTGGTATACTACCTGGCACAACCTGGGAGGAATAGATGAAAGTAGCACGACGATTCACGAAAGCCGGATCCGGTCCGTACGAAGGCATACAGTGGGAGCGGCGGGTGTCGGAAATACGCAACCCTGACGGCCGTGCCGTCTTCAGAATGGATGGCGTGATCGTCCCTGCCTACTGGAGCCAGATTGCGACCGATATCATAGCGCAGAAATATTTCCGCAAGGCCGGAGTACCGGACGACAAGGCCGATGCCTGGAAATCATGGGTACCGGCATCGCAACTCAAGCTGGCGGGCTCCTCTCCCACCCCTGGTTCAGAGCACGACGCCAGGCAGGTATTCCATCGTCTGGCCTATACCTGGTTGCAGTGGGGCAAGAAATCGGGTTACTTCGACTCCGAAGACGACGAGCGGGCGTACTACGACGAAACGTGCTACATGCTGGCCCATCAGATAGGCGCGCCGAACAGCCCCCAGTGGTTCAACACGGGCCTGCATGCGGTCTACGGTCTGGAGGGCCCGGCTCAGGGCCACTTCTATGTGGACCCCGAAAGCGATGAGGTTGTCGCGTCGACGAGCGCCTATGAGCGCCCCCAGCCGCATGCGTGTTTCATCCTGAATATAGAAGACGATCTGGTCAATGAAGGCGGCATCATGGACCTGGTCGAGCGCGAGGCCAGGCTGTTCAAATATGGTTCGGGTTCCGGGTCGAATTTCTCCAAGATCCGCGGTTCGGGCGAACCCCTGTCGGGTGGCGGCGTCTCCAGCGGGTTGCTCTCTTTCCTCAAGATAGCCGACCGTTCGGCGAGCGCCATCAAGTCGGGCGGCACGACGCGCCGCGCAGCCAAGATGGTGATACTCGATGCTGACCATCCCGATATCGAGACGTTCGTTGACTGGAAGGCCAATGAGGAATACAAGGTCGCCAGCCTGGTCACCGGCAGCAAGGCGCTCAAGCGGCTGACCACGGCGATACGCGACGCGGCATCGCGCGCCGACGTGCCGGCAGAGGACCGGCTGTCGCTCGACGACAATCCGCACCTGCGTGACGCCGCCAAGGAGGCCCTGGACTCGGGAGTGCCCGGCGCGTATGTCTATCAGATGCTCAGGCGCATCGCCGATGGCGACCCCGATGTTGAAGGTCCGGTATTCGATGCCAACTGGGAAGGCGAAGCGTACAATACGGTCAGCGGCCAGTCATCGAACAACTCCGTGCGCGTCACCAACGAGTTCATGGAGGCGGTAGCGAAGAACAAGGACTGGGCGCTGACGATGCGCATCGGTGGCAAGACGATGCGCACGGTCAAGGCGCGCTCGCTCTGGGACCGCATAGCCAAATCGGCATGGCAATGCGCCGATCCGGGATTGCAATTCCATTCCACCGTCAACGAATGGCACACCTGCCCTGTCGATGGTGCAATCCGTGGGTCAAACCCCTGCTCGGAATACATGTTCCTCGATGATACGGCATGCAATCTGGCATCGCTCAATCTGACATCGTTCTATGACGACAAGAGCCGCGCCTTCGACTCCGAGGCCTACCGGCACGCGGTCAGAATCTGGACATTGTCGCTCGAAATATCGGTGGCGATGGCGCAGTTCCCGTCCAAAGAAATAGCGCGCCGCAGCTATGATTACCGGACGCTCGGCCTGGGGTACGCCAACATGGGAACGCTCCTGATGCTGATGGGCCTTCCTTATGATTCCGACGAGGGCCGCGCTACCGCCGCCGCCCTTACGGCCATCATGACCGGCGAGACGTACGCGCAATCGGCGCGGATGGCGGCGGAGTTCGGCACATTCAAGCGCTACGGCGCCAATGCCGACGCGATGCTGCGCGTCATCAGGAACCACCGCAGGGCAGCATACGATGCTCCGGCGGCAGAGTACGAGGGCCTGACCGTGCTGCCGCACGGCCTCGACGCCGTCAAGGCCCCCAAGCCGCTCGTCGAAGCGGCACGGGCCGCATGGGACGACGCGCTGGCCATAGGCGAGAAGCACGGCTACCGCAATGCCCAGACTACCGCGATAGCGCCGACCGGCACCATCGGCCTGCTGATGGATTGCGATACCACCGGCATCGAGCCTGACTTTGCCTTGGTCAAGTTCAAGAAGCTGGCCGGCGGCGGGTACTTCAAGATTGTCAACAACTCCATACCGCCGGCGCTGCGTGCGCTCGGCTACTCGGAAGCCGATATCGAGGACGTGCGCCTCTATATGGTGGGGCATGGCACTCTGAAAGGAGCCCCCGGTGTTTCGCTTGAGGCATTGCAGGCAAAGGGCCTGCCTGAAGCGGCGCTCGAGAAGGCCGAGAAGGTGCTCAAGGATGCGATGGGCCTCGACGCTGCCTTCAACCCGTTCACGCGAAGGTGCTCAAGGATGCGATGGGCCTCGACGCTGCCTTCAACCCGTTCACGCTCGGAGCCGAGGCCTACGATGCGGTTGGCGCAATAGCCGAGGTGCGCAGCGCACCGGACTTTGACCTGTTGACCTATCTGGGATTCTCGGCGCCGGAGATAGAGGCCGCCGAGGTGTACGCCTGCGGCTCGATGGGCATAGAAGGCGCGCCGCACGTCAAGAAATCGCACTACGCCGTCTTTGACACCGCCACGCCATCCGGCAGGACCGCGACCAGGTCGATAGCGTGGCAGGCCCACATAGCGATGATGGCGGCCACCCAGCCCTTCGTGACCGGCGCCATATCGAAGACTATCAACATGCCGGACTCCGCCAGCTTCGATGACGTCAAGGGCGCCTACATGACCGCGTGGAAGAGCATGCTCAAGTCCATAGCGCTCTACCGCGATGGCTCCAAGTTGTCACAGCCGCTCTCTTCCATCGCGACAGGAGCCAACCCGCTGGCCGAGGGCCTCTTGGCCCTGCAGCTCGCGCCCAAGGCCGCCGAGACGCAGCAGCAAGAGCAGCCGGCAACCTATGCCAGCGTCAGGCACTCGCTGCCGAACCGACGCTCGGGCTACACACAGAAGGCCAAAATCGGCGGGCACTCGGTATTCCTGCGTACCGGTGAATATGATGACGGACGCCTTGGCGAGATATTCCTGGACATGCACAAGGAAGGCGCCGCCTTCCGCAGCCTCCTTAACTCGTTCGCGATAGCCGTATCGCTGGGCCTGCAGTACGGTGTTCCACTGGACGAGTATGTCGATGCCTTTACCTTTAGCCGCTTCGAGCCCAATGGCATGGTGCAGGGACACGAGTACATCAAGATGGCTACCAGCGTTCTCGACTATGTGTTCAGGGACCTGGCTATCAGCTACCAGGATCGATTCGATCTGGGACAGGTCAAGCCGGAGGATCTGAACGCTACCAACATGCAGAATGGCAAGGCAAAACGCGAAACCGAGCGGCTGGCGCAGGAAGCTGCCGACCGCTCGCCGTCTCCCATGATTGCGGTGCGTCCAAAGGACGATTCGCGCAAGGCCAGGATGAAGGGCTACGAAGGCGACCCCTGCCCCGTCTGCGGCCACCTGACCCTGGTCCGCAACGGCACCTGCCTCAAATGCGAGACGTGCGGGAGTACAACGGGTTGTAGTTGATAATCACCGGGTTCATTCCGTTCTTGCGGATACCGGCGTATCTTGCTATCCTGTCCGTCAAAAGGGAGGCTACATGGACAGGAGGCTGAGCATACGCTCGGAGACGGGACGTCTCCGTAGAGTGATCGTGCATACCCCCGGCGAAGAGGTCGAGGCAATGCGACCAAGCCGCGCGGCGGAGGAACTCTATAACGACATCGTTCCACTCGAGGTGGTCAGGCGCGAACATGCCGAGCTCAAGGGGTTTCTCTCGAAGATTGCCGAAGTCCGGGAGTTACGCGATCTCTTGACGGAAACGCTGGCCGATCAGCCAGCCCGCGATGAATTCGCCGGCATGCTCGCCGCACACTACGGCGCCGCACACCGCCTCGATGAGCTGCGCGGCCTGAGCGCCGACAGGCTTGCCAGGGCATCGATAGCCGGCCTGCCGGCGCGACACGTCAGGCTGGGCAGGTTCATGGGCGGAGCGGATTTCGACATACTGCCACTGCCCAACATGTACTTCATGCGCGACGCAGCAATGGTGTATCGCGACCGGTCCGTGTCGTCGGCTATGCGGTTCCCGGTTCGGCGTGCCGAGGCCCTGATCAACCGCTTCGTATTCGAACATCACAAAGACTATCGCGGCGGCGGTCGCCTCATGGACGGGCCAAGCCTGGTCCGTGAAGGCTTCTCGATCGAGGGCGGAGACTTTCAGGTGATACGCAAGGATGTCGTCGTCATCGGCATATCCGAGCGCACCAGCGCCGACGCCATCGACATGGCAGCCCGATCGATCGCCGATGCCTATGGTGAGCCGGTCACGATATTCGCAGTTGCGCTGCCCATAGCGCGTGCGACGATACACCTTGATATGGCCTTCACGGTTATCGACAACGACGCGTGTCTCATCTATGAACCGGTGATTCTGGGCACACGCAGGGCCAGAGCCATACGCATCGATGCCGCTCCCGGCGCGGAACCTCGGCTTGCCGAGGTGGAATCGCTCTTGGCGGGTTTGCGTTCATGCGGCGTCGATCTGAAGCCGGTAATGACAGGCGGAACCGATCCACTCAGGCAGGAACGCGAGCAGTGGCTATCCGGGGCCAACTCGTTCAGCTTTGCACCAGGCAAGATCATCATGTACTCATGCAACGTACATACGCTTGAGGCACTATCGCAGGCCGGTTTCGAGATACGCTCGGCCAGGGACTTCCTGGAAGGCAACGAGGATCCACTGTCATTCAAGCGGGTAGCCGTAGGCTTTGACGGCGTGGAACTGGCACGCGGCGGCGGCGGCGCGCGCTGCATGACCTGCCCGATAGAACGGGAAGACTGACCTCCGGCACAAGCCACGCACCAATGAAAAAAGCGCCCCTAAAAGGGCGCTTTTTTTTATCATCAGGTCGGATCAGCCGGCGATGATCGCCTCGGTCGGACAGACAGAGGCGCACGAACCGCAGTCGGTGCACTTGGCCGGATCGATCCAGCGCAGACCGTTCTTTTCGCTGATGGCCTCGACAGGACACTCAGACTCACACGCACCGCAATTTACGCAGGCGTCAGTTACCTTGTATGCCATATATAAACTCCTTGCAATTACAATGTGCCGGAATAGTACCATATGCGAACGTACGGTGCAAGATATCAGATCTCCATTATCTAATTCGTTGCCGTGCCGACGACACGGACTTGCCGGCCAGCGGGCCAATCGTACATACTTCACCCGCGAGGAAAGCCATGAAGGACCAGCTGATAGTCAAGAACCTGCCGTTCATCAAGATACTGCCGGCGTGGGCACAGGAACTCTCATACAAGTACTGCTCCAAGACCGCCAACCTGTACCTGGTGCATGGCAATATCAGGGATTTCCTGCCGCACAAGATGCATGAAGGCGAGTTCAACTTCGTCAAGATTCAGGATTACGTCTCGGAAGTATTGTTCGGCAACAGGGACATCATCGTATTCTGGGATAGATCGAGCGGCGTCAGCTTCTGCTC
>Ga0209467_1002294_pt1 | contig 13911 bp, 12 predicted proteins | sample Higcelwee11metaG_FD_187175 | JGI IMG/M metagenome (GOLD analysis project Ga0209467, IMG submission 187175) | Freshwater pond sediment microbial communities from the University of Edinburgh, under environmental carbon perturbations - High... | ecosystem: Environmental > Aquatic > Freshwater >...
ATTAATTCTGCTTCGAATAAGTGAGAGTGAATAACGTTTGGCTGAAACTCATTGACAATTTTTTCGAAAGAAGAGACATTAACATTAGTATTTCTAAAAATGGAAGGTGATATGTATGATTCACACACTTCAATTTCTAAGTTTTCTGATAGTTTTTTATAATCATTTATTGGATGTAAAATCACAAGTTTAATATCCACATCTGGTCTGCTCTGCAATTCATTACAAATGTCAAGAACAAGTCTTTCTGCTCCTCCCTGTCCAAGAGTTGGTATAATGTGCAAAATCCTCATAATCGGCTAAATTTAGTCTTTAATTTGAGAAACCAACTTTCAATGTAGTGATAAGACATATAGCCGATAGAAACACTTAACAATAGTGATAAAACAGGTACAAGTATGATCACAACAAACAAGGACTCATTTATTTGAAAAACATCATAGATTACAATGGAAATTAAAAAGATACAAATGGAATGATATAAATATAAACCATATGTATATTTCCCCAGCCATTCTAATACGGGAATTTTTCTAAGCTCGAGTTTTTGAATGAAGCTTTGAAAATATACAACATACCCCAGAAGAAAAGCAATTGAGAAAATTATTAGAGTGTTGTTGCCAAAAACTGTTGAAAGGTACATAAGTGCTATAACTACAGCTGTTATTATTACAAATAAACCAGACGACTTGAATGTTTTTTGTAATTTTTCATTGTAATAAAAAGCCAGATATGCAAACAGTGCGCCGTTGGAAAGGTAGATAAAACATAATATGGTATGCTGGTTCAATAAGCCATAATGATATGTCAGAATTGTAGAAGTCATTATTATTAGAATAATGGGAATTATAAACAGCCTCTTTTTAAATATGACAAACAACAATGGCCACAGTAAATAGTATTGTTCTTCCACACTCACTGACCAGGTGGGCCCTAATCCGACTCCAAAAGGCAATTGCTGATTCCAGATTTGATCAAAGTTGCTCAAAAAAATCAAATAGTTAATTGGATTGGCGTTTTCAATTGTTGGTTCATTGAGTACAAGTGTTCTTATCATTGGGAAAACTACAAAGCCAAAAATTATGACGAGGTAGTATAATGGCCATATTCTCAACACTCTTCTGATATAAAAATTTTTGACGCTGAATTTGTTATTAACAGATTGCTCTTTGAGCATTAAGTAACTGATCAAAAAACCGCTTAAGACAAAAAATACCGGTACTCCAAAACTTAGTATTTCACGAAATTGAATTACTCCCTTGAATACCGGATTGTTTAAAACAGCTTCAGTCTTTGCACTAAACGCATGTGCCATAAACACTGTTAAAAATGCTATTGATCGTATACTATCCAGATTCGGAATTTTTCTCATTGAGCTTACATATTTGTGAATCCTGCTGCATCAAGTGCTGAAGTGAAACGATGTTTTAGAAGCTTATTACAAAATGTATACTTCGAAAACCGATGGTTTAAAAAGTCAGTAATGTGAGTACCTATATTTCGAAATTTGAATCGGGGCTTTTCGCCTGTTATCGAATTTAAATTTTTTACATAAAGATAAACATCTTCCTGAGTTGATTTTTCTTCGTTAAGCAATGATTTTTCCCAAATAGTATATTGTTCCGATGATTTCGAAACGTACGCCGGATCGCATTGTTGAAAGTATTCCCAATATAGACAGCGATAATAGTTTGATTTGTTTATTTGGAGTGTTTCAAGATTACCCTTTACCTGATCTTTGATTTCCAAAAAGTCATTTGTTATAAGATTGTAGATGTACGGTAACTTCAATTGTACTTTAGAATATAACCGCTCTTTTTCTAAAGAGCCTAAGTATTTCTCAATATTGCCGCGTCCAAACTGGCGTCCATTACTAACGTTTTCACCCTGAGTCAAAATTACCGGAATATTCAAGTGAACAAACTTGTTGCTCAGAGCCATGTTTACAAAAAAAGACGAATAATCGGGTGTAGACACATGCGGCAGATTGAAATAGAAGCCATGTTTTTCTCTTATTTTTGATGCATATGAGTTTGAATACACTCCGTTTTGTGATTTGGGAAAATAATAATCGAGATTTCCTTCTGCTTCGAATAAATGCCTGTTCAAAAATGAATCCATGGCCTCTTTGAAATTAAAAGACCGGGTTTGAATCGAAGGCGCAGACCATCCCATTTTTTGTGCACATTCATCGTACGTCTTTACTCTTACAGAAAAAATGTTTATATCCGGGTATTTTTGAATTTCCTTTTTTAGTTTTTTCAATGCATCCTTATACAGAAGTTTTCTGTCAGTAAGAACTATAACGTACTTTCCTGTTGCCTTTAATGTTGCAAACTCCCAATGATCGAGCATGTGCAATTCTTCACTTGTCCGGAAGTATTTCAAACGAGGGTTTTCTGTGTACTTTTCAATTACTTCGAAGGTCTCTGATGAATTAAAATTATCGCTTACAATTAATTCAAAGTCATCAAAATCCTGAGACAACACACTCCTGATTGCATCATCCAGATACCGGGGTCTGTTTTTGGTTGGAATTACAACTGAAAAGAAAGCCTGTTTATAATCCATAAATGAAAGGAGGTCTTTGAAAAATATCTTTATTGTTTGTCTTTATGAGCAAATCCGGACTCGATCCCAAAATCACCTTGTTGTCGGGAATTACACTGTTTACAATGCTGCAATTGGCTGCCAGCACAACGTTGTCTCCAATATTACTGTTCCCCAATACTTTTGAATTTGCATACATGGTGCATTTACCTTTGAATTCCGGGAATAATCCTTCGTTGAGGCATCCAATTGTACAACCCTGGTAAATAACCAGCATTTCGTGAAATTTTGCACGACCGATAATGGTCCCGAGTGGGTGAACAAAGAGAAAAACCTCTGGTAGTTCTGACGTGAAATATATATCGACTGAGTGTAAGACTTTGTTCAGATAATAAAGTTTTGTCGGAATTTCAGTGTTTCCGCTCTCTTTGTAAAGAGTGTTGGCAAGCATGTATAAATACATGCAATATTGATCACTGATCAGGTGATTGAAATGAGTTATTCCGTTTTGGTTAAAATATTTTTTTTCAATACCCGAAAAACACTTAAAAGCTCTTGATTCTGTAAGTGTAATTGCCTGCAGTATTTTATCACTGGAAACGGGCGAATTGTCAGGAAATATATTGTTTATCTGTCGGGAAATATAAACAGCCAGATCCTCATTCGACAATGATTTTATGTAATTATTGCTTTTCATTGTTCACAATACTGTTTAGTTTTTCAACTGATCCCCAGAATTCAAAAGGTTCATAAACGGGGCATTCATATACACCTGGTCTAATTTCAATTGAAGAATTCAACCTTTTTATTTCATCGGTCACCAGGTCAAGAATCCTGATGCCTTTGCCACTGCAACAGTTTACGATTCCATTTCCTTTTCCGGTCAAGGCTATATTTGAGATTATTTCGGCCACTCGTTCAACAGGTAGATAGTCCCGGATTTGCTTTCCCGACGACATCGGGAATGTGTTTTTACCTTCATTTATTGCTTTATGTAATTGTGATAAAACTGATTTTTCAGATTGGCCCTTACCATACAAATAAAACAATCTTATCCAGCTGAGTGCAAATTGGTTTTCAACACGCAGCTTTTCAAGCATTTTCCGGAGTTTGTTTTTGCCTTCTCCATATGTTGTCACCGGCTTGCATTCTGCTTCTTCATGCAGTTCGCCCTCGCGAAGACCATACTCAAGGCAAGTTCCCAAAACTATTATATTTTTTAACCCAGCTTCAATGATATTTTTTAAAAAGTGAAAATGAATTTCGGGGTATTCCGATAAATGGTCCTTTGCATTGAAATCATTCAGAGAACCCCACGCCAGATGAATGCACGCGTCAGTCTGATATAGAATTTGTCTGAGTTTTATAGGAACAGGATCAGAAATATTCATCTGGAAATATTCCTGCGAACCTGTATCGGGAGCCTGATTCATATCAAGGGTAACCACATCATGGCCATTGGCAGTCAGGTAACTGACGACGTGTTTGCCAATAAAGCCATCAGATCCGGTGACCAATATCTTCATATTATTCTCAGATTTGGTATAGCCAGAACGAATTTGCAACCCCATTCCCTGCAGTATGATAACTGTGCTGTAATTTCCTTTTCCAGATTCCACGGAAAAATGACAATGTAATCAGGCTTTGTAGTGATAATACTCTTCTCCTTTAATACAGGAATTCGTGATCCCGGCAGAAATTTTCCCTGTTTATACGGAGATGCGTCAACAACATATTCAATCAGGTCGTTGCCTTTTACGCCGCAATAGTTCAGCAAGGTGTTTCCTTTTGCAGCAGCACCATAGGCAATAACTTTCAGGGATTTTTTTCTGGCATCGAGAAGAAACTGAATAAATTCATATCTAATCTGATCGACTTTTTCCTGAAATCCCAGATAGTAATCAATGTTTGTCACTCCGGATTCCTTCTCGAAGTTTAAAAGGAATGCCACAGATTCATTCACAGGGTGCACAGAATATTCTTTCTTTTGCAGAAAAATTCTCAACGAACCTCCATGCGTTTCGAGTTGTTCGACATCGAACAGTTCCAATCCGAATTTTTCGAACAGTGATTTTACTGATGTAAGGCTCAGGTACGAAAAGTGTTCGTGATAAATTGTATCGAACTGGATATTCTTGTGAAGCTCACATAAATGAGGAAACTCGAATGTGGCAATACCAGTGTTTTTTAAAGCGATGCTTACTCCTTTTGCAAAATCGTTGATGTCAGGCACATGAGCCAGCACATTGTTGCCCATTAACAAATCGGCTTTCCCGCTGATTTTTTCAATACGGGCCAGCTTTTCGCCAAAAAATTCCGTAATGGTTTCAATTCCTTTGCTGATTGCAACTTCTGCGGTATTTGCCGTGGGTTCAATTCCAAGTACCGGAATATTTTTATCTCTGAAATACTGCAAAAGGTAACCATCGTTTGAAGCAACTTCAACAACAAGTGATTCCCCATTCAACGAAAAACGATGCTCCATCATGTCGCAGTACTTTCTTGAGTGCTCCAGCCATGATGATGAGTAAGACGAAAAATATGTGTATTCTTCGTTGAAAATGTTTGATGCTTTTTCAACTTCATCTATCTGAACTAACCAGCACTGATCGCAGACAAAAACTTTAAGGGGGAAGTACAGTTCGGGTTGATTCAATCCTTCAGCAGACAACATGGCATTGCTGGGAGGACAGCTGTTTAAATCACAGAAAACATTGGTTACTTCATTATGGCAATTCCGGCATTTCATAGCACAAGTCCTTTATAAATATTCTCAATCAAAGGGTGGTTATTGTCTCTCTCGGAGATGATGGAAATTTCTTCTGGCCAATGAATGGCAATTCTTGGATCAGAATATTTCAGGCCGCTTTCATGATCAGGCGAATAAAATTCGCTGTGGTGATATATTAATTCCGTGTTGTCTTCCAATGTCAAAAAGCCATGAGCAATTCCTTTTGGAATGAAAATCATATTTCTTAGTTGGGCTGTCAGGTGAATGCTTCCCCAATGCAAAAAGGTATCAGAGTTATAACGCAGATCAACAAAAACATCAAAAATAGAACCTGATACACAGCGGATTATTTTTTCTTCGCAATGCGGAGGATTTTGGTAATGCAAACCTCTGAGAGTGTTTTTTGAGCGGTTGAATGAATGATTTACCTGAACAAACTCTGACGAAGTGATTTTTTTAAACTCTTCTTTGCAGAATGCGCGATAAAAGAAACCCCGCTGATCTTCCAGTATTTCCGGGGTTATTTCGAAAACCCCTTTTATTGAACACTCCTTTGTTTTTATCATGGCTGCTCAATTTTTCCAAAATACGCTGAAATTTGTTTTTCAGTAATTACATGCTGTTCCATATAAAACGCCTTGTACCATTCAAATGTTTTTTTAACAGCGTCTCTGGCATTGAAATCCGGCCTCCAGTCCAGTTGTGAAAACGCTTTATTGCAATCAAGAAACAGAACATTGCTTTCATGAAATTTTTCTTTCTCTATTGACACCTGCAGATTATCCCATATTTCACGGGCCATTTCAATAATCTCCGAAACTGTTAGCGAATCATTGTTTTCTGGTCCGATGTTCCATGCTCCGGAAAACGCTGTTTGTCCGTCCAGTAGTTTTTGCCCCAAATGAAGATAGCCGGAAAGACAGTCCAGCACGTGCTGCCAGGGTCTAATGCTATCTGGTTTTCTGATTTTCAGGCTTTCAGATGAATAAACTGATCTGATGATATCCGGTATAAGTCTTTTTTCAGACCAGTCTCCGCCACCAATCACATTTCCTCCTCTGGCGCTTGCAATCAAAGTGTTGTGCTTTTGGTTGAAATCACGGATATTCAGAAACGATTCCCTGAATGAGGAAATAAGAATTTCGGAACAGGATTTTGAAGAAGCATAAGGATCAAAACCGCCCAACTCATCATTTTCGTTGTATCCGGTGGTTCTCTCAAGGTTTTTATAAACTTTGTCAGTAGTTACTAATACTACTGCTTTAACCGATTCACAAGACCTGATTGCATCAAGAACCGAAAGCGTTCCCATGACATTGGTATCGTAAGTTTCAAATGCATTTGCATATGACTTGCCTACCAATGACTGGGCGGCTAAATGAAAAACAATATCCGGTCTGAATACCTCAATGCTGGCTTTGAGTTTATCCCTGTCTCTGATGTCACCCGTTTCACTGTCAATATGCAGTGTGAGCTTATCATAATGGTTTGGCTGGGTGGGTGGATCAAGAGAGTAACCTTTTACTGCTGCGCCAGCCATCTCAAGTGCTTTCACCAGCCAAGATCCTTTAAAACCGGTATGGCCGGTCACAAATACCCGTCTATTTCTGTATGAAGATAACATAACTACCAGATTTTCCAGCCGGCTTTTCCCGACTCCCAAAGTTCTTCGAGAACAACTTTATCTCTCATCGCATCCATGCACCGCCAGAACCCATGATGTTTGAATGCCATCAGATTGTTGGTGTGTGCAAGATCTTCAAGAGGCTGATCTTCCCACATAATATTGTCGGCATCGGGATTGAGAAAATTGAATACTGACGGTTCCAGAACGAAAAATCCGCCATTAATCCAATTGCCATCACCAAGGGGTTTTTCTTTAAATGTTGTCACCAACCCGTCAATGTTGGCTTCCAGAGAACCAAACCGACCCTCAGGTTGCACAATAGTCATCGTTGCCATTTTCCCATGGCTTTTATGGAATTCAAGTAGTTTCTTCAAATCAACATTTGCCAACCCGTCGCCATAAGTAAGCATGAAGGTTTCATCTCCAATATAATGCTGAATCCTTTTCAATCTGCCGGCTGTACGAGTGTTCAAGCCAGTGTCAACCAGTGTCACTTTGAATTTGTCAATATCGGATTTGTGAATTGTCGTTTCGTTTGATGCTAAATCAATTGTAATGTCAGAGTTAAACATGTAATAGTTTAAAAAATATTCCTTGATTTGCTGACCTTTATATCCCAGACAAATAACAAAATCATTGAATCCGAACGATTGGTAAATCTTGAGTATATGCCACAGCAAAGGCTTTCCTCCGATTTCAATCATTGGTTTTGGCTTAAGTACAGATTCTTCTGATATTCTGCTTCCTATACCTCCTGCGAATATGACGATTTTCATCTTAAGGTTTTAATAAGCAAAGATAATAAATTCAGAATTAAGAGTGTGCCTGTTAATGCGTATTTATCCGTTTCTTTATCAAGTCATTGATTTCAGAAAAAACCAAATTCTGACCAAATAGTCTAAATATATGGGCTCCTAAAATTGATAAGCTGAAAAAGACAAAAGAGGATATCAAGGCATGTAAATAGGTGTCCATTTGTGGCAGAAGGAAATAATCAAGGCTCATGCAGAAAGCAACGATAAATGAGAATAGTAGAAAATACTGGCCGATGATTTTGATAAACCAGACAATCTTAACCCCTAATTCTTTTCCGGCGAACCATGCGTTGAGAAAAACACTTAAGTATAGTGCAATAACAAATGAGTACAAGTAAAGGTTTATTGAATTCAGGAAGCCAATTATCAAGGCTGATATTACAGTTATTTGTTTAATTGTTTCCAAAATCAGATATGCTTTGGAATTTCCTCTTGTAGTTAAAATCATAAGCATCATTGAGCTGATGGGATAAACCCAGGCTCCAATTAATAGAATTTGAAAGTATTCCAGAGATCCAAGCCATTTACTGGTGAACAATATTAAGATTAAATCTTTTGATATCACCAGAATCCAGGAAATAAAAATGAAAGATATATAATTTACCGTGTGAAATGATTTATGAAAGACATTAATAAAACGTGTTTTGTCATCCTGGATTTTACTTAACACCGGGAAAAACACTGAGGAAAAACTACTGGAAGTAAGAGTGATTATATAAGAGTTGATATTTTTACTTCTGTAAAAAAAACCTAGAATTGTTTGGTTGAAAAGTCGTCCGACAAGCAGATTGTCTATTTGAGATGAAATGTTATTAATGAATGTTGAAAGGAATAACTTGTTTCCGAAAGACCAGAGTTCACGAAATGCTGATTTGCTAAAGGTAAGTACTGGCCGCCATGGATTGGCAATGTATATATACAATACGTAAACGAGCCCGCTAATGATATGCTGAAACAATAATGCCCATGCTCCAAATCCTATACCAGCCAAAACAACTGCACCTATTCCTCCGGAAATCAAGGAAAATAAGTTGGCCTTCGATAAAATGTTGAATAATAGGTTTTTAGACAGCCAGGCTGTTTTTACTCTTCCAAGCGCATAAATTATAAAAAGCAAAGAAGAGCCACGTATAAGATTTTTTAATTCTGGATGTTTATAAAAATCTGCAATTATCTCTGCAGACAAAAACACCGACAACCCTAGAATGAAACCAATAAAAATATTAAAATAAAAGACTGAGCCGTAATGTTCCTCTTTTGTATTCTTGCGTTGTATCAGGGCTAAATCAAGTCCGCTTGTCACAATTATTTGTGACAAAGAAATAACGACCATAACCATTGCAATCAGCCCAAATTCATCAGGCGAAAGAATTCTTGCAAGAATAACAGAGAAAACAAATCCTGAAATCTGAGTGGATAGTTTTCCGCCAAAATCCCAAAAATATGAATATATAGTTTTTTCTTTAAGGGATTCCAATCCTTTATTTTTTGCAAAAGTACTCTTGTTTTTTTACCTAAACAAAATTCTCCTGTCATATTCCTGTCAAATTTTGATCAATATGGATTTGTCAGGTTAATTTGTTATTTTTGTTTTTTTAATAGTATCATGCAAAGAGTATTTCTATGCTTCATTTTGTTGTTTCCGGGATTGCTGTTTTCCCAGAATCCGGTGTTGTCTTATCCCGCCAACAATTCGTTTTTGCCTGATACAACGATTTGTTTTGTTTGGAAATCAATGCAGGGGGTTGATTATTATCAGATTCAGGTTGCATCTGATACTCTTTTTACAACAATTCTTGTTGATTCAAGTAATATTTATTATGATTTTTGCAATCTCACTGTAAGTAAAAACAGCAAACTCTTCTTCCGCGTGCGTGCCTTTGATGGAGTTTCATTCACTGGATGGAGCTCTGAGAGGTCTTTTTTTCAGGTTTCGCCGCAGTACTTTTCTGGTATCAAAGGATGGTATTCCGCTGATACCGGTGTTGTGTTTTCAAATGGAAATAAAGTCAGTCAATGGAATGATCTTTCCGGCAACGCCAATGATTTTTATCAAGCGACGTCTTATAAGCAGCCAGAGTTTCACGATTTATGTGAAGGAAATCCTTTTCCAGGATTGTACTTTGATGGGGATACACATCACTTACGGACAAACCCGTTTGTTTTGAATGGTAATGTCTCAGCTTTTTTCTTTTTTAATACTTTTAGCACAGCTTCTTCTAATCAATATATTTTTGATGGTGCCTCTATTAATAAATTTCGTTTAAGCTTTCAGAATGGAAGTTTCTTATTTTATAGTGGTGGTTTTTTTATTGGACCTCCAAATGTAATTACAAATAGTTTTAATTTTTTTACTTTTTTAGGAGACGGCTCAAATTCAATAATGCGTAACAACTTTTCGCTTCTTGCAGTAGGTGATCCTGGTGCAGATATGAACCCCAATGGTTTTACAATTGGCACCTATGGTAATGACAATGATGATATTAATACGCATTCCAATATTCAAGCATTTGAATTGCTTTTATTTGACGAAAGAGTTCCCGATTCACTAACCTATGTCGTTGAAAAATACCTCGAAAACAAATATGCGGGCCCAATATTTTTAGGTCATGATATTAGAGCATCAAACTTCTGTAGTACAATTATTAATGCTGGAAATTACTACACCTCCTACCTCTGGTCCACCGGATCCACGGCCGATTCTATTGTGGTGAATGAGAGTGGCGATTATTGGGTAGAGGTAGTGGATATTTTCAATCGCACCAGCCGCGATACCATTCACGTACAGTACCCATACACGGCGCTGCCCGACAGTGGTTTATGCCTCACCGACACCATCAGCATGAACACAGGCCTCAATCACGCCTATTCGTTTTTGTGGATCGATGGCAGTACCGACAGTTTGCTGAATGTGTGGGAGCTCGGTGAGTACTGGGTGCAGATAACCGACAGCACGGCCGGGCATTGTTCGGTGCTGGACAGTTTTGTGGTGGTGGCCGATTCATTCCCTGTGCAGGCATCGCTGGGACCCGATCTGTCGCTGTGCGGAGGCAATGAAATTGCGCTGGTATCGGGCATGGAACCTGGAATTGACTATGCCTGGAGCACCGGCGATTCAACGGCGCTGATACCGGTGTACACCTCCGGCAATTACAGTCTTACAGTCACCAACAGCAATGGCTGTATCGCGCGCGATTCCATCGCGGTGAACATCATAGGCGTCAAGCCCTCGGTAGCATTCACTTCCGGTACGCCTTGTCTGGGCGATCCAACGGCCTTTACCGATGTATCGTATGCGGCGGCACCCGATGGAGTTGCGGCCTGGAGCTGGAATTTTGCAGGGCAGGGGACATCGGTGCAGCAAAACCCGCAGTTTGAATTCGGTTTGGCCGGCGATTACAATGTGGAGCTGATTGTTACTACGGATTCGGGCTGTTTCGGCGACACCACCATTGCGGTGCATGTGCGCAGTCTGCCGCAGACCTGGCTCAGTCCCACCAATGGCTGCAATGGCCAGACCATTACTTTCCACGATGAAACCACGGAAGGGGAGGGGAGTCTGTTTTCGTGGAACTGGAATTTCGGCGACACACAAACGTCCACCGGACAGAACCCCGCGCATACCTATGCTGACAGCGGATTGTATGTGGTGGAGCTCATCACATCCGACATCTATGGCTGCACGGATACAACAGAGCGGGAAGTGATCATACGCCTGACACCCGATGTTGATTTTAGTTATACCGAAAATTGTCTCGGATTGCCAACGTCATTTGCCGAAACCACGGTAATGCCGGGTTGGGCGGGCATCATCAGCCGCACCTGGCGATTTGGCGATGGATTATTTTCGTCATCGAAAACGCCCTCGCACATCTACGCGCTGCCTGGCGGATATACTGTAACACTCATCAACCGCTCCGTCAATGGCTGTGTCGATTCGACCTCGAAAGTAGTGCAGGTGTATCCCTATCCGGTGGCTGGTTTTGAATCGGGTGTTGCCTGCGAAGGCAGCCAGGTTTGTTTTAACGACACGAGTTTTGTTACCGGAGGCACCATTGCCGAATGGGGTTGGAATTTCGGAAACGGGCACAGCGACACGGTTGCAGCGCCATGCACCTCCTATGCCGACACCGGAAAATATATTGTTCAATTGAAAGTCACTTCCGATTTTGGCTGCAGCTCTACGGTTGCAGACATGCTGGAGGTTCATCCTGTGCCACAGAGCGATTTTTCGCTTTCGCCTGAATATGGCATTCCGCCTTTGGAAGTGCAGTTTTATAATTACACAATAGGGGCCATCGGCTACCAATGGTCGTTTGGCGACGGGGCTTATTCATCAGCGACAAATCCGCAGCACACCTACAACAGCGAAAGTGTGTACAACATTATTCTGGTCGGGGAAAACGAATTCGGCTGTACCGATACCGCTTCGGGCAACATCTATGTGATCCCCTCCATCCTTGATCTGGTGCTGACCAAGCTCATTGTGACCGACAGTGCCGGATATCTGAATCTGAAAGCACAATTCTTTAACAACGGAACGCGCAACATTCGAAAAGTGGCTCTGGATGCAAGAGTTGGCAATAATATTCCCATCCGCGAAGAGTGGAGCGGCTTGCTGGAACCGGGACAATATAACTATTATAATTTCACAGCATCGTTTCTGAAGCCCGACATCGATAATATACGGCTGGTTTGTCTCGATATTTCCACCTTGGATTCGTACGGACAGGAAGACACCGAGCCGGAAAACAATGCTTCGTGTCATTCGCTGGTGGAGGATTTCTTTATTGCCTCGGTGTTCCCGAGTCCCGCCACCGATGAGGTCTACGCAGATATATCGGTCCCCGATGACGGCGATGTGGCGATATCACTTGTTGGCCGCGATGGCCGTGAGATTATCAGGGAAGTGTTGGAAGACACAGAGGCCGGCACGCTGCGCATCAAAATGGACCTGCGTTTTCTGGCCGATGGCATGTACATTCTCCACGCCACCTTAGACGACAAATCGGACACGTATCGGTTTGTGAAGACTACGGAGTAATGTCACAGAGTTTCACGGAGTTTGACACAGAGTCTATTTGCTCATTAAATTGTTTTAGAGGTGCTCATGAGCTCAGCGCATTTCATGCACTTCGGTTCTCAGAGTTTTGATTATCGGTAAAAGCCGTTTGCTGCGCACAAACACAACGCGTTGTGTTTGATTTATTACAGCCCGAAAAATTCACAAACGCGTTTGCGATTTTTCCGACTGTAATAAACAACGGCTTTTGTATTGTCTTCGTCAATTCCTTTTACATTTTGCATGAATTGCCAGTGAAATTTAATAGGTGACTAAAACAATTCAAGTCTCTTTGCATTAATCATTAAAACACTAAAAGTCAACATGTTTGCTATGTCATGCAATCAATAGTCCTAAGAAGAAAACAACAAAAGCCGTTTGCAGAGCGCAAACACAACGAAGTTGGGTTTGATCATTATTGGCAGCATGAAAACGAAAGCGAGCTTTCGCTTTTCATCTGACAAGAATGATAACGGCTTTTGTTCACCTCAAATCAAACTCTGTGCGGCTGCAAGTGCTGACCGCAGCGTCAGTACTGCAAGTCCCGACCGAAAGCGTCGGGATGTGCCCTCTGCGAAACTCTGTGTCACTATAGCAATGAATTTTTTCGTAAGTTCGCATTGAATTATTTGAACATGACAAATCTGAAAATCGCCCTGCTGCAACCCGACATTCACTGGAAAGACGCTGAAAAAAACCGTACAATGTTTTCGGATTTTTTTTCTGCATATGCCGGTAAAGCCGATGTCTTCGTGCTCCCCGAAATGTTTACCACCGGCTTTGTCTCCGATCCCGCATCAATTGCAGAACAACCAAATGGCGAGACATTTCAGTGGATGAAACAATCTGCATCCCGCTTTGGGTGTGCTATAGCAGGTAGTATTGTTGTTGCTGAAAATGAAAAATATTTCAACAGATTTATTTGGATGAATCCCGATGGCTCGCATCACACCTACGATAAGCGGCATTTGTTTTCGCTCGGAAACGAAAATATTGAATATTCGCCTGGCGCACAGCAAGTGATTTTTGATTTCAAAGGATGGAAAATAAAACCGCTGATTTGCTACGATCTTCGTTTCCCGGTCTGGGCGCGCAATTCGTTTTCGCAGGGCGAATTCGGCTATGA
>Ga0209467_1002295_pt1 | contig 13910 bp, 11 predicted proteins | sample Higcelwee11metaG_FD_187175 | JGI IMG/M metagenome (GOLD analysis project Ga0209467, IMG submission 187175) | Freshwater pond sediment microbial communities from the University of Edinburgh, under environmental carbon perturbations - High... | ecosystem: Environmental > Aquatic > Freshwater >...
GTACTTCTCCTCGCTCTCGCGCAGGCGCCTGCGGTAGAGCTTGATGCTCCAGACCATGTTGCGGAAGCTGTCGCCCAGCTGCACCACCTCGTCGCCGCGGCGCTTGCGGTAGAACACGCAGCTGGTGCAGGTGCGGTGCACCGCCGAGGCCCGCGCGGACTGGTCGAAGTGCCAGCAGGGCATCTCGCTGTTGGCGTAGGCCGGGCAGTCCATGGGATCCCAGGGCTCCTCGGCCTCCCGCAGGTCGAGGGTGATGTCGAAGTTGCCGCGCGAGAGCTCGTCGGAGATGCGCGTGAGTTTGGAGATGGGCCGGGTGATGTGCTGGCTCAGGCGGTTGGAGATGTAGAAGATGATCAGGATGACCGCCGAGATGAAGCCCAGGAAGGTCAGGCGCAGCTTGCCGATGAGCCGGTCGATGTGGTTCTTGGACAGGCCCACGTGCACCGTGCCGATGCGGTACAGGCCCTCCTTGATGGGCACGGCGATGTCGTGGATGCTCTCCTGGTCCAGGGCCAGCTCGCGCAGGCTGTTGGCCTCGCCCGGCGGCACCTGGTTGGCCAGGCGCAGCTCCGGAGGGAAGGGCCGGGTCATGGTGTGGGCCAGCACCCCGCCCTCCTCGTCGGCCACGAAGATGTAGGAGATGAGGTGTTTGCGCTCGTGCAGCCGCGCCTCGTCGAAGATCAGCTGGAGCAGAAGCGGGATGTTCTTGTCCAGGATGTAGCCGCCGCCGCGCTCGGCGATGGAGTGGGCGATGGCGCTGCCGCGCATCTCCAGCTCCATGGAGAGCGAGGAAACCAGGATGTAGCGCGCCAGAAAGGCGATGGCCACGCTGATGACGAGCACCACGCCCAGGATGGAGCCGAAGATCTTGTTCTTCAGGCTCACGGCGCCGAAGCGGCGCAGGGCCCAGCGCGCGATCATGGCCGGCCGCCCCGGGCGCGGGTCGCCGCCAGCTCCCGGCGCACCTCGTCCCAGGAGTTCAAGAGGGCGAAGCGGCCGCCCTCCAGCCGGGTGAAGAAGACCTGCTCCATGCCCTGGTGGCTGTCCGGGCCGAAGGACACCGTGGCCCCGGGCCACAGGGCGTAGTCGCGGATGGATTCGATGGCGCGGATGAAGCCCTCGCGGGTGAGCTCGCGGCCGGCCAGCTTCAGGCCCTCCACCAGGATGCGCGCGTTGACGTAGCCCTCCAGGCCCACGGAGTTGGGCTTGTCCTCGGGGTAGTACCTGGCCAGCAGGCGCACGTACTCCGCCACGCCGCCGGGCGGCAGCGCACCCTCGGCCGCGCCGGAGCCGTCCAGGCCGTCGGTGGGGGGCACCACCTGGGACATGACCAGCGTGCGGCCCTCGGCCTCGTCCAGGCGGCGGGCCAGCTCCTCCGCGCCCACGAAGGACACGGTGTAGAAGATGGGCGAGAAGCCGTCCGCCCCGGCCAGCTGGATGAAACGCGCGCAGGGGTTGTAGGTGCCGATCATGACCACGGCCTCGGCCCCGGACTGCTCGATCTTGGCCAGGCCCTCCTCCACGTCGAGGGTGCCGCGCACGTACGAGCCGCGCGCCACGGGCGCGAGCCCGAACTCCTTGAGCGCCAGCTCCGTGCCGGTGAGCCCGTCGAAGCCGTAGGCGTCGTACTGGTAGAACACCGCGATGCGCCGGATGCCCAGATCCTGCACCAGGTGGCGCACGGCGGCGGCGGTCTCCTGGTAGTAGGAGGCGCGGATGTTGAAGAGGTTGCGGTTGAAGGGCTCGCGCAGGGCGTTGGCCCCGGTGAACATGCCCAGAAGCGGTATCTGGGCCTCCTCCACGAGCGGCAGGATCTTCACCGTGGTGGGCGTTCCCACGTAGCAGAACAGGGCGAAGACCTGGTCCTGCACGATGAGCTTCTGGGTGTTGGCCAGGCAGCGCGGCGGGTCGTAGGAGTCGTCGTAGGACACAAGCTCGATCCGGCGGCCCCAGACCCCGCCGGCGTCGTTGACGTGGCGCAGGTAGCACAGCGCCCCGCGCAGGGTCTGCGTGCCCAGGTAGCTGGCGTGGCCGGAGAGCGCCAGCGACGAGCCCAGGCGCACGGCCGTGTCCGTCACGCCGGGCGTGACCCGGTCCACGGCCGCCTTCTGGCTCTCCCCGCCGCAGCCGGAGAGCGCCAGAAGCGCAGCCAGAAACGGCCACAGAAAAAGCGCCAGCCAGGCCGGCCGCCGCAGCATCTTCACCAAGCCGCCTCCCCTGCACCCCTCGCGCGGCCAGGGCCGGGCGAGCTGCGGATTTAGCCCCTGACTCTACGCCAAGCGGGGGGCGCGTTCAACAGGAAATCGCCGGCGCACGGTTCGGCCCCGGAACAGGGGTCCGGGAGGGAGTCCGACTCAAGACTTGGCACCGCGGCTGCGGCGTGCTACCACGCGAACAGGAGCACGCATGACAAAGATTCCGACGACAGCGCCCCCATGCGCCGCGGACGAGGACGCGGCCCGCGCGGCCCTGCTCGCCCTGTGCTGGGGCGGCGGAACGAAAAGCTGCCCGCGCTGCCAGACGCCGGAGCCCTACGTCCTGGCGGGCGGACGGCTCCGGTGCGGGGCCTGCCGCTACACCTTCCACGACTTCACCGGACGCTGGCTCAACGAGACCGGCCTGTCCGCCCGGCAGTGGCTGGACCTTGCGGCGGCCTTCGCCGCGGAAATGAGCACGCGCGAGGCCGCGGCGCATGTGGGCATCTCCTACAACACGGCCTTCAAGGCGCTCACCGTGCTGCGCCTGTCCATCCTGGCCCAGGGCGCGGACGCCATGCAGCTCCTCGGGCCGCAATCCGTCCTGGGGCCGCTCTTGCCGGGTGCGGGCGCGAAAGACGCCCCGACCGAGGCGATGCGCGCGGACACCCTGCCGGTCTACGGCATCCTCTCGCGCGGGCAGATGGTCTTCGTGGATCTCCTGCCCGAGCTCTCGGCCGAGAGCGTGCTGCACTTCAACCACAACTTCCACCTGCGCGTGGCGCGGCACGGCAGCGTGCTCGTCACCGACCGCTACAAGTCCTACGACGCGCTGATCCTCTGCGGCGACGAGTGCCTGCCCTATCACTACCTGCTGCGCCACCCCGGCCAGCCCTTCGCCGAGTCCGGCGGCTGCCCCTTCTGGGACTTCGCCCGGCAGCGGTTGCGCCAGTTCAAAGGGCTCTCCTGGCGACGCTTCCCGCTGTACCTGAAAGAGCTCGCCCTGCGCTTCAACCTGCGCGGCCAGGACATGGTCCCCACCCTGCTCTCCGCCCTCTGCGCGATTATGCCAAAGAAGGCATAATACTTTCTTTATTGACTTTTCTCTCGGTTTCCATGAAAGAATGGAACGCATATGGTGGAGGCACCTATGGCGTTTCATTTCCCCCAACTTGACCCCGGTTCGGCGTCGCTCCTGCCCTTTGGCGGGCTCGGCCTGGACCTGGCTCTGGTCAGGCGCAAGGTTACGGGCCTGCGCCTTCGGGCCTGCCACACGCAGGAGGCCCGGAGGCCGCAACCGCTGCCCGCGCCGCCGCCGCGCCTCTCCGGCTACAGCCTGATGCTCAGGCTGCGCCGCGAGACACGCGGCAGTTGACCTGGCAACCCACTAACCAAGGAGGCATCATGTCGCTCTCCCGCAGAGGGTTCCTGAAACTCTCCGCAACCGCCGCCTTGAGCACCGCCTTCAGCGGTGTCGGCTTCGCCGCGGCGAAGCCGGCCGCCGTTGACAGAATCGCGCAGCTCAAGCCCGACTGGAGCAAGCAGACCACCAGCGTCTGCTGTTACTGCGCCGTCGGTTGCGGACTCATCGTCAACACCGCCCTTTCCGGCTCCAAGCGCGCCGTCAACATCGAGGGCGATCCTGACCATCCGATCAACGAGGGCGCGCTGTGCGCCAAGGGCGCCAGCATCTGGCAGCTGGCCGAGGGCAACCCCGGCGAGAAGAACCCCCGCCTCACCCAGGTCATGTACCGCAAGCCCTACGGCGCCAAGTGGGAAGTGAAGTCCTGGGACTGGGCGCTGGAGCGCATCGCCAAGAACATCAAGCGCGACCGCGACGCCACCTTCGCCCTGAAAAACGCCAAGGGCCAGGTGGTCAACCGCTGCGAGGGCCTGGCCTCCGTCGGCTCGGCCGCCATGGACAACGAGGAATGCTGGGCCTACCAGGCCTTCCTCCGCTCGCTGGGACTGACATACATAGAACATCAGGCCCGTATCTGACACAGCGCCACTGTTGCGGCTCTGGCAGAGTCGTTCGGACGCGGCGCGATGACCAATCACTGGATCGACCTGAAGAACAGTGATTGCATTCTGATCATGGGCAGCAACGCTGCCGAAAACCACCCCATCTCCTTCAAGTGGGTCACACGCGCCCAGGACAAGGGCGCCACGCTCATCCACGTGGACCCGCGCTTCACCCGCACCAGCACCAGGGCGGACATCTACGCCCCCCTGCGTTCCGGCTCGGACATCGCGTTTTTGGGCGGCCTCATCAACTACATCATCGAGAACGACCTGATCTTCAAGGAGTACGTGGTCAACTACTCCAACGGCTCCTTCATCGTGGGCAAGGACTTCAGCTTCTCCGACGGCCTGTTCAGCGGCTACGACGAGAAGACCCGCAAGTACGACAAGAGCAAGTGGGCCTTCGAGAAGAATCCCGACGGCACCATCAAGCGCGACAACACGCTGGCCGACCCCCGCTGCGTGTACCAGCTCATGAAGAAGCACTACAGCCGCTACACCATCGACCGCGTGGTCGAGATGTGCGGCACCCCGAAAGCGAAGGTGCTTGAGGTCTACAAGGCCTACGCGGCCACGGGCAAGCCGGACAAGTCCGGCACGGTCATGTACGCCATGGGCTGGACCCAGCACACGGTGGGCGTGCAGAACATCCGCGCCATGAGCCTCGTGCAGACGCTTCTGGGCAACATGGGCGTGGCCGGCGGCGGCGTCAACGCGCTGCGCGGCGAGTCCAACGTGCAGGGCTCCACGGACCAGGCGCTGCTCTTCCACATCATCCCCGGCTACATGCCCACGCCCTCGGCCGCAGAGCCGGCCCTGGCCGACTACCTGAAGAAGATCACCCCGGCCTCCAAGGATCCCAAGAGCCTGAACTGGAAGAAGAACCAGCCCAAGTACGCGGTCAGCCTCATCAAGAGCTTCTACAAGGAGCCCGAGCCCGCCAAGGGCTACGACTGGCTGCCCAAGCTCGACGTGGGCCAGAACGCCTCCTGGCTGGTGCTCTTCGACGAGATGCTCAAGGGCAAGTTCAAGGGCTTCTTCGCCTGGGGCATGAACCCGGCGGTCAGCGGCGCCAACTCCAACAAGACCCGCGAGGCCATGTCCAAGCTGGACTGGATGGTCAACGTCAACATCTACGACAACGAGACCGGCTCCTTCTGGATGGGCCCGGGCATGGACCCGAAGAAGATCAAGACCGAGGTCTTCATGCTGCCCTGCTGCGTCTCGGTCGAGAAGGAAGGCTCCATCTCCAACTCCGGCCGCTGGATGCAGTGGCGCTACCAGGGGCCCAAGCCCCTGGGCGACAGCCGCGCCGACGGCGAGATCATCTACGAACTGGCCATGAAGGTGCGCGAGCTCTACAAGAAGGAAGGCGGCGCCTTCCCCGAGCCGGTGCTCGGCATGAACTGGGAGGACATGGGCAACGGACACGAGTTCGACGCCCACAAGACCGCCCGGCTCATCAACGGCTACTACCTGAAGGACGTCGAGGTGAAGCAGCCCGACGGCTCCGTGAAGGTCTTCAAGAAGGGCGCCCAGGTGGCGGCCTTCCCGGCCCTCATGGACGACGGCAGCACCTGCTCCGGCAACTGGATCTACTGCGGCTCCTACGTGGATCCCGATCCGGCCAAGGGCAACCGCGCGGCCAAGCGCTCCAAGGAGCAGACCCCGGCGCAGGCCAATGTCGGCCTGTTCCCCAACTGGTCCTGGGCCTGGCCGGTGAACCGCCGCGTCATCTACAACCGCGCCAGCGTCGACCTGACCGGCAAGCCGTATGCCCCGAACAAGGCCGTGCTGGCCTGGGACGGCAAGGGCTGGGCCATCGACGTGGTGGACGGCGGCGGCGGACCCGGCGCCATCTACCCCTTCATCATGCAGCCCGAGGGCATGGCCGCGTTCTACGGGCCCGGCCTGAACGACGGTCCCTTCCCCGAATACTACGAGCCGCTGGAGTGCCCGGTGGGGACGCATCCGTTCTCCAGCAAGCTGCACAACCCCACCGCGCTCAAGTTCGAGGGCGAGAAGCACAGCGTGTGCGACCCGCGCTTCCCCTTCGTGTGCACCACCTACCGCGTCACCGAGCACTGGCAGACCGGTCTGCAGACCCGTCCGCAGGCCTGGCTGCTCGAGGCCGAGCCGCAGATGTTCTGCGAGATGAGCGAGGAGCTCGCCCAGCTCCGGGGCATCAAGAACGGCGAGAAGGTCATCCTGGAGAACGGCCGCGGCAAGCTGTGGGCCATCGCCATCGTGACCAAGCGCTTCAAGCCCTTCACCGTGCAGGGCCAGACCGTGCACGAGGTGGGCATCCCCTGGCACTTCGGCTGGCGCTGGCCCAAGGACGGCAGCGGCGGCGACGCGGCCAACCTGCTGGTCCCCTCCGTGGGCGACCCGAACACCGGCATCCCCGAGTCGAAGGCCTTCATGGTCAACGTCCGGAAGGCTTAAAGGAGGCACGTCATGAGTGGAAAAAGCTTCCTCGTGGACCTGACCAAGTGTACGGCCTGCCGCGGCTGCCAGATCGCCTGCAAGCAGTGGAAAAAGCTGCCCGGCGAAAAGACCAGGAACACCGGCACGCACCAGAATCCGCCGGACTTCTCGTTCAACACGCTGCGCGTGGTGCGCTTCAGCGAGAAGGAAGCGGACGGGCAGGTCAAGTGGTTCTTCACCCCGGACCAGTGCCGCCACTGCCTGGAGGCCCCGTGCAAGACCGCGACCAACAACCCCGACGCAATCCTCGTGGATGAGCAGACCGGCGCGGTGATCTACACGGCCAAGACGGCCAAGGAGGACTTCGAGACCGTGCGCGGCATCTGCCCCTACGACGTGCCGCGCCAGGACAAGAAGTCCAAGGTCATGAGCAAATGCGACATGTGCAACGACCGCGTGAAGGCGGGCAAGCTCCCGGCCTGCGTCACCTCGTGCCCCACCGGGTGCATGAACTTCGGCGAGCGCGCGGACATGCTCAAGCTGGCCGAGGCGCGCCTGGCCGAAGTCAAGAAGAAGCACCCCAAGGCTCAACTGGTCGATGCGGACAGCGTGCGCGTCATCTTCCTCACGGCGGATGCTCCGGGCCTGTACGCCAAGAACCTCATGGCCGACGCCTCCGCCGCGCCCGCGCGCGTGGGCGGCGGCTACACGCGCCAGGAGCTCTTCGCCGCGCTGGCGAAGCCGGCCAAGAACCTGCTGGGCTAGAAGGTACAAAGCAGCACGGAACGCACCTCTAGATAGGAGGCCGCCGGACGGATGGTCCGGACCCGGCGGCCTCCCCTTCGGGCTCCCTTCGGGAGTTTCAGGGGGCGTCGCCCCCCCCCGATTGCAGTCCCCTGCCTTTTCGCGACGCAAAAACGCCGGGAGCGGCCGCGTCCCCACGCTGATCGCCAGGCAGGCGGCCACGGGGAAGGGGCGGCTCGCGCGGCGCACGGCGCCCTCTCCGGGCAGCCGGACGGACGGGGGTCCGGCCAGCCGCGCGGCCAGGCGCCGTCCCGGAAATGAGCGCCAGCCAGCCGGCGCGGCGGAAAAGACCGGCGCCGAAAGCCCCCTGTTCAGATCAGCCACGCGCGCCGCCGCCCCAATCGCCGCCGCCCCGAACGCGGGCTTCACGCCCGCTCGGGACTTGCCTCCAACGCCAAAGCGCTTATCAGGAACAGAGCAGCATGTCGTCAGACCACGCGCCAAGGAGACACGCATGAACCGATTGAGCCTGCCGCCCCTTTTCGTCCTGCTCACCCTGCTGCTGGTCGCGCAGCCCTCCGCGGCAGCCATGCCCAAGGTCGGCGAGACCCTGCCCGACCTCGTGGTCAAGGCCCAGCCCCTGCCGGCCGAGGCCGCCTACCTGGGCCTGCCCGCCGGGGCCAAGAGCTTTCGGCTCTCGCAGATCAAGGCCGAGTTCCTGCTGGTGGAGATCTACAGCATGTACTGCCCGCGCTGCCAGGCCGAGGCCCCGGCCGTGAACCGGCTCTTCGAGCGCCTGAAGGCCGCGCCCGAGGGCCAGAAGCTCAAGTTCCTGGGCATCGCCGCGGGCAACTCGGACTTCGAGGTGAACTTCTTCCGCAAGAAGTACCAGACCACGCTGCCCCTGTTCCAGGACGCGGATTACGCCCTGCACAAGGGCTTCGGCGCCGTGGGCACGCCGTCCTACTTCGTGCTCAAGCCCGCGCCCGGCGGCCGCGGCTTCAGCGTGCTCTTCGCCCAGGAGGGCCAGTTCGGGGACGCGAACGTTTTCCATGACCAGGTGCTGCGCGCCGCGGGGCTGCGGTAGCGCCGATTCAAGGAGGACCGCCATGTCGCTTCACTTGACCGGCCGCAGGCTCGCAAGCCTGCTTCTGCTCTTCTGCCTGTGCCTGGGCGTCCGGGCCGCGCAGGCCGTGGACCTCAAGGACATGCTCCTCGACCCCGGCCAGCTCAAGCCCGTGGACAGCCAGCTCAAGGTCCGCCCGGGCCAAAGCGCTCCGGACTTCACCCTGCCGGCGGTGCTCGTGGGCCAGGGCGGCCGGCGCAGCGTGCGCCTGTCCGACTACCGCGGCCGCCAGAACGTGGTGCTCTCCTTCGTCCCGGCCGCGTTCACGCCCGTGTGCTCGGACCAGTGGCCCGGCTACAACCTGGCGCGCGAGCTTTTCGAGGAGTATGACGCCGTGGTGCTCGGCATCAGCACGGACAATCTGCCCTCGCTGTACGCCTGGACCGTGGAGATGCGCGGACTGTGGTTCCCGGTGCTCTCGGACTTCTGGCCGCACGGCGCGGTGGCGAGCGCCTACGGGGTGCTGCGCTCAAGCGGCACGGCCGAGCGGGCCATCGTGGTCATCGACAAGAAGGGCGTGGTGCGCTTCGCCAAGTCCTTCGACATCAACACCCGGCCGGACCTCGGGATCATCATGGGCGAGCTGAACAAGCTGAAGGACTAGCGCGCGGCGCTTGCCTGACCGCGCCCGCATCGGGTAAGGGTGTAGCACCCCCTCTCACGGAGGCACGCCATGCACACCTCTCTCCGAGCCGGCACGCTGCCCACGGCGCTCGCCCTGGCGGCGCTCCTCCTCTGCGCCCTTGCCGCCCCTGCCCGCGCCGCCTGCACCCAGGGCGACTGCACAAACGGCCAGGGCGCCTTCGCCTACGACAGCGGCGACACCTACACCGGCGCCTGGAAGGACGGCCAGATGCACGGCCGAGGCTCATACACCTGGGCCAATGGCGAGAAATTCGTCGGCGACTTCCTGAACGACAAGACCAACGGCCGCGGCGTGCGCACCTGGCCCAACGGCACCCGCTTCGAGGGCGAGGAGAAGGACGGGGTCAAGAACGGCTCGGGCACGCTGTCCTACCCCGACGGCGAGAAATACGTGGGCCAGTTCAAGGGCGACAAGAGCAACGGCCGGGGCGTGCGCACCTGGCCGGGCGGCAACCGCTACGAGGGCGAGGAGAAGGACGGCATCAAGCACGGCCAGGGCACGTTCCTCTTCGCCAACGGCCAGAAGTACGTGGGCGAGTTCGCCAACGACACTTTCAACGGCCAGGGCACCTACACCTGGCCCGATGGTGAGAAGTACGTCGGCGAATACAAGGACGGGGTGCGCAGCGGGTACGGCGCCAGCACCTTCCCCAAGGGCGAGAAGTACGTCGGCGAGTTCAGGAACGACAAGCCCAACGGCCGCGGCGTGCGCACCTGGCCGGGCGGCAACCGTTACGAGGGCGAGGAGAAGGACGGGCTCAAGCACGGCCAGGGCGCCTTCTTCTTCGCCAGCGGCGAACGCTACGTGGGCCAGTTCCGCGATGACGGCATCAGCGGCCTGGGCGAGTACACCTGGCCCAATGGCAACCGCTACGTGGGTGAGTTCGCCGCGGGCAAGCGCAGCGGCCTGGGCCTATTCACCTACATGAGCCAGGCTCCGCAGCGCGGCGTCTGGGCCAACGACACCCTGGTGCAGGCCATGGGCGAGCAGGAATACGCAACGCGGCTGGCCGCCAGCGGACGCGACCCGCAGGCTGCCGGCCTCGCGGCGGAGCGCCAGCGCCTGGAGGAGGAAAAGGCCCGGCTCGAGGCCGAGCGTCTGCAGCTGGCCACCGCGGCCGAGCGCGCACGCCTGGAGGAGGAGCGCGCCCAGCTCGAACGCCAGAAGGAGGAGCTGCGCAAGAAGGCCGGGCAGCCCGCCGCCTACGCCAAGTCCAAGCCCAAGTCCGGCCCTGAGGCCCGCCGCGTGGCGCTGGTCATCGGCAACGGCGCGTACAAGGAGGCCCCGCTCAAGAACCCCTCCAACGACGCGCGCGACATCGCCGCCAATCTCAAGCGCATGGGCTTCGAGGTCATCCTGCGCCAGGACGCCGACCTCGCAAGCATGGAGCGGGCCATCGACGAATTCTACCAGAGCCTCAAGAAGGGCGGCACCGGCCTGTTCTACTTCGCCGGCCACGGCATCCAGGTGGGCGGCATCAACTACCTCGTGCCCATCGGGGCACGGCTCGCCAGCGAGTCCGACGTGCGCTACCAGGCCGTGGACGCCGGCCGCGTGCTGGGCAAGATGGAGGACGCGGGCAACGGGCTGAACCTCGTGATCCTGGACGCCTGCCGCAACAACCCCTTTGCGCGCTCTTTCCGCTCGGCAAGCCAGGGCCTAGCGAAGATGGACGCGCCCACGGGCAGCCTCATCGCCTACGCCACGGCCCCCGGGTCGGTTGCCGCCGACGGCACGGGCAAGAACGGCGTGTACACCAAGCACCTCCTGCAGAACATGACCACCCCCGGGCTCACTGTGGAGGAAATGTTCAAACGCGTGCGCCTGGGCGTGGTCTCCGAGACGGGCAAGAAGCAGGTGCCCTGGGAGGCCTCCTCGCTCACGGGCAACTTCTCCTTCGCCGACTAGCTCAGCGCCCCGTCCCGGACAGGTTGACGCCAGCGCCCCGCCTGGGGCAGACTGGCGTCGCTTGTTCTCAGGGCGGGGTGCAATTCCCCACCGGCGGTATCCTGAACCTGTTCAGGGAGCCCGCGAGCGCCCGCTCCATCGGGGAGCGGGGTCAGCAGACCCGGTGCGAGGCCGGGGCCGACGGTGACAGTCCGGATGGAAGAGAATGAGGCAGCCAGCCCGCCGGGACGCCCGTTCCGGCGAGCCTCCTTGTTGCGCGCGAGAACGCGCGGCGGCGGGGAGGTGTCTGTCCATGCGCCCTGGTTCTGGTCCTCTTGCCTGCACTTGGAGGCAGCCATGAATCAGTCCCTGCTTGACGACTTCGGCGATTCGGAAACCCGCGTGAAACAGGCCCTGCGCTCGCTCAAGCGCGGCGGCGGCGTGCTCGTGGTGGACGACTGCGACCGGGAGAACGAGGGCGACCTCATCTTCCCGGCCCAGAGCGTCAGCGAGGAACAAATGGCCCTGCTCATCCGCGAATGCAGCGGCATCGTCTGCCTCTGCCTGACCGACGAGAAGGCCGACCGGCTCCGCCTGCCGCCCATGGTGGACAAGAACACCAGCCGCAACGGCACGGCCTTCACCGTGACCATCGAGGCGGCCGAGGGCGTCACCACCGGGGTCTCCGCGGCCGACCGGGTGCGCACCGTGCGCGCGGCGACGGCCGAGGGCGCCCGGCCCGAGCACCTGCACCGGCCGGGGCACGTGTTCCCCCTGCGCGCGCGGCCCGGCGGGGTGCTGGAGCGCGCCGGCCACACCGAGGCCACGGTGGACCTGATGCGCCTGGCGGGCCTCACGCCCGCGGGCGTGCTCTGCGAGCTCACCAACCCGGACGGCAGCATGGCCCGGCTGCCGGAGGTGGCGGCCTTCGGCCGGGAGCGCGGCCTGCCTGTCCTGAGCGTGGCCGACCTGGCGGACTACCGCCGCCGCACCGGGGCCTAGAAACGCCTGGGGGCCGCCGGGGATCAGCTCCCGGCGGCCCCCAGGCCTCCACGGTCAGGCGCGGCGCGCCTACTGGCCCTGCGGCCTCTGCCCGTTGCCCTGGCCAAAGCCGTTCTGGCCGCCGGCCCCGAAGCCCTCGGACGGCTCCGGCTGCCGCAGATCGGAGAGCGCACGGTTGCTCACCAGCACGGAGAGCTGGCCGGGATTCTTCATCCGGCCGGACACGAACTCGGCATAGGCCCCGGAGCCGCAGAACAGGTCCACGTGGTTGCCCACGATGGCCCCGCCGGTGTCCTGGGCCAGCGCCAGGCCGGAGAGCTGCGCCGGCCCGCCGGACTTGGGCGCGGGCAGGGGCACGCTCATGGCGAGCGCCGCGCCCAGCGGCACCAGCGAGCGGTCCACGGCGATGGAGCCCATGGGGGTCAGGATGTTGCCCATGCTGCCGTAGGGGCCCTTGTCGGACAGGCGGAAGAACACGTAGCTCAAGTCCTCGCTGAGCAGTTCCTTCGCGAGCTGCGGGTTCTTCTGCACGAAGCTCTTGATGCGCGGCATGCTGGCCTCCTCGCGGGTCAGGTAGCCGCGGCGGATCACCGTGCGGCCGAGCATGGCCAGCTCGCGGCCGTTCTTGTTGGCGTAGAGCACGTGCTTCACCGTGCCGTCGGGCAGGATCAGCCGGCCGGAGCCCTGGATCTGCAGGAAGTAGAGTTCGATGCGGTCCCTGACCCAGGCCAGCTCCGCGCCCTTGCCCCTGAGCGCGCCGCTGAAGTCGATGTCCCCGCGCGACCAGTACGGCTTGATGCCGTTTTTCGTCATGCGGTAGAACAGCTTCTGGCCCTTCCAGCGCGGATGGAACTCGCCCAGGTCCGCGGTGAGCAGATCCTGCGGCGGGCCGTAGAGGGGGTACGGGTAGCCGGGGGCCGGCTCCAGGCTGGCCTCCAGATAGGGCTCGTAGTAGCCGGTGACCAGCGTGTCCTGCTCCAGCGGAAACCAGGAAAACACCCGGGCCAGGAGCGCCGGGTCGTCGTCCAGGTACGGCAGCGCGGCGATGAGATCCTCCAGCGTCTGGCGCAGGGCCGCCCAGGTGACGCGCCAGCCGGGGCGGGTGAAGGCGGCCTCGGCCTGGGGCTTGGCGCCCACGTAGGCCAGGCTGGCCCTGAGCCCCGGCTCCAGGTCGCGCCAGGAGCGCAGGCCCTGGGTGGAGGGATGCATCTGGCGCACGCGCTCAAGGGCCTGCTCCACGCTCAAGGGCGCGTACTTCGGGGCCTCCGCCGCCGGAGGCGGGGGCGGCGGGGGCGCGGGCGGCGGCGGGGCCACGGGCTTTGCGCAGCCGAAGGCCAGGAGCAGGGCAAAAAGCACAAGGCCGGCCACCAGACGCGGCGCGAGACCGGACAGGCGCGCCCAGGACGGCTGGCGCGCGGCGGAGGCGTGGATCATGGCTCGTTCCTGTATTCGTGGTACCCCACGCGGGAGGTGAGCACCTCCTTGTATTCCTCGCTGTAGATCTTGAGCATGACCATGAGGAAGGTCAGGATCAGCGGTCCGTAGATGATGCCCAGCGCGCCGAAGGCGTGCAGGCCGCCCAGGATGGCGAGGAAGATGTAGAAGGACGAGACCTGCGCGGCCCGGCGCATGAGCATGGGCCGCAGGATGGTGTCGATGTTGGTGACGATGATGACGTTGTAGAGCAGGAAGAACAGGGCCCAGTTCCAGTCGCCGAAGAAGTAGAGGTAGGCCGTGGCCGGGATCCAGATGAGCCCGGTGCCGATGACCGGGATGAGCGCGGCCAGGCCCATCATGGCGCCCCAGAACAAGGGCGGGATGCCCACGATCCAGAGGCCCAGCGCCCCCACCAGCCCCT
>Ga0209467_1002296_pt1 | contig 13909 bp, 10 predicted proteins | sample Higcelwee11metaG_FD_187175 | JGI IMG/M metagenome (GOLD analysis project Ga0209467, IMG submission 187175) | Freshwater pond sediment microbial communities from the University of Edinburgh, under environmental carbon perturbations - High... | ecosystem: Environmental > Aquatic > Freshwater >...
GGCCGTTAATGTCGTCTTTCCATGGTCAATATGACCAATCGTCCCCACATTCACATGCGGCTTTTTCCGTTCAAACTTTTTCTTTGACATTATCTTATCCTCCCAGTCAAAAGGACTGTATTTATTCTCTTAAGCTTCAGCACCAAACGGACATAAACATTCGAACCCTACCACCGGTAATGGGCAAACGCTTTATTTGCTTCCGCCATTTTGTGAGTATCTTCTCGTTTTTTGATAGCGCCGCCACGTTCTTCAGCCGCATCCATGAATTCACCGGCAAGTTTTCGCGCCATGTTTTTTTCGGATCGTTTTCCGGCAAAGGTCAGAATCCATCTGATCGCAAGTGCGATTTTGCGGGAAGGCCGGATTTCTGTCGGCACCTGGTACGTTGAACCGCCCACCCTGCGGGATTTTACCTCAATCTGCGGTTTGACATTATTCATCGCTTTCTCAAAAACCTTTAAAGGCGGCTCGTTGGTCTTTTTCTCAATAATGTCAAAAGCATCGTATATCATGGAAAGGGCAATGCTTTTTTTCCCATCCCGCATCACGCAATTCACAAACCTTGAAACAAGTTCGCTCTTGTATTTTAAATCCGGGGAAACTTTTCTTTCCGGCACTTCTCTGCGTCTTGGCATCGACTACACCATTCCTTGACTGAATATGATTAATTCAAATAATCAATGATTGTATTATTTAGGACGTTTTGAACCGTATTTGGATCTGCCCTGCCGTCTGTCTGAAACACCGAGGGTATCCAGCACGCCTCTAACAACATGGTACCGAACACCGGGTAAATCTTTTACACGACCGCCGCGAACAAGAACAACGGAATGTTCCTGCAGGTTATGGCCAATGCCGGGAATATACGCTGATACTTCAATCCCCGTTGTCAAACGGACTCTGGCCACTTTACGTAAAGCGGAATTCGGTTTTTTAGGCGTAGCCGTGTACACTCTCACACATACGCCACGCTTTTGGGGCGATTCCTGTAGCGCCCTTGAACTTTTCTTTACAACGATGCGTTTTCGGCCTTTTCGAACCAGTTGATTAATTGTCGGCATTGTTTCCAAACCCTTAAAAATCAAATTTATAGGAAGCTAAAATGTTAATTCTTAGACTTATTTCATGATTGTGTCAAGCTTTTTATCATTATGTCCATCATTTTAATCGGGACAAACAACCTTCACAAATTTATACATAAAAAAATGAATAATTAAATAACCGTTAAAATTTAAAGAACGCCTTCAACATCAATTTCCGGCAGGCGGTATTCCGCTCTTCCGGTTCCAGCCGGTATCAATCTGCCCATGATGACATTTTCCTTCAGTCCGCTCAAGGAATCATAGGCGCCGGAAATACTGGCATCCGTTAATACCTTGGTGGTTTCCTGAAAGGATGCTGCCGAGATAAAACTTTCGGTGGATAAAGATGCTTTCGTAATTCCCAGAATCAGGGGTTCACCGGTTGCCGGCTGAAGGCCTTTATCCTGAAGTTCCCGGTTGACTGCTTCGAACCTGTTTTTGTCCACCTGTTCTTCCGGAATAAACTCAGAATCACCAATGGTTTTTATTTTCACCCGGCGCATCATCTGACGAATAATAATTTCAATATGTTTATCATTAATCCTTACCCCTTGCAGCCGGTACACTTCCTGAACACCATTTAAAAGGTAACGGGCAAGCGCGATATCGCCTTTGATATTTAAGATATCCTGGGGGTTGGGACTACCGCCGGTCAATTGCTCTCCGGCTTTGACATAATCACCGTCATACACCCCGATATGCCTTCCCCGGGGAATCAGGTATTCTTTTTTCTCACCCGCATCCACAGGGGATACCGTTACTTTCTGTTTGCCTTTTTTGGGAGACTTGCCGATGGCGACATACCCGTCGATCTCGCTTAAGACAGCGGTTTCTTTAGGTTTTCTTACCTCAAACAGCTCCGCGACCCGAGGCAGACCGCCGGTAATATCCTTGGTTTTCGTTGTTTCCCGGGGCAATTTGCCGATAATATCCCCGGCCGCCACATAGTCATTTTCTTCCACCATAATAATGGTGTCCACCGGCAGCGTATATCTTGCAAAACCGGCCCCTGGAATCACCAGTGTTTTCCCGTCCTTGTCCTTGATGGAAATTCTCGGACGGGCCTCCAGCGACTTGTTATCCACCACCGTCAAGCTGGATTTCCCGGTAACAGGATCCACTTTTTCTTTTAAACTTTTTCCGATAACGAGATCACCAAACTTCACCTGGCCGGAAACAGCCGTAATAATAGGCGTGGAAAAAGCATCCCAGGTCGCAAGCAAATCTCCTGCCACCACCTTTTGAGCATCCTTGACCATGATTTCAGCGCCATAAATAATGGGAAACCGTTCCAGTTCACGGCCGGAATCCGAAACAATGGTAAATTCACCGCCGCGCCGGTTCATGACAATGGTTCGCTTCTGGGTATTTTCCACCACATCAAGGGCATTGAACCTTATGGTTCCCGCCATGCGGGCTTTAATGTCCGCCTGTTCCACACGACGATTGGCGGTGCCGCCGATATGGAATGTTCTCATGGTCAACTGCGTGCCAGGTTCACCGATGGATTGCGCCGCCATGATGCCAACGGGCTGACCGATTTCCACGGGGCCGCCGTGAGAAAGATCCCGGCCATAGCACTGGACACATACGCCGGTCGGGGTTGAGCAGGTCAGCACCGAACGGATTCTCACGCTGGTAACGCCAGCCTGGTCAATCTTGGCAACCCCCAGTTCGTCAATTTCTTCACCCGATTTAATTAAGACCTCATCCGTAAACGGATCCAGCACGTCATCAAGGGTGACGCGCCCCAGAACCCTTTCAGACAAAGGCTGGATCACTTCACCGCCTTCCAGAAGCGCTTCCACGACAATGCCGTTTCGCGTTCCGCAATCAAATTCCGCAGCAGAGCAATCCTGAGCGACATCCGCAAGACGTCTTGTCAGATATCCTGAATTGGCTGTTTTGAGCGCGGTATCCGCAAGTCCTTTTCGTGCGCCGTGGGTTGAAATAAAATACTGAAGCACGGAAAGCCCTTCCCGGAAATTGGCGGTGATCGGGGTTTCAATAATTTCACCCGATGGCTTGGCCATAAGACCGCGCATGCCAGCGAGCTGGCGCATCTGATCCTTGCTGCCCCGGGCGCCGGAATCCGCCATCATAAAAATCGGATTAATGATATCACTTTCCAATCGGCCGATCTTATCTAAACGTTTATCCGGTTCACTTGAAGGCGGCTCCTGAAATTCAGGCACATAGGGTTTTTCCATGGCCCCCATCATGGCATTGGCGATATCATCCGTGGCTTTTGCCCAGATATCAACGACCTTATTGTATTTTTCACCCTGGGTAATCAATCCCTCCATGTGCTGGCTGGTAATATCCGCTACATTTTTTTCAGCCGTATTTAAGATATCCCACTTTTTTTCCGGAATAATCATCGCGTCAATGGAAATGGACAAGCCACCGGAAGTGGAGTGTTTATACCCGGTATTCTTGAGCTGATCGGACAGAATAACCGTCGCCTTGGGGCCTTTATGCCGGTAAGTATGGTCCACCAGTTCACGAAGGCATTTTTTATTCAACACCTTGTTGATCATGGTAAAAGGGATTTCCTGCCGGACTTCAAGCACATGAAAAAGGTGAAATTTCCCCCCGGATTTGATGATATTGCTGATATCCCCTTGCTTGAGCGTATACACATTTTTGGCAACCGCGTCCGATACCTGAAAAATCTCCTGAAATTCATCAAGTTCAAGCAACCCGATATTGCCGTCATAGGTTTTGTCAAAGGCTTCCGAATGCCTGTGCACCAATTCCTTAAAGGATGCGCCGTCATATAGCTGCTTGCGGATGTCTTTGGCCATATCCTCGCTCGCGACCATAATATGCCGCAATATGAAGCTTTCTCCTTTGGGTATAATTTCCCATAATAATATGCGTCCCACGGTGGTTTCATGGATTTTGCCATTAATCCGGACTTTCACCTTGGCATGCATGTCCACGGCATTGGCGTCATAGGCGGACCGCACTTCTTCCGGGTCCGAAAACACCATCCCCTCACCCCGGGCGCCCGCCACCCCAAGGGTCATATAATATATGCCAAGAACAATGTCCTGGGTGGGAACAATAATCGGCTCACCGCTCGCCGGAGACAAAATATTATTGGACGCCAGCATGAGCACACGGGCTTCAATCTGGGCTTCCAGAGACAGCGGCACATGAACAGCCATCTGGTCTCCGTCGAAATCCGCATTAAAGGCGGTGCAAACCAGGGGATGAAGCTGAATCGCCTTTCCTTCGATCAGCACGGGCTCAAATGCCTGTATGCCCAGCCGGTGCAGGGTCGGCGCGCGGTTTAAGAGAATCGGGTACTCTTTTACCACTTCATCCAAGGTGTCCCAGACTTCCGGGCTTTTCATTTCCACGCATTTTTTGGCGCTTTTGACATTGGAAACAATCCCTTTTTTCTCAAGCCGATGATAGATAAACGGCTTAAAAAGCTCCAAGGCCATGATTTTCGGCAAACCGCACTGGTGAAGCCGAAGGTTGGGTCCGATGGTGATAACGCTTCTGCCTGAATAATCCACGCGTTTGCCAAGCAGATTTTGACGAAACCGCCCCTGTTTGCCTTTTAAGGTTTCGCTCAAGGATTTCAGGGGCCGCTTATTGGACCCTGTCACCACCCGTCCCTGACGGCCATTATCAATGAGGACATCCACGGCTTCCTGAAGCATCCGCTTTTCATTTCTGACAATAATATCGGGTGCTTTCAAATCCATGAGCCGTTTTAACCGGTTATTCCGGTTAATCACCCGGCGATAGAGATCGTTTAAGTCCGAAGTGGCGAATCGGCCGCCTTCCAAGGGCACCAGCGGGCGGAGTTCAGGGGGCAGCACCGGGATGACTTCCAGAATCATCCAGGTGGGGTTCAGTCCGGAATTACGAAATGCGTCAACCACCTTCAGGCGTTTGGCATATTTTTTCCGCTTGGCCTCGGAACCGGTATTCTGAATTTCGATGCGAAGCTCATTATACAGCTTCTCTATATCCAGTTCGCCCAGCAATTCCCGGATGGCCTCGGCGCCGATACCGGCCTTGAATTTGGAACCGTATAAATCCAGGGCTTCCCTGTATTTATCGTCGGTCAGGAGCTGCATTTTGGTTAACCCGGTTTCTTTTGGATCAATGACAATATAATTGTCAAAATAGATCACCTTCTCAAGGGACTTCAGGGTCAGATCCAGCAAATTGCCGATTTTGCTTGGCAGACTTTTCAAAAACCAGATATGGGTCACCGGGGTGGCCAGATCGATATGCGCCATGCGCTCACGACGCACCTTGGACTGAATGACCTCCACGCCGCATTTTTCACAGATAACCCCTCTGTGCTTCATGCGTTTGTATTTTCCACAATTGCATTCATAATCTTTTGTGGGGCCAAAAATTTTGGCGCAAAACAGACCATCCCGCTCAGGCTTGAACGTTCTATAATTGATTGTTTCAGGCTTTTTAATCTCTCCGTGGGACCAGCTCCGGATCAGTTCCGGAGAAGCCAGAGCAATTTTAACGCCTTTGTAGCGTATTGGATTAACTGGTTTTACAAAAAAATCATATAGCGTTTCCAAGATGATCTCCTTACTCATTTTCCTCAAGAAGGGCTACATCCAAACCTAAACTCTGCAACTCTTTCGTGAGTACACGGAACGATTCCGGCAGTCCGGGTTCAAATACATTTTGACCTTTCACAATTTTCTCATACATGCGTGTTCTTCCGGCCATATCATCGGACTTGACGGTCAAAAACTCCTGCAGCATGTGGGCTGCGCCATACGCCTCCATTGCCCAGACCTCCATTTCACCAAGACGCTGACCTCCGAACTGGGCTTTCCCGCCCAGAGGTTGCTGTGTCACCAGAGAATACGGCCCGATGGATCGCGCATGCAGTTTGTCATCCACCAGATGATGAAGCTTCAGCATATACATGGTGCCCACGGTCACCTTTCCGTCAAATGGTTCTCCCGTGCGCCCGTCGAACAATGTCATCTGCCCGGTTTGGCTTAAACCCGCTTCTGTCAGAAATTTCTTAATTTCTTCCTCTTTTGCGCCATCAAAAACCGGGGTGCTCATGTGGACCCCGTCCTTGTATCCCCTGGCCAGAACCGTCAGTTCTGCATCCGACATCTTCGTGATGGCGGATTGATTCAAAGAATCAGAAAAAATCGTTTTAAACTTTGCACGCAATTCCTTTATTTTTTCCGCCTCCAGCAGGGCGTTAATCTGATCGCCAAGCCCTTTTGCCGCCATGCCCAGATGGATTTCCAGAATCTGGCCGACATTCATACGGGACGGCACCCCCAATGGATTCAGCACCATATCCACCGTTCGGCCATCTATAAAATACGGCAGGTCTTCTTCTGGAAGAATCCGGGAGACAACGCCTTTGTTCCCATGCCGGCCGGCCATTTTATCACCTACGGAAAGGGTCCGCTTCATGGCCACATATATCTTTATCATTTTGATGACGCCCGGGGGCAAATCATCCCCGCGCTCATACATGGCCATCTGGTGTTCAAACGCCTTGCGCGTCAGATCTGACTTTTCCCGGTACAGTGCAATCAAATCATTGAGCTGGTCGTTAATGGCAGTGTCTTCAAATGCAATTGTTTCCAGTTTGGAAAGGGGCAATTTATCAAAATGCGTTATCTCAATTTTGGTATTTTTTGGGATTAAGACCTTCTTTCCATCCGTGAGATCCGCCACGCATTGTTTGCCAATAATTAATGCCGCGATTTCCTTGCGGGCCATTTCGTCAATGATACGCAGTTCGTCATCCCGGTCTTTTTCATGCAGCGCGATTTCTTCGTTCTCGATGGCCCGGGATCGTTCATCCTTATCAATCCCCCGCCTGGAAAAGACTTTTGCATCAATCACAATACCGTTTCCCCCGGGCGGCATACGCAGGGAGGTATCTTTGACTTCCCCGGCCTTTTCACCGAAAATCGCACGAAGCAATTTTTCTTCGGGCGAAAGTTGTGTTTCTCCTTTGGGGGTGACCTTGCCCACCAGAATATCCGTTGGACCGACTTCCGCCCCTAGACGAATAATACCGCATTCATCCAGATCCTTTAAGGCTTCTTCTCCGACATTGGGAATATCACGGGTGATTTCTTCTTTTCCCAGCTTGGTGTCCCTGGCCAGCACTTCAAATTCTTCAATATGAATAGATGTAAATACACCGTCTTTGACCAGACGTTCACTGACAAGAATGGAATCTTCAAAATTATATCCGCCCCAGGGCATGAAGGCAACCGTCACATTTTTTCCCAGGGCCAGCTCGCCTCTTTCCGTGGCCGGACCATCCGCAATCACCTCCCCGGCCTTTACCAGATCGCCTTTCTTGATAATGGGACGATGATTAAAACAGGTGTTCTGGTTGGAACGTATAAATTTGGAAAGATTGTATATCGTTACATCTTTTTTGGCCGGATTCCCGGAGGGTTCATGCCGCAGCACAATGCGCGACGCATCCACATACACCACTTCCCCGTCCCTGCGGGCCACCACCGTGACCCCGGAATCCCTGGCCACCACCCCTTCAATGCCGGTACCCACAAGGGGCGCCTTGCTGTTCAGGAGAGGGACCGCCTGCCGCATCATATTGGAACCCATGAGGGCGCGGTTGGCGTCATCGTTTTCCAGAAAAGGGATTAATGAGGCTGACGCGCTGACCAGTTGGTTTGGTGAAATATCCATTAATTCAATCTGGTCCCGGCCGATACGCATGAATTCGCCGGCTACCCTGGAAATAACCATGGGATTCACATATTGATTTTTTTCATTTACCGGCGCATTGGCCTGGGCGATGGGATGTTCCTGTTCCTCAAACGCGCTCAAATTTTTAATTTCATCGGTGACGGTGGCATCCTTGACGACTCGGTAAGGGGTTTCAATAAACCCGAACTCGTTTACCCTGGCATACGTACACAAGGAAACGATCAATCCGATATTCGGACCTTCCGGCGTTTCAATGGGGCAAATCCGGCCATAATGTGAGGGATGCACATCCCGGACTTCAAAACCGGCCCGATCACGGGTCAGACCGCCGGGGCCCAGAGCGCTCAGTCTGCGTTTATGGGTGGTTTCCGAAAGCGGGTTGGTCTGGTCTAAAAACTGGGACAACTGGCTGGTGCCGAAAAATTCCTTAACCACCGCTGAAACGGGTTTCGGGTTGACCAGATCATTGGGCATGAGCGCGTCCACTTCCTGCATGCTCATGCGTTCCTTAATGGCCCGTTCCATTCTGACAAGACCGATGCGGTATTGATTTTCGAGCAATTCGCCGACGGCCCGAACCCTTCTGTTGCCCAAATGGTCGATATCATCCACGGCACCCTGATTATCCCGCAGTTCCACCAGGGTTTTGGCGGTCAGAAGGATGTCCTCTTTCCGGAGGGTGCGGATATCGATGGGTGTATTGGTTTTCAGACGGTGATTAATTTTCAGCCGCCCGACACCGGAAAGGTCATAATACGCATTCCGGAAAAAAAGGTGGTCAACAAACTCCTGGGCCACCTCCGGCGTTGCGGGGTTTCCTGGGCGAAGACGGCGGTAAATGTCAATGAGGGCATCCTCTTTGGAGGTCACCTTGTCCACGAGAAGTGTCTTTTGAATGGCATTGCTGGAATAAAGACCTTCCATGACGAGAACATCAAAGGAATCAATGCCGGACGAAACAATGGCTTTTTCCAAATCTTTTTCAATGGTCACATTGGTTTTTGCGATCAATTCGGCTGTTTTCGGATGAACAATATCGCTGGCCACAACCCTGCCATAAAGGTCTTCTTTTGAAATCGGTATTAATTCAACACCGGCATCCTGAAGCTCTTTAAGGGCTTTTTTGGTAAATTGTCTGCCTTTTTTGACAATGACCTGACCGGTTTCAGGATTTAAAATATCGCTTCCCGGACGCTGGCCTTTTAAAAATTCCGGGTTCATCTCCCTGAATAATTGCTTTTTCTTAATAATAATTTTTTCTTTATGGTAAAAATAGGACAAAATATCATCGTCACTATAACCAATCGCCTTGAATAAAAGCGTGATGGGGAATTTTCGCCGCCTGTCAATCCGAATGTTGACGATATCTTTCGGATCAATCTCCATGTCTATCCATGAACCGCGGACCGGAATAATGCGCGCCGTATAAATAATCTTTCCGCTGGAATGGGTTTTCCCTTTATCATGGTCGAAAAACACGCCGGATGAGCGGTGCAGTTGGCTAACAACCGCTCGCTCCGTCCCGTTAATGATAAACGTGCCTTTTTCGGTCATGAGCGGAATGGTGCCAAAGTATATTTCCTGCTCCTTGACATCCCGAATGTTCGACACACCAGTTGTTTTATCCACATCATACACGACGAGTCTGACCCGGATTCTGACGGAGATCTCATAGGTCATGCCCCTGTTGATACACTCGCCCACAGAATGTTTAATCTCTGCAAAATGATAGGATACAAATTCAAGCGATGCGGTGCCGGTAAAGTCCTTGATGGGATAAACGGAATTAAACACTGACTGAAGACCGGCGTCTTTCCGGTTTTCCGGAAGCACATCCATTTGAAGGAAACGGTCATAGGATTCCCGCTGCATCCCGATGAGATCCGGGATTTCAACGATGGATTTAATATGGCCGAAACTCTTTCTTATGCGTCTATAATTCGGTGGGTTTACTGTCATGGCAGCTCCAGAAATTTTTAAAAAAACCACATAAAACAGCAACCCGGTTCAAACCGGGCGCTGTTTTATATTTTCTTCCAACACAAGAATAATTATTTGCTATTATTGTAAATAATTATTTAATATCTACCTGGGCCCCAGCAGCTTCGAGCTGCGCTTTAATTTTTTCCGCATCTTCCTTTGAAAGGCCTTCCTTAACCGGCGCGGGCACGCCCTCCACCAGGTCTTTTGCTTCCTTTAAACCAAGCCCGGTGATGGTCCTGACTTCTTTGATGACCTGAATTTTTTTATCGCCGAAAGCAGTCAAAATAACATTAAATTCAGTTTGTTCTTCCGCGGCTGCGGCAGGGGCGGCGCCGCCACCGGGGCCAGCCACGGCAACAGCGACAGGGGCCGCTGCGGAAACACCAAACTTTTCTTCCAGTTCCTTCACCATCTCTGACAGCTCAAGGACCGTCATATTCGCAATAAATTCAATCACATCATTTTTTGTAAGATCAGCCATGGGTATACCTCCAAAATTATATAAAAAGACTCATTAATGGTTTTATTTCAGTTCAAAATTTACAGGAATGATTTGTAAGCTCAAGCGGCTTCTTTTTGATCTTTAATTGCCTGTAATGCATACAGCAATCTTTCGGGTACATTGCTCAAGGCCCTGACAAATGATGTCGGAACGGCATTCATAACCGAAAGCAACTGGGCCAGCAAGACTTCACGCGATGGCATTGTGGAAAGGGATTTAATCGCATTGAGATCCAGAAGTTTTCCACCCATCACGCCGACTTTGATCTCTAAATTCTCATTGTCTTTCGCGAAGTCGGAGAGCACTTTTGCGGGGGCTACCGGATCATCATAACTGATGGCGATAGCGGTAGCGCCTTTACATTTGTCTTTCATCAAAGAGACATCTGTGTTCTCTGAAGCACGAATGAGGAGCGTATTCTTCACCACGCGATACTCAATACTGGCGGCCCTGAGCTTGCGGCGGAGCTCATTCATCTTTTCAACATTCAGTCCCTTGTACGCCGTTAAAATAACAATTTTGGACTTTGTCAGTTTTTGATGAAGCTCTTCAACAAGCTGTTGTTTTTCATTTTGATTTAGCATTTTACACCTCCTTTCTGAATCTGTAAAAACCAAAGGAAGTCAATTTATCCTAAACGACTGCCTCGGTAGGCCGGGAAATCCGATTATCCACTCTCGTTTACGTGGACCTACGGTCTTTGACAGGTTTTTTTTATTTAACTGCAACGCATTTCAACGATTTAACACAAAAAAAAGGATGCCGATGCTCCCTGTGTGACCCGAAGCACCGGCTATATTTTTTTGTTTTTAAAAACTAAAAACAATCTTATTAGATGAAAAAAGGCTATTTTATTAAGTCTTTAACGTAAACCGGATCAATTTTGAATCCCGGTCCCATTGTTGTAGAAACGGCGATGCTGCGAATATACGTGCCCTTGCTGGATGATGGTTTAACCCTGACCACTGAATCAATAAAAGCGGCAATATTGCCAAGAACTTTTTCAGGGCCAAACGAAACCCTACCCATGGGGGCATGAACAATACCTGCTTTTTCAACCCGGAATTCTATTTTTCCGGCTTTTAATTCCTTAATGGTCCTTGCGACATCAAAGGTGACCGTCCCGGTTTTTGCATTGGGCATTAATCCACGGGGCCCCAGCATCTTGCCGATTTTACCCACCACGCCCATGACATCCGGTGTTGCGACCGCTTTATCGAATCCAAACCATCCGCCCTTGATTTTTTCAATCAGCTCATCATTACCGATAAAATCCGCACCGGCTTCCTGGGCTTCTTTTTCTTTTTCGCCTTTGGCAAAGACAAGCACTTTGACCTCTTTTCCAAGGCCGTTCGGCAAAATAATGGAGCCACGAACCATCTGATCCGCATGACGAGGGTCTACCCCCAACTTAACGGCAATATCGACCGTTTCATCAAACTTCACGAATGAGGATTGAATCGCTCCGGCCACAGCCTCTTCAAATGAATACCGCTTTAACGGTTCAACCTTTGATTTGGCCTCTTGAAATTTTTTTCCATGTTTCGGCATTGTATCCTATTCACTCCTTTTCTAATTAAACGACCTCAAGCCCCATACTTCTGGCCGTTCCTTCGATAATTTTACACGCATTCTCCCGGTCAGTGGCGTTTAAATCAGCCATTTTCATTGCGGCGATTTCTGCAATCTGATCTTTTGTGACCTTACCGATTTTGACTGCTTTCGGATCCGCAGACCCTTTTGCAATCCCGGCGGCCTTTTTTAAAAGGATCGAAGCCGGGGGCGTCTTGGTAATAAAAGAGAAGGATTTATCTTTGTAGACGGTCAATATAACAGGAATAATCATGCCTTCATCATTTGCGGTTCTGGCATTAAACGTTTTACAAAAATCCATTATATTCACGCCATGCTGACCCAGGGCAGGACCAATTGGGGGGGACGGATTGGCCTTTCCGGCCATTACTTGAAGCTTGATCTGAGCGATCACTTGTTTTGCCATCTTAATTATACTCCCGATATTTTTTTATTACCGTGTAAAAAAAGGGATTCATCCGCTTTATTTCATGTTCGGCTTTGAAACCTGAAACGAATACCGAACATTGTCATTTATCTGGATTTAGCCGATTTTAGACACCTGAACAAAATCCAGTTCAACAGGCGTTGAGCGCCCGAAAATACTAACCAGAACCTTTAGCTTGCCTTTTTCAGGGTTGACGTCTTCCACTGTCCCGTTAAAATTGGTAAAAGGCCCGTCCACCACGCGAATTTCATCCCCTATCTCAAAATAAAATTTTGGCTGGGGTTTTAATTTCCCTGCCTCCATCCGGTTCAAAATATAATCCGCTTCTTCATCCGTAATCGCCGCCGGCTTGTCACGCCCCCCTAAAAATCCAGTGACTTTTGCCGTTGAACCCACCATATGCCAAGTGTCTTCATCCAGTTCCATTCGTATCAATATATATCCGGGATAGAACTTGCGATTTGACGTCTTCCGTTTACCCTTAATCAGCTCAACAACCTGCTCAGTTGGCACAACGACATCACCGAACTTATGGGCATGGGGGGATGTCGCAATCCGTTCCTCAAGCGTCGCCTTGACTCTGGCTTCAAACCCGGAATAAACATGAAGGATATACCATTTGAGCGCCATGCTTTTTTTCCTCGCAAATAAAACCTAAAGAACCAACCGAACAAGGCTCGACAAACCAACGTCAACCACCCCGAGAAACAGAGAAATAATAAAAACAAAGACAATAACAACCACCGTCGATCCGATAGTCTGTTTTTTAGACGGCCAGGTTACTTTTGTCAGTTCGACTTTAACTTCTCTGAAAAATTGAATCCAGGTTCCAAAGTATTTATTGGCCAGTTTCATCACAGCCGATTCGTCGCTGCCTGATGATTCCCGAAACGCAGGTGTTTTCTTTTTTTGGGGATCCTTTCCGGAATCGGAAACCGACGCCCGGATTCCTGCGACAGATGCTTCGCCGTTGGCTCCGGATATCACGTTTTCCTGCGACCCAGCATCATCGGTTTTTGTCTTTACTTTAAATACCGTTTTCTTCTTTTGAATACGTGCCATTTAGGCTCCTGAAAAGCGTATAAGTACCCATTAATGCAATTCATGTTCACTCAAGAAGGAACTTTTACGCTGTGCTTTCGTTAAAATTTTTATGGCAGGCCAGGAGGGATTTGAACCCCCAACACCCGGATTTGGAGTCCGGTGCTCTGCCGTTAGAGCTACTGGCCTATACCTTTTGAAAGCTGAACCCGCCCCCTTTTTATCAGTCTAATAAAAAATAAGAGGCGGGATCTTTTATTTTGTCTCTTTATGAGTCGTATGGGTTTTGCAAAACCGGCAATATTTTTTAAACTCGAGCTTGTCCGGTTTGGTTCGCTTATTTTTTGTGGTCATATAATTTTTTCTTTTGCATTCCGTACATGCAAGGGTCACTTTAACTTTCACAAAACACCCCTTAATCTATCGTTATTATGCTATAATTTCGCTTACCACACCGGCGCCGACAGTTCGGCCGCCTTCTCTGACCGCAAAACGCAATTCCTTTTCCATGGCGATGGGGGATACCAGTTCCGCTGATATGGTCACGTTATCTCCCGGCAT
>Ga0209467_1002298_pt1 | contig 13905 bp, 12 predicted proteins | sample Higcelwee11metaG_FD_187175 | JGI IMG/M metagenome (GOLD analysis project Ga0209467, IMG submission 187175) | Freshwater pond sediment microbial communities from the University of Edinburgh, under environmental carbon perturbations - High... | ecosystem: Environmental > Aquatic > Freshwater >...
CTGGTGTTCGTTGTACATGCCACCGCCGTCGCCATCCGCAGTGTTGGACGCAAAGGAACATTTGGCAATTTTGGGGTAGCTGAAATCGTTGCCCATGCCGCCGCCATTGCGTACCGCGGCATTCTTGGTGAAAACGCAGGTGTCGATCACAGGGTAGTCATGTGAGTTGCGGCTGTAGTTGTGCATGCCACCGCCGTTCATGTCCGACCTGTTCTCGATGAAGGAGCAGTCCTTGATGGTCGGCCCCGCGCTGTTGTTGCGGACGCCGCCGCCGGATATGAGCGCGGAGTTGACGATAAAGTCGCAACCGGAGATCGTCGGCTTGGAGTCGAATACATAGACACCACCGCCCCTGGCCGCGGAATTCTGGTCGAAGGAGCACTTGGAAAGAACAGGCGATGACGATGAGTTGGAGGCGATGACACACACACCGCCACCGTGGTCGGTGGCCGAGTTGCGTGTGAACGTGCAGTCGTTCAAAACTGCGGCGGCTTTGTAGTTAAAGATCCCGCCGCCGTCACCGTCGCCCACCGTCAGCGGATCGATGGGCTCGTCATTGTAATAACCTTCGTCGTCGCCGGGCGTTCCCGTGCTGTTGTTGGCTCCATTGTCCTCGAACACGCAGGCCGACAACGTGGGGCTGGACTCGTGGTTGTAAACCCCACCGCCGCAGTTGGCCGAATTGAAGCTGAAGGAGCAACGAGTCATGGTGGGCAAGGAGCTAACACAATTGTAGACTGCCCCACCGCCATCCTCTGCCGAGTTCTCGCGGAAGGCGCAATCCACCAGATTCGGAGAGGATTTCTCGTTGTGCATCCCGGCCCCGTCGTCTGCTGCGTAGTTCTTGAGGAAGGAGCAGTTCCGAACCGTCGGGCTGGAATTCTTGTTGCGCATCCCACCACCGTCGGTTTCTGAGTTGCCGCCGGTGATGGTGAATCCGTCCAGGACGGCGGAAGCGTCAAGGCCGTTGTTGCTGACGACATGCTCGCAGTTGTCGTACTCGCCGCTTGCGCCGATGTCGCCAGAAAGGATGGTCGAATTGGCGGCGATGTTACGCTGGCTGAGTTCAGTCTCCGTCCCGACGAAGCCGCCGTAGACTGCTACACCGTTTTTTAAGATGAAGCTCTGCGAACGTGAGAGATTGGACGGGTCGGCGTCGTTGGGCTTGTAAGTCCCCGCGGCAACCCAGACGCACTTCCTGTCGGTTGACTTCGCCGCAATGGCGACGCCGCCCTGAAGATCGTCCATTGCGCTCTCCCATGAGGAGCCGTCGCCTGAAGCGCCAGCATGGACATAAACAATTCCTTCTTGTTTGAAATTGGCTGTGACAGAAATGTTATCAACAACCGCATTGTCAGTTCTCGGATTTGTCGTCTTCCCATCACTCCATCTGTCAAACTTATACCCGCTGTTTGGACTTGCGGTGACTGGAGTTCCAGATGCGCCATGAACAACGGATTGAGATGTGTCACCTTGTAGTTTTCCATTTGCACCCGCAGAGTAGTTGAGCGTATAGGTGTTAAGCTCAAAAATTGCAGTGACGTCGATATCGCTCATGACATTGCTGTCTGTCCTCGGATTGTTGCGTGTTCCGTCACTCCATTCGGAAAAGTAGCAACCATTGTTGGGAATGGCGTTCACCGTCGTACCGGATGCGCCATGGGCAACAAACTGAGATGTCTGACCTTTCAACGTTCCATTTTCGTTGGCCATATATTTCAAAGAGTAGAACGCTCCAGGTGAATAAACTTCACAGCTGGCGAGCGTGGCAGTTGAGCCGCAGCCTCCAGTGACAAGGACTTTGTTGTTGGTCATGAGTGTGGCCGAATGAAGCCGCCGCCCCTGCGCGATCGAAATAGTGTCGTCCCATGTTCCGCTCACTTGGTCATACAATTCGCAAGGGACAGTATATTTGGTATCGCCATCGTAATAATAGCCTCCGACAACTAGAACTTGACCGTATTGCAGCAATGTAGCGGTGTGTTCCTCTCGGACATGTGCCAACGAGCCAGTCCTGCTCCATGTCCCACTTGCCTGATCGTATATCTCACAACTGGAGTGAGATGTGTCGCCAGCAACCACAAGGACTTTTCCGTTTGAGAGCAATGTGGCCGTATGATCTTTCCTTGCATTGGTCATTGCTCCCGTTTCAGTCCATTTTTTTGTCTTTGGGTCGTAAATCTCACAGCTTGCAAGATAATTACTATATAGATTATGTCCACCAGTCACAAGGACTTTGCCATCAGGCAAGAGCGTTGATGTGTGGTTGGATCTTGCCGTTGCCATATCTCCAGTTGCTTTCCACGCTCCAGTTGTGGGATCGTATAGCTCGCAGCTTGATATCTGAAAAAAAGAGCCATAGCCTCCAACAACGAGAATCTTGCCATCAGAAAGCGTTGTTGCCGTATGGCGTTCACGCCCTGTAAGCATCGATCCAGTCTCGCACCATTCTTCAGTTTCTGGATCATAGAGCTCGCAGCTTGAGTAATAATCACCGAAAGAGGGACTGCCTCCAGCAACAAGAACTTTTTTCTTCTCAGGATGGAGCGGGTTACCGATTACTATATTTGTGGTATGATTTTGTCTTTTTTGTGACATTTGGGCAGTTTCACTCCACATTTCACTAGCAGGATCGTATAATTCGCAAGATGTTGAATTGTAAACTCCCCCGGCGGCAAGGATTCGCCCATCTGGCAGCAATGTGGTGGTATGCTCGTACCTACCGTGCGCCATCGATCCGGTTGCACTCCATTCGCAGGCATATTGCGCCTTTGCTGCGATGCTGGCGGCGAGTGACAGCGACATCAGCGCAGCCAATAACGTTTTTTTCATGTCATTCCCTTTCATTCGTATTTTGATCATGAATATTCACCATTTCCCTCTGCCATTCTCCTGAACCATATATCTCTCCCTGCGACATCAAGTGTCGTTGCGTTAGCGTGTGCGTTTAAAAATGTCGATCATCCTCTCGCTTGCCTAACGCTTGAGACGCCGTTGCGGGCGGAGTTGTTCTACTCCGCCCGCAACGATGTGCCCTCAATCATGCGTCCCCTTGTACTTCTGCTAGAACCTACTTTTGAACGACTGAACTTGCTGCGCCTTGGCCGCCTCGATACGCTGCGCCATCTCCTCGTCGGAGACCGGGCGCGCCGTCATGCCGGCGCGCAGGCCTTGGAGCGGCAGCCCGCCGACTGGCACCGCCTTGGCGAACTTCGGGAACACCTGGTTGACCTGGGCCTCGCCGATGTACTGCTCGTCGTTGCCGAGTGTCTCGCCGGTGTCCGGGTCCACCATGGGCTCGCCCGCCACGAAAACCTTCAGGATTTGCCCCACCTTGGCGCGCTCCTTGGGCAGGTTGACCGTGATATCGTACTGTCCGACCTTGATGATGCGGGTGGGATAGGCCAACTCCATCAGCTCCTCCGTCACCTTCCGGGCGGCGTCCTCAATGGCGTCCTGGATGACGGTCGAGTCGATGTTGGAGGCCACCGTCATGCCCTCTCCGGCCATGTTCGACTTGGAGGCGTTGGACTTGATGCTTTTGCTGGCGACCGCATGGCCGGTCTCGACCTCGGTGAACCGGACGTTTAGCTCGACCTCCGCTGTGACCTTCTTCCCGGAATACCCGTCGCCGCTCACGGTGGAGCTGGAGGCTCCCAGGGACATCACCGTCCCGTAGAGGATGAAGCCGGCGGACTTGATCTTGCCTTTCTTGGGCGCGTCGTTAGCGTCGGACATCCCCATGTCGGCCAACTTGTGCTGGCTCAGGACTTCGCCCAGACGGGCTTGATCCACGACTTCGAACTTCCGTGTGTTGACGATGGAGTTGGTGATACGGTCGAGCAGCGAGTCGAACAGTTGCCCATCGACGCCCGCTTTGTTCTTGAAGCCCCCGATGGTGACCACCATCCGCATGGGCGCCGCTTCCGGAGGCGTCATTGGTTGCGCCACTTGCGCTCCAGTTGGCCCGGCGGCGGATTGGGCGATCTGACCTTCCCCTTGGGCGAGACCAGTGTCCGCGCCGACAAATAGGCAGCACAGCAAAACGGCCTCGGTAAAACGTTTGAAAACTTTCATGGGCGATCCTCTCCTGATTGTGATTTTATTGCCCGTCATCTGTCAAACAACGCCTCGTCCATGGGGAGCAAGCCTCCACTCTTGATCTCCCACACATCCACGTCCTTCACCAGCGTCACCCTGATGGTCAAGGGAGCGGCGGTCGCGCGGACGTAGTTGATGGTCAATGACCACTCGCTCTCGTAGTCATCCTTCCGCAGCTCCTTGACGGCGCTGAAGCTCTTGACACCGCCATTGACTTTCCGCCGTTCGTCCAGGGCGGCGGAGAACTTCTCGAAAGGACAGGCCTCACGAGCTTCGCCGCACAAGGCCCCGTACATCTTCACGTAGTCCGCCTTCGCCCAAAGCATGGAGTAGTATTCCAGGAACATCGCGGAGTCAATGGCCATCGCCTTAGGGGGTTTGGGATACCCCATCGGCGCGGACGTTTGCCCCGATGTGGCTAAGACCGCCGTCACGCCCGTTGACGGGGCGGTGACGGCGGTGGTTGTGGACATTTGGGCGAACGAGGACGCGGCGGCCAGCAACGTGGCCAAGGACATCATATTAAGGCGCAAACTCATGGCGCGTCCCTCCTAACTTTTGGTTTCACCGATTGGCCAAGGAGGCGAGGAAGGACTTGGACTGGTCAGTCCTGACTCGGGCGTAATGGTTCTCCTTCACCCCGGCGTTCTCGAAGTCGTCGACTTCCACCCAACAGGTGTCTTCGGCCAGCTCGATCACCTCGCCATAGGCGAAGGGAATGGATTGCCGCTTGCCATTCTTCTCCTTGATCGTGAAGAACTCCATTTTCATGCCGGGCGTTAAGCCATAGTTCTTTCCGAGATTGAGCAGCGCCACCTGTCCGCCACCCTTGGTCTGCTGCACCACGGCGGGCGGAGCGTAGTCCACCGCGAACTGGGTGACGAAGTCCTTGACGGCCCTGGCCGAAGCCTCCGAGAGTATCGCCATCTTCTGAGCCGGGTCGACGCTCTGGTCGCACAGCCGGGTGCTGCCAACCATGCTCTTTGTGAACTCCCTGGTGTTGCTAACCTTGTTGACCAGCGACACCGACGCTTTGACCACCCCTTGGCAGAGGTTGGGGGCGTTCTTGCCGCCCAAAATGTTCTTGCCCTTGTCCTCTATCGAATAGCTGGTGATGTCGTAGATGATCAGGAAGTCCACGTTGGCGAGCTTGTAGTCGGACGGCTTGTCCGAGGTCATGTTGGCCAAAGCCGTGTCGGAGATTATGGCTCCGAGCTCCGACCTCGGGACGACCTGGAAATCCGCCAGATTGGAAATGGCAGTCTCAAGGTCGGCGCCGAATTCCTTCGACAGCTGTTTTGCCACCGGGTCGGGCGTTTGCGCGTTTCTCCCGATTACCGCAACTTTTATCGCCTGCTTGTCCTTCTTCTGCCCCTCGTCGGCCTTTATATAGGGATTGCTGTACACCTGGGCATCCCTGTCTGTGACGGGCAGCGTGGCGACTTGCGTCGCGCAGCCAGCCATGAGCATCGCGACACCCACTGAAGCGAGATTACTACATTTCATGCTATTGTCCTCTTGGTTTTTGAAAGTCCTGAACAATTCCACCATCGTCTTCCATGATTTCAACGCCATGCGCCTCAACTCCGTCCCATTGTCCCTCCTTTCCTAACGCCTCCTCAAAAGGCACGTCATAGTTTCCAGCTTGTTACTTCAACAATAGCGCTCCACCCCTGACATCTTCTGTCGCCGATTGAACTGCGGGCGCTCTCAGCGCCGCCCTTTACGGCTCTGCGTCACGAGCAGCAGGCGCCCATGAACGGAACGGCAATTGTGCCGCGACATAATGTTGCTGGCCGATTGCGCCCGTTCGGCGTCCGCCTTGGCGGGTGACGCACACGACCATGCCTTGGCGCAATGTTCCTGACGTAGTGCGGTGAATGCTCTATCGCATCTCCAATATTCACGCATCCACCTCAAGAAAGTCGCATTTGGCGCAAATGTATTCCGACAGCGTTTGCTGGCGGCGCTTGGCCTCCGCATGGATCTTCCGCTTCAGTTCCATCGGCATGGTGACCAAGATGGTGACCTCCGAGCTGGAGTTGCCTTCACTTGCGGCATGTTTGTCCTTGTTGTCCGCCAATACGCTGGCGTCATAACAAACGCCTCCGGCAACCATGACATGGTTTGCCTCAATCTTGCTGTTCGTGCTCATAGACAATGCACCCCTCGTTTTTATACGGTAACTTTAATATTGGAAATACGATATTTCAATGTGGTTTCGCCGCATTTTCATCATTCCCGCAGGACGCTCCCCATAGAACCGGGGTTGGCGGCATCTTTGCGCGTTTATGGCTTGCAAGAAATCGTTTTTGCGTTATTGTTAACGTGGCGATGGATAAACCATGGCACCAGTTGGTGACGGGAGCGGCTTGGATGGTGGACGCGGCGGAGAAGATCGGACGGAAGATACAGCGGCTCCGGCAGGGAGCCCGCTGGACGCAAGCCACGTTGTCCAAGGTCACGGGCATCCCCCAGGGACAGATTTCCTCGTATGAAAACGGCAAGGACGTCCCTAAGATCGAGAACCTGGCGAAGCTGGCCAACGCCTTCAACTGTTCGGTGGGAGCCATAGACGCCCGACTGGCGAAAGTCGGAGTGTCCAGCGATGAGCTCCATATGGGGTTGCTCGACGACATAGACCGCGCCATCCTGGCGGAGCTCGAAGCTCTGCCGCGCCAGGCCAAGCTCCAACTACTCACGAGGATCGGGGAACTGCGCGCCAGCTCTGGGCTCACGGTCTCGATTGACACCGGTGCGCCAAAGGCCTGAGACGGCTTGAAATCGTTAGATTCGCGCTGAAACATTTTTCGCCGCCTCCTTTTTGACGGACATGGTTGCTCATGTCCAATCACCATACCTCCGCACCCCTGACATCATGTGTCGTTGACATGTGGGCCTGGGCAAAACCCGTTCAAGGGGGTCTTCAAGGAGGTGGCTAGCTCCCGGTCGTGCGACCATGGGTGGACCTTATGTCGCATGACAACATCAACGGAGTAAACACCAGCAGCCCCATCAACCCGAAGGTTTGATGGGGCTGGTGATAGTCCTCTATGTTGAGGGCGGCTCTACGCCGTGTCAGACATTGCGCTCGATGACTTTTCGGGCGACCTCCACGACTTGCTCGCGAAGTGAGCTCGGCTCCAGTATCTTGATTTTCCCGGCTTCGCCGAGCACCCAGCGGATCACCTCATGCGGCACCGCGGCGGGCAGCGTCACGATTACGCTACCGTCGGGCTGTTCGGAGATCTTCAAATGCCTGGCTTCCTGATGCTCGCGCAGGTAGAATGCGATGCTCTTGTCGCAATGGAGCTTGACGTCATTGAGCTTTTTGAAGCTGAACAAACCATTTTGCTTGACATCCTCAAGGATCTTTTTGTCGATTTCAAAGGTCTTCCCGGTCAACTTCACATCGCTCATCCGGTGGATGTCGAACACCTTCACCTCTCCGCCCGGCAAGCATACGCCTTTGGTGTACCAGAGGCCGTTGTTGAACGACACCACATGCGGCTCGAACAACCGGTTTGACGGTGCCTCTCCCTTGGTCTGGTAGACGAACTCGATTGATTGCCGTTGTCGCCAAGCGTCGAACACGCCCCTGAACGTCTCGGGCTCGATGGTCGCCTTGAGCCCGGTGGAGACGAGCAGCGATTCAATGAACGCATCTTCCAACTCTTCGGAGTAATTGTCCGCGAGATGCTGGCGAACGGCGTCGCGGATTTCGCTTTTCAACGGCTCAGGCATTATGTCATGAGCCAACTGCGCTCCAAGCATTGTCGAGGACATCATCTCCTCCGACAGTCCCAATTCCCAAGTCTTGCGCTTCAGGTAATATCCGTTTTTCCCCGTGTCGAACTCGATGGGAGCGTTCAGTTCCTTCCGTAGAAACTCGATGTCCCGCTCGATGGTGCGCGGGGTGCAGGTTATCTGATTTCGAACATCCGCGCCAAGTTTTTTGGCGAAGCTAACGCTGTTCGGGTAGTTGTTCTCCTTCAACTCAGCCACAAGCCTGATCATGCGGAGCAGCTGATGCTTGGTTTCCGGCATGGTTTTTCCTCCTCAAAATTGGTGGTTGTCATCGATAGTAGCCGAATATAGTGCGGAACCAAGCCGTTTCCAAGCGACGAAGACCTTTGCGCCGCCACGACACTTGATGTCAGGGCGCCACGATTATAGTAGGTCTCATGGAACCGGACATCCGGCTTCGGCTAGTCCGAGGTTTTGAACTGAGGGCGTGTTGAGCGTATTGCGTCAAGAGCATCAACCATTCTTGAAAGGGCTAGTGTATGAGCGCGAACATCGTCGTCTGTGGTCGTGAGCATGTGGGCAAGACCAGCCTGGTAGAACACGTCGGGGAAGCGCTTCAGTCCCAGTTCAGGCTCATAAAAGCTGCGCCCATCGCATTCGGACAAGAGCCAGCCGACTATGTTGAGGACATCAGGCAGGTCTTGGCGAGGCTTTCACCGGGCATTGCCCAGCAAATCGACTGTTATTGGCTCTGCGTCGATGCGGCCAAGGGACTCACCGAAGTGGACAAGGCCCTTTTCTCCGCATTGAACGGCCGCGCGTTGCTCGTCGCGACCAAGGCCGACCTGTTGACGCAAGAAGGCGTTGATCGCCTGCTTGCCGAGCTTAGGGGAATCGCCCCGCCCGACAGGGGCGTCCTGCGTTCCAATATTTCCGACAAATTCAGCAGCCTGTCCAAGCTTGATAGCCAGTCCAGGGCCATAATCCTGGCCGACGAGGCGCAACCTTGCGGCAAGAAGCTCGTTTCCGAGCTTGCCGATGAGGCGGCGAAAGAGGAAGAGGAGAGACGAGCATCCGCTAAGGACACCGATTTCGCCGAATACATGCGCATGCGCGGCTCATTTCTCCGAAACCGAGCCTCCGAGGAAGCCGACAGCATTATCCACTGGGCGGCTGGGCGAGCGTTGGCCATCGCAATCATCCCGCTGCCTCTTGCGGACGTGTTGCCATTGGTGGCCAACGAGGCCTACATGATCCATCAGGTAGGCTCCTGCTATGGCTATTCGCTCGACGAGTCGGTCATCGTCAACTTCATCGGTTGCCTGGGAGCCAGTGTTGGAGGAAAAATCGTCGCCAGCTTCATTCCGTTCCTCAAGGCGCCGATTGCGGCCGGAATCACCTATGCGGTCGGCATGACGGCGAAGGAGTACTTCGCGTCTGAAATGACCATCAAGCCCCACATCCTCCATGACATCTACGAGGAATACAGCAAGGCGGCCAAGGATTTCAATTGGAAGTGAACGCACCGATGCTGCTGCCAGGCGGCGTGAAGGCCAACTCAAACCTTCCGCCAAAGCTGGCGGCGTGGTCAACGCCGGTGGCCATGCGGCGTTCCCTGGACGAAACCATGGGGGCCATAGATGTCGTCCCTGTGCCGCCTGCGCTTGACCTATACTCAAGAACGATATGTCTTGAGGCGCACTCCATCAAAGAAGGGTCGGCTAGGTGGCGAGCCCCCTGTGCTTGGCCTATTTTCCGCAACTACCTGGCGTGCTGGCCGTGTGCCGATAGTCTCACCCCAGTAAATGCTGGACGACGTGTCTCACTCCGGGTGGGGGATGATGAATGTCCGTCCTGAGGCTAAAAATGACAAGCGTGGCGTCTATCCACCTCCAACGTGATAGGATTTCTGATTTTTACATGAAAAATCCACTTGACTTGAGTTTTGCCGTAGGCGATATTACTAGGTTTGAGGAAGGAGTTGGCGGGATGCGATTCGCATTACTCTGCATGTCGTTTATGGCGAAAGCACGCAACAGGACGTGTTTTGGTGAAGGTGAGGCTAAAAGCCAAGCTCACACCCACGCTGGTATTGCGGGAGGGAACAATGGGGTGTGCAGCGTCGTCAATGCTCCACGTTGGCGGTGGCGCCATAAACTGACTGCCAATATTTGCAGAAAGCGGCATTTGGAACAATTAATCTAGCTTAAGTTTTTTACTAGTAAATTTCGCTTAATATTACAGTAGACAACAACATGGAGGAATCATGAGCAATCAGGCTAATCTAAAAGAGCGGTTCGAACAAGAATACAAGGAATTAATCAACAACATCAAAAAACCCAACATAATGCTTGTCGGGGGCACTGGTGTAGGAAAAAGCACATTAGTAAACTTATGCTTTGGTGCGGATATAGCCAAAACAGGTATAGGAAAGCCAGTTACAACTTGTATCAAGTCACATTGCGATCCCAAAATACCACTGGTCTTATTTGATACGTTAGGGTACGAAGTGGGCTCTGATGCGCAAGCTAAATTCATGGAAGACGTTGTCAACTATTCAATTACTCCTTCCGGGACAGTAGACCAACGGATACATATGGTTTGGTATTGCGTGCAAGCTTCAGGGTCACGCTTTACCGACTTGGATGAACGCGTAATTAAGAAGCTTAAAGCTGCTGGCATTCCAGTTGCGGTGGTTATTACTAAATGCGACATGGTTTCACAAGAAAATCTTGATGCGTTAAAGCGTACAATATATGCTTGTTTTAATGACGAATCCCCAGTTAATGTTTTTTGCGTTACCAACGAAAAGGAGCTAGCGCATCTTCAGCTTAAAGAGTTGTGCTCTTGGGCAATTGAGATCTTACCAAGAGGTGTGAGATATGCCTTTATATGTGCCCAAAAGCAATCGTTACAGGACAAAATAAAGGAGGCGAGATATATCATTCTTCAGCACACCACAGGTGCTGCGTTTGTTGGTGCTTCTCCCATCCCTTTTTCAGATGCTCCAATATTAGTTGCCAACCAAGTTTGCATGTTTGTTAGAATTATAAACCTATACGACATGGGGTCAATGCAGGAAACCGTAATGACTGCCATTGGCGGGCTGGGGATTGGCTCTGCTATTTCGTCCTTTGGGATTTATATTGTTGGGCAAATCATGAAATTCATACCAGGGTTGGGAACAGTCGTGGGTGGCATGATTACTGGCGGCGTTGCAGCCACCATCACGGCTGCAATTGGTTACCTGATTTCGGAGATGTGTTCTCATATTTATGAACTTGCATTGAAAGATAAGCGAAGCGAACTTTTAGACTACGTGGAATCGTTTAAGGATTCTTCTGTTATTAGAGAGATGTTTAGCACTCATCTAAAAAGCAAGACAAAGTAGTTTACAGAAAGCCTCAGAAAGCCTAAAGTCATTTATCTTGGAGCATTGTAAGCATGAGCACTGATACAACGAATGTTCGCTATAACATTGTTATTGCGGGTCAAACGGGAGTGGGGAAAAGTTCATTCATAAATTACTTGTATGGTGATGATGTTGTTAAGACGGGCATAGGAAAACCTGTAACCGCTGAGGGTTTCCATCGCATTGATTGTCTTATCAATGGATTGCCAGTAAGCATATATGACTCATGGGGTATTGAGGCTGACAAGTATGAGCAGTGGTGTGATATGCTCGACAGAGAACTTAAGAAACGAGGTTCTGATGCGGAGGCCAGCGAGTGGTTCCATTCGATATTCTATTGTATTCAGGCCCCTGGCCATCGCATTACCAATGGTGATATAGGAATAATTAAGCGATTTATTAATGAGAAGTACACTGTCAATGTAATTTTCACAAAGAGCCACAGTGTCACCATAGGGGTTATTACCGCATTGCAAGAAACATTGCAAGAAGCATTGCAAGATTTTACACATTTGAGAGCTATTCCTGTCAATTCGGTACAGGAAATGACATTAGGAGGCCATGAATCAAAATGCTTTGGCAGGGACGAAGTAGTTCAGGCGATTTTGAAGCAGTTTTGGGATAGTATAACTGATAGAATTCCCGGCAGATGCGCCACTGTCGCTCGGCAAGAAATTAAGAAATGGCAACTCATGATGGATAGACATATTCGAGATGAAGCCGGTTATTTTAACAAAGACGAAGTTCGTGAAACCTTAAAAATGAAGGCCAAGGAGCTGGAGTCAAAAGTTATTGATGCTGCGGCCAATGAGGTTCTCAAAGTCGTAGACATGTTCATTGGTTTCTGCCAGACGATGAATTATTTGCCTGCGTCTTTCATTAATCAAAAACCTTACCTTGATTTTAACCGACATTTCAAAAAACCCAATGAACCGGATATTCCGTGGTGGGGCTGGCCGATTATTTCGGCATTGCTTGTGCCAGGACTTGTTGCTGTTTCTATCTGGATGCGTGAAGACAATAGGAATGAGCTTCTTCATTCCTTGTCGCAATATTGCACTGAGTTGGAAAAAGTTTTACTTCCTGAAATTGAGCAACAAGCGCACAAAACGTTGTTGTTATATAGAACCTCGATAATGGGTGTATGAGAAAATGTGTCATTAATCCCATGGGATGTTTTTTGTTGTTTTCGGTGATGTTATGAGGTTTTGGTTAATCGTAACGTTACTCCTATTTCGCATGGATGTTTGGGCTGTTGGACTGGTGGGCAACCTAACCAAACCGCTGCCTTATTTGATGTTAGACTTGAACGGCTTTGACGGCTTCGTCAAGGTGTTGATGGACAGTTCCGGCAAGGCTGACACTGAGGCTGCATCCGAGCTGTCGGCGTTGCTCAAGGCAAGCAACGCCGCCGTACGTGACGACGGGAGCGTGGAGTTCAAGGACCTCTCCCCGGCTGCGGTTGTCAATACTCCGCCGCAGATGGTTCAGCGCATCCGACAGTTGCTCCGTGACTCCCAAGCCCGGCTCGATTGGCTCAACGACAATCAGAAGATCACGTGGAACAGCTACAACCAACGCAAGAATGTCCTTTTCTGGCTGGGCGTCAGCCTGGACGCGAAGCGGGTCTATTCCCCAACGCCTATCCAGATCGCCCCCAATCCAGAGACGCTTCTACCCAAAGACTGGCTCAAACAAGTCAAACCCGTGACGATTGAGTGAGGGGCTGCTATGTTTTTTCTCGACTGGCTTGAACAGATGAAGGAGAGTATGCGCCGCCCGACGTTTCCTGGCAAGCGCACTGGCAAGGCAATTCGTGTCGCATACCAGGGCGACGTGATCTTTGCCACCTCGGATGATCCTGGCTTCGATGAGTTTGTCACGCAGCATAACAAAACTGCCTTCATCAAGCTCAGGGTGAAAACCATCTATGTCCAAGAGGATGACGACAAGCCGGGCTCATGAACACCACGTGCCGCTTTTCTTTTGCCTAGCGTTGTCCCGGCGTACCCCGTGAGCGCATGGGATGCGCCCACGGGGTGATGGTTTTGATCTTTGCTACATGAAGTCGCACTTGGCGTAGCGTCGTCGTCGCTCCTTCAGGCCTCCAGCCCATTGGCGGCGCAGCAGGCGATGCCGACGACCGCGGCGACTGCGCCCACGACCAGCAAGGCGGGCACCCAGAACTTGGCCGTCATGATCAGCAACGCCGTGAACGCCACGGCGCCGCCCAGGAGCGCCACCACCCCGATCCCGAACGCGACCACGGCCAACGCCGCGCCGACACCTTTGATAATGTCCATTTCCTTGCTCCTGTTTTTAGGGTTTGTCCCGCTCCTTGCCTTCGTCGTCCGGGGTGGCTTCTGGCTCCTTGGCGAGCCAGTCCTCGTAGTCCTTGAGGTCGTTGCCTATCATCGACAACGCCGCCGCCATCACGAGGGCGTCGTCCACCAAACCGGCGACGGGGATGAAATCTGGCACCAGATCGAAGGGCATCAGGATGTACAGCAGGGCGAAAGCCACGACGCTGATCGTCCAGACCGGGAGCTTCCGGTATCTCCCCGACTGCCAGTCGCGGAGCATCGAGATGAACAACCAAACCTGCTTGATAAACTTCTCCAGCGGGCCTTCCAGCTTGGCAATAA
>Ga0209467_1002299_pt1 | contig 13903 bp, 11 predicted proteins | sample Higcelwee11metaG_FD_187175 | JGI IMG/M metagenome (GOLD analysis project Ga0209467, IMG submission 187175) | Freshwater pond sediment microbial communities from the University of Edinburgh, under environmental carbon perturbations - High... | ecosystem: Environmental > Aquatic > Freshwater >...
CCCTCGACGCCTTGACCTTTCGCGCCGCGGGCCTCTCCCCAGAGCGCAGCCTCATCTCTTGGACCCGTTGATTGTTTGGCTTGACGAGGGCGCCGAGGGTGGGTTCACGCCACCCTCGGCGCTTTTGTTCGTGCTGAGTCGAGGCTCAGTAGATCGTCAGCGCGTAGGTCTGCAGGCGTTGGTTGTCCCAAGAGTACAGCTTCCCGTCGCTGGGGTTGTAGCTGATGTGGGAGTTGTAGGAGCCGGGGTTGGTGAAGGCGATGCTAAGGGAAGTGCCTGTGGATGTGTTTGTGTCGTAGGCGTAGTTGATCGACGTCGAGGTGGCGGAGTAGCTCGCCGTGGTGTACATGACGCCGCAGATCATGAAGGCGTTGCCGACGATCGTCTTAACGCTGCTGGCGGTGTTCCAGGTCTTCGTGATCGAGAAGCTCGACTCGTCGATCCGGCTGATCACCATCTTGCCGCCGTTGGCGCTCGTCGCGTAGAGCACCCACAGACCGTTCTCATCCACCGCGAGGTCGATGTCGGTGAAGCCGCCCCACCGGTAATCATAAGTGTTGTGGTAACCCGCGTCGGAGATGGTGAGACTGGCGACGGTGCTCATGGTGCTGAGGTCAAACTTGACGATCGTGTTCGAGTTGTAGCTCACATAATACAGATAGCCGCCGTAGACGACGTGGCCGGTGCCCTCAAAGCCTGAGCCCGGCAGGGTGATTGTCGTACCTCCTGAGCCCGAGACCAAGGCGCTCGTCGAGGGCCATTGAACTACTGTCGTGCCTGCGGAATTCGAGATTGTCCACACGAGCCCAGCGCCCAAGGTCTCTAGTGGGTCCGTGAGGTAGGCGCCCGATTTCCAGGTGTCAGTGGTGGTGAGCACAGGCGTGGCAACCGAAGACAAGGTACAGACGCAGTCAGTAATGATGGGGTCGGAGTCGTCACAGTCATCTGGGTTGTCGATGTAGCCCGTGGGCTGGTCGCAGTCCTCAAAGGACACGCTAGGGTCGCCATACCCGTCGCTGTCGGTGTCGGCGTACCAAGTGGTCTTGCCGGAGGATTCGGGACCGTCGATGCTACCGTCACAGTTGTTGTCGAGGTCGTCGCAGACCTCAGTGGCATTGGGATAGACTTTTTTCGTGCTGTCGTCGCAATCTGTGCCCGTGGAGACGCTGCCAGAGGGCTGCGTGCAAGCCAGAGAGGAGCTGGTGGCGTCGCCGTAACCGTCTGAGTCGGCGTCGGCGTACCAAACGCTCGCGTCGGCGGCGTCGCTGCCGTCGGTCTTGCCGTCACAGTTGTTGTCGTCGCCGTCACAGACCTCGGTGGCGCCGGGGTGGACGGCCTTGTCGGTGTCGTCACAGTCGCTGCCCGATGAGACGCTGCCGGAAGGCTGGGTGCAAGACAAAGAGGAGCTGGTGGAGACGCCGTAGCCGTCTGCATCCATGTCGGCATACCAGGTGGACCGATCGACGGCGTCACTTCCGTCTGTGCTGCCGTCACAGTTGTTGTCGTCGCCGTCACAGACCTCGGTAGCGCCGGGGTTGATCGTCTTGTCGGTGTCGTCACAGTCCGTGTCTGACGAGACGCTGCCAGTGGGCTGGGTGCAGGCCAAGGTGCGCTTGCTGGAGTCGCCGTAGCCGTCTTTGTCGGCGTCACGGTACCACACGGCGACGTCTGTAGCGTCTGCGCCGTCCGCGCTCCCGTTGCAGTCGTTGTCGAGGCCATCGCAGCGCTCGACGGCGTAGGGGTTGACGGCAAAGTCTTCGTCGTCACAGTCCTGGTCGTTCTCGACATAACCGCTCGGCGCGTCACAGCTCACCGTGGTGAAGTCCTCGTCCCCGAAGCCGTCGAGGTCAGCGTCTTGGTACCAAAGCAACGCATCGACAGCCGTCGGCTCATCTACAACCCCATCACAGTCGTTGTCGAGGTCATCACAGACCTCAACCCCGCCGGGGAGAGCCGTCTCCTCGGCGTCGTCGCAGTCATCGGCGTTGTCGACGTATCCAGCGGGCGCCGCGCAGGTCGTCTCGCTGAGACGGTCGGAGCCGTAGCTGTCGCCATCGTAGTCGATGTACCAAGTGGTCTGATCGGCGATGTCGTCGTCGTCATCATCGGTGAGGCCGTCACAGTCATTGTCGACGCCGTCACAGACCTCGCTAACGTCTGGGAATATAGAGGCGTTCGTGTCGTCACAGTCATCGCCCACCGTGACGTAGCCCACGGGGGGATCGCAGCTCCGCAGGATGTCGCCGGGGTCACCATAGCCGTCGGTGTCTTCGTCCCGATACCAGTCCACCTCGCCAGTGTTGTTGTCATCACCGCCATCGAGGAGGCCGTCGCAGTCGTTGTCTATGCCGTCACAGGCCTCAGCGGCGCCCGGGTTAACCGTCGCTTGGGCGTCATCACAGTCCCCGCCGATGGTCACGGCGTCGGCGGTGGAGCAGCCTTCGGTGAGGGTGGCGTCGTCACCGAAGCCATCTTGGTCGACGTCGAGCAGGTAGCTCGTGGGGCCGCCGATGTTGGGATCGGCGTCATCGCAGTCTAAGTCGCTGGTGATGCCGTCGCGGTCATCATCGGCGAGGCTCGCGCCGCTGTCACTGGCGGAGCTGTCGCCTTTACACGCAACCAAGACCATCAGCGGGAACAGCAGACCATAGACCTTCATCGGGCACCTTATCGAAAGGGTGGGAGCGTCAGCATAGCCTTAGCTGCGCCCGCTGTTGGGCTCAATCTTCTCCGAACGTTTAGCGGCGTCGGCCGAGCCCGCCGAGGATCGCGGCCGAGGCGGAGCCAGCGCCAAGACCAGCGCTTGGGCACAACCTGCGGGGCGGGCGGCGCCGACCGAGCGGCAGCGAGGCCGGGCAGCGCGTCAACATGCGCCTGCGCCCCGCGCTCCTCAAGGCCAGCGGCCCCGATCGTCGCCTCCAGGACCTCACGCTCGGACAGGGTGAGCGGCGCGCCGTCGCCCCGTGTCACCCGCAGGGCCGTGGTGCACGGTGTCGACTCTCACGATCCTGAAGAGGGCCTCGCTTGGGCCATGCACGAGGGCATCACCATCGAGCAGCTCGGCGCGGGGAGCGCCTTGAACGGGATCATTCAGAGCAGCTTCGCCAACGATGAGGGCGTGCTCGTGCTCCCGGGTTGGGACGGTCAAGAGGGCACGACCCAGCTCACCAGCGGCCGCAGCGATGAGCTCGGCGACGGGGTCGTGCGCATCGACTCCCCTGGCCTCACCATGGTCATCGACATCCACATCACCGCCAACGGCGTGATGCGCGGCGAGCCCGTTGACCTCTTCATGCCGGTGCAGGTGGACGACCAGATGGCGTTCCTCATCCTCTACGACGACGCCGGCCTTCAACGGAGCCTTGAGGGCGCCGTAGACCTCACCTCTGTGGTGCGTGTCACCGCGCTCTATGGTTTCTCCGAGGAGCTCACCTTGGGCGCCCTACGCGCGGACATCGACCGTGACAACAACGGCATCGACGACGCCTTGACCTCTCGCGCCGCGGGCCTCTCCCCAGAGCGCAGCCTCATCTCTTGGACCCGTTGATTGTTTGGCTTGACGAGGGCGCCGAGGGTGGGTTTACGCCACCCTCGGCGCTTTTGTTCGTGCTGAGTCGAGGCTCAGTAGATCGTCACCGCGTAGGTCTGTAGGCGTTGGTTGTCCCAAGAGTACAGCTTCCCGTCGTTGGGGTTGTAGCTGATCTGGGAGTTGTAGCTGTAGGGGTTGGTGAAGGCGATGCTGAGGGACCTGCTCGTGGAGGTGTTCGTGTCGTAGGCGTAGTTGATCGACGTCGATGTGCTGGAGTAGCTCGCCGTGGCGTACATCACGCCGCAGATCATAAAGGCGTTGCCGATGGTGTTCTTAACGGCGCTGGTCGTGTTCCAGGTATTCGTGATCGAGAAGCTCGACTCATCGATCCGGCTGATCACCATCTTGCCGCCGTTTGAGCTGGTGGCGTAGAGCACCCACAGACCGTTCTCATCCACCGCGAGGTCGATGTCGCTGTAGCCGCCCCACTGGTAATAATAGGTGTTGTGATAACCCGCATTGGGCACCGTGAGGCTGGCGACCGTGCTCTTGGTCTTGAGGTCAAACTTGACGATCGTGTTCGAGTTGTAGCTCACATAGTACAGATAGCCGCCGTAGACGACGTGGCCGGTGCCTTCATGGCCCGAGCTTGGCAGCGTGATCGTCGTGCCCCCCGAGCCAGAGGCCAAGGCGCTCGTGGAGGGCCACTGAACGACCGCGCTGCCGGTGTAGCCGGAGATCGTCCACACGAGGCCGCTGCCTAAGGTCTCCAGAGGGTCGGTGAGGTAGCTGCCTTGGGTGTAGCCGCTGATGGTGGTGGTGAGCACGGGCGTGGCCACAGACGACAAGGTGCATTGGCAGTCCGTGGCGGTGGCGTCGGAGTCGTTGCAGTCGTCGCCGTTGTCGGTGTAGCCCGAGGGCTCATCACAGGCGTCTAGGGTGACGCTGGGGTCGCCGAAACCGTCGTTGTCGGCGTCAGCGTACCAGGTGGACTCATCGGCGGCGTCGCTGCCGTCGGTGCTGCCGTCACAGTTGTTGTCGTCGCCGTCACAAACTTCAGTGGCGGCGGGGTTGATTTTTTTGTCGGCGTCGTCGCAGTCGGTGCTGGAGGAGACGCTGCCCGAGGGCTGGGTGCAGGCCAGAGAGGCGCTGGCACCGCCGTAGCCGTCTTTGTCGGCGTCGGCGTACCAGACGCTCACGTCGGCGGCGTCGCTGCCGTCGGTCTTGCCGTCGCAGTTGTTGTCGTCGCCGTCACAGACCTCGGTGGCGGCGGGGTTGATCAGCTTGTCGCCATCATCGCAATCTGTGCTGGACGAGACGCTGCCCGAGGGCTGGGTGCAGGCGAAGCTACGTTTGCTCGGGTCGCCATAGCCGTCTTTGTCGGAGTCGGTGTACCAGGCGGTGACGTCCGTGGCGTCGGATCCGTCTGTGCTGCCGTCACAGTTGTTGTCAAGGCTGTCGCAGACCTCTTCAGCGTCGGGGTTCACGGCGAACTCGCCGTCATCACAGTCCTCGTCGTTCTCGGCGTAGCCGCTCGGCATCGAGCAGGCCAAGGTGCTGAAGTCAGCGTCCCCGAAGCCGTCGAGGTCGGCGTCTTGGTACCAGGTCTGGGCGTCTGTGGCCGTCGCCTCGTCTACGACCCCATCACAGTTGTTGTCGAGCGTATCACAGACCTCAACCCCGCCGGGGAAGGCCGTCGCCTCGGCGTCATCGCAGTCCTCGGCGTTTGAGACGTAGCCCTCGGGGGCGGCACAGGCTGCTTCGGTGAAGCGGTCGGAGCCGTAGCTGTCGCCGTCGTAGTCGATGTACCAGGTGGTCTGATCGGCGACGCTGTTGTCGTCATCATCGGTGAGGCCGTCACAGTCGTTGTCGGCGCCGTCACAGACCTCGGCGGCGCCCGGGAAGGTGGTGGCGTTCGCGTCGTCACAGTCCCCGCCCGCCACGGCGTAGCCCGCCGGGCCGTCGCAGCTCCGCAGGCTGTCGCTGGTGACGCCGTACCCATCGGCGTCCTCGTCCCGATACCAGTCCACCGCGCCGGTGTTGTCTTCGTCGTCGCCGTCGAGGAGACCGTCGCAGTCGTTGTCTAAGCCGTCGCAGGCCTCGACCGCGCCGGGGTAAACCGTCGACTGGGCGTCGTCACAGTCGCCGCCCACGGTCACGGCCTCGGCGGGCGCGCAGCCCTCGGCGAGGGTCGTGTCGTCGCCGAAGCCGTCTTGGTCGACGTCGAGCAGGTAGCTCGTGGGGCCGCCCACGGCGGGGTCGGCGTCGTCGCAGTCGAAGTCGCTGGTGACGCCGTCGCCGTCGTCATCGGCGAGGTTCGCGGCGCTGTCGGAGGAGGGGGCGTCGTCTTTACACGCCACCAAGGCGAGCAAGGGGAGCAGCAGCAGGGCGGAGACCTTCATCGGGCACCTTTGGGATTGGGGGGAGGGTCAGCATAGCCCCCGCCCCTTCAAATCGCAGGCTCAATCCAACGAACCCCCGCGCTGGCCTCGCCTGAACAAGACAAAGAGCGCCCCGACGACGAGGCCGAGGCCAAGCCAGCGCCACGACCAGCGCGGGGTCACAACCGGCGAGGCGGGCGGCGCCGACCGCGCGGCGGCGAGGGCGGGCAGCGCGTCCACGAGGGCGATCTCCCCGCGCTCCTCAAGGCCAGCGGCCCAGATCGTCGCCTCCAGGGCCTCACGCTCAGACAGGGTGAGCGGCGCGCCATCGTCCCGACTCACCCACAGGGCCAGCTCAGGCGGCGAGCGATGCCACAGGAGGATCATCCCCGTCGGCGGCACCGACCAGCGCGCCGCGAGCTCACGCACGCAGGCCTCAGCGTCCTGGGGAGACGATCGCGCCGTGAGGATCCGCGGGGTGAGGCCCTCGCGCCGGGCGAACTCAAGGGTGGACAGGTGCAGGCTCGCCTTGATGTGCTCGGGGATCAGCCCGTCGGGATCGGCGATGAACAGGCCCCGGGAGGCGGGATCCTCGACGCCTGGGAGGCAGCCCTCGGCCTGCGCCGAAGGATCTTGGGCGAAGGCCAGGCGGGGGCCGCCGAGCAGGATCAGGGGGAGCAGGAGGGAGGTCATGACATTGATCTTGCTATCTCGCCTGTTCAACCGGGCCCCGGTGGTTTATCCTCTTTGGGGCTCTGCGCTGACGACGCCCCCACCGAAGACGCCCACCGAAGACGCCCCACCCCAGGACCCCGTCAGCATGTACGAAGTGAGGACCTAGGCTCCGTGAAGGTCGCAGGCGATCGGATTGGCCGCTTCCGCGTGGAGCGGTTTCTGGGGGCGGGCGGTATCGCCGAGGTCTACCAGGTGCGGCATGAGCTGCTGGACACCTCCCATGCGCTCAAGCTGTTGCCGATCGCCCGTCGTGGCCTCGCCAAGCGGCTCATCCAAGAGGGCCGCATCCAGGCCCAGCTCCAGCACCCGAACGTCGTCAGCGTCACCGACGTCGTCGAGGAGCGCGGGCAGATCGGCCTCGTCATGGAGTACGTCGAGGGCACAAGCTTAGAGGAGCTGCTGCGTGAGGGCGGCGCCATGGACTTCGACGAGGCGATGGACCTCTTCGGCCAGATCCTCTCCGGCGTGGCCGCGGCGCACATGGCCGGGGTGCTGCACCGCGATCTCAAGCCCTCCAACGTGCTCTTGGCCGCGGACGGCGACGCCGTCGTGGCCAAGGTCGCCGACTTCGGCATCGCCAAGCTCGCCAGCGAGGAGGCCACGCTCAAGGCCACCCAAGGCGGCACGCCCATGGGCACGCCGGGCTACATGGCGCCGGAGCAGATCACCGACTCCGCCATCGCCGACCAGCGCAGCGACGTGTTCGCCTTGGGCGCGATCCTCTACGAGATGCTCAGCGGCCAGCGCGCCTTCCGCGGCGCCAACCTGCGCGAGCTTCTGGAGAACACGCTCACCGGCCGCTACATCCCCCTGCGTCGCCTCAACCCCAAGGTGGCCGAGTACTTAGAGCAGGTCACCGCCCGGGCGATGATGGTCTCCCCCGACGACCGCTTCCAGAACTGCATGGAGATGGCCCGGGCGCTGCACATCGAGTCGGAGATCGTGCCGCCCAAGGCGCTGCCCGCCCAGGTGGGTGAGGCCCCGGTGCTGCCGCCGCCGGTCACCCGCGCCGAGCTGAGCCGCTCCACCGGCGGCACGGTCCCGCCGACGGATCGCCGTGGCGCCCCGCCGCCTCCTCCGCCGCGCCGCCCCGCCGCCCCGCCGCCGCCCCCGCCGCGCCAGGCGCCCCAGGCCCAAGCCGATGAGGACGACGACGACGCTCGCCCCACCTTGATGCCTGAAGATCTTCAAGAGATGGACGCGCCGCCCCTGCGGCGCACGCTGTCTTTGGACGCCCCCAACGACGGCGCGGTGAACACCCTGCCCATCGACGAGATCACCGACGAGGTGAAGGTGGGCGGTCCGTCGGGCCTCGGCAACCTCACCGGCCTCGACCGCGCGTACGACCCAGAGGAGGCGATCCCCACCTTCCACGCTCGGGGCATCAGCGCCGCTGAAGACACCTGGACGACCGACGACGAAGAGAACGCCGAGTTCGGCCTGCCCAACGCTGAAGCCGTGCCCACGGCGCGGGTGGAGAGCGTGAAGGGCCGCCGCCAGTCGTTCACCGTGCCCAACAACCGCGGCGCCGAGGCCCCGACGCCCGCGCCCAAACCCACGGCGGCCCGGCCCACGCCGCCGTCTCCGCCCCTCTCATTGCCGCCCCGCGCCGTGGTGCCCCCCGTTCGGGACGACGTCATGCCGACGCTCACCGACCCCTCCGGGCCCCAACGTCGGCTGAACACCTCGGGCTCGGGCGTAGGCGAGCGCCGGTCGATGAACACCACCGGCGGCTCGGCGATCGAGACCATCGTGCGCGAGGCCCAGGCCAACGCCGCCAAAGAGAAGGCGCCGGCCGTTGACGACGCCACGCTCTCTCGGCTGCTCCGAAGCTTCGGCCTGTTGATGATCCCCGTCTTTTTTGTGGTCGTCGCCGTCGGCGTCATGGGGGGTCTCGGGGCGAGCCAGCTCAAGCAGGACGCCGCCACCACCGAGGTCGCCCTGCAGGCGGTCGAGGAGGGCATCCTGGTTCAGCTCGCCGCCATCGACGTGCTCAAGGGCATGGGTGAGCCCGTCACCGCCTGCGAGCCGCCGCTGAAGGCGATGGCCGCTGCCAAAGGCGCCGCCGAGCGGGTAAAACATGCGGGTGAGCTAAATTATGTGCTTCTCCTCGCCCTCGAGAAGCCCCCCGAGGAGCTGGAGCCCACCAAACGTCGCCGCACCGAGGCCCGCACCGACGCCCAGCGCCAAGAGCTGCGGGATCTCAAGCTCAAGCTCGATGAGCACGACAAACACATCAAGAGTTACCTCGCCGCCCGACAGACCTGGGAGACCGCCGCGAGCGGGGTGTTCGGCGCCGTCGCCATCGGCGTCGGCCTCGCGGATCCCCCCACGCCCTGATCGTTCACGGCGCAACCTCGCTCACGACGTGGCGTCGTAAGAGTGGTGTTTGGCCCACCGGGGCCTGGAGCGGTGATGTCCGTCTTGAGCAGGCTCCGCGCTCTCCTTCGCCCGGCGCCCGCCTCGGCCCCCGCGCCGAGCGCGCCCGCCCCCCTCTCCCCTGGGATCCCTACGATGCGCGCCTCCGCCCCGACGATCCCCAGCCCCGACGTGCGCCGGGCGCTGGTGCTCTACAAGTACGACTCCTGCCCCTTCTGTTACCGCGTCGCCCGGGCCATTCGTGAGCTCGGCCTTGACGTGCCCACCCGCGACACGCTGATGGAGCGTGGCGCCCGGGACGAGCTCATCGCGGCGACGGGGATGAGCCAAGTGCCGTGCCTGTTCATCGACGGCGTGCCGCTCTTGGAGTCCGCCGACATCGTGGCTTGGCTGCGGGACTACGCCGACCAAGGCGCGCGGAGCTGACACCACCGGCACATTCGCGGTAGAGTGTCGGCATGATCATCGCCCTCGCTGTGCCCTTCTTTTTTCTCCTCGTGGCGCTGGAGCTCTGGCTGGCTCGGCGTCGGGGCCGCGTCGTCCACGGCTACGCGGACTCCCTGGCCGACCTCTCCTGCGGCGTCGGCAGCCGCGTCGTCGACGCCCTGGTCGGCGCCGGGCTCTTGGGGGTGTATGCGTTGATCTCCCAGCGATTCTCGTTGGTAGACCTCAGCGATCAGCCGGTTCTCGGCTGGTTTTTGGCGTTCGTCGGCGTCGATTTTTTCTACTACTGGTACCACCGCTTCTCGCACCGGGTGAACTTCGCCTGGGCAACCCACGTCGTGCACCACCAGTCCGAGGAGTACAACCTCATCGTCGCCCTGCGGCAGTCGTGGTTCACGAACCTCTACGGCTTTGTGTTTTACCTGCCCTTGGCCTTGATCGGCGTCACGGCCACCCAGGTCGCGGTCTCAAGCGCGCTGAGCCTGCTCTACCAGTTCTGGATTCACACCCGGCTCATCGATCGGATGGGCTGGTTTGAGCGCTGGTTCAACACCCCGTCGCATCACCGCGTTCACCACGGCCGAGACGCGCAGTACCTCGACAGCAACTACGCGGCGACGCTGATCATCTGGGACAAGATGTTCGGCACCTTTGTCCCCGAGGTCGAGGAGCCCAACTACGGGATCGTGCAGCGGTTTCGGTCGTATGATCCGCTCTGGGCCAACGTGGAGCCCTTCTTGACCCTCTGGCGCCGGGCCAAGGCGATGCCCACGCTCAAAGACGCGCTGTGGCTGTGGTTCGCCCCGCCGGAGTGGCACCCAGCGGACGAGGCGGCGCCGATCCCCGGAGATCCCCCTCCCGCCTTCGAGACCGCCCGGCTCGGCCTGCGCGCCTACGCCTTCGCCGTGTTCGTGAGCGCCGTGGGCCTCACCATGTGGATGCTCGTGGCCTCCACCACCTTGCCCACCGCCGCGCTCATGGCCTTGGCCGTGGCCTCGGTGTGGAGCCTCGCCGCCGTGGCCGCTGTCGTGGAGGAGCGCCCCGAGGCCTGGCGTCTAGAGGGCGCCCGGCTGCTCACGCTCACCGCCGTGGGCCTCGGCGGCCTCGGCTTCACCAACGACTCCACGGCCTTGGGCCTCGTGTTTTTGGGCCTGGGCCTGCCGCTCGTCCCCTTCTTCTTCACCCTGCGCGCCTCCGAGTCTAGCCAAGGGGTGACGGCTTGAGCCCCGAGGCCACCGATCCCCAGGTCGAGCGCACCGACGGCGGCGAGCGCACCTCACCCCGGTCAATCTTTGAGGCCCTGGACGAGGTCGGCACCAACCTGGGCCCCGACCCCGCCCAGCTAGACCCCTCGACGAGCTTAGAGACCTCGGGCCGGGAGCGCACCCGCCCGGAGCTCGTGCGCCCCACGCCAGGACACGCCGGGGCCCTGCTCACCCGCCTGATGGCGCCGACGAGCGCGCCCGACCCGCTCCGTTACGCCGCCGTCGAGGGCACCCCCGCCCTGTGGGTGATAGATCGGCTGGCAGAGGAGGCCCTCGACCCGGTGACCTTGCCCGAGCCTCCTCTGGACGCCCGTCCGCCCGCCCCGCCCCCTGAGCCCGAGCCCGGCGAGGTCACCGCGCCTTGGCCCGCGCCACCTCGCCCGGTGAACCCCATGACCCCTCCCAGCACCGCACCTGAGAGCCCAGCCCCTCGCGCCGAGCCGCGTCCCCCGGCCACCCAAGACGGCTGGGACGGCCGCTGGCTCGTCGTCGCCGCCTTGGTGATCGTGGTGCTCTCAGGCCTGTTTATGGCGAAGTTCTAGCCCACCCGCTCAGCCCGGCGTCGTGAGCTTGGCGAAGGGCAGGTTCGTGACCCCGCCGTCCATGAACGCGGGGATCCAGAGGAGCTGGCCTTCAGCGTCTACGGCGAGATCCGCCGGGCCCTTGTGCGCCGGGACCGTGGCCTTGAGCGCGCCGTCGGCGCCGAGCACAAAGACCGACTCCGCGCCCCAGCTCGACACGACGAGCTCACCGCTCGGCAGCCAGCCGAGGCCGTCGAGGCCGCCCTTGGGCACGCTCGCCCAAGGCTTGATCTCCCCCGTCGCCGAGACCGAGACGATGCGGCCCTCGCCGCCCTCGTCATCAAAGCGGCCGACGAGCACCCCCTCCCCCTGCGTCGTGACGCCGTTGGGCAGGCCCAGGCCCGGCCCGCTGGCCACCTTGGTGGCCACCCCGGCGGCGTCGATGCGCCAGATCGCGGCGCTGCCCGTGGGCTCGGCGCCGGTGTCGGTGAACTTGAGGCCGGAGTCGCTCACCCACAGGCCGCCCGCGCCGTCGGCGACGAGGTCGTTGACGAAGGTGGCCCCAGCGAGGGGGATGTCGTCGCCTTGTTTGCCGTCGGCGGCGTTGAAGCGGCGGACCTTGTCGATGTCGGCGACGTAGAGCCAGTCGCCGATGCGGGCCATTCCTTTGGGGCCGTCGAGCTTGACGTCGTCTTTGGCGCCGTCGATGCCCGTGGCCTTGAGGCAGGCCGCCACACCTTGGGCGCGGGCGCAGGCGAGCTCAGCGGTCATGATCCGGCCGTCGTCGTTCTGATCCGCGGGGGAGCCGCCGATCACCGAGATCCACATGCGGTCGCCGTCGATGAGCACGGACTCGGGCTTGTCCAAGGGGCGCAGCGGGTCGGCGGCGGCGGGGGCCTCGGGGGGCTTGACCTCGGGGGCAGGCGGCTCGGCGGGGGTTGGCTCGGCGGGCGGGGCGCCGTCGCAGGCGGCGAGGAGAGACAGGCCGATCAAAGAGGCGGACAGCAGGCGGACGGGCATGGGGGGCTCTCGGTGGGCGCCACGGCGGAGCTGCGGTGAGCGCGGATCCTCCTCTTGCGCCTTGAACCCAAAGATTGCAAACCCCGCCGCTCAAGATCAAATTGAACGATCGTTCAATTCTTCCTTGCGCCGCTTCTTGCGTCGCTGTACAGTGTTGAACAACTGTTCAACTGGATCCTCATGGTCGCCCCCCGAGACGCCGAGCGCACCCGAGACCTCCTCCTCGACGCCGGCCTCGCCTGCTTCGCCGAGCGCGGCTTCGACGGCACGTCCATCCGCGCCATCGCCGCCCGGGCCGGGCTCTCCCTGGGCCTGCTCTACCACTACTTCCCCAGCAAAGAGGCCCTGCTGCACGAGCTGATGATGCGCAGCGGCGGGCTCATCCAGGCGGTGTTTGTGGAGGTGGCCGCCGAGGCCGACGCCCAGCGGCGCCTTGAGGCCCTGGTGCAGGTCTCGATCCGCTCGATGCGGGATCACCTGCCGTTCTACCGGCTCTCGGCGAAGATGCGCGCCCAGCCCGAGGTCATGGGCGCCTTGGCCGAGCACATCCCGGCGTTTGAGGCGGCCTTGGTCGCGCAGTTCACGGCCTTGCTCGACGAGGTCGGCATGGAGGCCCCCGAGGCCCACGCCCGGCTGCTCATCGCCACCCTGGACGGCGTGTGTTTTCAGTTCGCCACGTCTCCAGAGACCTACCCCTTAGACGACGTCGGCGAGCGCATCCTCGCCCTGCTCACCACCCCACCCGCTCCCCGAGGCAAACGATGAGCACCACCGCCACCGCCACCGCCACCGCCAACGCCAACGCCGCGACCCCCGCCGTTCCTTGGCGCCGCATCCAGTTTGTGGAGCTGGAGGACCTGCCGTGGTTCCCCGCACCCTGGCGCGACGCCGGGACGAGCTACCTCAACCTCATGGTGACCGTCTCCGGCCAGGCCAAGCTGCTCGTGCCCAAGCTCGCTGAAGCCGTTGAGCGCTCAGGCGCCACCCGCATCGTCGACCTCTGCGCCGGGGGCGGCGGCCCCTTGCCCGTGCTCATCCGGGGCCTCACCGAGCGGGGCCTGCCCGTTCAGGCCGTCGTGACCGACCTCTACCCCAACGTCCCGGCGCTCAACCGCGTCGCCGAGGCCAGCGACGGCCTCATCCGCGTAGAGGCCCGCCCCGTAGACGCCGCGAACGTGCCCGCCGACCTCACCGGCCTGCGCGTGATCTTCAACGCCTTCCACCACCTGCCCCAGCCCGTGGCCCAGTCCGTGCTGGCCAGCGCCGTCAAGGACAAGCAGCCCATCGTGATCATGGAGGTCGTCGAGCGCTCGGTGGTGCAGCTCTTCGGCATGATCTTCGCGCCGATCTTCTTCTTGCTCGCCCTGCCCTTCCTGCGGCCGTTCCGCTGGAGCTGGGTGTTCTGGACCTACATCATCCCCGTCTTGCCGTTCTTCGTGTTCTGGGACGGCGTCGTCTCCACCCTGCGCATCTACAGCGTGGGTGAGCTGCACGAGCTGGTCAACCGCCTCGACGCGCCCGGCTGGACCTGGGACATCGGGCAGATCGCCCTGGGCAGCGCCCCGGCGAAGGCGACGTACCTCGTGGGCCTGCCGCCGCGCTGAGCTCCGTGGTCTACACGGCCAACTT
>Ga0209467_1002300_pt1 | contig 13898 bp, 9 predicted proteins | sample Higcelwee11metaG_FD_187175 | JGI IMG/M metagenome (GOLD analysis project Ga0209467, IMG submission 187175) | Freshwater pond sediment microbial communities from the University of Edinburgh, under environmental carbon perturbations - High... | ecosystem: Environmental > Aquatic > Freshwater > Pond...
TCCTCGAGCCTGAGATCGTCTATACCGTGGAGTCGCACCATTTTCGTTTTCATCACAGTCTCCTTCCGTTCAAAATACTGATTCAATAGGGCTTGCGGCCACCTGGATCGGCTCAGGGCGCCGGGATCGGCTCAGGGCGCCGGCCTCATCGCTTTTCGGCGATCAGCCTCAGCCATTCTTTTTTATAGGCCTCGAAACCGCCGAGGCCTCGCATCGGCGGCGCCGGGATCTGCGCTATGGAGAAAAGCCCGGCTAAATCCGACGGAGTCTTGCCCTCGAGGGCTGCGAGCCCCGTGAGCGCCGTTCCGAACGAGGTCGCCTCGCTCATGTCCGTGAGAAAGAGAGGATTCTCGGGCAGGGCCGCGGCCAGGATGGCGTTGTATTCGGCATTGTTCCTGAATCCGCCCTCGGTGAAAATTTTCTGTCCCGGCGCGAGTCCCGCCCGCTCCAGAGCGACGATGGTCTGCATGGCGAGCGAAAGGTTGAGAACCGCTTCCGCCTTTTCCAGATCGGCGAGGAAGGCCGGCTTCGCCCTACCCGCCTCGATGTCGGGGAGCCTGTAGCGGATTCCGCCCTCGACGGCCTGCGGGATGGATCCGGGAAACTGTCCCGAACCGGGCACGATTTCGGGGAGGATGAAGGACGAGCATTCATCGACGATGCGCGCGTAAACCGACGCGTCGCGCGCCGCGGGGTTGGGTGCGTTGGGTGGGCTCGGTTCGGCCGCGGCGCGGTTTTCCTGGGCGCGTTTTTCCTGAGCGCGGAAAACGCCCGTCCAGACTTCATATTCCTTGCCGCCGAGGAAAATCGCCGTCTTGACCGGCTTGTTGTAGGCGGAGCGGTTGAAGAAGACGACCTTGCCTATCTCTCCGGGGGCGAAACCGTAGTGTTCCTGCGGATGCATGAGGACGCACCATGTGCCCGTGGAGTTCACAATGAACTCGGTCCCGAAACCCTTGACGAGATAGGGCAGGAGGGAGGCGTTCGAATCATGGATGCCCATGGTGACGATGGTCGATTCGGAGAGCCCCGTCTTCCGCGCTATCTCTGGAAGGACGGTGCCCAGCACTTCCCAGGAATTCCTGAGTGGGGAAGGAAGTTTCCCCTTCAGTTCAAGCTTCTCGGCGACGGAAGAATAGTCGCCTTTATTCCAGTCGTAGAGGTAGGTGTGGCAGCCAATGTACGTGCCTTCGACGCCAGCCTTTCCCGTGAGCCTCATGCCCCAGTACTGAGGATAAGGCAGAGCGAGTTCGGTCTTTTCGTAGGCCTGCGGGTAGAGCTCCCTGGCGAGGAAAAGCCCCTTCGCCGGATTGATGATGGCGGAGAGGTTGGGCGTTCCCGTGGCTGCCTGCAGCGCTTCGGGATCGCCGGCCATGTCGTAGAAACGGCGCTGGAAGGCTTCGCCCGGCTCGTGCGTGTAGAAGAGGCAGGGCAGGACGGGCTCACCCTTGGCGTCGGTACAGACGAAGGTGGCGCCGTGCGTGCAGACGGCGATCGCCGCGATATCGAAGGTGCGTGAGAAAGCCCTCAGGACGGAATAAAACCACGTTTCCATGCCTATAAGGTTGTGGGATTCGATGCCATCGGCGATGAGAGGTTCGAAGCACTTCTTTTCTATGGCAAGAAGCTCGAGGCGGGGGCTGTATATCGCCACTTTCTTGTTCGTCATCCCGATATCGATGACGGCTAACGCTTTTTCCATGATGCCTCCGTTGCCGCGCCGGCCGCGCTTCAGTTGAGCATTACCTGGCCGCCGGTCACGGGCAAAGCTTGGCCGGTTTCGTATTCCTGCTCCACGAGATAGTAGATGGCGCGCATAACGTCAGCGCCCGTGGTTCCGCGGCCCATAGGGACCTTGGCTTCGTAGTAGGCTTTGACGTCGGCTATCGTCTTCGCGCCCGGGACCTTGCCCGATTGGAGGTACTGGACGAAGAGGCCTTTGATCGGATCGGACCAGAGGGGACCGTCGAAGAAATTGCCGGGGCATATGGCGTTCACCTTGATGCCGTACTGGACGAATTCGAGGGCGAAGCTCTGGACGAGTCCGATGGAACCGAATTTGGAGCCCGCGTAGGCGCCGTTCTTGTTGGAGCCCTGGAGACCCGATTTAGAGTTTATTTGGACAATGTCCGTCATCCAGCGGGGAGCCGCGCGCCACTGGCGGCGCAGGAGGCGGCCTCCGTGCTTGGCCATGAAGAAGAAGCCCGTGTAGTTGACGTCCGTTACAAAGCGGAAACTTTTTTCGTCCTGATCTAGGACGGATGAAGCTTTGAGGACGCCGGCGTTCGAGACGATGAGGTCGAGGCCGCCGGTAGCGGCGGCTATCGCGTCGAACATGGCGGCGACCGAAGCTTCGTCGGTAACGTTGACGCCTACAGCCGAGGTCCTGGCTGAGCCGGCCACGGCGTTCAGCTCCTCCGAAAGGCTGGCGGCGCCCGAAAGATTGAGGTCGGCGATGAAGACGTAGGCGCCGGAAGCCGCGAGGCCGCGCACGATTTCAGCGCCAAAGCCTTGGGCCCCGCCCGTGACGAGAGCGATCTTGCCCGCGACGACGGCGGCGCGGCTGAGGGCGGAATTGGCGGCCGCGGCATCAGGGGCGGCGGCTCGAGAGGTCACGCGGCCCGCGGCGAAATTAGTCGCTTCAAATTCAACAACGTCGTCGCCTAACTTTACTTCGACGATGGCCGGCAAGGACAGGCTCTGGCCGGCCGTCGCCTGGCCGAACGCGCGCGTGAGTTCGGCGGCGGCCTTCGCCTCGTCGAGAGCGCCGTCGGCGTCGAGACAGGCCGGCGAGAGGTTCAGGACGATGGGCGATACGCTGCTTTTCGCTTTCGTCGATCGGGCGGGCGCGACGACGAGAGGAAGTCCCGTCGCGTCGAGAAAAAGACCCCTGACGAGGGGCGCGATGATGACATTGTTCAATGCGGTCATGGTTCATACCTTCCTTTGAGGAGGGATTCGGCCACCGAGACGGCGGGGACGCCGGAACGGCCTATGTCCCGGCCGGCCTTGGCGTAGAGGGCGATTCTTTCATCGAGGCCTGAAGCCGCGCAAGGATTGCCGGCGGCGAAGAGGCCCAGCGAAGGATCGACGGCGGCGAGGGCTTCGTGGGCGACCATAGCCCAGGTGGAGGCGTTGAGGTGGGCGAATTCGGGCAGCCTCAGCTCGGGGCAGTTGAAGGACTGCCGGGGCTGGTTGATATCCACGCCCGATATTTCCATGAAGCCCAATTCGCGGCAGAGGCTCCGGACGCAGGCCAGCTGCGCGGAACTGTTGCGCGGCGGCATGTAGGTTATGGCCTGGAAACCGATCTTCTTGAGCTCGGCGAAAAGCTCGGGCAGGAAATCGTCCTCGAACTTTTCGGCTTTCTTGTCGCCCGTCGGAGATTCGCCGACATCGCCCAGGTAGGCGTAAGCGGGAATGGCTCCTATGGATTTCGCGAACTCGACGGCCGTTCGGGCGTCGACGCATTCGTCCGTGGGCTGGATGAAGAAGCTGGGGAGATACTCGGCCTTGAGGATGCCTAGAAGATCGTACATCAGGTAGGGATTTTCCGAGTCAGAGAGGGAAACCGCGAGCTTGGGCTTGAGAGAAAGCCCGAGCTTCGACTGAATGCCCGCCGAGAGGGCCGGGCCGCGGCCAAAACCAGCGATGAGCGCTTCCGCCATGGCGGCGAGGAGATGGCGCTCGGTGACGGTACCGCCTTCGGCGAACTTGGAGCGTCCCAGCACATCGCGATCGAAATCGAAGGGATCGAGGCCGGCCGAGACGAGAATGGCGTTGGCGCGCTCGGCCATCGCGGCCGTGCGGGCAAGGCGTCGTTTCCGTATCGGTTCGAGAAATTCGTCGACGCGATGAGCGGCCTGGGCCGGCACTCCCTGGACAGTCATGTAGATTATGCCGGCGGAATCGGGGTTGTTTATCTTACGGCCCGTGAAAAAGTCGGGAGCCCCTCCCCGGCCGCGTTCGGATTCGGCATGCATGAAGACGCGAATCTCGAAGCCCGTCACCGAACCCATGCCGAGGATAGCGCAGGCTTCCCGCATTTCAGCGGCGCCCGCGAGGGAGTCGTGATCCACGGAGCCCGCTACGGAAAGCCCCGATTTCCAGGCGCCGAGAGCGGCGGCCGCTGGCGTGTAGGGACTGAAGCTGTAGATGGTGTGTATGTGGTTATTCGATTCTTCCGCGACGACGTTGCGCGGCGCGGCGGCCGCAGCAGGAGCCGCCTCTGTGGAAGCCGCGAAGGTCCTCAGCGCCTCGATGCGCTTTCCGGGACTGGCTCCGGAATCGTTGATGACGCCGTTCATCACACACCGAGGCGCGCCCTGCGCGCAAGTTCGCCGTTCGTCTGCACCGTCGTGACCACATGGTCCTTCAAAGGAAGAATCCGCTCATGGATGGTGTCCAGGATCCATTCCTTCTGCGGGAAGAAAAGCGCTTCCTGTTCGGCCGCCGGCGTGATCCAGTTCCTCGAACCGACGACAGCGACAGGAGCGTCGAGGTAATCGAAAGCGAGAGTCTGCACGTTGGACGCCACCGTGTGGAGGAAGGAGCCTCTCTCGACGGCGTCGGAAGCGAGTACGAGCCTTCCGGTCTTCTTCACCGATTCGACGATGACATTGTAGTTCAGGGGAGCGACGAAGCGAAGGTCGATGACCTCGGCTGAGAGCCCGTACTTTTCCTCGAGCGTCTTCGCGACGTCCATGGCGCGGTACAAAGTGGCGCCCAACGTCACGATCGTGATGTCTTTGCCCTGCTTTCTGATCGCCGGCTCGCCTTCGGGGATTTCATAGTAACCTTCCGGCACGCCGTTGGGCTCGAACTGCTCGCCGATATCGTAGAGAAGCTGGCTTTCGAAGAAGATGACGGGATCAGTGCCGCGCAACGCAAGGTTCATCATGCCCTTGGCGTCATAGGGAGTCGAGGGGAAATAAGCCTTGAGCCCGGGAATGTGGGCCACGAGGGCGGCCCAGTCCTGGCTGTGCTGGGCGCCGTACTTGTTGCCGACGGAGACGCGCACGGTGAGGGGCATCTTGAGGAGACCAGCCGACATCGACTGCCACTTGGCGACCTGGTTGAAGATCTCGTCGCCGGCGCGGCCGAGGAAGTCGCAGTACATGAGCTCGACGATGGCGCGCCCGCCCGAAAGCGCGTAACCTACACCGCTTCCGACGATGGCGCCCTCGGAAATGGAGGAATTGAAGAGCCTGTTATAGGGAAGCGCCTCGGTGAGGCCGCGATAGACGGCGAAGGCGCCGCCCCAGTCGCGGTTCTCCTCGCCCCAGGCCGCGAGGGTGGGATCGATGGCGAAACGATGGGCGATGGCTTCGAAGAGAGCGTCGCGATACTGGTACATTTTGTTCTTGGAGACTGGCTTGCCCTCGGCGTCGGTGGCCTTGCGGATTTTTCCCGCTATGGACTTAACGCGGGCGTTCTCCGAGAGGGGCTGGAGGAACTCGGGCTCCCTTGAGTCGAACTTCTCGACCTTCTGGTTCGAGAACATCACGGATTCTATGAAGGCGCCGTCCACGCGCGGGCACTCGGCTTCGTTCGTGGAGAGCTTCAGGACGGCCGTCAGCTTTTCGTCGACGGCGGCGCGCATCGTCTCGACATCGGATTTCGACATCACCTTTTTCTTGACGAGGTAGGCGGAGAAGTCTTCGATGGAGTCGTTCTTCTGCCAGAGATCGACTTCGTCCTTCGTCCTGTAGCTGGAGGCATCGGAGGGCGAGTGGCCGGAAATCCTGTAGGTTATGGTGTCGAGGAGGACGGGGCCGCGTCCCTCGAGGAGGATCTTCTTCTTGCGGGCGACGGCGTCGGCCACCGCGAGGGGATCGTAGCCGTCGACGCGCTCGGAGTGCATGGCGTCGGCGTTGACGCCAGCGCCCACTCTCGCGAGGACACCGTAGCCCATGGTTTCGCCCAGGGTCTGGCCGCCCATGCCGTAGAAGTTGTTGAAGAAGTTGAAGAGGATGGGAGGAGCCCCGCCGGCCGATTCGGGCCAGAGGGTCCTGTACTGATCCATGGAGGCGAGGGTCATGGCTTCCCACACGGGGCCGCAGCCCATGGAAGCGTCGCCTATGTTGGAGACGACGATGCCCGGCTTCTTGTTGATGCGCTTGTAGAGCGCGGAACCGGTGGCTATGTCGGCCGATCCGCCGACGATCGCGTTGTTCGGCATCGATCCGAAGGGCGCGAAGAAGGCGTGCATCGAGCCGCCCAGGCCTCTCGTGAAGCCCGACTTGCGTGCGAAGATCTCCGCCATCGTGCCGAAGAGGATGAAGTTTTCGGCGAGGGAGGCGAGGTTGCCATAGGAAATGCGTTCGGCGAAGCGGAGTGTCTCGCCGTCCAGGAATCCCTTCATGATGGATTCGAGGGATTTAGGATCGAGCTTGCGCGCCGCCGAAAAACATTTAGCGAGGATTTCGCCGTGGCTGCGGTGCGATCCGAAGATGAAATCGTCCGGGTCGAGGGCCGCGGCCTGACCTACGGAGGCGGCTTCCTGTCCCAAGGAAAGATGGGCGGGACCTTTATGGTTGTACTCGACGCCGTTCCAGGCTCCGGTCGTCTTGATCGAATTGAGCATGGACTCGAATTCCCTGATCGCGATCATGTCGTGGAGCATGGCGACGAGCCCGTCCTTTCCGTAGGTCGCGATTTCGGTGGAAAAATTGCGCTTGTACTGGTTCATGGGAATCGAAGGGATTTTGAGGACTCCGCTTTTCCGCAGGTCCGCGGGATCTACTGTCATGGATTTAGGCATGGTTTGTCTCCTTATTTCATTGCCCAGGCGGCTTCGCGAATCGCTTCGGAAACCGTGGGATGGGGGAATACGAGCTGACGCAGGTCGCCAGCGGTCAATTCATTTTCTATGACGGCCGAGGCGCCCCAGATCGTCTCCGAGGCATAGGCGCCGACGATATGGACGCCAAGGATCTTTCCCGTCCGGGCGTCGGCCACGAGCTTGGCTGTGCCGGGGGCGGCGAAGCCGTTCTCGGCGGCGAAGCGTCCGGAGACGCGCAGGGGGACGGAAGAAGTGACGACCTCTATGCCACGGCGCTCGGCTTCCTGCTGGGTGAGGCCGATGCCGGCGGCTTCGGGCATCGAATAGACGGCCCAGGGCACGGCGTCCCAGCGCATCGTCTCGCCCGAGCGCGCGGCTTCCTCGCCGCGGAGGATGTTGGCGCTGGCGATTTCGGCCATGCGGTAGGCTGTGTGGGCGAGGAGGCTCCGACCGGTGAGGTCGCCGACGGCCCAGACCTTCGGCAGGTTGGTGCGCATCCTGTCGTCCACGACGACGCCCTTGGGTGAGACGTCGAGACCGGCTTCCTTGGCTCCCCAGCCTTCGACGCTGGGCTTTCGGCCGACGGCCATGAGGACGAGATCGGCCTCCACCTTCGCTTCCGATCCGTCTTTCTTTCTATAGAAGACCGTCGCGCCTTCGATTTTCTCGACCTTGCAGCCGAGGTTGAAGGCGACGCTCTTCATGCCGCGACGGAGGATGGGCGCCGCTTCCCTGTCCATGAAGGGAACGATCTCGTCGAGCATTTCGACGACCTCGACCTTCGAGCCGAGGGCTGAGAAAAGGCTGGCGAACTCGACGCCGATGACGCCGCCGCCGATGACGCAGAGGCGCGCGGGCACTTCGGGAACGGAGAGAAGGCCGGTGGAATCCACGACGAGGGGGTTGCCTCGGCAGCCGGGAATTGGCGGCATGACAGGAACCGAGCCCGTAGCGAGGATTATATGTTCAGTTTCGTGTATGTTTTCGCCGATCTGGACCTTTCCAGGACCGACGAGGCGGGCTTCAGCCTTCACGACCTCGACGCCGAGCTTCTTCTCGGTGAGGCCGATGGCGCCGACGAGCTTGCCGACAACCTCTGTTTTCCATGCCTGCATGGCCTTCCAGTCGTAGCGGACTTCCGAGGCCGAGACGCCGAACTTGGAGCCCTCGAGGGCGTGGACGTAGAGTTTGGCCGAATTGAGGAGGGTCTTCGTGGGGATGCAGCCGACATTGAGGCAGGTGCCCCCGAGGGCATCTTTCTCCGCGAGGAGGACTTTTTTCCCTTCGTGCGCCAGGCGCTCGGCGGCGAGGTAGCCGCCGGGTCCGCCGCCGATGACGATGATGTCGTAATCTTTCATTTATTCCTACCCTTGCTCACATGAGAGCGGCGAGCATGACGATGTCGATGTTCGCGATATAGTCGGCGAGATCCTTCAGGTAGCGCGCGGCGTCGGCGCCGTCCACGATCCTGTGGTCCACGGTGAGCGAGAACCCTATGCGCATTTCGACGCCCGGTTTGCCGTCGGGACCTATCGTCGCGCGCGGCGCGATGTTGTCCACGCCGAGGATGCCGGTTTCCGGCTCGTTCAGGATGGGGGTGAAGCTCTCTATGCCGAAGGCGCCGAGGTTCGTCACCGTGAAGGTGGAGCCTGAGAGCAGGTCGGGGTTGGGAGAACCGTCCACGCAGGACTTGGCGAGGAGTTTCGACTGTTCGGAGAACTGGCGCAGGGAGAGGGAACGAGCGTCCCTGATGACGGGCACCATGAGGCCGCGAGGCGTGTCCACGGCGAGTCCGAGGTGGACCTGCTCGTAGCTGCGCACGACGCCGTCCACGACATGGGCGTTGAGTTTCGGGTACTTGGCCAGGACGCGCGTGGCGGCGAAGGCCACCATGTCGCCGATGGTCACGCCGGAGAGGCCGAGCGTGGGGTCGGAACTTTTGAGGCGGCCGCGCAGGGAGAGGAGCTTGTCAGCGGGCGCGCTCGCGTTGAAGGTGAGCTGGGCGCTGGCCTGGAGCGAATGCATCATGCGGTCCGCGATGATCTTGCGGATGCTCTTGATGGGCGTGTCAGCGTAGGGGCCGGGAAAGGCCGCTTCAGGGGATGGCGCTTGGACTGCGGAGGGTGTTTGAGGCGCGGCCGATCCGGCGGACGGAGCTTGGGGCGCGGCCGAGGCGGTCGCGGCCGGCGCCGCTTTCGCCGCGGCGAGGTCGGCAAGGTCAGCGAGGGTCGCCCTGCCGCCCAGTCCCGACCCTGTCTTGGAGGCTTCGTAGAGGCCATGAAGGACGGCGATGTCGCGGGCAGCTTCTCCGCGGGCGGCGGCTGTGAGGCCGGGCCCGGCGGCCACCACGGCCTCCACATCGCGTTCGATGACGCGGCCGCCGGGCCCGCTGCCGGCGCCAATCGCTTCGAGGGCGACTCCCGCCTCGCGCGCCGCGGCCTTGGCGCGCGGGCTGGCAGCCGCGAGGCCCCCCGCCGCGGCGGTTTGGGCCGCCGGAGCCGCGGCCGGAGCCGTCGTAGGAGCCACCGCCGGAATCGCATTCGCTCCCGGCGCGGCCATCCCAGCCGCAGCAGGAGCCTCGGCCGTCCCTGCCATCACCGATCCGGGCAGTTCAACCTTCTCCCCGGCCGCGCCCACGAGGGCGATGGGCTCGAGAACCGGCACGTCGTCGCCTTCGTTCCGGAGCCGCCTCAGGAGCGTGCCCTCCACGCCGGCGGGGACATCCATCGTGGCCTTGTCGGTCTCTATCTCGCAGAGGACGGTGTCGGCCTTGATGGCCTGTCCTTCGGTAACATTCCATTTGACGATGATGCATGATTCCACGGTATTGCCGAGCTTCGGCATTACCACCACATGAGCCATAGTGCCTCCCTAAACGACGCGCAGGTCGAGCGCGTTCTCTTTCATCGCCGCGAGGGCGTTTTCTTCTATATTAGAATCGGTGATTATTCCGTTCACTTCCGAAAGGGAGAGGACGTTCACGAACCCCGATTTTCCGTACTTGGACGAATCGGCCACCAGCCATGTTTCCTGGGCCCTGTTCCTCATCGCCTTGACGATCACCGAACCCTCCACGAGCTGGGTCGTCATCCCCCGGTCGACGCTGAAGCCGTCGGTGCCGACGAAGGCGAGCCGCACGTTGAACTCATTGATGGCCTTGAGCGCCACCGGCCCGACGAGGGATTCGGTCTCCTTCATGAAGACGCCGCCGGTGAGGATGATATTGAGCGAAGGGTTGAGCCGGGCGTAAGAAAAGACGAGGGTGGAGTTAGTGACGATCTGGACGCCCCGCCTTCCGGTCAGGTAGCGCACGATGAGGGCCGTCGTCGTGCCAGCCTCTATCATGATCCTGTCGTCGTCGTGCACGAACTCAGCGGCGGCGCGGGCTATCCTGTTCTTCTCCTCCACGTTGAGACGCTGGCGGTCGATGATGTCTTTATAGAAGGCCGGATAGGCGCCGCCGCGGGTCCTGTTGACGAAGCCTTTTTCTTCCAGGTTCTTGAGGTCGGAACGGATGGTGACGGCGGAGACATTGAGTTCGCGGGCGAGGTCGGCCACCGAAAGGGAACCTTCCTCAGCCATCTTGTCGAGCATGAACGATTCGCGCTCGTTCAGATCGAAATTCATCGGCGCCTCCGCAACGCTTATTTCGAAACCCTTGCTATTTAGTTTCGAAATACTTTCGTTTCTCTTATAGTATAGGGCGCGATACATGAAAGATCAAGAGCCATTCCCTCCTGCGAGCCTCGATTTCCGGCTATACGCCCTTCCGCTTCGCGAAGGCTGAAGGACTCGTCCCCGTAACCTTCTTGAAGGCCGCTACAAAGCGCGACATGGCGCCGAAACCGCACATGGAGCTCACCTGGCCTGGTTTCCAGCCCTCGCCCAGGAGGCGCTGGGCCTCGGCCACCCGCTTGTAGAGGATGTAATTATGGAGGGTGCTGCCCGTTTCCTTCTTGAAGATCCTGCAGAGGTGGTACAGGCTGATGCCGCATTTTTGGCCGATCGTCTCCAACGAGAGATCCCCGGCGAGATTGTTGTCGACATAGTCCAGAACAGAGGCGAGAGGTCCGCGCAGACCGGGGCTTCCTTCGCCTCCATCGTCGGCGCCGAACACCTTGTTGGTGAACATCAGGATTTCCAGGAAGGCGACGACCTTCCGCAGCTTCGCCTCGGGGGCGTCGCTCGCGCAGGCCTGTCCCATCTTGTCGAAGAGCTTCATGATGTCCATGGACTGCTGGGCCGAGAGCCTGCGGATATTCCCCTTCCCCTTGGGACGATCGACGAAGCAGGAAAGAAGATCGCAGCCGAAAACCTCGAAGGATCGCGCCAGGTCCGGACTGAAGAGCAGTTTCGCCCGCTCGAAGCGCTTGTTGGATCGGATGTGGAGCTTATGGACTTCTCGATTGTTGAAGATGATTAGGCTGCCGGGCTCGGCCCCGTGCATCTCGTTCTCGATGAACCAGGACACCTCGCCGGCCGCCACGAAAAACACCTCGAACTCTTCGTGGAGAAGGGGCAGATCGTTGAAAAGAGGCTTGTGTTCGCTGGGAAAATCGTTCTTCAGGGAAAAAAGGATTGAGTCATCGATGTTTTCACTATCGAAAGAGGACAAGCTTACCTCTCATTCGCGTCCTTTAGGGCGCCGGGCTTCATCATAGCAGATTCGTCGAGGTTTTGGCCACAAAAGAGCGAAATTTATAAAAGCAATTTATGATATCATAAATGAGCAAAATTCGATATTTTTCTATTGTAGTCCCCCAAATAGACGGTTAGAATTTCACGACTCTCTCTTATACCATGCGCCTCGCCTTTCGGCGGCGCCAAAAGAATCTTATTGGAGAAGCGAATGTCGAAAAGAATCGGGATCGCGGTATTATGCGTGCTCCTCATGCTGTCGGGCTGCACCACCGTAAAGCAGGAAGGATTGTTCAACCCCGGAACCTATACGGGATCCGCGGAAGGGAAGAACGGGCCAGTGAAGGTCGAGGTAAAGGTCGACAAGGACTCGATACTCAATATCGCCGTGACGGAACATCATGAAACGGCTGGGCTTTCGGACAATGCCCTGAAGTTCGTGCCCCAGGAAATCGTAAAGGAACAGAGCCTCGACGTGGACACGGTCTCCGGAGCCACCATCGTCAGCCAGGCCATCATCGACGCGGCCGCCATGGCGCTTGCCAAGGCGGGAGCCACGCCCGAGAAACTCAAGGCTGTCGCGAAGGCAGCGGAAGCCCAGGCCGCCGCGCCGGCTCATCTCATGAAAGCGGGCGTCTATTACGGCGAAGCCTACGGTAAGTGGCCTAAGGACAGCAATGAGGGCGGCCGCTTCCTCTCACCCAAAGTAATCAAGCCGATCAAGGTCGAAGTGACCGTGGACGAAAAGAAGATCCTGAACGTCGCCGTTCTCTCCTGCGACGATACGCCGGGCTTCAAGGAATCGGCCATCAACCAGGTGCCCAAGGCCATCGTCGATTACCAGAGCATCGGCGTGGACGCCGTCTCTGGTTCCACCCTCACCAGCATGGGCATCATCGCGGCGACTACCCAGGCTCTCGAACAGGCTGGCGCCGACCTCCTGGCCTTCAACGCGAAGCAGCCGAAGGTCAACGCCTCCGTCGAGTACACGACCGACGTCGTTGTCGTCGGCGCTGGCGCCTCCGGCTCAGCGGCGGCCCTCGCCGCCGTCGAAAAGGGCTCTAAAGTCATCGTCATCGAGAAGACCGGCCAGGTAGGCGGAATGGGCGGCCTCTCCACCGGCTTCATCGGCGTCGGAAGCGAGCAGGCCAAAAAGGCGGGGAGCACCAAGACCGTCCAGGATGTCTTCAAGGAGATGATGGACTACACGAGCTGGACCGCCAACTCCTCCCTCGTGAAGGCCATCCTGGAAAAATCGGGCGGCACCGCCGACTGGCTCCAGGCTCACGGCTATAAGATGACCCTGCAGAAGGGTTCCTACACCCACGACACCGGCAAGGGCAACGCCAAAATCCAGACGCTCTACGACAAGTACATCATCCCCGGCGGCGGCCAGCTTCTCCTCCAGACGAGGGCCGAGGAACTCATCATGGACGGCAATAAGGTCGTCGGCGTCAAGGCGGTGAAGAGCGACGGCACGAAGGTCACCGTCCGCGCCGCGTCGGTCGTCATCGCCACGGGCGGTTTCGGCGGCAACAAGGAAATGCTCAAGAAATACACTCACAGCGACAATTACTATCTAAGCGGGAATTCCTCGAACGAGGGCGACGGCATCAACATGGCCCTGGGCGCGGGAGCCGGCCTGAGCCCCGAAATCCAGCCGCATCTCACCGAATTCGCCGCCAGCACGACGCTGGACTTCAACAGCTATTTCATGAAGTACATGAATTACGGCGGCCTCCTCCAGGTCAACATGGAAGGCAAGCGCTTCATGGACGAGGGCATCTGCGCAAGCCAGCCTCTCGCCAAGGGCGCCTCGGCGATCAGGACGGCCGGCTCCTTCTTCGTCGTTCTCGACCAGGCCACCCTGGACACCCTCGAAACCAAGGGTTTCCCGGGCATTGTAGGGGCGGAGAAAACCGCCGAGCTTAAAAAGAGCATCGGCTGGCGCGACCGCGCCTTGGTACCCTTCGCGACGATCAAGACGGAAATGCAGCAGGCCCTCGACGCCGGCGTCGCGTTCAAGGCCGACAGCTTCCAGGAGCTGGAAAAGGCGGCGGGATTCGCCCAGGGCGAGTTCACCAAAACGATAGACCGCTATCTCGCGGCCGTGGATCAGAAGAAAGACGAGGAGTTCTACAAGGACCCGGTCTGGCTCACGCCCATAGCGAAAGGTCCCTACTACGCGATTCGCATGGAGCCGGCTATTTTCGGAACCATCGGCGGAATCAGAATCAACGAGCGCATCGAGGCGCTCAATGAGCAGAACAAGGTTATTCCGGGCCTTTATGTTGCCGGCCAGGATGGCGGCGGCATGTACGGTTATCCCTACTACGAGATCGTGGGCGTTACCCAGGGCTATGCCTACAACTCGGGAAGGATCGCCGGCGAGAACGCCTCGAGCTTCGCGATCGCTCGCTGAGAATTTCGTCTTGCTTGCGTCAAACATGAAAAAAGGGCTGCCCGGGAACGGGCA
>Ga0209467_1002304_pt1 | contig 13885 bp, 8 predicted proteins | sample Higcelwee11metaG_FD_187175 | JGI IMG/M metagenome (GOLD analysis project Ga0209467, IMG submission 187175) | Freshwater pond sediment microbial communities from the University of Edinburgh, under environmental carbon perturbations - High... | ecosystem: Environmental > Aquatic > Freshwater > Pond...
GCAGGGGGCCTCGAAGCGTCCCAGGGCCAGGTTTTTTGCCGCCGGGCAGCAGTAGGTCAGGGCGCAGCGGGACAGATGGGCCACCAGCCGGTTCTGGGGATACTTGCGCAAAAGGGCGCTGGCCCCCTTGGCGATGCGGGAGCGGGGGATGCCGGTGAAAATCTGGCGCGGATCGAGGTCCACCCGGGCGGCGGCCACGTAGAAACGGTCTGCGGCAAATCCCACCGCGCCGTAGGCGAAAAGGGGCAGAACCGGCGCGCCCGGGGCCGTGGCGTAGGCCGCCTGGGCCGAGAGGGTATGTCCCGGGCAGACGAAGGCGGCCACGGCCGTCTCCCCGGTCTCCTCCACCAGCCCGGTCTCGGAATCCAGGCCCAGGGCCGTGCGCCCGGGCAGGAGGAACAGCTCGCTTTCCGGAGGCAGGGGGATCAGTTCGTCCGGACGCGGCGAGGTGATCTGCCCGCCCCGGCGCACCAGCATCTCCAACTCGGGATGATCGTAAATGTTGCCCTTCTCATCGGCGTAGACCAGGCGCGGCCGCAGTTTCTTCGAAGACATGGGGACATCCTTGGCGCGGTTTGCATATCGGAACGCCAGAGGGTCTTACCCCGGCCCGGCCCGGCGGGCAATGGCCGACGTGTCCTCGAAATGCGCCCCTGCGGATTTCGAAGATAACGGTTTGAAACTGTAGTTTTTTCATAAAAAATACAAACGTATTTTTTATGGGACACGGCCTAGGAGCCTTTGAGTTCCTCAATGAGCCGTTCCAGATCCCCGGCCTGCCGGGTGAGGCCGCCGATGGCCGCCGCCGATTGGCGCATGGCCTCGGCGGTCTCCAGGGACACCCCGTTGACCTCGTCGATGCCCCGGTTGATCTGCTCGCTGGCTGCCGACTGCTCTTCCGAGGCGGCGGCGATGGCGCGCACCTGATCCGAGGCGGTCTCGGCCAGGCGCACGATTTCGTCCAGGGCCTGGCCCGAGGACTGGGCCAGTTCCGCCGCCTGGTCGATGCTTCTGGTGGAGCGGTCCACGCCTTCCATGTTGGTCTTGGCCATGTGCTGCACGCCGCTTATGGCCTCTCCCACCTCGCGGGTGGCGGTCATGGTCTTTTCGGCCAGCTTCCTGACCTCGTCGGCCACCACCGCAAAGCCCCGCCCGGCGTCGCCGGCCCGGGCGGCCTCGATGGCCGCATTTAAGGCCAGAAGGTTGGTCTGGTCGGCGATGTCCGAGATCACGTTCATGATCCGGCCGATGCCCTCGGCCTTGGCCCCCAGGTCGGCCATGTGCGCCTTGAGGCTGCGGGACTGCTCCTTGACGTCGAGGATGGAGGCCACGGCCCGGCCCACGATGTCCGCGCCGGTCTCGGCCTTGGTCTTGGCCTCCCCGGAACTTTCGGCGGCGGTGGAGGCGTTTTTGGCCACATCCAGGACCGTGCTGTTCATCTGGCCCATGGCCGCCGCGATCTCGGTCAGGCGCACGGTCTGGTGTTCGGCCCCGCGCGCGGCCGCGTCGGCCTTGCCCGAAAGCTCGCCCGAGGCCGAGCTTATGCCTGCCGACACCTGTTCCAGGGACTCCGCAGCCTGGAGCATGCCCTGGCGCATGGCCCCCTCGGCGGCGGTTTTGGCCTCTTCGGCCTCGCGCCCGGCCAGGGTGGCCTTGCGGGTCTCCTCCTGGGCCGCGAGTTTGGCCTGCTCGGCCGTTCCCAGGGTGGACTTGAGTTCGGCCACCATCTTGCCGATGGCCTCCTTGAGGGTGGCGGTCTCGCCGTGAAAGGCGCCGGTCATGGCCGCGTCCAGCCGCCCCGAGGAGACCTCGGCGGCGTAGGTCGCCAGGGCGGCGATGGGCCGGGTGATGGTGCGCATGACCACAAGGCCGACGGCCAGGGCCAGAATCATGATCCCGGCGGCCACGGCGGTCATGGTCCAGCGCATGGTCGCCACCCGGGCCGCGATGTCGTCCACGTACAGGCCCGTGCCCAGAATCCAGCCCCAGGGTTTGTAGAGCTTCACGTAGGACTGCTTGGGATAGACCTCGGCGGTCGGCCCGGAGGGCGTGGGCTTGGGCCAGGCGTACGCCACATATCCCTCGCCGCTTTTCAGGCAGACATCCACGAAGGCCGCAAACAGGTTCTTTTTGCCGTCCGTGTCCACCTCCTGGCCATGGACGCCGAATTGCAGCATGGTGGCCTTGTCGAATTTCGGATCGTCGAGTGCTTTGCCGTCCAGGGCCGGGCTGACCGGATGCATGATCATGACCGGATAGGGCTGGGCCGTGTCGTTGATCCAGATATAGTCGTTTTGGCCGTAGCGCAGGTTTTTTATCCGCTGCATGGCCCGGCTGCGGCCTTCCTCGGGGGAAAACTCGCCTTTTTGAATGCGTTTCTCGTATTCCTCCACCAGCGAATAGGCCACGTCCACGATGTCCTTGAGGCTTTGCTTGCGCGACGAGAGCATTTCACGGCCGGCGGAGGGGATGAAATACAAGAGAATGGCGCACAAAAAAAGGACTGTGGTCATGAGGATGATGGAAATGATCTTTGCAGAGATGGAGGTGTTGAGCAGCCGTTGTATAATCATGCTCCTTCCTTAGCGCGTCGGTGATTTCAAACAAAGACATGAAATCGCAGAAGACGCGTCTTATGAGTATATCCTGGAAAAATTTTGCAAATCGTGTGCGCTTCGTACATCAGTCTTCATCACAAAATGTAGACAATATAAGTATACTATCCTATTCGTCACGACGGGGGAAGAAGAAAAAAAAGAAATTTTCGTCACGTATACACTGCTTTGGGGGGGGATGGCGTTATGCAGCGATCGTAGTGCAGTGAATTTTTTGCAAGCGCAGTGCACCTGGCGGGTTTCGGAGGAGCGCCGCATGTGCCATGCATCAGTCTGGCAGAATGACCTGTGTGCGGCAGCCATCAGCGGGGGAGCAGGCCGTCCAGGCTGGCCGGGGCCGGAACCGGCGGCGGCGTGGCGTTGGGATGCCGGGACTCGTAGCAGAGGCGTTCGGCATCCACCAAGGCCCAGTTGGTGAGCTTGATGACATTGCCCTTGTCGTGGTCCAGGCCTTCGGCGTCGGAGTGCTGCACGATAAGGCTTATGGATTCGCCCTGGGCGTTGGTGAAGCTCCATTTGTTGCCCAGAACCTGGCCCTCCAGGTCGCCCTTGTATTCTGCGGGCAGCCCGTAGCGATCCATGAGCGCCCCGGACAGGCGGCGGAAAAACTCCTGGCCGCCGTCGGCGTACTTGAGCTTGATGCGGGCCACCCGGCCGGGGAAGGCGCAGGTTCCGGCCAGCAGGTAGCCGCCGCGAAAGGCCCCGGACGGCTTGATGTCGCGCCGGGCCAGGGAGGGGGCGTCCTCCACGGGTTTGGCCTTGCCGGGCTGCAGGTATCGCCCGAAGCGGGCCGCGTCGCCGCCCAGGTCGATGCCGCCCAGGCTGGCCGGGGGAGGGGACTGGGCCAGGGCGGTCGTGCTCAGGAGAACAAAAAGGGCCAAGGCCAGGAAACGGACGAAATACATGGGCGGTCCTTTGCTTACGCGGTTTCCATGCCCATAACCGCAACGGGGCGTCCGAGGCAAGACGGCGGCGGCGCAAAGGCCCCTTGCCAGGGACGGGGAAACCCGGCTACCTTGCCAACGCCCCGGAAAATTTGGATGATGGCTCCCGTTGCGCCCGGGCAGGGCCGACCGGAACGGGCGCCAAAACAAAGGAGCAGGCGATGCGCAAGATGATCACATGCGGTGCGGCGGCGATCCTGGCCCTGTTGGCGGTCGTGTCCTGCGCCAAGACGGACCCCAGGATGACCCTGGGGGACTTCATGTCCTTTTGCGTTTCCGACGCCTCGGACAACTGCCGGGACGTGTGCGACGAGTTCGCGGGCGTGTTCGTGGTCACCTACCCGACCAGCGCCGAGTGCCGTCTGGCCTGCGACAAGGTGGAGCGGAACCTCACCTCCGCCAACATCAGCGGCGATGCCTGCGAGAGTTCCATTGGCCGGGCCGCCGACCTGTGCGCCCAGTACTGCGACAAGAACAAATAGGCCCCAGGCCGTCCGGCCGTCCGCGTCCGGGCGGCCGAACCATCCGCAAGGACGGGACATGTCCGCCCAGCCCCTGACCGTGGCCGTCTATTCCCTGGAGCTTGTGCGCTATGCCTGCGCCAGGCTGCGTTTTTTGGACCCGGCCCGGGCTTTGGGCGGCCGGTTGCGCCTAGTGTGGGGGGCCAAAAGCGACGGCCAAAACTATGCCCTGGACTCCAGGGCCATGGACGAGGCGGACGTGGTGGCCTTTCAGCGCAGTTTCCCCATGCGCGAGACCTGGCCCCTGGTGGAGCGGGCCCTGTCTTCGGGGAAGCCCGTGGTCTACGATGTGGACGACCATTTCGAGGCCATCGGCGCCGACAATCCCCTGGCCCGCAGGCTGGCCCCCATCATCCCCTATTGCCGGGAGCTGGCCCGGTGCGCCCGGGCGGTCTGCGTGTCCACGCCGGAGCTGGCGCGGGCCTTCCCCTTCGCCCAGGGGCGGGTGGCGGTGGCGCCCAACCTGATCGACGAGGGGCTTTTCACCGCGCCGCGCCGCGTCCGCGACGACCCTTCACGGCCGGTGCGCATCGTCTACGCGGGCTCTCCCACCCACATGGCCGACCTGGACATGATCGCCCCGGCCCTGGTGCGCATTGTGGAACAGTTCGGCGACGCGGTGGAGCTGTTTTTTTTCGGATGCGCCCCCCGGGAGCCGATCCTGGCCGCCCGGTCCCATCAGATGGATTTTTTCGACGACTACACGGCCTATGCCCGCAAGCTGGTCGAACTGGCCCCGGACATCGGACTGGCCCCCCTGCGCGACACGCCGTTTAACCGGGCCAAAAGCAACATCAAGGCCCTGGAATACGGGGCGCTTGGCGTGGCCGGGGTCTATTCCGACCTGCCGCCCTATCAAAATCCCGATGGCGGCCCCGGGGCCTTTGGGCCGCTGGTGGGGCCGGACCCCGGGGTGTGGGAAAAGACCATCGCCCGGCTGGTCACGGATGCGAAGCTGCGGGGCAAGATCGCGGCCCGGGCCAGGGGGCTGGCCGTGGCCGAGTACGGCCTGTCGCGCCATGCCCAGGTGTATCTGGATTTTTATGCAGGCGTGGCCCGGGGCCGGTAGGGGGGCGTCAGGCAAAAGTTCCCGCAGGCGCAGGCTAAACGCTGGCCTGGCGCACCGTCGTGGACGGCGGGATGAATTTTTCGTGGGCGCGCAGGCCAAACCCGCGAGTCTTCGGCTTACGGCGGCGACACGCCATGGTCATCCCAAGCGCACCAGCCAGGCCCCGGCCGCAACCACCAGCACCGCGACCATGTGTTCGGCCGCGCCGCCCGTGCGCATGGGCAGGGGCGAGGCGTAGCGCGCCGGGTTGGGCCACAGAAGCGGAGCCCCGGACGAGGTCATCCAGTCGGCGGCAAGATGTCCGGCATAGCCCAGGACGAAGGCCAGCCCGTAGGACGGGCGCGGGCCGTAGCCCGCCGAAGAAAGCCCAAAAAGCGCCGCCACCACCAGCCCCAGCGCGGCCAGGGAATGGGTGAATCCCCGATGTCCCAAAAGGAGCTTGAGCGGGTGGGCGATGACCGCCAGCTTTTTGCCCAAAAGGCTCTGCGGTTCGTCCAGGTCCGGGGCCAGGCTGCCCAGGACGGCCATGCCCAGGATCTCCGGGGTGCGTCCCAGGACCGAGGGAAACAGGTGGTTGACGCCAAGCGCCAGGACGCAGCCGATGGCCGCGTGGGTGTAGCCCATCATGCGATATGCCTTTTGCGGGATGCCCGTGCAGCGGGGGGACTGTTGCCGAAGGCCCGGATAATGCCATGAATCGGCCCGCGACGCAAAGCCGCGCCGGACCTGAGGCTGCGGACACAGTCGGCCGCCTGGGAAATCACGGGCAGGTCGCGACGCATCCGCGCCATAAGTAGATGATTTTCATGGCTTTCATCAAGGCGTCTGGGTCGCCGTCGACGGCGCAAAGCCCCGGTTTCGAAAAACCGGGGCTTTGTCGTCAATCTGAGGCCCGTCCTGGCGGGCGGGCCTTGGCGTGATGCAGGATCGATCCCGCCTACCGCGCGGCCAGGGGCGCATCGAAGTGCAAAATCCACAAAAAGCCCGGCTCGCCCGAGGCCTTGATCCCGAATTTCGTGGGCGTCTCCTTGCCCTTGTAAAGCATCTTGCCCTCGCCCGTGAGCACGTACTTGCCCGGATCCTCCACCTTTTTGCCGTCCTCGTCCGCAGCCGGATCGGCCACGGTCAGGGCCAGGCCGAAGTCGTTGTCCGAGGACACGGCCAGGGTCTTTTCGTCCACCAGGGCGATGCCCTCGGCCTTCTCCGCCGTCCAGCCCAGGTCCACCAGATCGACCAGCCGGGTCTTTGCGGCCGGGGTCACGCCCATGGCCGCAAGCGCCGCCAGGTCCGCCGCCGATTCCAGGGGCCTGCCGTCCGGGGCGGTCTTGCCGGAGATGTCCGTGGCCCCGGAAATGTCCACCAGATACAGGACGTTGCGCATCTTGCCGTCCTTGCCCTTGGCCTGCTCCACGAGCACGAATTTCGTATCCGACACGGCCTGCATGCCGCCGATCTTGGCTGCCGCGCTTGACTTGTAGGCGTCCACGTCATGGGGGTAGGCCAGGGTGCGCACCGCGCCCGTGGCCGGATCGAGCTCCAGCAGCCGGATGAACGGGGCCTTGGAGGCCTTGAGGTCGCCCTCGTTGTCCAGGATGGACTGCACGGCGGCCACCACCTTGTTGCCGGGCGTCACGGCCAGGCCCTCGAAGCCCCGGTTGGGCTGGCGCGCGGCCAGTTCCGCCGGAAGGCCCTGGCCCGGGGCGTATTTCTTGCGGATGTCGCCCGTGGCCGGGTCGATATTGATCAAAAACGGGCCGTATTCGTCGCACAGCCACAGCGATCCGTCCTTTTTGTCCACGTCGATGCCCTCGGGGTCGAGGCCTTCGGCGTCGAAGGGCAACACCTTCATGTTCATGTCCAGGGGCGCCTCGCCCGTGGAGCCCACCGCGCCCTTGTCCAGGGGGCGGCCGGAGATGGGCTTGCCCGCAGCGTCATGGATCTCCTTGACCTCGATGACCTCGGCCTTGCCGCCCGCCACCTTGATCCTGGCGAATTTGGGCACGAACTCCGGGGCCGGAAAGATCTTTGCATCCCTGGGCTTGTCGCCCTCCTTGGCCGCGTACTTGGGCGAGTCGGCGTTGGGACCGCGATCCCCCACGGCCCAAAAAATCAGCGCCCCGTCCGGCAGGCGTTCGGCGAACGACATGCCAGAGCCCACACCCATGGGGAAACCGTCCGGAAACTGGGCCTTGGCCGTTCCCGCCGCCGGGATGTTGAACTGTTGCGGAATGGTGATTTCGTACTTCTCCACCGTCGGTTGCTCCGTCGCCAGGGCAACCTGGGCCGTAAGCGTCAGCGCCGCCAGGCCGGAAAGAACAATGCTGCGCATGGGTGCATGCCTCCACGTTTTTCGGCATTGTGATCCGGCCCGGTGGCGGGCCGGTGACGTAGCCATGTCGAATGCGTCGCATCCTTTTCACTTGTCTCCGGGCAGTCGCAGGAGTATAGCCGCTTCCCATGGCAGGCGACACACTCACCCGTCCCCATGTCTCCCCGCGAACGCTTCCTGTCGGCCACGTCGGCCGTGTAGGATGCGTCGCCGCCGTCTTGGCCCTGCTGTGGATGGTCCATGCCCAGCCTTGCTTGGCCGCCTCGGGCTACTGGATCATCACCGGCTACCAGCCCGGCCCGGTCGCCGCCATGGACACGGCCCAGGCCGAGGCCCTCACGGGCAAGCGCCTGTTCATCGACTCCGAAACCATCGAATTCGACGGCGCCTCCTGCTCCATCGTCCCCACCCTGACCGACCACGACGCCGCAGCCTATTTCGGCGACACTTTCCGCGTCACCCCCCAGTCCCTGAGGCACATGGCTCCCAAGGTCTTCGTCATCGAAACGGGCTGCACCATCCCGGGGTTGTCCTCGCTTATCCTTCTCGACGACGGCCGCATGTGCTTTTCCCGCGACGGCGTGTTTTTTTTCCTGGCTGAAGAGCTCGAATAGCCGCCTTTCCCCCGCATCCCACCCGGGGCTTTCGCACGCATCCGCCAGGGGGCCGGTTGCCAAATCCTTGTCGTTTCTATAACCCTCCCTTGACCTACGGTTTTACGAAAACCCCCTCCGGACACCCCGGATTTTCAAGGAGCGCACCATGTCCCACCATGTGCTGATCATCGGCGCGGTCGCCCTGGGACCAAAGGCCGCCAGCCGGTTCAAACGCCTCGATCCCGACTCCACCGTGACCATGATCGACAAGGATACCCGCATCTCCTACGGCGGATGCGGCATCCCCTATTACGTCTCCGGCGATGTCTCCGATTCCTCGGAACTGACGGCCACCAGCTACCACATGACCCGCGACACGGCCTTTTTCCGCGACGTCAAAGGCGTCGAGGTCAAGACCGGAGTCGAGGCCCTGGCCATCGACCGGGCCGCCAAGACCGTGCATGTCAGGGAACTGGCCACCGGCCGCGAAGAAGACCTGTCCTACGACAAGCTGGTCATCGCCACCGGGGCCTGGCCGCGCCGCCTGCCCGTGCCCGGAAATGAGCTGCCCGGCGTCCATCTGGTGGCCAACCTGGACAACGCCGAGTCCATCCGGGCCGCCGTCACCGCCGGGGGCGTGGAGCGGGCCGTGGTCATCGGCGCGGGATTCATCGGCCTGGAGATGGCCGAGGCCCTGGCCGACATGTGGGATGTGGAGACCACGGTCATCGAGGCCGCCCCGCGCATCCTGCCCCGGAACGTAAGCCCCGCCCTTTCAGACATGGCCCTGGCCCATATCCGCGAGAAAGGCGTCACCGTGCATCTGGCCGAGACCGTCCAGGCCATCGAGGGCGACGGCAAGGTTGAGCGCATCGTCACCAACAAGCGCGTCATCGAAGCGGATCTGGTGGTCATGGCCGCCGGTGTCGTGCCCAACTCCGACCTGGCCGCCCGGGCCGGGCTGGCCGTGTCCCCGCGCGGCGGCATCGTGGTGGACGAGGGCCTGCGCACCTCGGACCCGGACATCTTCGCCGGGGGCGACTGTGTGGAGATTACGAACCTGATCACCGGGAAGCCCTTTTTCCTGCCCATGGGCTCCATGGCCAACCGCCAGGGCCGGGTCATCGGGACCAACCTGGCCGGCGGCCGGGCCGTCTTCAAAGGCGCTGTCGGCTCCTACGCCGTCAAGCTCTTCGAAAAGGCCGTCTCCGGGGCCGGACTGACCCTGGAGGACGCCTTGCGTGAAGGCCTGGACGCCACAAGCGTCCTGGTCGTGCAGCTCGACCGGGCCCATTTCTATCCCGGCAAGGAACTCATGACCCTGGAGCTCGTCGTCGAACGCGGCAGCCGCCGGGTGCTCGGCATCCAGGGCATCTGCGCCGCCGGCGACGCCCTGGTTGGCCGCATCGGGGCCGTGGCCGCCATGATGCCCTTTTCCCCCACCGTGGATGACGTGTCCAACCTGGAATATCCCTACTCGCCGCCCTTCGCCTCGGCCATGGATGTCATCAATACCGTGGGCAACGCCGCCGACAACATCCTCGCCGGTCGCAACATCGGCGTCTCGCCCGAGTCCTTCGCCCCCCTGTGGGAAGAAGGAAAGTGCTACTTCCTCGATTGCCGGGAGTCCTCCGACGCCGCGCCCCTGCTGGAACGGTTCCCCGGCAAATGGCACAACATCCCCCAGGGTCACCTGGCCAGACACCTGGCCGAAGTCCCCACAGACCAGCCCGTGGTGCTGGTCTGCAATACCGGCGCCCGGTCCTACGAATCCTTCATCACCCTGGCCCACGACGGCCGCACCAACGTCCAAAACATCCTGGGCGGCATGGCCGCGCTACGCGCCCTGGGCACGGAACCGAAATAAGTCGGGGCTGCCGCCCCGAACCCCGCCCGGGGGAAATCATTTCCCCCGGACCCCCTGATATCGCGGGCGTTTCCGGCACAGCTTCGCTGTGCCGGAAACGCCCGCGAAAATCATGGCGGCCAGGAGAACGTGATGTCTCCCGCACGCGGACGCGAAGCGCGACGTGCATCCTGTGAAACGTTTCCGGCGTAACTCGCCGGAAACGTTTCACAGAAAAAAACTGGTTCGCTGCATGCGGACGCGAAGCGCGTCGAAGTTTTTTGGCGGGGGGTCCGGGGGGAACCTTTTTTTCAAAAAAGGTTCCCCCCGGTTCTCTTACGCCCGGACCCGGGCGGCTTTGAGGCGTTTTTTCAGGTCGCGTTTCCATTTCGGGCCGCCGGAAAGCGCCGCCAGGTATTCCAGGGTATGCAGCACGGGATTTTTGCGTCCGATTTCGCCAAGGCAGCGGGCCAGGCCGATGCGGCAGGAGGGGCAGCCCACGATGACCGGCGTGGCGTCGTCGCCGAGTTCGGCCCGCAGGGTCGCGGTCTTACCCGCGCGGATTTTGTTGTGGATCTGGGGCGAGGTCAGGGCGCCGAGTCCGGACTCGCCGCAGCAGCCCGGGGAGAGGGCCACCGGGGTTCCGGTGATCGTGGCCAGCCCGGCCCGATAGGCCTCAGGGGCCTTGGTGGGGGAGATGCCGGTCCATTCGGCGTGGCAGGCCGCATGGTACAGAAGGCCCGGGTCCGGGGAGTGCAGGGCGGGCAGGCGGGACATGAGGAACTGCGCCACGTCCTGGCGTTGCATGGGGCCGTCCGGCCCGGCCAGGTCGTAGCTTTCCAGGGCCTCGCGACAGGTGCCGCAGGCGGTCAGAAGCGTGGCCGGGGAAAATCCCTTGTCTCTGGCCATGGCCAGAAAGGCCGTGAGGGCCGAGAGATTGCGTTCCCGGTTGGCGGCGAAGGCCTCGGCCAGTCCCGACACGGCCAGGGGATAGCCGCAGCACAGGTGTGTGGGCGGGAGGATCACCCGGACGCCTGTCCGCAACAGCAGATCCACGGCGGCCAGGCCGATGGAGGCCTGGAAGAGCCCGGCCCCGCAGCCCGGGAAATAGAGCACGGTTTCCGCGTCCGCCGGGGTGTCCGGGGCCGCAAAAAGGCTGCCGCGCTCCAGGCGCAGCTTTTCGGACAGGTTTTTGATGCCCATGGCCGGATTGGGGCCGCGCAGGACCGGATTGTACAGCCGGTTGCGCCATACCGCCGGGACAAGGCTCATGGCCTTGCCATGGAAGGCCTGTCCGTAGGCCATGAGTTTGGCGGCGCGCGGCAGCCGGGCGGCCGGGTCTTCGGCCAGATAGCGCAGCACCTTGGTCTTGACCGGATGGCCGCCCGCGTTTTTGTTTTCCAGGTAGGCCCGCATGTCCAGGGCCACCTGGGCGCTTTGGATCTTCACCGGGCAGGCCGAGGCGCATTTGCCGCAGGTGGTGCAGTGTTCCATGAGTCGGCGCAGGCGGTCGAGAAGATCCGGGTCCGCCTCGCCGGAACGCAATTGCGAATAGTGGATGGCCTCGATGAGCGCGCCCAGGCTGATGTTTTTGTTGCGCGGGTGGTGCAGGAGGCCCTGGCTCGGGGCGTACATGGGGCAGACCTGCTTGCACTTGCCGCACCGGGTGCAGAACTGGATGTTGGCCAGCATGGTGATGAGGCGCTCTTTCTCGGGCTGGGCCGTCTTTTTGATGTCGCGGATCAGTCGGTTGAACGAGAAGGTGTAGGGCTCCACATCCAGGGTCTTGGTGACCAGTTTTCCCGGATTGAAGAGGTTTTTCGGGTCCACGACGGATTTGTAGCGTTTGAGGGCCGCGATCTTGCGATCCTCCAGAAAGGCGATCTTGGTGATGCCGATGCCGTGTTCTCCGGACACGGCCCCGCCCAGCTTCATGACCTTGGTGAACACCTGGTCGGCGGCCTCCATGGCCCGGCGCATCATCTCCTGGTCGTTGGAGTTGACCGGGATGTTTACATGGCAATTGCCGTCCCCGGCGTGCATGTGGTTGGCCACCTCGATGCGGGTGGCGATCATTTCGTTGTAGATTTCGCGCAGGGGCTCGCGCAGGCGGGGGTAGCGCGAGGTCAGGTCGGAGAAGAAGTAGTAGGTCTGCACCTCCACTTCCGCATCGCTTAAATCCGTGGGCGAGAGCCCGCCGCGCAGGATGCGGTCGCAAAATTCCAACTCCATGGCCAAAAATTCGTCCGAGGCCGAGATGCCGTGCAGCCGACCCACGTTTTGCAGGGATTCCTTGTAGGCCCGGGCCAGGCATTTGAGGTTCAAGTCTTCGATGAAGTCGGAAAACTCCGGGATCACGTTCAGGGGGATCACGATGTCTTCGTTGATCTTGAATCCGCTGGTGCGCTTGGAGATGGCGGAGAGCTTGTGCCGGTCCTCCCAGAAGATCTCGGCCTGCTTCTCGTTTTCGGCCACGAAGATGTCCACGTTTTCATACGGCGTGGCGATGTCCACGATATGGGCCACAGCCGCGTCAAGGGCCGTCTCGTCGGCGGAATCGAGCTGCAGGAGCAGCACGGAGATGGGGTCGCCCTCGTAGGTGGCGGATTTTTTGGCGTAGTTGATGGCCCGCACGTATTTGGGGCCGAATTCCTCCAGGGCCGAGATCTTGACCGCGTCGCCTTCCTGGCGGATGCGGTCGCGCAGCCCCACCACGTCGCGGATGACCAGCATGGCGTGGCGCATGGAGCGGCCGAAAAATTCCAGGCACAGCACCCGGGAGTGGGGGAGCCGGTCGTGGAGGATGAACCGGGCCTCGGTGACCACCCCGTCCACGCCCTCCTTCTGCACCCCGGGGAGTCCCCCCAGATATTTGTTGGACACGTCCTTGCCAAGGCCTACGCCGCGAATCTCGTCGCCGCGAAGCGTGATGGTTTCGAGAAGGTTCCCGGCCGGATCGAAAACCTCGAAGACCGCCGTGTCCCCGGGCATGATCTTGTGTCTGGGGTGGTCCTTGCGATGCACCTCGATCACCCGGGCGTCGGGCAGGACCATGGTGTAGGAATGGATGTTGTCCAGGGTGGTGCCGTATTCGAAGGCAAAGGGGCCGCCTGCGTTCTCGGCGATGTTGCCGCCAAGGGACGAGGCCGCCTTGGAGGCCGGGTCCACGGTCAACAGCAGGTTTTTTTTGGCCGCCGCCGTAATCGCCGTCAGGGTGATGACCCCGGTCTGGGCGTGGAGCAGCTTTTCTTCGGTGTCCACGGAGAAAATGGCCTTCATCCGGGACATGCTCAAAATCACCGAGCGGCGGCGGGCCGGGATGGCCCCGCCGGTAAGCCCCGAGCCGCCGCCCCGGGGCACCACGGCGAATCCCATCTCCCCGGCCAGCCGGATGATGCCCTGGATGTGGGCCGTAGAGGACGGGGCCAGGACCAGCATGGGCAGCTCCATGCGCAGGTCCGTGGCGTCCGTGGAGCATTCCACGAGGCTGCCGGGATGTTGGGCCATGCATTCGTCCGGCAGAAACTCCGCCAGGCGCAGGATGACCCGTTCCTTGAAGCGCGTGTCCTCGTCGTAGTCGCGCCAGAAACGGTCCACGGCCACCCGCAGGGTCTTGGGGTAGTCTCCCCAGGCCGTGGGCCGGGCCGCGTCCAGGCGGGCAAGCACCCCTTGGCGGACCTCTTCGGGATTCACGTAGGGGTTGTAGCGCACCAGGAAGCATTCGGCGGCCAGGGAGACGGCCAGTTCCCGGGCGTCGTCGGGCCAGGCGGCGAGCTCTTCAAGGGTGAGGCCGAAAACGCGGGGGGCCAGGCGGTCGAGGGAAAGGGAAATATGGGGAGTTTTTTCAAGCATGGTTGCGTCCGGACAGGGGTTGCGGCGGTTGGCGACCGGGTTGGCGGCCGCCCTGGCGTATATGGGGGAGGGTGACAGATAATGCCGGATGGCGGCTTTGGCAAGCGGGGCCA
>Ga0209467_1002305_pt1 | contig 13881 bp, 16 predicted proteins | sample Higcelwee11metaG_FD_187175 | JGI IMG/M metagenome (GOLD analysis project Ga0209467, IMG submission 187175) | Freshwater pond sediment microbial communities from the University of Edinburgh, under environmental carbon perturbations - High... | ecosystem: Environmental > Aquatic > Freshwater >...
GTTAAAACTAAAATAATAACACCAGAAAGAACGTTGGAAACCACAGAAACTGCAGTTTTAGCAATGCCACCTGGGATATTTTCTAAAATTTTTAACTGAGAAGAAAGATTTATTGGAGATTCTCCCAATATTTTAAATTCATTAATTTTAGAATTACTAATAAAATCAGGAAGAGATTTTACTAGAGAATTGGTTTGTTCAACTAAAATAGGAACAATACCAGCAATAGCAAAAGATAGAGCAGTAAGTAAAATAATATAAATTAAAAGAATAGAAACAACCCGAGGAATTTTAATTTTTTCTAAACGAGTGACGAGTGGATTTAAAGCTTGCATTAAAACAAAGCTAATAAAAAGCAAAATAATAATGCTTCTGATTTGCCACAAAAGGACAAGAGAGAGTAAAAAAACAACGGTAAAAATGATGGTTTTTGGAGAAATTTCAATTTTTCTAACTTTCATAATTTATTGTACCATTTATCAACTTTTTCAAAGACATCGATTTGATAATCTGGTTTAGTGACATCAAAAAATAAGGCTTTGTCTGAATATCGAGATTTAAAATAAGTGCTTTGACGACGAGCATCACTATGTTCAGCATAGCGCCATTTTTGAAGACAATCATCTAAAACCCCTCTGTCCCGATTAATCGGGACATCTCCCCTTGAGGAAAGGGAGACTTTATTTTTAATTTGGAAATATGGTTTTAAACATTGATAAGCAGCAATTTGAAGACCAGGGTCAGACCACTTATATTTTTTTAACAAACCGATAATTTCAGTAAAAAAACCAATATCTAGTCTTTTTTGGACTCGAGCGTCAATACGTTGATAAAGTAAATCTAATGGAGCAGTGAGAGAAATATGTAAAATATCGTATTTAGTATTTGGTATTAAGTATTTAGTATCTTTTTTATTTGATAGTTTGATTTCGATTCGGCGAGTAAGACGATAATGATTGTTAATATCAGAATTGTTAAGTTTGGAAAAACCGTCTTTATCTAAAAATTTATAGATTTTTTGAAGATTTTTGACTGATAATTTTGAAGAAATTAAACGCCAAAAATTATTTGGTTTAATTGAAAAAGTGTCGTAATTTGGATTAATTAAAGAATCTAAATAAAAACCACTGCAACCAACTAAAACTGGTAATTTATTTTGAGAGTGAAGTTGATTAATAACTTCTAAACCAGCTTTTTGAAACTGCGACACGGAAAATTTTTGATTAGGATTAATAATATCAACCAAATGAATTGGAGTTTCATCGGGTTGGTCTTTGCCAGTACCAATATTAAGACCGGTATAAATTTGACAAGAATCGGTGGAAACTAATTCCCCTTTATATTTTTTAGCCAAATCAACAGCTAAATCGGTTTTACCGGTAGCAGTCGGACCTGAAATAATTAATAATTTATTAAGCATTGATTCTAAACTCAACCACATCATCTGGGCGCATAATGTATTCGCGACCTTCGTGACGAAGTTTACCAGCTTCTTTGGCTCCTAATAAACCTTGATATTGAACAAAGTCTTCGTAAGAAACCACTTCGGCCATAATAAAACCTTTTTCAAAATCGGTGTGAATAGCTGAGGCAGCTTTTGGAGCAGTATCCCCTTTTTTAATAGTCCAGGCCCGAGCTTCTTTGACTCCAGCAGTGTAATAAGATTGAAGACCAAGAGTGTCATAAGCTTTTTGAATGACTCTTTCGAGACCTGATTTTTCAACCCCTAATTCTTTTAAATAATCTTTCTTTTCTTCCAAGCTTAATTCTGATAAATCAAATTCAATTTTGGCACAAACTGGAACAACAGATTCCCAATTTGAAATTTTCAATTTGAAATTTTCAATGTCTTTATAAGTATCTTCATCAACATTGGCAACAATAAAATATGGTTTGGCAGTTAACAGAAAAAATTCTCTCATCATGTCTTTTTCTTCATCGTCCAATTTTAAATTGACAGCTAAATTACCTTTTTCTAATTCTGATTTTAATTTTTGAGCTAACGCAAATTTTTTAGTTTTATTTTCTTTAGGATTGTTTTTATTAACATCAAGATATTTATCGACAGTTTCTAAATCTTTGATGATTAATTCGACACAAATGACCTCAAAATCGCCCTGTGGATCGACGGAACCTTCTTTGATAATATTTACATCGGAAAATGAACGAACTACATGACAGATAGCATCACAATCACGAATATTGGTTAAGAATTTATTACCAAGACCTTCACCTTGAGAAGCACCTTTAACTAGACCAGCAATGTCAACAAATTCGACAGCAGCCGGAATAATTTTATCGGTTTTAACAATCTTGGCTAAAACAGGAAGTTTGTCATCTGGAACTTCAACCACACCAGTGTTTGGATCGATAGTACAAAAAGGATAATTACTGGCATCAGCCACTTGTTTGCCTAATAAAGCATTAAAAAGGGTAGATTTACCAACGTTTGGCAAGCCAACAATTCCGATAGATAATTTCATGAGTGTATTTTACCAAAAATAGGCTTATTTTTTGGTTTTAAGAAATTCGATGACATTTGGAGGGACGAGGGTTTGCCAAAGATGATTTTTATCAGTAATTAATTGACGAACATTGGTGGCGCGATTATCTAAAATATTGGGCACAACAACTTTAAAATGATGACCATAATTTATAAAACAATCGGAAGTATAGGTATTTTCAGTAAACAAACAAGTGTTGGAATCGTTTATTTGAGGAAAAAAAGTTTTAACATAATTGGCATATTTGGGAGGATTGTTGATATCAGGAATAATAACCAATTCATAGGGAAAATTTAATTTATCTAAATTGGGAATTAAAAGTAATTTAACATCTTTTGCCGTTAAAAAATTTCTGGAATCTAAAGTTTTTGATTCACCGATTCCGATTAATAATTTTTTAACTCCAGATTGAATAACTTGATCTAAAAATTGAAAATGGTGAAGACATGGAGGTTGAAAACGACCAATAATTAAACCAAATTCAAAATTATTTCTCATTTAATCAATTGAAATTGTAGGAGGTAGATGACGTTTGTGTTCTGAAATACTAATTATTTTTTTAATATCTAATTGAACTTCTGAACTAACTTGGTCACCTTGTAAAAATCTATCCAAATCATTGTAAGTAAAACCTAATTCATCTTCATCAAATTGATTGTTCCACAAACCAGCAGATGGTTTTTTAGTAATAACGCTCTTAGGAACATTTAATTGTTTGGCTAGCTCAAAAATTTCAGTTTTATAGAGATTGGCAATTGGTTCAAAATCACAAGCACCATCACCAAATTTAGTGAAATAACCAACGGACATTTCAGATTTATTGGTAGTACCGGCAACTAGACCATCTTTATGATTAGCATAAGCGTATAAAATGGTCATCCGAACCCGAGCCATAATGTTAGCTAAAACAAATTTATTATCGGCAAGTTTGTATTGATCAACAATTGGTTTAATATCTTTGGAAAAATATTTAATACTTAGTTGTCCAGCAACAGCAAAAGCATCATCAATATCAGATTGACGACCATATGGCATTAAAACTCCAAAAACTCGCTTACGACCAAGAGCTTTAACACATAAAAAAGCAGTGACAGCAGAATCAATGCCACCAGAAATACCAATAAAGACATTTTTAGGACCAACAAAACTTCTAATTTTTAGAATTAATTTTTCTTCAACCTCGTTTAAATTTAAATGTCTCATGAAGTATTGTACCAATTAAAGTAAAAGTTTCTTTAGCTTGTGATTTATTCTCTACTCCAACTACAAGAGATTTTACTTCATCAATTTTGTTAAAAAAATTAATTGTTTTGACTGGGTTAAAACCGTCACTCCTAGTAAAAGCTTTGTAAACAGTGATTGGTTTATTAATCTTTTTAAGATATTCAACTAACTCATCAATATTTGGAACTCCAAATTCTTCATTCATCATGACCCAATAACCACCACAATCAATGTCTTTTCCTTTTTCTAAAGCTAATTTTCCAGCTTCACACATTAGAATTGGGATCATACCTGCTTTTCGAACCAATTCACTTTCTTTAATTACTAAATCTTGTCTGCCAAGTAATAACAAAGCGCTTCGATGTAAATTACCGATTAAACTAAAATCACAAAATTGATTAAAAATATTTAAATTATTTGAATATTCCGAAATATTAAGAGAAATTTTGGATATTTCCTCTTCATTAAACGGTTGATAATTTTCAATTCCATTAAACCAATTAAGATTTTTTAACTCTTTTGAATAATGATTAAAAATAGTGGCAATTAGTCTGCCTGAATTATTAGAAGACCAAAGAGATTCATTCTCTAAATAATAATTTTTTTGGAAATGGGGATTGGCGATACAAATAATATCTGTATGTTCTTTTTTAAAATTATTTAAAACTTCAATAAGAGTTTGATGTGGTGACATAGAAAAACCACGAACACCTGACTGATAGGCAATATTAATAGATTCGTAATAGGATTTTGCTCTTAATTCTTCGGTTTTATAAGTTGTTTCATTTTTATAAAACCAACCAGTAAAACGATCTTCGCCCATTATTATGGAAGGATAATTTTTATTTTCGATTTTAATAAATGGAAACATAGTCATATTATACAGAAACAAAAAGCTCCCTTATTTCGAGGGAGCTTTAAAATTTAAAACTATTTAAAGTTCAATTTCGCTAATTTTACACTTTTCTGGAAATTCTGGATCAGGAATAGCTGATAACCATTTGGTTTTATCATTTTCTGTTGTCCAATCTAATGTTGGTTTAAATCTTTTATCATATGACACTGAAAAAAAAGTACGTCTTCCAATAGACTCAATTAATACAGGAATATTTTCTATATGTTGAAAATCTTGGGTTATATTAGTAATAATTCTTTTTGAAATAAGAGAATATGTTTTAATTAATTCCCAACTTAATTGATTAAGTTCTTCAGAAATTGCTTCCGCTGGAAGTCCAATTTTTTGGGCTTCTTTAAGGACAATTGGATATCCATGAGTGGGGTAAGAATCGTTTAAAATATCTATTAATTTAGTTTTTTCATCTTCTGTTGGTTGATTAGATCGTAATTCAAGCATATTTCTGGCTATTAGCTTACTTAGACTACTAGTTCTTTCTAGTTCACCAATAACAACTGGATGAATTTTTTCAAAAAGTATTTCTGATAAGCTTTTACTACTTGGATGGACTTTCAAATCTTCATTTATAAAATTTTTAATTCTGTTTATTTGGTCAACAGAAATACCTGATGGTTTATCTTTTTCTGTTGGTCGAGGATTAAGAGTGTGATTTAAAGTAGTGTCAATTGCGGTTAAATACCCAGCTGGTCCAAAAAGAATTTTATCGGCTGAAAGAGATAAAAGAGTAGCAGCACTAGCACAATTACTAACTACAATAACTGTTAAACTGTTGCAATATTTTTTTAAGACATTGGCAATTCTCCAAGCAGCTTGTCCACTACCACCACTACTAACAAGAATTAAAGTTATTGGTGTTTCTGATTGAAGTTCTTTTACGTGTGAATAAAAAAAATCTACATCATCGTTAACAATTGAAGATGATGGTTCCATATAATAGACTAAAACTTTTGATTTAGTTTTTTCCTCAATTTCTTTTATTAATTTTTGCGATTTGCTCCAATAAAAAGGTGGATATTTAATTTCAATTGGTAATTTTTCTTCTCTTGAAGGTTGAACTATAGATGGTGAAATTTGTTGATTTAATAAAAGATTTTTTGAATTAATTGGAAGATTAATTGTTTGATTATCGTTTTGAATATCTGGCATGAATTAGTTTAATCGAATTTAAAACAATGTCAATTTGTATATTAATATTTTTATCAACAAAAAGCTCCCTCATTTCGAGGGAGCTTTTCCACCAGAGGTGGATTTCGTTTTTTTAAAATTATTTCACCATTTTCTTAATCTTGGTTCCAGGAATGTAGCGAGGCATTCTTCGAGCAACGATTTTTTTAGATTCTTTAGTACCAATAGCTTTAATTGTTTTAGCTTTGAACATTTTGGTTTTGAAAGTTCCAAATCCAGAAAGTTTAACGGTTTCACCACTAGCTAATCCTTTCATTATTTCAGAAAGAAAAGTTTCAACAGCTTGTTTAGCAGCTTTCTTGCTTAATTTTGCTTTTTGAGAAACTGCTTCGATTAGATCTTTTTTAGTCATTATTTTTTGATTGAATAATTAATAATTCTCTTTAATTCTAGCCTATTATCGGGGAAATGCAATAGTGGCTATTCATTTTTTACCGCATTTTTGTTGATTTTGCTACCAACAATAACACTACTAGTGCGGACTTCTCTAATAACAGTAACTTTAATCTGACCAGCCCACTTAGCTTCTTCTTCGAGTTTTTCGGCAATATTTTGACTTAAAACTTCAGCTTCTGAATCAGAAACTTGGGAAGGTTCAACAATAACAACGACTTCTCGACCAGCTTGGTAAGCAGCCACACTAAGTACACCTGGGAAGCCAATAGCGACTTCTTCAATGTTTTTCATACGCTTTAAGTATTCTTCATGGACTTCATAACGAGCCCCTGGACGAGCACCGGAAGCAGCATCACCAACATAAACGATAACTGATTCAATTGAAGAAAATTCCTTATCTTCATGATGTTCAGCCACACAATTAATGACAGCTTCTGGAAGTTTAAATTGGCGAAGTAAATCAACACCTAAATCAATATGGGTTCCCTCTTGATCGGTAACAACTTTACCAATATCGTGAAGAAGAGCCCCTAATCGGACAGTATTAATATCCGCATGTAATTCATAAGCAATCGCGGTAGCAATTTTGGTAGCTTCGATACTGTGTTTAGCTAAATTTTGACCATAGGAAAATCTAAATTTATACTTACCGATTTCTTTTAACAAATCGATTGGTAAATTGAAGACACCAACTTCATTGGCAATTTTTTTACCTTCGTTAAGTAAAATTCTATCCATTTCAGTTCTGGTTTGAGCTACAACTTGTTCAATTTTAAGAGGTTGAATACGACCATCTTTAATTAATTTTTCCAAAGAAAGCTTAGCAATTTCTCGACGAGTAGAATCGAAAGAAGAAATACGAATATCGTTAGTTTCATCTAACTCTAATTCAACTCCAGTAGCTTTTTCAAAAGCCCGAATGTTACGACCTTCACGACCAATAATTTTTCCTTTAATAGTTTCATCTGGAAGAGAAATAGTGGAAACAGTATATTCAGCTACATAATCGGTTAGACCATGACGAATATTTTCAATAATAACTTCTTTAGTAATTTCTTCTTCTTTTTGTTTAATTTCACTTCTAGCCTCTTCAATTTTTTTAGATACCCAAGTAGACATTCTTTTTTCAGTACTACTGATAACTAATTGTTTGGCTTTTTCAACATCAAGACCAGAAATAGTTTCTAATTTATCTAATTGTTTACGATATAGATCATCAACACTAGTTAATTTGTTTTTTAATTCAACATTTTGAGAATCTAGGGATTTTTCTCGTTGAATTAAATATTTTTCTTTTTCATCCAAAGATGAAAGTCTTTGAAAAACTTCAGCTTCTTTGTTTTTAGCTTCAAGTTCAAGTCTTTTAGCATTTTGCAAAGCCGCATCGATTTGAGCATTAACAACAGCTTGATTAACAACAGGAACAGCTGGGGCAACTTGAGCAGGTTTTTCCGCTTCCGGTTTTTTATTAAGAGAAAAGACAACTCGGTTGTTGTCAGCTTCATTAACAGCGACAGTTACAGCTTCTTCTTTTTTGACGGCAGTTTTTTTAGCAACAGGTAACTTTGATGACTTATTGGTTTCAGCAGAAGGGGTTCCAAATAAACCCTTAACTCGACTAAGAAAAAAATCTAACATAGTGGTTCTCCAATCTTTTTACGCCACAGAACACCCAAGGCTTTATTTAAGCTAGAAACAGAGTTTTGTTTTCTAATTTAATTAACATGGTGAAATTTCTTTGAGAGTAAAAAGCTAAAATTATAAATAAATATTAATTTAAAAATTAAGTTGCTGATATTCTATCGAAAATTAAGTAAATCGTCAATTGCACATTTAATATCGGATAAAGAAAAACCCTTATTGTAAAGTGAACTAGTTATTTTATTTTTTTTGTTAAAATCGGCAAAATCATCAGCATCAAATTTTTTCTTGATTAATATTTTTTTAATCTTCTCAACATCATCGGTTTGATCAAAAATATCTGAAGAAATTGATTCTGAATTAATACCCTGTTGTTGAAGCAAAAATAAAATTTGACGTTTAGATTTACGTTGATTTTTTTTAACAAAATAAGTAATAAATGATTTCGAGTTTAATAATTCTCTATCAATTAATTTAGCCAAAATCTCATTAATTATGTCATCAGTATTAACTTTGGCTTTAATCTGATATTTAATAATGATTTTATAAAAAAAGGCTTTTAGTTTCTGTTTAATGATTTTTTCAGTTTTAGGAGAGATGGCAATTTGACGAAGAGCATATTCCTGACCAACATAGAATAATGATTTAGTGGTAATTAGTTCTAATTTCTGATCGTCGATTTCTTGATTTTTTTGTAATGATAATTTAACAACATCATCAATAAAAAATGGTAAAAAAGACGAATCAGAAAAACTAAGCCAGATGCGATTTTTAATTCGGCTAGCTGGCTTAATAGAAGTTATTTGCAACATTACTCTTCATCAGATTTAGTTGGAGCTTTAACTGGTTTAGTTAAATCAACTGATTCTTTAATTTTTTTCCAAATTTGAGCTTTAATATCTTCGGCAATTTTAGGGTTTTGTCTAAGATAATTTTTAGCACCTTCTCGACCTTGAATATTTTGACCATCGACTTTAAAGAAAGCACCAGCCTTAACAATAATGTCATGTTGAACAGCAACATCAACTAAACTACCGTAGATAGAAATACCTTCGGTATTCATAATGTCGAATTCAGCTTCACGGAAAGGTGGAGCAACTTTGTTTTTGATAATACGAGCTCGGTGTTGAGAACCAATTGATTCACCAGCTGGAGTTTTAATATTGGCAATTTTACGAAGATCAATACGAACTGAAGCATAAAATTTAAGAGCTAAACCACCAGGAGTAGTTTCTGGATTACCAAACATAACCCCAATTTTTTGGCGAATTTGATTGGTAAAAATAACAATGGTTCTAGATTTGGAGATAGCGCCAGTTAATTTTCGAAGAGCTTGAGACATTAGACGAGCTTGAACACCCATCATAGAATCCCCCATTTCACCTTCAATTTCAGCTTTAGGAACCAAAGCAGCCACTGAATCGAGAACAACAACATCAACAGCATTGGAACGAACGAGAGTTTCAACTATTTCCAGGGCTTGTTCACCACTGTCTGGTTGAGAAATTAACATATTATCTAAATTGACACCAATAGCCGCAGCTCGGCTAGGATCCAGAGCATGTTCAACGTCGATAAAAGCAGCAGTTCCGCCCATTTTTTGAGCTTCAGCAATAACGTGAAGACAAAGAGTAGTTTTACCAGAAGCTTCTGGACCAAAAATTTCAGTGACACGACCACGAGGAAGACCACCAACACCAAGAGCAATGTCAACTGGTAAACAACCAGTTGGAATAACATCGATCTTCATATCAGCTTGCTTTTCACCCATTTTCATAATGGCACCATCACCGTAAGCTTTGGTGATTTGTTCCATAGCAATACGAATGGCTTCATTTTTCTGAGTTTGATTACCACCTACAGGAGCACTTTGTTGAGTTTCTTTTTTAATTTTCTTTTTGTACATTTTGTTTTTAATAAAAATTAACTTTACAGTTATAGTGATAACAAAAAGAAATATATCAAGTCAAGTAGTAAAACCGAAGAAACACCGAAGTGTTTCTTCTAGTATTCAGTATCAAGTATTAAGTATTTGGTATAAAATATTACAATGGATAAAATAAAATCTTTTACAGATTTAATTACTTGGAAAGAATCGCATAAATTAGTATTGATGATTTATAAAGTAACTAAAATTTTTCCAAGAGATGAGTTATTTGGTTTAACTGACCAAATTAGAAGAGCTAGTGTTTCTATTTCTTCAAATATTGCTGAAGGTTTTTCTAGAAGATCAAATTCAGAAAAGAAACAATTTTATTATCTTTCTTTAGGATCTTTAACAGAAGTTCAAAATCAAATATTAATAGCCAGAGATGTTGGTTATATTGAGAATAAAACTTTTAAAGAAATAGCTAATCAAACAGTTATTGTTGGTAAATTAATTAATTCTTTATTAAAATATATTAAGTCTGAAAAATAAGTAGTTTGTCTATACTTAATACCTGATACAAAATACTAAATACTATAATCGGGGATTGGCGCAATTGGCTAGCGCGCATGCATGGGGTGCATGAGGTTGCAGGTTCGAATCCTGTATTCCCGACTACTCCGCCAGTTGGCGGATTCGTCGGACAAGCCCGACTAAATTAGCTTTGGATAGAGGCAGCGGCGGTCATTTCAGATTGTTTTTGTTTTTGTTCTTCTTTATAAACCTTGGCAGATTCGCGAATAATGTCGTAAGCAGCTTTACGATCTAACCAACCTTTAACAACCACATCTTTACCATCTTCTAAACGTTTATATTCAGTAAAAAAATGAACCAATTCTTTTAAGAAATGTTCAGAAACATCGGATATTTTTTGAATATTATTATAGTTAGGATTTTTAAGAGGAACGGCTAATATTTTTTCGTCATCTCCACTTTCATCAGACATAATTAAAACCCCTAAAGGTCTAACCTCAAGCAAACAACCAGTAAAAACTGGAGAGTCGGTGATAATCATGACATCTAAATGATCACCATCTTTAGAACGAGTTTCAGGAATAAAACCATAATCGACAGGATAAAACATCGGAGAATGTAAAACACGATCGAGTTTAATAATATCTAAGTCTTCGTCATATTCGTATTTATTGGAAGTTTTTTTAGCGATTTCAACGATAGCGTTGACGATTTTTGGTGATTCATCACCGAGAGTTATTAATGAATTCATGTGCATAATTTTACCATTTTTTTTGATTAAGTCAAAATAGTGATACACATTGGATGTGTAACTATTAAAAATAGTTAATTTTAGGTAATGCGGTATAATTTAAGATATGGCAATCAAATTTGGAGCAAACGAATTAATCAGAGATCAGCATTTTTTAGTTAATAGCCAAGAAGTTAAACAAACTAAGAATGGTGATAATTTTTATATTTTAGAATTGAGTAATAAGGACGGCAAAATTGAAGCTAAAATTTGGAACAATAATATTCCTCAATGTAATTTTGAAGTCGGAAAAATAATTGAATTAAATGGGAAATCTCAAGAATATAATGGAAAAGTTAGTATCATAATGGATAGTTGCCAAATAGTAACTACTGAAGAAGCAACTGATTATTCCCCTTCTGTACCAACTTTAGTTTTTGATATTGAAACTTTAGGTAAAAAATTTGAAGAATTGGATGAAACTGAACAAGAATATCTTTTAAATAATTTGGAAAGAACTGAAGAAGATAAAGAAAAAGCCAAAGGAAAAACCGCAGTTTATTCTATTTTTGGAATGGTTTGTGCGATTGGCGCTTTGGATATTGGTAATAAAAAAGGTTTTGTTTTGAGTTTATCGACCAAAGAAATCGTGCCAGAAAAAGCTAATTTTACCTATAAAACATTTACCACCGAAAAAGAATTATTGGAAGAATTTTGGAGAATTACTCCAAATTACGAACAATTTGTAACTTACAATGGTGACAATTTTGATTTTCCTTATTTAATGATTAGATCAGGAATTAATCGAGTTAAAATGCCGTTTGAAATTAAAAAATGGGGTTCAGAAAAATCAATTGATTTAGCTAATAAAATTAGACAGAATAATCGAAGTTTCCAATTGGAAATGCTTTGTAAGGCTTTTAATATTGCTAATCCAAAGGCGGAAGGAGTTCATGGCGGAGATGTCTCAGCCTTGTACGAAGCTGGAGAATTTAATAAAATAGCTGATTATGTGTCTAGAGATGCAGTGGCCACAGCGGAACTGTATTTAATTTGGAAAGAGTTTATGTCAGGACAAATATAGATTGTAGATGATAGATCGTCGATCGTAGATTATTAATTTAAATTAAAAAATAATATGGATATAGAAAATAATTACGAACAAGAATTGGTTTTCAAAATTGAAAACGAAAACAAGATAAAAGAACAAAAAAAGAAAGAGAGAAAAGTGGTTAAATTGGCCACAGAACAATCTAAAAGATTAATGATGGACAGAATTAATGGACGAACCGGAGATTGCTAGAGAACAAAAAATAAAACAATAGAGAGAAGAATAGTGTAAATACCAAAAACCCAGAATTTATTACTGGAAATAATTTTCTTTAAGAATTTTAAAGCCACAATTCCAACCAGAAAAGTAACTCCAAAAGAAATTAAATTGGTTTGGTTAATCATTGATGAACTTAAGATATCCTTGGCATCTAGGAGAATGGCTCCAAACGAAGCTGGGATAAACAAGCAGAAAGAGAAATTAAACGCGTTTAGAGGCGATAAACCTAGTAAAAGGGCAGAAAAAATAGTTAAACCAGATCGAGATACACCTGGAAGAATAGCAATAGCTTGAAAAATACCAATAATAAAGGCTGATAAATAGGTTAATTTACCATCTTTTTTAGGTAAAAATTTAGTAGCTAAAACTAAAACTCCGGTGAGTAGAAAGAAAAAAGGTAAAAAATTAGGATTAGCAAAAAGAGTTTCAAATTGATCTTTTAAAAAGAAACCAACCAAAACAGCTGGAATGGAACCAACTATAATAAATTTTAGATTGGAAAAGAAATATTTAAGTTGATTTCGAAAAAAGAAAAGAACTGATAGGAAAGTGGCAGCATGAAGAAAGATATCAAAAGTTAAGGAGGGAGTTTGGCCAAAAATGTGTTGGACTAAATTTAAATGACCATCAGAAGAGATTGGTAAAAATTCAGTAATGCCTTGAACGAAACTTAAAATTATGGCTTGAATAAAAGACATATCAGATTATACATAATTAAAAATTAATAATTAAGAATTAAAAATAAATGGGTAAAAATGTTTTATTTAATATTTTTTAAACCTAAATTATTTGACATTATAGGATGACTTTGGTATTATCCTAACCGTTTGGACTAATCTTTGATTAGACTTCGAACCGTATAAACACACAGCGTGATTATATGAATTCACAATAAACAGGAGGAAAGAAAATGTTAGAAATATTGTTATTAAAAATTGACGGTTTATTAAAAGAAAAAAAGAAAACTTCTTTTAATAAAAATCTCAAACTCTTAGGAGAATGGGCGAAAGAAGTCAAATGTTTGTATACGAGAGGTTTTGTTGAAGCAATGGTAGAAACATTAAGAAACAACAAAATGGATAAGGTTGAGGCAAAAAGACTCATGCGGAAGTACAAAAAACAAATACGGAAGCAAATTGCCATTAACGACGAAAAATAACAAACAATCCTGTTTTGACACAAAATAGCGGTCGGATGACTGAAATAAAATATAAAAAGATGACATATATGTCTATCAATTTATTTTTCTTATTTCATCTCCGGCCGTTTCTCGTTTAAAATCCCTCTCGGCTTTCGCCGCATCTCCCTTTGATAAAAGGGAGAAATATATAAACCAAAAAGGGCGGACATCAGTCCGCCCCTACAATAAAAACAAAAAATATTTTTAACGCTTTGGTGATTGCTTTTGGCGTCGGGATTTACCACCAGTACCAACCATACGTCGTTCTCTAACTCGAGAATCAACAGTTAATAGACCAGCTGGTCTTAAAATTTCTTTGAAAGATTCATTAATCTTAACTAAACCTCGGGAAATAGCTAAACAAAGAGCTTCAA
>Ga0209467_1002307_pt1 | contig 13868 bp, 13 predicted proteins | sample Higcelwee11metaG_FD_187175 | JGI IMG/M metagenome (GOLD analysis project Ga0209467, IMG submission 187175) | Freshwater pond sediment microbial communities from the University of Edinburgh, under environmental carbon perturbations - High... | ecosystem: Environmental > Aquatic > Freshwater >...
CAATCCTGACAGGGTGCCGGTCATAGCAGAGATTATGCCTACCCGCTGGACCTATGAGGCTCTCATGGTCAAGCAGTTCACCGGCAGCGAATATGGCCGCAGGGTCTACCCGCTCAAAAAGCAGATGAGCGTCTCCGACTTCAACACCATTTACCGTATACCCAGGGTTAGTGATGCCCTTGAAAACATCATGGAGCAGTTTGATCGCGAAGGCGGATTAGAAGCGGACAACAATGAGCTGATACTTTTACAAAATGAGTCAGCAACACTGTCGGCAGCAGGAATAATCAATCCTTTCACCGGAGTTGACTCAATCAAACCCGGCCTCTTCACAGCCGGACTTGGAGAACGGCTGGCACTTTGGCTTAACAGCGCCGACGCGGAGTACCGCAGGCTGAGCAATCTTGCAGATATGAGCCTCGACAATTACATCGGAAGCAACAAGGAGGCGCTCGAAGTTCTGTACAACAGATACCACAATGACAAGCTTGAAGACATAATGAGGAAAGTGTACGAGAAAAATAAGATGCTTGAATTTAAAAACAGGCTCGTACAGAATGCTGACCTTATCTATCTCGAACCGGCCCCGTCCGGAAAACTTAATTTCCGGACACATTTCATGGCTCCGGTGAAGAGGTTCATGGGTCTCACAATTGATACCTTCAGGTTCAATATCCTGCTTGTGCTTTCCACAATAGTGCTACTTTACATTATGTTATATACTGAAACCCTCAGACGGATCGTTCTATACATAGAAAACCTGCGGTTCGAAAAAAAGAGACCGGTAAACCAGAAATGACCATTTTTCATACATTTGTAATTAAACAAGAACGCCTGATGACAGGGACAATTTCAAAGCTGGTCACAGTGATCCTGCTCATGTCTTTTTGCGCATGCGGGGACAACAGCGCAAGGCAGGGCGGGCTCAGCTTTCCGGTGGCCGATTCCGTTCCGGCAGGTGAGGCTGTGAAACTAAGTGACGAAGCCGTTGCAGATATCGTCCAGAACATTGCCTCGCCGGTAGAGATTTCTGCAATACTTCAGAGTATGAAGGTGCCATTCTCGGCAGAGTACCTGGCTCCCACCCAGGGGGCGGACCGGCTCACCACCAACTTTCAGAAGGCAGTAATGCTTGGCATTTACGGAGCCGATCTGGGCTACCTCAACATGTATGAGAAGACCGGAAACTCCGTAGATGTGCTTTCTACAATAAAGCGACTGGCAGACGGACTGCGTGTTGGTCAGTTTTTTGATTTCGAGACACTGAAGAGATTGTCTGTCAGCAAGTCGAACCTTGACTCCCTGCTATTTATCTCAGTCAACTCCTACAACCAGATAGACGAATACCTAAGGGACAACGAGAGGGGATCAATTTCCGCGCTAATGATAACGGGGGTATGGATTGAAGGTCAGTACCTGGCATCACAGGTTGCACTGGGCAAACATGACGAAATTCTCAGGGACCGTATTGGCGAACAGAAGATCATACTGGGGGACCTGCTGATGCTCCTTCGCCCATACCGGGAGAGCAGTGCTGACTATGCCTCGCTCTATGCAATGATGGAGACGATAGCCGCAACATACCGTGACGTTCGCATCACCTACCGGCTGGGGGAACCGGAGACGGTCGAGCAGGATGGGCGGCTGGTAATGGTACAGAAGGAGGAGAGCATCGTTGAGATGAGTGATGAACAGCTGGCTCAGGTAGCCGCAATCTCCAAAGATGTGAGAACCAAATTAATATATGGCAAATAAGATGAAAAGCCGGTTCGTCATCATATCCCTCGCCATGCTGCTTCTGCCCTCAATGGCACAGAGCCAGCCTGCAACTGAAGATCTTGTAAGCAGTTGCGTCCTCGCCGCCGGCGACAATACCACATACCTGAAGGATTTCCGGGTACAGCTGCCGGCGGCCGCTGCCAATGCCGCAACACCGGTCTACAAGGCCAATATGTACCTGATGAAAAATATGAAATACAGGTTCTCTGTATGCGATGCTCCCGATTCAAAAGGTGAACTTACAGTCACAATCTATGACCAGGGAAAGCAACTCATCTCCTCATTCAATAAATCCTCAGGCAAAAAGTACACCTCCATTGACTTTATCTGCAACAAGACGGGGCTGTATACACTCTGGTATGATTTTATGAACGGCGAGCAGGGCTCAGGAGTGGGCGTGGTTTGCATGATCAAGTAAATGATCACCAGGGCCACAGCCGTTCAATAATAAGCATAATCACCATCAGCCATAAAAGAATCTCCGCTGTCGCCAGACGCCGGGCGAAAGTATAGTACCCGGCCATGATGAATGCTGCCGGGATTGCCAGAACAGCAAACATTTCCTCGGTAACCGCAGGCACAAGAAGATAGGCAGCTACAGATAAAGCTATCATCCACAGGAAGAGCTCAAAGGTCTTGCGTGACCTGATCTTGTACGTCGGCATCTCCCTGACAAGCGAGAAGAGAGCAGGAAGCAGATTGAGCCCTGTCACCACCAGAAGTATAATCAGGCTCCGGCCCCAGTTGATAGGGGATACAGGGTCAAAGAGATTGTGTCTGATCGTATCGGTAAGATCCGACAGGTCGCCGCCGGTCACATACCAGACAGCATAAAACACTATCCACGGCAGCAGGGCTCCGGCGAGAGCCACTGTAATCTCACGCATGTCAGGACTCCGGAGTATAAGCACACCAATGATGACCAGGATGATAAACCAGACAGCCCCGGCATAAAACAGTCCGGCGGTGGATATGAGGAGGGCGGCATCGAAAAAATTAAATGTCATGCCGTTGACACGGTAAGCCGAGACCATCCTCCATATGCCGGCAACAATGAGCAGAGCGGCCGGAAGGGCCGGATTAAGCACCATCTCTCCCGGAAAGACAGCGTATAAAAGTATGTACAGAAGAGCCGGCATATAGGTCCTTCTCGGGATAAAAAAGATTGCGGTGTTGAACCTGACCATTACTATTGCCACTATCAGCATCAGGACGAAGGAGAAGATGACGGCCAGCAGCGGAAAGCCCTCCAGCGCCCTGGTGATCAGTCCCCATAATGGCATCGGGTCCACGCCCGGGGAATCCGTCAGCGGAGGTGGTGAGATGAAATACTGACCCCAGAGCGCCAGGGCTGCCAGTGACAGCAGCAACACCGGACCAATGCCTGATCCCCTGAAAAACTTTATCATTGCTCCGGGGATTTCAGGTCAAACCCAATATCTTTCCTGTAATTCATCCCTTCAAAATATATCCCGGAGATACTCCTGTAACTCCTGTCAAGAGCCTCCTGCATTGTTGCTCCGCGAGAGGTTACGGCAAGCACCCTGCCTCCTGACGTTAACAGCTTGCCATCGCCAACCTTTGTTCCTGCATGAAAGACGATGCTCTCTTTCACTGTGTCCGTACCTCCTATCGGGGTTCCCTTTTCATAACTGTCAGGGTAACCGCCCGCAACAATCATCACAGTCACCGCCGTGGCAGAGTCTGTAACCAGGTCACGGCTGGCCAGGTCACGCCGGGCAACTCCTGCAAGAAGATCATACAGGTCACTCTCAATACGGGGAAGGATCACCTCGCTCTCGGGATCACCCAGACGGGCGTTATACTCTATCACAAAGGGATCACCGCCGACATTCATGAGGCCGAAAAATATAAAGCCCCGATAGTCGGTGCCCTCAGCCCGCAGCCCCTCCACCGTCGGTCTGATGATCCGCTCCTCCACTTTCGCCATGAAGGCAGGTGTGGCAAAAGGCACAGGAGACACTGCCCCCATCCCTCCGGTATTCTTTCCGGTATCGCCTTCCCCGATACGTTTATAGTCTTTGGCCTCCGGGAGAATCTTGTATGATATGCCGTCAGTTATAATAAAAGCGGACATCTCAATTCCCTTAAGGTACTGCTCTATCACCACCCTGTTTCCGGCTGCCCCGAACCGTCCGCCAAGAATCGCTCTCAGTTCAGCCAGCGCCTCGTCAAAGTCGTTAATTATCAATACTCCCTTCCCTGCCGCCAGACCGTCAGCCTTCAGCACATAGGGCGGGGTAAGAGAGCGCATAAACAGTGCTGCCTCCTCAACGTTGGCAGTAGTAAAAGTCTTGTACGCAGCAGTGGGTATCCCGTGCCGCTTCATGAATCCCTTTGCATAGTCCTTGCTTCCCTCGAGCATGGCGCCGCTGCGCCTGGGACCTATTACCGCCACTGACGACAATGCAGGATCATCTTCAAGGAAATCTGCAATACCTTCTGCCAGCGGCGCCTCGGGCCCGACCACAACCATACTGATATTATATGTCAGGACGGTTGACCTGACAGCTTGAAAATCAAGCGGATCAACAGGAAGATTGATTGCCAGCGACGCGGTGCCGGGGTTGCCTGGCGCAACATAGATCCGAAGCGGCCTGCTGCTCTGCGCCAGCTTCCAGGTGATGGCATGCTCTCGTCCCCCCGATCCCAGTATCAGTATATTCATTTTAATAAGTTCTTTCCCTTTTCAAAAATAACATTTAGGCATCAATAACTCAGCCGCGATGCGAATATTCATCAACGGAACCGAAAGAATATCCATCCTCAAGCGCCTTCTTTATGAATCTGTCGAGGTAGACAACAGCACTGCTTGCAGCTGTATCATGCAGTACAATCACCGACCCGGGCCTCATCCTCTGTTTCAGAATGCCGTACGAAGCCTCAGCAGACAGCTTAGGGTCAAAGTCATAGGGCATCAGATCCCAGAATACGATCTGCATGCTCCTTTCGAGTATCCTGAACTGTCTCACTCTCAGCCTGCCATAGGGAGGCCTGAACAGATTGCTGCAGGTAATGTCTCTGCCCCTGAGTATGTCTGAGCAGTACGTTCTGACGGGTGTCTTCAACCCGTTCAGGTGACTGAAGCCGTGATTGCCAACTGTATGGCCCCCGGAAGCCATCCGCGCAAAGAGTCCGGGTGAGGCAAGCACCTTGCTTCCGGTGCAGAAGAATGTGGCATGGACATCATATTCCTGCAGTATATCGAGGATCTGTGGAGTGATGAGAGGGTCAGGCCCGTCATCAAAGGTGAGATAAAGCCTTCTGCCCATACCATTTATCCTGTATACGGCTTCGGGGTAAATCACACCCGCCGGAAACGGTCTGCCAAAATTCCTGATCATCTCATCGGAACCTCTCCGTAGTACCTGTTGAGCTCCTCCGAAGCCTTTGCTGCCAGCTCTGGCATAGCGAACCTGCCTGCAAGATGGTATACATCAAGCAGGGCCTGCAGTGATACAGATGCAGTGAAGTCAAGACCATAGGTTTTATCGTCAGGCAGGGTGGTGATGAAGGTCAGTGAAGCAAGTGCATTGTCGACAATGGCTGTAAACAGTTTCTCTGCATCATCCTGCCTTCCGGCCATTGCGAGGGCCTCGCCCAGGTCACAGCTGAAATAATCATAAGGCATCTTTTCAGGGGGAACTATACTGAGACCCTTTTCTGCAGCAGCTATTGCCCTGACAGTATCGCCTTCAAGCACAAGTGCTTTAGAGAGCCTTGCAAACTGGCGCCGGAAGACATCGAACATCCTGCGGTTGTTCTCGTCGAGGTAGACATGCTCCTCCCCGGCATTGCCCCATTTGAAATGGTTCATCATGTTCTCATACATCTCTTTGGTGTCCACCATGCCGGTCTCCCTGTCTGGAGGGGCATCAATTCTTATAGGACTGACCCGGTAAGCCATTCCTTCAAGGAGAAAGTAATCCTCCAGCCCGATATAGTTGGAGGCAGGCACGGTGACGGCATAATATAAAGGCCGCTCCCAGTTGTTTCCTGCCATGACATCCATCACGGCAAGATCATCCTTGATAGCCATGGTGCCTTTGAACTTCCAGATCATCGGTTTAAGCATCCGGTCAGCATGATATGGCCTAACGGCACCCGTGGCTATCACGTGACCGGAGTCGACATCAACAATAAACTCCCTGACGGGGATGAAATTGAAAAAGTCGCCTCTTCCCGACAGATCAACCTTGGCCTTGGGATCATCGGACCCGGCAAACTCCATCACCTTTGCAATGGGAGTTGGCTCTTTGATCAGATCCTCAACGGGAAGCTGCACACGCACTCCCTCGGCATATTTTTCGGCGGGCAGAGTAAATGGCAACGGATCGGATTCGAAAGCCTTGCGGCTCATTGTCTCAATGTAGAACCCGCTCTGCAGGTAACTAAGGTTGGCAACACGTACATCGGTGCGGTATCCTTCAACGTCCTGTATGTACCACAGAGGGAATGAATCATTGTCGCCGTACGTCAGCAAAATGGCGTTCTCATCACATGAGGCAAGATAGTTTGCCGCAATGTCACGTGCGGTGTACCTGTCAGACCGGTCATGATCATCATAATTCTGAATGAGCAGCAGGAGAGGCAGGGCTGCCATCAGCACCACAGCCGGCATTACTGCTGCCGGATACTCCTTCATAAATTTCCTTAAGAGGTCATACAGAAGCATTACCCCCATGCCTGTCCATATGGCAAAGGCATAGAATGAACCCGCATACGCGTAGTCCCTCTCCCTCGGCTGACTGGGATACTGATTCAGATAAGTGACGATGGCCAGCCCTGTCATCAGGAACAACAGTATGACAAGCGAGAGTCCCTTCCCGTCACGCCTTAGCTGCCAGAAGATCCCCGCCAGGCCTGCCAGCAGGGGCAGGAGATAGTATGGATTGCGCGCAGGGCTGTTGCGGTTTTCGGCAGGAAGCTTCGCCTGATCACCCAGCCGCCAGTTGTCATAGAAGGGTATTCCAGAAATCCAGTTGCCGTCCATGACGTTGCCGTTGCCCTGGACATCATTCTGTCGCCCTGCGAAGTTCCACATGAAGTACCGGGCGTACATCACACCAACCTGGTATCTGAAGAAAAAGCGCAGGTTCTCACCAAATGTGGGAAGTGTCACCTGCTCACTTCCTCCGCCTGACCTGACAGAGATCTTCCTTCCTGTGACCTTTCCCCAGTATTCATACTGTCTGATATGCTCAGGGTCATTGCTGTACATCCTGGGGAAGAGCGTCATGAACCGTTTGTCGTATTCATAGTCATTAAGATAGTAAGGCTCGTATTTCCCTTCTTTCTTGTTGTAACCACCTATTTTGTTTTTGACCCCTGTAACCGGTGCCGAGTAATAGTGGCCGTATAGAAGAGGTGCACGGCCGTACTGGGTCCGGTTTATGTAATAGATGAACGAGAAGACATCTGACGGATCATTCTGATTCATTGGCGGATGGGCATTGGCCCTGATAATAATGAGGGCGAAGGAGGAGTATCCAAGCATTAGCACAGCCACTACAGTCATCACGTAGTTGAGTATGACCTTGTTATGTTTCAGGGAATACCAGATGCCGAATACTGTGAGGCCCGCCAGCAGGATCAGGTAGATGTAGAGGCCGGTATTGTAAGGCAACCCCAGTGTATTCACAAAGAACAGTTCAAACCATCCGGCCACCTTTGGAACACCCGGGATAAAGACAAAATTAAGAACCCCGAGCAGCAGAAAGCTTATCAGCACGGCCCATGCTGCTCCTTTTCCTGTGACCTTATATTTCCTGAAGTACCAGAGCAGGACAATCACCGGCAGTGTCAGAAGGTTCAGCAGGTGTACCCCTATTGAGAGGCCCATGAGATAGGCTATCAGTATTATCCACCTGTTGGCATGAGGCTCATCGGCCTCATCATACCACCGGAGCATGGCCCAGAAGACCGCAGCGGTGAAGAGTGAGCTGGTGGCGTAGACCTCTCCCTCGACGGCAGAGAACCAGAAGGTGTCGGAAAAAGCATATGTCAGGGCTCCCACGACGCCGGAGGCAAGTATGGCTACTGCCTTGCCGCCCCTGATACCCTCACCGTCACCTGTCGCAAGACGGATGAGCCTTGTCACCGACCAGAAGAGGAAGAGAATTGTGAATGCACTGGCAAATGCAGAGAGGATGTTTACCATCATGGCTACTTTTGATGTGTCTCCACCCGCAAAGAGTGTGAAGAAGCGACCCAGAAGCATGAAGAAAGGGGCGCCCGGGGGGTGACCAACCTCAAGACGGAATGAACAGAGGATGAACTCACCGCAGTCCCAGAAGCTGACAGTCGGTTCAATAGTCAGGAGATACACCAGGAGCGAGATGGCGAAGACCACCCATCCTGTTATGTTGTTCCACAGCCGGAATCCTTTAATCATTTCATTAATTTTTATTTGTCCTTTATCTTAAATCGCCATGGTTTACTAACCCACGGCTCGCCTGCGTAGTTTATGCCCACCCGGGGGCCGGCTTCCAGTTCCGGTCGCAGACCCTGATCCTCTATCCAGATCCTTGACGACTCAGCCAGATCCTCCCGGTTGTATGAACCGTCTACACTGAGTCCCCTTGTGACGCGTCCGGGACCGGAATAATGATCCACTCCCCTGATCAGAACAGCCTGGGGAAAGTCCGCCGGGCCGGTGACAACATTCATCATCCAGTGCATGCCATAAACAAAATAAAGATAGAGATGTCCACCCTCGAGAAACATCGGCTCCGTCCTCCTGGTCCTGCCCTTGCTGGCGTGACATGCCTTGTCGCTGTCACCAAGATAAGCCTCCGTCTCAGTTATCATGAAACGCCCGGTCATCTCACCGGAGGATGTAACGATATCCATTCCCGGAAGCAGCTGTGCCACAGTCACTGCATCGCCCAGAAAGAATGATCTGTCAACCCTTGGCATCGGTAATTTCAGTATTTGATTTTATCGGGGTACTCCTCCCATTTCTTTAAAACAAGGTTGCCCTCTTCCTCCATGGCACGTTCCATTATGATGCTCCGTTCACTTGTGCCAAGTGCCAGTTCGGTATATATTCTCTCGTCGTCAAATCCGGCGGTGGCGGCACGGTAGCGGTCACTGGCGTAAACTATCCGCCTGATGCCGGCCCAGTAGATGGCGCCCAGGCACATGGGACAGGGCTCGCACGATGCATATATCACACAGTCGCTCAGATCATGGGTACCCAGAGCTTCTGCAGCCTGTCTGATGGCCAGGACTTCGGCATGGGCAGTAGGATCATTACCGGGCACCACCCTGTTTCCGGCGGTTGCCACCACGCTCCCGCTGCGGACTATCACCGCCCCGAACGGACCACCGCCATCTGTGATATTCTCTGCAGCGGTATCTATCGCCAGCTTAAGGTATTTCCTCTCCTCTCCGTTGAGTTTCATGCTTACTGCTTGTGACAATTAACAGCGTGTAAAAATAAGAAAAGAAAGCGGCTCCGGTAAACGAACTGAAAGTATCATCATTAAACATCGATACAAGAACGATTGAAACAAACAGCAGGAACATATAATAGGCTCTGTTCCTGCATGTCAGCCACGGTATCAGTATAAGTGTCATGGCCAGTATCATCCCCGGGATACCGAAGGTGACAGCGAAGGTCAGGTATTGATTGTGTGCCCTCAGCCTGTATTGAGGACTGAGAGTTGTGCCGTTGCTTGCATACTCCCCGGTGAATGCTCTGCCAACATCGCCGGTACCGACGCCGAGCCAGGGATGGGTCCTGATGATTCCGGCGGCCGCGCGGTAAAATTCCGGCCGCTGTGTCAGGGAGTGGCCGGAGGGATCTGCTCCCCGCTTTGCCCTGTCAATCTCCCATGCCAGCTCATAGGCCCTGGCGCGTGGACTCCCGGGATTGACGTAAAGCGGGTTGGCGAATCCTTTTTCAATGTTTGTGACATCTGTGGCAGTCAGTGAGGCCACTGCTGCGGAATCTTTCGGCAGTCCCAGTGCTGCAGTGTATCTTATGAGTGTAGTGCGCAGCTCGTTTCCCGCCATGTCAGTTCCGTCATATGGCTGTGCGCTGCGCCTGTTCCACTCACTCCGGAGCTCCTCCTCGCACACGTTCATCCATACAAGGTATCCGTTCTCAACAAGGGTCTCTTCAGGGTAATGTACGTATCTGTTGCCCGAGGCAGTCAGTTCCAGGGGGTCATTCACCTCCGGGCGCTGAGGGTTGCGCAGGGTATCCCATGCCGTTGCAATTACAAATACCGAAGCGGCTGTCGCCGCAGCGGCCGCGGCCATCATTGCGAACCCCGTGATTGCCTGCCTTCTGGCGAGTGCGAAGTACAGGCCTGTGCCTCCGAGGGTTACTATGAAAAGGACTATGCCTGTCACTGACAGCAGTCTGAAAAGAAAGACACTCATGGCCGCGGCCGCCATTGCCAGCGCAACCCTCAGCGCCGTACCCCCTGACCTGTCAGTGAAGCTCAGCCAAAATGCGGAGAAGACTGCGAAGTTAAGGAGGATTGACAACCGTATTGAAGGCACGAACAGCGCAAGGTCGCGCGGGTTGTCTATCTCTGCCGGTAACACTCCGGCCAGCGCAAGGAATCCTGCTCCCGCGGCCACAACACACCCGGCTATGAACGCCAGCAGCACCGGCCTTAGCTCACGTGTGGCTGCGTCTCCGGGATGATCCGGCGCCAGGAAGTTTCCCGGGACTGGGGAGGCCGTTCCTGCCGCTGTTCCAGTTACCACAGGAAATAGCAGCAGCGGCAGCTTAAGCTTAAGCTCGGAAAGGGCACCACTGAAGTCTGAGGTATTGAAAAGCCAGAGAAGATACATAATGAACAAGAGGAGCAACGCGATGATGCCGGGCTGACTCTTAAGCCTGCCGAGCCTGACGCGGTAGTTGCCCTCCAGCAGCCAGTTCAGAGCCATGAGAATTGATACAACCGAGAGCAGCCATACCGATACCGGCATGAGAAATGCAGCCAGGAGAAGGCAGGTAAAATATACGGTCCCGTGAGCTTGTCTGCTGAACATCCGGAGGATAAAGAAATTAAAAGTACAACATATTGCTCGAAATAAAAATAAGTTGTATTTTTGCAGACCCCAAATTTGGGGTTTTTATTTTGAAAAATCATTAATTAACAAAACCTTAGTACAAAGTGAACACCTTAAGCTACAAGACAGTTTCGGCCAATAAGGCGACTGTAGAGAAAGAGTGGGTACTTGTTGATGCAGAGGGTCAGACACTCGGACGTCTGGCATCTATTGTTGCCCTGATGCTGAGGGGGAAGCACAAGACAAGCTTCACACCTCATGTTGACTGCGGAGATAACGTAATTGTTGTCAACGCCGAAAAAGTCACGATGACGGGCAAAAAGATGACCGACAAAGAGTACATCAGGCATACCGGTTACCCCGGTGGCCAGAGGATCGTCAAAGCTGACGAGCTTTTGAAGAAGCATCCTATACGGCTTGTTGAGTATGCCGTAAAGGGAATGCTTCCTAAAAACAGGCTCGGAAGCGAAATCTTCAGGAACCTTTATGTGTATGAAGGCCCGACACACAAACACGAGGCCCAGCAACCCAAACTAATTGATTTAAAAACCATTAAGTAAGAAACATGGAAGTTATTAACGCTATCGGAAGAAGGAAAGCGGCAGTAGCCAGAGTTTACGTAAACGACGGCAAGGGACAGATCACGATCAATGACAGGGAGTACAAGCAGTATTTCCCGAATGAGATCCTGCAGTATGTCATCCTCCAGCCCCTCAACCTTCTCAATGTTGCCGACAAATATGACATCACAGTCACCCTTGACGGCGGTGGATCGAAAGGTCAGGCAGAGGCGATACGTCTTGGGATTTCCAGGGCTCTGATCAAGATTGATCCGGAGTACAAGCCCAAGCTGAAAGCTGAAGGTTTCACCACCCGCGATCCCCGCGAAGTGGAGAGAAAGAAGCCCGGCCAACCCAAGGCACGCAAGAGGTTCCAGTTCAGCAAGCGTTAGGAGTTCAATAGCAATTATTTATAGATGCAGGTTTAGTATCTAAATTGCATTGACTTCCCGCAAGGAACTACTCTGCAATTGACTTCACAGAACGTAAACTTAACAAGCAAAATCAAAATGTCAAGAACCAGTTTTAAAGAATTACTTGATGCCGGCGTACACTTCGGGCACCTTAAAAGAAAATGGAACCCGGCCATGGCTCCTTATATATTTATGGAGCGCAACGGCATTCACATCATTGACCTCGAAAAAACTATAATCAGGATTGACGAGGCCGCTGCTGCCATGAGGCAGATAGCAAAATCAGGCCGCAAGGTTCTCTTCGTAGCTACGAAAAAGCAGGCGAAGGACATAGTGGCAGAAAAAGTAGGAGCGGTAAACATGCCGTACGTCACCGAGAGATGGCCGGGCGGAATGCTTACAAACTTCCCCACCATCCGTAAAGCGGTGAAGAAGATGGGCTCCATTGACAAAATGGCTACCGACGGTACATTTGACAACCTCTCCAAGAGAGAAAAACTGCAGATAACCCGCCAGAGAAGCAAACTGGAGAAGAACCTGGGCTCGATAGCCGACATGACCCGCCAGCCATCAGCGCTGTTCGTGGTTGATGTATGCAAGGAACATATCGCAGTCCACGAGGCTAAAAGACTAGGGATCCCGGTGTTTGCAATGGTTGACACCAACTCGGACCCCTCGGATATCGACTTCATTATACCTGCAAATGATGACGCTGCCAAGTCAATTTCACTTGTGATAGATCTCATGTGCCAGGCTATTGCTGAAGGGCTCAATGAGCGCAAGGCAGAAAAAGACAAGGATAGCGCCGCATCTGAGAAGGAAGAAGCTCCGGAAGGAGGACGCAAAAACAAATTCAGTGCTGTCGACTATGAGGAGAAACCCGTGATTAAGGCGGAAGAAGCAGAGGAAACCGCAGAGATCGTTGCTGAAGAGGCAGAAGCCGAAACCACGGAAGAGGAAGAATAAAAAGATCAACCATTTAACAGATTTAAAACTATGTCAAATATTAGCGCTGCCGATGTCGCCAAACTGAGAAGGATGACGGGCGCCGGCATGATGGATTGTAAAAAAGCCCTGGAAGAAGCAGCAGGCGATTTTGAAAAAGCACAGGAACTGATACGCAAGAGAGGCCAGGCTATCGCTAACAAACGCGCCGACCGTGAGGCCAGCGAGGGCGTTGTGCTTGCAAAAACAACCGCCGACGGTAAGACCGGGATGATGATAGCACTTAACTGCGAGACCGATTTCGTTGCCAAAAATGCCGACTTTATCGCACTGGGAAACAAGATCATTGATGCAGCCCTGAAAGCAGGACCTGCTGACCTCGAAGGACTTAAGAATGTTGTCGTTGACGGCAAAAAAGCTGCCGACCTTGTTCTTGAAAAGAGCGGTATCACCGGGGAGAAATTTGAACTCACATTCTTCAGCGCCATCAGCGCACCGGCCGTACAGGCTTATATCCATGCGGGAAACAAGCTTGCCACTATGGTAGGTTTCAGTAAAGCCGGCATTGACGTACAGGTCTTCAAGGATGTCGCCATGCAGGTGGCAGCCATGAATCCCGTATCGGTTGACAAGGATGACGTTCCCGAGAAGATCCTTGCCCAGGAGCTGGAGATAGCAAAAGAACAGGCACGCCGTGAAGGAAAGCCTGCCGAGATGCTTGACAAGATCGCTCAGGGCAAGTTGAATAAATTCTTCAAGGAAGGCACCCTGATGAACCAGGAGTTCATTAAGGACAACAAGCTTTCCATCAGGCAGTACCTCGAAAGCCAGGATAAGGGCCTGAAGGCAACAGCTTTTGTGCGTTACACGTTGAACGTCTGATATTTAATCAGTTAACTTATATTGCAGCGGCACCCGGACAAGGGCCGCTGTTTTTTTATGCTCCGGTTAAAAATTAAATTAGTAAATTGTATCACTAAAACTAATATGCCTTATGACAAAGAACATGGGTAAAACCGACGTGATTGTCAGACTTGTTCTGGCAGCAATACTTGTAATCCTTTATTTCTTCGTTGGCAGAATTACAGGGCTGATCTTCATCATAATCGCGATCATC